>WNFL01044803.1_pt2 | contig 17596 bp, 30 predicted proteins | sample 5400361 | NCBI WGS metagenome assembly WNFL01 (sample SAMN13153351, study PRJNA577476) | soil metagenome | isolation source: 40 cm soil on Douglas fir-dominated hillslope | place: USA:California | collected 2013-09-17 | reverse complement strand
TTATGGAGTTAAGCGCTAGAGCCCTCCCTTGTGAGTCCTGCTCCAGATGGGCCCAAGCGGTGAACGTCTCGGCCTGACGGACGCGAATTCCGGGGTGCTTCAAGACAGGGACATCGAAAGCGACAGATCCGTCGTCAAAGCATGCACCACACAAAGGACTTTGGGCAAATACCGAGAATCTGGGTCTGGTTGCGCTTCCCAAGTTGGACCCATCTTTTATGGATAACGATGGCGCTAAGGCGCGGTAGAGGTTCCAAGGCCAGGTTCGAGCAGTCATTTGCGAGACACTCGTATCTTCGAAGGTTCTCACGCAAGGGGCCCTTCTCCCAAGTAGAACTCCCCCACTTTCGAGCTCTTCTACAAGGAGTGACAAGTGTTGGTATCTGTGTTTCAGCCTCAGGCCGCAAATATACAGAGGACAAGGTTAGGATCAATATACGATAGTTGGATACTTGATAGATCCAGAGCGGCCAGGGCGTAATCGTATCGACGTCAATGGGGCCCATCATTTGTCGGAGAGCCGCAATGTGGGCACTACGTGCTACTCATTTGGCCCAGTGGTACTGCCTGTGGCATCTTGGGTGGATAAAAAGCAGTACTAGAAGTAGAGAGTGCCTGCATAATCCTTGATCGTCTGTGGGGGTAGAACAAGCATCCAAGTCTTCACCACCGCATTAACTTGATTAACCAGAAAGCTTTCATTTCCCTGGAGGTATCTTGGGCATACTCGGTAGAGAGCAAACGTGTGCGGACTCCTCCAGCTTGTCTACCCGTTTCATCCAGAAGCCACACTCCAGAAGAGTTCCCTTCAGTCACGTTAAGCATTCACTTTTGATTCAATTGATCGTAATGGGGCCATAGGCAGTCGTAGTGGGACCAAGAGTGGGGTCAACATGAAAGACCAAGCAAGGTGGTAATTTTGGATCCTTTTCGGTTCGATATCTTCTTGCGCGGGTCTACCTTTCCGTCCAATGACTGATCGGGCATCTGTAGGACTCACTTGAGCGGCCTGTTCACCATTAAAATTGACAATGATTTATGCATGGGTGCGAACGAGAATAGTAGTGTGTAGGGTTTATACTGGTACAGAAGCTAGATATAAACCAAGTGGAATACTATAAGATGTCCATGGCAGTCGCCTCCGCGCCCGCCTCCGCCTCCGCCCTTGCCGCGGCCTGCAGCTCCACAGCCTCGACGTCTGCAAGAAGAGCATCAAGGTCAGGGCTTACTACGAACCTTCGCTGCACGCTGCCAAGGACATTCAAAGTTCCCTTGTGTTGGTCCAATACGACTGCTTGCTGAAGAAAGGACGGCTGAGTGGCAGCCGATACCTATTGGGACACATTTAACCTCTAGATATAAAATCTTACTGACCAACTCACGTCGAAAACCATATCGTTTCCAAGTCGCATCCTAACTGCACCACTCGCAAGGATCTCCAGATGACCAATGATCCCTTCCAGCGACCTCGGCTCCTCTTTTTCTTTCTTCACATGACCGCTTGAGTCTTTTTCTTCCCGGCCCTCTTTCACGTCGTCCGCGAAGGTTACCCGCTTGCCCCGCGGTGACTCGGGCTTGGGGATCTCAGCCGACGAGGGTTGTATGAAAGTAGGGAACGGCGCGGGAAACTGAAATAGGTACATCCGAGTGTGAGCGTCATCGAGATCGTCCTACAAAGAGGTCAGCGTGGCCCGACCTGGCAGAGCGATAGGACTCACAAGGCCGGTTCTCGTGAGAAAGTCCTCCTGGAGGTTTTCTAGTTCGTTCTCCTCCTCACTTTCTGAAAGGTCGAGAGCCTGTGCAAAATTGGCATCTTCCCCGATGTCCACATCCATAGATTCTGGAATCTGGATTAGGGTCAGGCCCGTTCGCATATACTAAATGTATGTACCAGTCGCTTTGCCCTTCCCTTTCAGGTCCGCCTTGGTCTCCTCCTTCCCTTGGACTTTCTTCTTCTTTTCTTTTCTTCGTTCCCTTTTGAGGGCGTCCGGAGCCATTACATCTAAAAGCTTGACATCCCCCAGGTCTATAACCTCTTCTCCGTCGGAATAGACTTCCACATCCTCCTCCATGGCGAGTGCATCTCGATTTCTTGGTAATGCGGGTGCTGAAGCACCAGTGAGACCAATTTCGAACTTTTCGGAGGCTGTTAGCCTTCCAGAAGAGCTAGGAACAAATGGACCACGACGTCCTGAGGAGGCAGCAGCAGCAGGGCCCATAGCGAAAGGTCCAGAGGCAATCATAGGTGCTTCGTCTCGAAGTGGGCCACTAGCACGGCCACCTCCGCGTGGGAATCCTCTTCCCGAAATCTCTTTTCCCCGTCCTCGGTCACCGAGAGGAGCGAGAGGCCGAGGAGTCGGTGGTTCAACCTAAGTCTGGCTAAATATCGAGCATATGAAAAAGTTTCTTGTATACCTTCGCTTCTCCTCTACATTAAGTACGTTAGGTTATATTAGACAGCCAGGTGGCAGACGCACTCGAGCTTTTTGCGTCTGGCAGGCATGTTGGGTGTAAACTTCAACTTAGGTCCTCCACCTTTTGCAGTAGAGTCAGCCCCTATTTTCGTGATATTGCCTATGACACGAGTTGCGGCACCAGGTTGAGGGATGACTGTAGAAGCTACATTTTCTGAGACCGCTGGAGCAACCGATACACTGGAAGACGCGTCTGCGCTCTTGTTAGGAGGTTTGCTTGCCATTTGTGGCAGTATTGAAGTGCCCGTGGTGATGGGTTGGTACAAGGTGGGATGCCAATACTGTATTTGGTACGAGATCTTGGACACGACCACTCCTTTGCAAATGAGTGATATCTTACCTCAGGTAAACGATGAATATGCACAAAAAGAGTATTGGTGCGCTCTGGGATTTATTCACTCCTACCTGCGTCTCATTACTTCTCATGAATAGGGAGCAACGCTACCAAAGGTAGACGCAGTCGGTCATGATATAAGAACGGAGCTTCCCTCTCATCATCCTTGTCGGCGTAGGGACGCCTCGACCTTCGATTGGTTCAAAACATATCAAGAAGTCTCCCCGATCCTCAACGAACTCATACCCGACCAAACAAGCCGGGTATTAATACTAGGATGTGGAAACTCGACATTATCCGAAGACGTCAGTCAGGCATTTAACCCACTTCTTAGCACCGCGGTTTTAAAATTCTTTTGTAGATGCACGACGCGGGCTATCGACAGATCGTTAACATCGACTACTCGCCCACTGTCATCAGTAACATGGCCAAAAGGAACGCTCATCGCGAAGAGATGACGTGTAAGCCCCACTCCTCCACCCTGGGCGACGCCCACCTGTCAACCTGACAGGGCTAGAAATGGACGTGAGGAATCTGGACTTCGAAAATGGAAGCTTCGATGTTGCCATTGACAAAGGTACGAAGTACCGTCGTTCAACTGGAGCTTCAGACCCAAAAGATCCAGGTACCATGGACGCTATGCTGGCCGTCAAAGGAGACGTTTGGGTATGTACTGAAAGGCCAGGCAGTGGTTTTGGTTCAATTGGCACGCCTTCCAGAATCCGCCCGCGGAAGCGGTCGCAAATTGCACGAAGGAAGTTGATGAAGTCCTTAAGTGAGTGCGTCCATCGATCTCGCAACATAGTTGCTGATAGTTGTTCAGAGTACTTCGTCCACATGGCCTCTTGATCTATCTCACTTTCGGCCAGCCTCACTTCCGTAAACGCTTTCTTCAACGGGACAACACGACTGTAGAAATTCGCCAACTAGGAAGCGCCTTTCATTATTATCTGTACATTGTACGGAAAGGTGTCGCTGCAACATGAGGTGAAATGGATGTACAGCAAGCTACAGCTCCTGTTTTTGGACCGGCAGAACGGCATCGCGTTTTATGACTCGCTTCCCTTTCGACCTCCTATTAGCATTGAGTATATCAGCTTTGGCATCAGTAATTTTTACGCCTAGCAAAGTGTCGTGAGCTAGAATGTGGTTCTTAGTATTTGTACTACAAGAACCAGAGTAATGGAACATACTGTCGCCTCGTAACAGGTCGTCCACAATAGGCCGACTTCCGCTGGTAATGAACTTGGCAGAGATACCACGGGCGAGGATGGGCTGGTGAAGGAGCTCCGCGAGCTCCGCTTTAAGGGCTTTCAGTTTACCTGGGCGTCCCTTGTTCCTATTTCCTCGTTTTGTCTTTCCTATCCCCTCGTCTTCTTCCGAAAGACTGAGAATCGTAATCATGTCAGCATAGGTCGGTCAAGAGGAGCCTCCATAGACGCACCCAAGCATATCGTCATCCAGCTCGATCTCCATAGCCTCTGCAGTGTCTTTCAACCACTTCCTGTCGTGTTTTTCCTTCGCCACTCCATGTTGCATTTTATCGATCTGCCGAGCAAGTTCAACCCGGGCCTTGAGTCGGTCCAGGAGATCTCGTTCCACTGGCATTTCAGGAATCTCGTCCTCCCCTGTAGGTGATTGAAACAAAGTGAGTCCCATTGTCCGTGTGAGGTAATGAAAAGGTTCTCACTCCGTTTGAGACTGCCCAACAGACTTCGCAGCAGTTTACGCTCGTCGGGTGCACATAGGAGTAGTCCAAGACCTTCACACATGGCCCTCGCTGTCCTTCCATTTCTGTGAACGTACACGTCCGCTGTGCGAGGGATCTGGTAGTGGATAACATGGTCAACTGATAGAATATCGAGACCGCGGGCAGCGATGTCGGTAGCGAGAAGGACACTCTTAGGAGTTTTTTTGAACCTAGAGGAAACCCATCGGCATCTAATGGTACAGCGGGAGATTGTGTAGAAGCTGGACTGACCGATCGAGGTTCTTCAGCCTCTGTCTTTGCTCAAGTTGAGAATGAAGGGGCCAAACTTTGATACTGAGTAACTCAAGAATTGGGTTCAGTCTTCTGATGCCATCGATGGAGGACATGAAGACCAGGGATCGGCCAGGATAACGGAGGAGGAAATAATAGAGGTAAACATCCTAATCGAACAATTAGTGAATATCCCCTAAGCGTATGGAGAATGAACGTACCTTGTTGACGGTAAGACATTCGATTTTACTCTCTTGGAGCCGCGATACTATTCCATTCTCGGGACTCAGGTCGATGATTTGCGGCGCCTCGTCGCGGAAATCTAGTCTCAGAAGCAAGTCGTCTGGAGGTGCGCCATTAATTTCGGTACAAAGGGCAGCTATTATCAGAGCCTCCACTCACCAATGGCCGAAACCTTTTTCTCGTCCTCCCTTGATTTTCCTTTCCTGAAGCGTCTCTTTTTCAGGTTCTGTTGGAGCTCCTTGCTCATGGTGGCAGAGAAGACGAATGTCTGGAGCGAGGGTCGGTAATCATTGGTGTCGGTTGGTTCGCCATTCTCATCGAGACTGAAGTGCTAAGTCAGTTTCAACAATTGCCTCACGATAGGTAAAGGTGCTTACTCGGGTGTACGCGTCGTGAGCCGTATAATATTGTCGAGCTCGGCGAAGTGACCACTCTCAATCATTCGATCCGCCTCGTCCAGCACTAAGAATTGGATGCGCTTAACTTGGCCAGCTATTTCGTCGTCCTAACATGCGGTACTTAGCTTACACCTTCCATCCTCTCGTTGAGAACCACATACCTCACTGAGCAGGTCCCATAGCCGACCAGGAGTGGCAACAATGATATCAACTCCTCGAAACAAGAGCCTCTCTTGCTTATGGGCGGACATACCGCCAACGATAGGAACGATGCTCACTCGCGGCGGCACATGTTTGGTCATCTCTTCCTCGCTTCTGGAAGGTACACAGGCTTGAAGGTGTGAGCTGACTTGGAGTGCGAGCTCGCGAGTTGGTGAAAGAACGAGAGCTTTCAGCGAGCGCTTGATGGTCGTTGCAGGCAAAGGGGAAGCGAGAATGCGGTTGAGGATCGGGAGTCCGTACGCTAGTGTCTTTCCAGAACCAGTTTCCGCAATGCCAATTACGTCTCGGCCTTGGAGCGCATGATGAAGAGCCTGAGATTGTATTGGCGTGGGCGATTTGAATCGCTGAGCATGTATTTGTCGGTAAAGTGCTGGGTGGAGGGAGAATTTGGACCAATGTGGTAGCAGCTGTTTTACTGGAGGAACGATATTAGTATATCTCTTTGCGAAAATAAAATAAAAGATATCATTGCGAATTCTTCGCGTTGTATTCGCCATGAGCAAAGAATAGGGCAGTGCATTGGTATTGTGTCATTGACTCTCCCCTCGAGGAGATTGTACGCATGTACCGCGACCTTCCGTTTAAAGGGGGTTTCGGTGGACCCTTCGGTCATCCCCAATTTCAGGAGTTCCGGCTACAATGACAGGGATTCTAGGGGAGAAGACGGCAGAGATTACTTACCCTCAAATGCTTCCTCTATTGGAGGGTGTATTTGAGAAATTGTTTCTACCAGCTCTTCGTTCTCGTTAACACTATCACCTTCCTCCGATACCTCACGGCTAGACCGAAGATCGAGAGGTTCTGGAGAAGCCTTGGGGTTCGTTAGTTGACAGAATACGTCCCAGAGAGGGAACAGAGACACACCTTTTGAGATGAAGCCTGAGAGCCGCCATGAGACAATTGGAAGCTGTCGTGATCCCCTTTTTTCAGTACCTAATGGTATTTAAATACCGTGCAGGAGACGCTGATCGTAATTTTCTCATACTTTGCGAAATTTTACGCGTTTTCCGGCTTCTGTATCTTCATACACAACATTGACGCCTTCCACCTCTTCGAGAAGAAGCATTCCACCTTCTTCATGAACACCAGCTGTACTGGGACGGAAGACAACTCTCCAGTCGAGGTCATCGAGGGCAGCGTCGGCGTACGTTCTCCTTTTCTTGATGGATTTGTCCGCCGGCGCCCCCCTTTTTCGTTTGAGGGGGCGTGGGAACCTCGAGGGCACGTGAACGACGTGGGCAGGGTCCATGGCGCCAGGCCAGACTGGCGGCGTGCGGCTGGTACAAGACTTGCACAAAGCCTTTCATCGACAATTCCAAGGCTTCGCCTCTTGCCTCCCGACGTCCTCAAGGCCAGCGCCGACGCCAGTCGTCGACCACTTGCTACTCTCCACAGCTCACAGTGCAGCTGACCATTGGGTATCGCTGCCTACTGGGTCGCCATGGACGCACCCGTTCGCGCAAACCTTTCCACGGCCCAGAAGTACACCAAGACGAGCAAAATCGGCGAGGGTACCTATGCGGTGGTTTACTCAGGTATGCACTAAATTCGTCCCATATGGTCGCAAAGGAGAAGAGTACTGAGGACTTTCACAGGTCAAGAGATTGCCACAGGACGAAAGGTGGCTATCAAGAAGATAAAAGTCGGTGGATTTAAAGATGGTCTAGACATGTCTGCAATACGGGAAGTAAAGTTCTTGCAGGAGCTACACCACCCAAATATTCTCGAGGTGCGCCCGTTGCAGCATCTGACTTTCTGGACCCACCTAATAATCGCACTCACCTAGTTATTGGATGTCTTCTCAACGAAAACGAATCTCAACCTCGTTTTGGAGTTTCTCGACACCGATCTGGAGATTGTGATCAAAGACCGCTCCATATACTTTCTTCCCGCTGACATCAAAAGCTGGATGGCCATGACTCTTCGCGGTCTCGAGTTCTGTCACAGGCACTCTGTGATTCATCGTGTGCGTCGATTTCACAATATCCTGGCTCAGGTCTTCTCAACTCTGGCTCTAGGACCTCAAACCCAACAACTTGCTCATTGCAGCAGATGGTCAACTCAAACTCGCTGATTTTGGCCTCGCAAGGGACTATGGCGATCCTCAAGACAAGATGACATCTCAGGTCATCACAAGGTGAACGTCCCGCGCTCGCTGTCACCGGTATTTGTTCACACCGTGCAGATGGTATCGGCCACCCGAACTCCTATTTGGCGCTCGGCACTACAGCGCATCAGTGGACATGTGGTCTGTTGGCTGCATCTTCGCAGAGCTCATGTTGAGGACTCCATATCTCCCCGGGGACAGCGACGTTGATCAGGTCCACACCATCTTTCGAGCTCTCGGTACCCCTACAGACGAAGACTGGCCTGTGAGTGTAGTAGCCGCGCGGTCTGTTATCATTTTTCGCTCACATTGCCCAGGGTCACGCATCGCTCCCGAATTACATCGCAGTCCCACACCACGATAAAATGCCTTTCCGGGATCTGTTCACTGCGGCAAGTACCGAGGCTATCAGCCTGCTAGCCAAGTTCCTTGCCTACGACCCGAAGAGGCGTATTAATGCAAAAGATGTACGTTGGTCAACCAAGTCATAAGACAGACCACTGACAGCTCGGCATTTAAAGGCACTTCACCACGCGTATTTCTTCTCAATGCCCAACCCCAGTCACCATACTAAGTTACCCAAGTCAAAGGCTGCCGCTGTTGAGTCTCCCCAACAATCCCCCGCACCCGAAGGCAGCAAGAAACAGGCTACCACAGCGGCGGTGGCGGTGGCTCCTACTCAAGACCCGAGTCGTGTATCAAGGAAACGCAAGGCTTCCGGCGTCCTTGAGAGTTCTCGGACGAATGTCGCAAAACGCCTCGATTTTTCTGCTCCAACCACCGTTGTATCGACTTAGCGCTGGCTGGATCGATTTGTTGAGCACTACTTTGCAACTGTTTGTGGTCGAGAATGCTCCCTGATCTAGTGTTTCCTGCATCATTCTGACACTGTCGTTCATGGACCACATTTCGCTCCCGCCCTGATTTGAGTTACTGTATCCTCTCCATCAGACTTGCTCGTGTCTGTCATGTTTTGAGTAGGCCCCAGGCTGCTTCCCTTACTTACCCCATATGTCGCCTTGTCGCTCCGTTGTTCGTTCTTCTCTCCATGTCCGCCGCGCTGTGGCCTAGAGGCTAAGTCAAGTATTTTTCCTATACTACCGTATGAATCAGAGTCGCCCTTTTGTTTTCTATTTTTCTACATGTTGTTGCGATGAGTGCCAAAAGGACTCTCAGACAAAGCAAACATTACAATATCTCACTACCTTCAATAACTAAAATTAAACCATGCAACATGACTGGCACTCACCACAGGAGGCTGCGAGGTGAATGGAAACCAACTTGGATCCGAACCGCCTTCACACTTTTTACTGTTGATGCGGATCCTCACTTGGAACATTGTGAGTACCATTAAGTATGGTTGGGACGGTTTCTGAATGGGGAAAACGGCTCTAGAATGGCGTACGCACCTTGCCTAAGTACCATCCGTAAGATTGCCTCTTACACCCTCGAACGCGTTATCGACGCGTCGATTTTAGGTGGAACACTTTCAAGACATTCGAGCGGTTGCTCGATGGGATCATGGCGGACATTATTTGTTTTCAAGGTTCGGTGTGCACGACGTATTTTGCGGCAACTCAACTCTGACGCGTGTGCCCAGAAATGAAGACTTCCCGTGCACTTATGGACGTACCAACAATCACTCCGGGCAAGTATCATGGCTTCTTCTCTTTTCCGGTAGCCAAAACCGGTTATAGCGGTGTTGCCATCTACACCAACTCGGAGATTGTCACTCCGGTCCGGGCAGAAGAAGGCCTTACTGGCTCCATTCAACCAAAGCCACCCCTTTTAGATGGAGAACGCGTCTCATCGAAGTACCCGGTAGCGAAAGACATGAATCTCGCTATCGATGAAGACAATCCGGATATCCTCCCGAACCTTGACGAGCTAGACATGGAAGGGCGTGCTCTCGTACTGGATTTTGGTCTCTTTGTTCTTATCAACGTATATTGCCCCGCCGACTCAGCCGATACGCGCTACCACTACAAGCTCAATTTTGGCTATCTACTGCAGGAGCGGGTTAGGTGCCTGGTGGCCGAAGGTAGAGAGGTCATTGTGGTTGGAGATCTCAACGCTTGTGTGGCCCCCATCGATCATGCCGAGGGCAAGTTCCCAAAGTATGCGGCGGAGTTCTATAATCACCAGCACCGTATTTGGATTCGAGATTGGGTACAACCGGGGGGAGAGATGGTAGACATTCTACGCTATCTATATCCAGAGAGGAGGGGAATGTATACCTGTAAGGCATCCACCCAATCCGGCGTCAGCCGTTAATTAGGCATTTTAGGCTGGAACACACGAATACAAGCTCGAGAAACCAACTACGGAACCCGAATTGATTACATACTCGCCACGCCTGGGCTCTTACCTTGGATTGAGAGTGGCGACATTCAGGCTCCTATCAAGGGTTCTGATCATTGTCCCGTCTACATCGATCTGAAAGATTCTATCACCGCCGATTCAGGAGAAACCGTACTACTACGAGAACAACTAATGATGCCGTCCATTGGAACCAAAAAGGAGCCTCCTCGCCTTTGTGCGAAACATTGGGAGGAGTGTATGCAAAAGCAAGTCTTATTACCCAACTTCTTCAAGAAGCAATCAACCTCTGCATCAGACCTTACTCCTTCCCAACCAGGCATTCAATCCGCGGGTGGACCTGATTCAATGGGCACACCTAGCCAAAAGGAGTCGACCGAGCCTACCACTCGCCCGAAGTCCACCCCTGCACGACAGCATCAACATGCCGCTAGTCGCCCTGAAAAACGTAAGAACACACGAACGAACACACCACCTAGGAAGAAATTCAAAACCGACGCCACGGGCCAGGCAAAACTTTCCTCGTTTTTCACCCACCCTAAGAAACTGGTCCCGGGGGAGTTTCGGGCACCAGTTCTCGGGGGCAAATCGTCGCCGAAGGATCGCGCCATGATCATCGATGCAGACTCTCCTCGCGAAGAGGATGACGAGGCATTCCAGAATGACATACTACTGGCCATTAGTCTATCGCAGAAGGATCGTGCTTCATCGCCGGTTGAACCGCCCAAAGGCAAGGAGAAGGGCAAGGCTGCCTGGTCGCATATCCTCGCGCCTATTGAAGCCCCCTTATGCGATGTGCATAAGGAGCCGACTCGCGAATATACCGTGAATAAACCTGGCCCGAATAAGGGGAAACACTTCTTCCTCTGTTCAAGGTTCGGCGATAGTCCTGCCCGTGACATGTGTGCTGAGTCGGGTTATGTAGGCCGGTTGGTCCCGGATACGACATGGGTAAAGAACGACCACGAGGTGACGTAGACCCACAGTGGCGCTGTAACTTCTTCAGGTGGTCAAGCGATGTTAAACGTGAGTCGTTGAAGAGAAAATCAAGATAGATTGGGTGACATCATGGAAGCTGATCGGTACCATTGTTGTAAGTCGTGTCCCATCTTGATATGCCCATAATTGCCATCACCTCGCCAGACCCGTGATCCTGAGCACAGCTTAGTAGAATGCCATAACGAACTGTATTCAATCAATCGTGAATGTCAAGTTGCCACTGCCGGCGCCTGTCGTGTGGCGGTCGGCAGTGGAGACTCCGTTGCCCTACGACCTGCGACTGCGACCGCACAATGGCATTGTGTTGATCCGGGGAAGCTCGAATGATCCTGAGGGCGTTGCCGTTCCAGGCCGTTACCGGTGTAAAAACTCATACGGTCTGTTGAAAGGGAAATTTGCGAGGCTGTGTAGGCCAGAACTCATCACAGCAATTCTGCCTGGCCGCCAGCGCGCAAAAAGCAGTCCATGGTTCTGGGTCAAAAAGCCATCCCATGTTTGTCTCCCGTGCCCCGCCTTTCGCAGTCCCTCGCTCCCCGCCCGCAATCGCGTTCACGTTAAGCGGTAGACGACCAAGCCAGTTCCTAACATTATCAAAAAGCGCAGACAAAATGATATCGTCACCTACACTATCGTCGCCTACCTCACCAAATTCTATCTCGTCGGACTCGCCGTCATCAGCGTCCACGATGTTCACCTCGGCTCGATCTCCAGAACTATCCGAGATTTTGCAATCACTATATATTTCAGACATCTTCAGTGCCTCTGATGAAGAGGTACTCGACACGACAGGCATTACACATGTAGTCTCTGTGTGCCAGAATATCCCATGGTTGGGTCCGCCACCGGGGTCTTCTTATCGTGTTCTGAACATCAACGTAGACGATAGCCTTGATGCCGACCTCCTTGCTCATTTCGATGCGAGTAACGCTTTTATCCACGAAGCGTTGGCTGGTAAACAGCGCGGCAAAGTGTTGTGTCACTGCCTTGCAGTGAGTCCCGTGTGCACTGGCCACATATTGTCGGTCTCAATGTATGCGGCTACTGATGCATAACCTCTTTAGGGGATCTCTCGGAGTCCAACTGTCGTCATTGCCTACCTGATTGGCAAGATGGGCATGAGCTTCCAAGCGACGGCCTATCGCAGACCCGAACCCAGCGTTCGTGCGACAGCTAGAGCAATACGAGGCGTTGTGCCGAACCCAGCAACAGTGACGGATTTGGTAAATAGGGCCCGTATTCTCCTCCCCATTCCCCTGGGTTCGATTGGTTGGCTATACCTACGATCGTTGTATTGGTTCCGCTCTCATTTACTCGTGAATCCTGTAATTACTACAGCCCCGTCCTTTCCGGAGCTTTGGCATCCGTGATCCGATGTGGCTGCATGCGACTGCATCTCTCTCTTGGTCCTGACCTCGATACTCTTTAAAGATGCTCGTTTGTAATAATATCATTTCCTGCTCCAGGGTGCCTGTTGCGCAAGGGCTGGCAAGCAAGGAGGCCTTGGACTACTCTTGAAAGAACACCGCCCAAGCGGCACAGGTTGCTCTTGACGACCATCTACGACCTAGGATGGCCAGCGTTGACCGTGGATCAGAGTATGAGCTCCAAAGAAATAAGAAAGGCCCGCTCAATTGTCGCGAGTGCAGAAGGCAGGCTTGTTCCGTCATCTTCGCGCGCAGTCGCGGACTAACCACTCCGCCTACATCTCGGCCACAACAGGCTCAAAATCCGGTGTGACAGACAGGTAACTGCTTCTCATGACCTCAGGGGTACGTTTGAAACTCAGTGATTCGTTTCAGGTCCCTTGCGGGCCGTGCATCAAGCGGGGGGTATGCATCCGTCACCATCACAAGATCTCCATCATAACTCTGACGATTGCACATCAAGGTCGCATCGTTGTGTCCCGATGGAGTCCTGGCGAGCAAAGGCTCACGGTTCGCCAAGCGGCCTCTCCTTGATCAAGATAGACTAACACCATTTCCTCAGCCTCATTCTAGCCAACACAGAGGAGCTCCATAAAGAGAATGAAACACTCCGAAACCGGGTTCGCGACTTGGAGACAGCGCTAGAAACATTGCAAGCCAAACATTCAGACGAACCGCACCCACTTCTCGCTCCTCAGCTCCTTGTTACTGGGAATATCCGACATGACTCAGATGACCCTAATAACGGACTCACTCTGCCTGCATTTGGGTCTCTCACATTGGGAGACGATGTAAGCGCCGTCTGTTATAGTTCTCTACCGACCAAACTAACGGTGCCCTCTATACCTCCCTTAGGGCACGTCCAAGTTCTACGGTCATACCGGAGGTGCGGAATGGTTCGTGACAGAGTTGCAAGAAGATACAGCGCCGGCTGCCGGATACATGTGCGGCCCCGCATCTGCACAGAATAACCCTCTCATTCGTGAGCTCCAGTTGATGGGATATGGGCCTTCCTATCTTCCTCAACCCACTGATGTGAATCGGGACGCGACTTTGCTCCGTCCCTACATCATTACAAAACTTCCACCCAAGGAAGATGCCCTCTATTTAGTCAACGTCTATTACGATCGGATAGCTTGGCTGTAAGACTCTTCTTCTACCAGCAGCATTCATCTCTAATGATACATATTACCCAGTTACAACCCTGTGCCGCGCACCCGATTCTTCGAACTAACTTTCAACCCTTGTTACTCAAATCCATCAGATCCACCGGTTCCTCACCATAACTTAGCACTTCTCTTCAGTGTCCTGGCACTTGGCGTGCTTCTCGATCTGAACAGGCAGCCGCATGATCCGCTGGCGCAAGAGTACATAGCCCTCTCATGGGCTTCCTTAGCTCTAGAATGTATCTACGTCAACACGACGTGGTTTGTCCTCTTCACCCCCTGGTTGCACGCATAATTGTTGAAAAACTTCGTAGCACAACTGTGGAAGTCATGATTCTCCAGTTCGTCTGCCTCAACCTCTCCGACGACCCCGGAGGTCCTCCAAAAGCATGGGCGGTCCTAGGGACTACGGTTAAAATGGCAGAGGCGGTATGTACCACCTATCGGTTCGGCTTGAGGTTCCGGCTCATTGTAGCGCGTAGATTGGCCTGCGTATGCACAGTTTATCATTCAATATTTGGTGTACTTAATTTATTATCCCATCAGATCGTGACCCTGCTCCGTGGGGTCTAGACGAGGAGCAAGTCGTTCGACGACGAAGGTTGATGGTAAGAACAATGGTTTTCACTACATACCACTCTGAGAAAATTTGTAGTGGGAGTTGCTGACCGTGGAATTCTGGGCGGTAAAACAATGTAATTCATTTCCTCGTCAATGCGCTGACTCAATATCTCACAAGTCCCTCGGCTTTGGGCGGCCTGTATGTGTTACACCCAACATTCAATAATCCGCTAGCTGACCGTTCATAGCCAACCATTACAAAGAGCTACATGGATGTTCAAATGCCGATGGATACCCTCGACACCCTCGACGCGGAACCCAATTTCCCTCGCGGAAAGCACCACTACGTGCAATCGTGCTTAATGCCCATCATTGAGCAAGTTCTTTCCACCACCAACCCGCCTTCCTATGCAGCTATACTCAAGTTAGACAAGAAAGTTCGCGAATGGGTCTTCCCGGAACACCTCCAATTACCAGATCCTCCCGGAAGTGACTATACCAGCATCAGTAGAATTCTCCAGCGAACAATCATGTTTTCTACGCGAGAAATTACCCTAATGTACCTTCATCGGTCGTACTTCGCGCATGCAGTGATGGAACCGCCATACGACCCGTTGCGATCCAAGTACGCACGTTCTGTATTGGCGGCGTATGGAAGTGCCTGTGCAATCATTGGACGGATGCGGACGCTCCAAGCTCATGAGCCTCGTTTGATGGAACGGTTCAGCATATTCTGGAGTCATGCCTTCAGTGCCTTGGTCATTGTCGCCAGTATTGTTTCCAGGGCACCAGCCTGTCCGTTGTCATCAACCGCAATTGTAGAAGTTGGTAAGCCCAGCACCATCTCTCCAATCCGCAGCTGTTTGTAAATTGATGCTCCTTGGGAAGATCATTGTGTTGAAATGTTCAAGAAGGCGAACCATGCATACCGACCTCGGCGTTTTATGGTCCGTTGTCTTTTGATCGATCCGGAGTGCTCGGCTTACCTGACGGATTTTACAGCCGACGGTGCTGAAACTTAGAGAGTGTGCTCATGAAGCGTACAGCTTATTCCAACAGGGGCTATGGGTCGCACCTCTCCACGAGGAAGAGCCTCCGGGTCTTGGGACTTCCAAGGCTGTTACTCGCTACGCACATCGCCAACGCACCCCCCACTCTGGCGAGTCGGCTCACTCTGGATCACCCGCCTATAGCGGTGATGGATCGAATGCCGAACCGAATAGCGAGTACAAATACGAAAACGTGCAAACGGCGTTAGAAGAGTACATTCGATCGTGGACAGGAGGTACCGCCTCAAGCAGTGACCATGCACCTAATGGCGGTCCTACCGTTAGTCCGCAGGCAAACGCACCCATTCAGCCACCCACTAGTGACGCATTTTTGCACGGCATCCTCACCGGAAATTGGGAGATGCCCAGTGTGGAGGAGTCAGTCTGGGGTCAAGGTTTTGTTCCAAATCAGAATTTCCCTTTAACACCGGTTACCTTGTCAAATGCACCATCCGCAGGTGCCTATGATCCGCCGCCTGCTCAAAACCTCATGGAAGACATAACGTTCGGTAGTGCGGCTCCAACCACTGTCCCTCCTCCATCGATTCCCCAAAACCAACCGATGATCTACAGTAGTCCTTCTATTGTCCAACAACAGCCCCAACCCGAGACTCAAGCGCCACCAGCGCAACAAGCTGGTGTCGGTGCTTTCAACAAGCCCTATGGCGCACCCCTCACAGGCGGCGGGGATACCACCACCAACATTACCCATCAAGAGGCAATCTACAACGCTGGGATATGGGGTGACCTAATGCAGAACTTTGGGCTCAATCAGTGAACCACCTCAGCGGGCTCTCAGTTCTCGTGGATGTATTGGTATATAAGCGATCCTCAGCGTTGTAGTACTGTGACTTAGTCTGCTTAAGGGTATTGTATTATTTGAGTGGACCATGACGAAGAGTTCTATTGTTCGCATCAAAGGGAGTACGGGAAAAAGCATGACCCAAGACCCAGAACGTAGTAATGATACACCTAAGCAACTGCGAGTAAAGTTTTATTTGTACATCAGCAAACTAAGAGCATGCCATGCTCTGCGATATCTGGTGGTGGATCCTACAATCCATGTGTATGCAACGATGAGAGGATGAGTGGTACGAGGTGTGTGTGCTATGCGAATGAGGAATCTAGTTTCCGTTAATTGCTGGTTCGGACGCGACGATAGACGAGGGAGGAATACCCCAGGTGAAACCATTGGTACGGATGGGCGGTGGGAGTTTGAGGCCATTGGCCGAAGTGACAGAGTTGGGCCTCAGCGCATCACAGGCGATGCAATGGTCGGCTTCGGGCTTGTTATCAATGGTGCACATTGAGCAATTCCAAGTCCCCGGCGGCTTCGTGGGGAGTTTGAGCCCAGCAGCGGCCCAGTTGAAAGCAACAGGAGTGGCTTTGAGTGGAGCTGGGGCGGGAATGAGTGCAGGCATTGTAGGCGATATTGGAGGTCGAGCTGAGGTCGAAGCAGATGCTGCAGCGTCAGGCTTGGGAGCTTCACGCAGCTGCAGACAGTGCAGGTCCATTCCCCTGCAGCAGGGGTATTGGGTTTCAACCCAGCTGCGGCCCAGTCGAAGGGAACAGGTTTAACGGGCGCTGGGACAGCTGGAGGTACAGATTCAGACTTGGGAGCAGATGCAGGGGTAGTGAGAGTAGAGGCGATTGGAGTGTCACGTTCTGGTGCATCACGAACTGAGTACTTAGCCGCGGTGTCCTTAGACTGAAGGACACCTGCACCAGAACTTGTCAGCTCAAGACCGGTTGTGGCCCAACTACAAATCGTACCAGTTTGCCTCACTGCTTGTGTTGAAGCTGGAGCAGTGCGCACACGTGGTCCCCTGTTCCTTCTCTCAATCCAGGGAGTGGGGTCGAACATCGGGTTGAGACCAATCACAAATGTTGGTAGTTCATCCTGGGGCGCGGTGCGTGCAATAGTTCGCGCTTCGGGTTCACCCATAACAACGTCGTAGCAGAGAGAAGTTCCAGACAAGGCCTTTGAATAGTCATGGAGACTGTCCGCAGGGGCGTTTCGAGCGGTACTCTTCGGCGAGACAGGGGGCACGGGCTGAGTGTCCTTTGGCGTAGGGATAGACCACGAGTTGGTGATTGATTGGGATTTCGGCTGAGTAACAGGAGCGGGAGCAGGCTTGAAAATCGGAGCGGGAACTAGAGGAGCCCCGACGATGGATATAGGCGCGTGGGTGGGCGCATTCTCATTTCCATCTTCGGCGAGCTGGTCTTCCTCTTCGGCATCAACGTCGAAACCACCACCTCCGCCACCACTCATCAGTACTAGCAAAACACAACCCCTTGCAGAAAGTCAGAAAAATA
>WNFL01171782.1_pt1 | contig 17599 bp, 20 predicted proteins | sample 5400361 | NCBI WGS metagenome assembly WNFL01 (sample SAMN13153351, study PRJNA577476) | soil metagenome | isolation source: 40 cm soil on Douglas fir-dominated hillslope | place: USA:California | collected 2013-09-17 | reverse complement strand
GGCCTCCCTCTACGCGCACTACGGGTGCAAGGACAAGCTGGTCGCCGCCTATGTCGAGCGCCGCACCGAGGCCGCGCGCACGGACATCGAGGCCTACGTTGCGGGGTTCCCGCTGGAGCAGCGCGCGCTGCGCTTCTTCGACTATCTGGTGGAGTGGACCGCCCAGCCCGGATTTCGCGGCTGTCCGGTCCAGCACGTGGTGGGCGAGATTACCGATCGCGCCCACCCGGCGCGCGTGCTGGCCGCCGCGCAGCGCCAGTGGCTGACCGCGCGATTCACCGAATGGGCCCGGGCGGCCGGCGCAACGAATCCGAAGCGCGCGGCGGGAGCCCTGCTGGTGCTGTTCGACGGGGCGGTGGCCGCCGTTGAGCAGGACGGACCCGAACGGGCGCGCGATGCGCGCTGGACGGCGGAGCGCGTTCTCTCCCAGTAGCGCGCCGGGCGGGGCGCACAGCAGCGCGACATGCGATGATCCTGCTCCCGGGGGTGCCATCATGAAATTGCGATACCGGATTCTCGGCGGCGTTGGGGTGGTCCTGCTCCTCGCGCTCGTGTCCCTGGCGCTGGCACTGAGCCACGACTCTGCCTGCGGCCCGGCCCCGGCGCTCTCCGCAAATGCTCAATCGATGCAAGCCATCGTTTCCCGCTGCTATGGCCCGCCGGAGGTGCTCAGGCTGGAGGCCATCGCCAAGCCCGTTCCGGCGGCCGACGAACTGCTGGTCCGGGTGCACGCGGCTTCCGTCAATCCGCTCGACTTTCATTACATGCGGGGCAAACCCTACCTCGTGCGCCTGGGAGCCGGCATGGGCGCACCGCAGGTGCCACGAATCGGTGTCGATTTTGCCGGCACCGTCGAAGCGGTCGGCAGCGGCGTCACCCGTTTCAAGCCGGGCGACGAGGTGTTCGGCGGGAGGACTGGAGCCTTCGCCGAGTATGTGACGGTCCGCGAGAGCCGCGCCGTGGTGCTGAAGCCCGCCAACGTCACCTTTGAACAGGCCGCTTCACTTCCCGTCGCGGCCATCACCGCGCTGCAGGCCCTGCGGGACAAGGGCCATCTCCAGCCGGGGCAGAAGGTCCTCGTCAACGGGGCTTCGGGAGGCGTGGGGACGTTCGCCGTGCAGATCGCCAAGGCCTTGGGTGCCGAAGTGACCGGCGTGTGCAGCACGAAAAATCTTGCGCTGGTCCAATCACTGGGCGCGGATCACGTCGTGGACTACACGCAGGAAGATTTCACGCAGAGCGGCCAGCACTACGATGTGATCGTCGATACGGTCGGGACACACTCGCTATTGGACTACCGGCGCGTCCTCAATCCGAAGGGGAGCCTCGTCATGGTCGGCAGTGCCAGCCTGGGTGACTGGATCGATTTCCTGATCTCCCCGCTCGAGGCGATCATCCTGTCCAAGTTCGTGGATCAGAAATTCATCCCGTTCCTCGCGGAACTGAATCCGAAGGACCTGACGATCCTGGGTGAGCTCATTCAGAGCGGGAAGATGACGCCGGTCATCGACCGGAGGTACAGCCTGAAGGAGCTCCCGGCGGCCATGCGCTACGTTGAGTCCGGCCACGCCCGCGGCAAGGTCATCATTACGGTCGATTGACCTGGCGGAGTCCGGCCTGGCTGGTCAGGTACACGGCGTAGGTTCCCAGCCAGTGACCGCCCTCGTAGTGTTCACCGGTGACGGCGGGCAAGGCGGCCTGCCCATGCTGAGTGGCCGCCTGCAGGAGCACCGCCACGCGGCGGTCTCCCGCCTTCAGTCCGTGTGCGATGCCCTCGAGCATCCAGGCGCGACTCAGGTTCAATCCGTCGATATGAGCGAGCTTGGGATCGGAACGATCGGTCACGACCGCCGGTGGTAACCACATCTGGCCGGAGTGATGGACAATGCCCGGCAGGAAGTTTGACAGCCAGCGGCTGAATTCCTCCGGCCTGAGCACCCGGCGCATGAAATCGGCTTCGGCCAGGCAGGGCGAGAGGAAGTCCTCGCCGGAAGGTTCATAGGCGAGCGGGCAGTCGCGGTCGTGGAGATAGAAGCGACGCGCGGCGTCCGCAAGCAACGAGCGCATCTGCGTATCACCGGCGACACCGGCCCAGTCCCAGACCAGTCCGAAGGAAAACGCCGTCTGGTCGTGCTCGCCGATCCGGATGGGATAGTGGAGTTTCGGCAGCCAGCTGCTGAGGCGCGATGCGGCCTCAGCCTCGAGGGGTCGCAGGGCGCGGGACCACTCCTGCGCCTGCGGATCGGGCCACTCGCGCAATTCGGCGGACAGTTGCAGCAGCCAGGCCAGGCCGTACGGACGTTCGAAGGAGGTACGGCCCTCCTGCATGAGATAGGCCACTTCGCCGGCCACGTTCTCGGCGGTAAAGCTGCGCGCCAGTTCGGACCGCGCCGCCGCGGCGAACGGCGCGTCAGGAAACAGCCGCAGGAGGCGCACCAGCAGCCAGTGGCCGTGGACGTCTGAATGCCAGTCATAGCAGCCGTAGAAGGCGGGCGTCAGCAGGTGCGGGGGGCGGGCATCCGCATCGCTGGCCATCGAATGACTGATGTGAGTCGGATACTCGGTGTGCAGGCATTTGAGCGCCAGCGCGGCAAATCCCGCGGCGACCTTGGCGTCCAGCGCCGCCATCGGAGGGGGCGCTGCGGACTGGCCAGGCGTCCCGGCCGCCGTGAGGAGCGCCAGGATCAGGAGTGCCATCGTGCGCATTGCCGAAACTCCTTCAGGCGCGCCGGGCCGTCGCGCGAATGCCCGGATCATAAACGAGGCCCTGTGGGTTTGAGAGCAAGATTCGGATGGCGCCGGGCGCCGAGGATCCGGACAATCTACCCACACCTGATGATGAGGATTCAATCATGAGCTTTCAGATCAGCGGACTGCCGGCCTCCCGCTTCACGGCCCTGTTTGAGCTTGGCAATGAGGAACTCGCCGCGCGTGGCGTCATTCGCATGGTCGCGGACAAGCAGCCTGGTTTTCCCTGTCGCGTGAGCCTGCGCGATGCCGAGGCGGGCGAGACCGTGTTGCTGCTGAACTATGAACACCTGCCGGTCGCGAGCCCCTATCGCTCCAGCCATGCGATCTTCGTGCGCCAGGGAGCGACGGAGGCGCGTCTGGCGGTCAACGAGATTCCCCAGCTCCTGCAGATCCGGTTGCTGTCAGTGCGGTCCTTTGACCGCAGCGGAATGATGATCGACTCCGATGTGGTGCCAGGCCAGGAACTGGCCGCTGCGATCAACCGGATGCTGGGTCAGAACACGAGTGCGTACCTGCACGTGCATAGTGCGAAGCCAGGTTGCTTTGCCGCCCGGGTGGATCGGGCGTAGCCCAAGAGGCCTGAATTCGACTCCGCCCGGAGTTCATCCGTGGCGCTCCTTGCGGCAGCAGTGCTCCGACAGGCGGAAGATCCCCGGTGCGCTCATGACGATTGCCTAGGGTCGGCGCTTACGCGCGCCCCGAAGGACTCGCCCGCGACGCCTGGTTGGGCCGGATGACTGGACTCACTAGCCTACTGCACCGACGCGCGCGAGACGTCGCGCGTAAATCAACTGCGCGACGGCGATCGCGAAGATCACGGCGCTGAATATCAGCCCGCCCGCTCCGCCCATGATCTCGAATCCCTTGGTGAACACGAAGATGTAAATAAAGGTCAGCACCAGGGTCGCCAGCGACACGCCGAACACCAGCACTGCCAAACGCTTGCGCAACAGGAGCAGGGCCGCTCCGATTACGCCGCCCCATACGCTCAGCGCCCAAGTGGCCACCACCCACATTGGATAACCTTGAAAGTAGGCCACCTGTTCAGGGGTAAACTTGCCCATGTAGGAGACGTTGCGAGTCTCCGTCATGACATAGTCAAAGGCGCCAACGCCATTCCATAGCAAGGCAAGTACGCCGACCAGCCATAAATGCCACGGTGTGGCCCTAGTGGATGCGTGAGTCGGATCTGTCATGAGGCCTCCCTGGGAAATTATTCTATGGTATCGGACCGCCCGCCAGCTCGTAGGATACAGCTGGCGGACCCGTTGTCAGGCGACGCAGTCAAAGGCAGTCACCGCTGGTGCAATGTGCAAACAACAGCGCAAAGGGAGCGGCAACAAAAAATGCGATCATGACCGCGACTCCTCCCCAGACCCGCTCCGACAAACGGCGCTCGCGCAGATACCAGACAATTGTCGCCACGGCGACGGGACAGAGCACCGCAATAAACGCCACCGTGGCTACGTCGCGGTACAGAACGCTAGCGGTGCGAGCAGCTACCACAGAGTTGAGCACACCAGAGACGACCGCTGTAGCAAGCGCGGTTCTCCACCATCGCAGCGGCTGTCTGGGGAGGACCGTGGCGGCAAGCCCGGTGAGTAACGCGCCTCCGCAAACGACCAAGGCGATGTAGAGCAGTATGGCCCACATGTGTCGCCTAACGCTCGCGTTGAGCGGCCGACCGCCGCGCCCCAAGGTGCGCGGGCGGCGCAAAATGAATAGCGCGCTGGCCGCGCGCCGAAGTGGAGCCAGTCACGGGCCGCTCGAACGCGTTGTTAGACACCACCTTCTCAATTGTCTGCCACTCACTCATCATTCTTTGAAACCTTGTAGGCGCGACATAGCTCAAGCAAGCGTTCAATACCTTGGCGTAGGCCGCCCCTCAAGTCCCCGGCCCGAAACGCAGGGAGCATTGTCTCCTCTAAAATGCGCTGTGCCGCAGCGTCCGATACATACTTAGACATACCCGTGCCTAGCTCAATTCGCACCGCTTGCTCGGAGTGAGCAAGCGTCACCAAAACCCCGTTGTCGAGCCCTTTTCTACCCAGGCCCCAAGCCCGTGCCACCCTCAAGGAGAGAGTCTCGATGGATTCGCCGTGTAACGACGGCACTGTCAGAACAGCAACTTGGTGCGTCGTCTCCACTTCGTATGCAGCCAAGGACTTCTCAAGTTCGATGCGTTCGCTGGTAGGCAGGACGTTTGCATAGTCATTTACGTGCCCGGCGTGAACTGGCACTTCTGCAGCATTTGCGACTTTGCCGATACAGCCGTGCAGCAGCAGGGCCACGAAGGCAAGCGACAAAGGTCGAATCACACGGCCCCCGAGTGGTGTCTAACGCTCGCGTTGAGCGGCCGGCCGCTGCGCATTCGAGCGCGCGGACGGCGCAAAATGCATGGCGCGCTGGCCGCGCGCCGAAGTGAAAGGCGCCACCGGCCGCTCGAGCGCGTTGTTAGGTGGGGCCATCGCGGGCTTTCTTAAGGTCAACCTTGTCGATTTTTAGGTAACTGCCAATGAGCTCGCGAAACTTGGGCATCGCCGCGTCTCGATCGGCTGCGGTGCGCGACGACAAACCGAAAATCAGCACAATGGTTGACTGGTCTGCATAGGAAATGGCCTCAAACCTGCCATCAGCGAGGCCAAATGTCAGTTTGACGGGCAACTCCGTGCCAAGTGCGGACTTAATCGACGCCGCGTCAGCGACGTGGCCGTCCGGATTCCGCTTCGCAAAATCTGCGTGATCGCGCTCAATAACATCACTAACGGAAAGGCCATCCTTTCTATAGACGCTGACGTACAACTGTGAGCGGCCCTTACCCCATTCCTCACCCACGGGCCAGTACGCAACTTCGGCACCGATGCTGTCCATAGCATTGCATTCGCCCTGCCACCCAGAAGGCGCCGAGACCATGAACGCCCAATCTTTCCCATAGGGCATGCAGGAGTGGCCCTCCGGAACAGGCGTGCCGGCCAAAGCCGATTGCGACGCCAAAAGCAAGCCGGCGACGAGCCGAAAGCGCCTCATATGACCCACCTAATGCTCGCGTTGAGCGGCCGGCCGCCGCGCGCCGAAGTGCGACGTATCACAGGCCGCTCGAACGCGTAGTTAGGTTGCGTTCGGGTCATGACCGACTGCCGTGGCCAAAGGTGGACTGGCGTCATCCTCCAAGTACCGAAGCGTCAATGGCTTGAGCTTGGAATAAAGCCAAAGACCGAACGCCATACCACCACCGCCAAAGGCGGTGAAGAGCGATGCGGCAAATAGACCCATTAACGGCGACGCAAGGAACCCCCTAACCCCAAGCACCGGGACGTCGTTCCATTTGATCGTGCTCAGGCCAAACAGAGCCAGCACACCCATTAGGATAAAGAACGGAACCAGGGAAAAGAAAATTCCCGCAGCTGCGATCCTAAAAACGGAGCCCGTGCGAAAACGACGAACGACAATTATTCTTTCCGTTGCCATTTTGCGAAGCCCCCAAATTAATGTGTACCACAGACCTGACAGTTGTGATCACGCAACCTAACGCTCCGGTTGACCGCGGCGCGGCACCCTTGACCCGAAACGAAGCTGGTTTATCTCGATCATCGACCTTACTCTGGCCTTGCCGAAGCTGATGGCGCCGCTGTCGCGACCGAATCGGTTGTTAGCTCGCAATCGCGCGCGTGGTGAGCCAATCGGACGCTTTAGTCAGGGTGACCATAAGTGCGAATACACAAACTGCGCCGAACAACGCGAGAGACGCCTTCCTCCACGGAAGGGCCCGATAGAAATAGTAGGGTACGCCCACAAGTGCAAGCATAGCTACTAGCAGTGGGGCCCCGACGGGAGGCTCGATTCCTCGGTGGGCGGCATCGGCCTTACACCAAGAGAACAAAAGGATCGCGAAAGGAAACGTTGAGGACACCATGACTATTCGTAGATCCTTGCCCTGAGCCCGTATGTAGGCCTGAAAGATGCCACATGCAATCGATAGCGCGAGGATCGAGAGGACATACATGCGCGGGCGAGCCACTTGCGAGCTAACGCTCGCGTCGAGCGGCCGGGCGCCGCGCCCGCGCGTTCGGCGTCACGAGCCGCTCGAACGCATAGTCAGAGCGCAAAGCCCTAAATTGCACAATACACCCCCAAAAGATCACCTCGAACGCCAATCGTGACAGGAGGGCGATCGGAGTGAAACGTATCTGCCAACCCAAACTCACCCTTTGCGGGATCGTAGAACTCAATGTACCCGGTGGAAACGGCGACCACCCAATACTGTGCGTAACGCGGCGGTTCTGCCCGCGACTCGTCGTTCGTGTCTCCTAGCCGAAAGGTCATCTTGTAGGGCGGCACCAACGCTGCCTGCAACCTTGGAATGTATCCACGGACCCTTTCTTCCGACCACGGCTCGCCATACGTAGTGCCCGACGCCAGTGGCTCGTAACGGAAGTTAGCGAGCTCGTGGTCGATCAGCGCGCGAACAGCGACGGCATCCATATTTTTCGATCTAACGGTCAGCATCAGCGGTGGGAGTCAACCACCGTTGACACTCAAATTCCAAACGGCCTGAACGGCTGGATCCCACCCGCTGGATGCTGTGGTTAGGCCGGTTCACTACTTGGTGGCTTCTATCGGCTTTGGTTCTTCGACGAACAGCGCCATGATCTCTCGTGCGTCCGTCTGGGTCAGCGTCGTTAATTTCAACTGTTGGAGCACTTGCTCTTCGGGTGCCCCCGACCTCAGGAGCACAACTTGGAAGACCTCTTTCTTCGCGTCCAGCGTCAAGTTCCTACGGGCGGTGAAGGTCTCGTAGGCTGTCGCCATGGCCTCCCAGATCTTCAGTTCGTCGTCCGGGCTCGCATCGCTCTTGAAGTCCTCCACCCACTTCTCCAGCGGGCTCGGGTCAGCTTCACTGAAGGTCTTCTGGAGGCGCTTGACACGGTTCATTTGCTCTTCTGTCAAGCTTGCGTGCTGAATCGGCCCGGGTTGCAATTGATTCGGGTCAACCCACTCGGTCGTGGACTGTGTTGGCGTTCCGGATTCACCGCACCCCGAATACAGCAGCACGGCGGATAACAGAACCGCCGCAACTCCAAACTTGTATCTAAGTTTCACAGCGTGAATGGCCTGGGGCATGACGCTCGCGTTGAGCGGCCGGCTGACGCGCATTCAACCGCGCGCCCGAACGTAGGGGGTCGCGGGCCGCTCGAACGCGTCATTAATCATCACTTGGCGCTCGGGGTGGCGGATGGTATTCCTGTCGCCATCACTATCTGCAGAGCCTCTGACTTGGAAAAACCCCCCCTAATTAGCGCGTCCTACAGATTCCTCGTGAACGTGGCTATCCGTTCAGCGGTGTCGGGAAGCGCTGCGCTCTTCAGCCGAGCCTCAATCATAACCTCTGTCATGCGGCCCATCATCGGCACCATCGCGCCCATGGTGGCGTCCATGATTTTCTGCATATCTTCGTGCGTCGGTTGATGCGGTGGTGTGGCTTCTTGCGCACGCAACGGAGTGGCCAGAATAACCGTCGCCAGAACGCACAGAATGATTAGGTTTCGCATGGTTGTCCTTCCGTGACGAGGTATCCTGATCGCTAACGGGCGAAGTACGAACAGGGCTTAGGTTGCCGCCGCCGTTGCGGGCTGGACGGTTGGTCGTCGTGCGAGCTTGAAGCCCTCATAGACGGCGATGGCGTAGAAGAGCAGATCCATTGGACTGAAAGTCGCCTGCAGCAATTCGAGGGCCAGGGCGGGATTGGTCAGCGCACGTTCGACGATCGTCGTGACTGGCATGCTCTGCTCTGCGGCAAGAAATCCGCAGGCGGACAGGAGATTTCCGAGCAGGCAGCCGAACAGCGCGAAGGCGGCGCCGATCAGGCTGTAGCTCATCGCGCTGCCCTTGCCGGCAGCGCGCACGGTCCAGCCAACCAGGAACCCGACGCCTATCGCCATGAAGCCGATTTGATACTTGGTGCTGACCGTGATCACGGCCCAAATCACTGCACCGACAATCGCAGCGGCCAGGCCGGCCACGACCGCGACCGTCAAGTTCGGCATGACGTCTGCAGGCGGTGCCGTTGCGACTGGATCGTTGTTATCCGACATGTTGTTCTCCCTCTTACAAAGAGTCGTCGAGTGACGTAAGTCGAGCCGGTAGGGGGTGTGACTGTTGTTGTGCCGTGCGCCCGGTGACGCTACTGCCCTGAGGTTATACCCCACCAAGCGGCGCTTGGCACTAGCCTGTGCCGAAGGTGGGTGGTAGCCGGGGCGCCTGAGGAGGGAGCGGGATTGAGGTTGGCGTGCAGGTGCGTTGGAGCAAAGTCGTTGACTCCCCAACTCTGCTGAACGAGGATCAGTTTCAGCGTCCGCACGAGGCTTGCAATGCATTGCGGCGGACCAGAAGCCCGCGAGGAGCATCCACTTGGGTCGCAGTTCCGAGGCGAACGTGGAGAGAAGCGTGGTGAGATTCCTCTTTTCGATGCTGTGCTGTCTGTCGCTTATCGGCACGGCGCCGGCTGCGCCACCACTGGAAGTCTATGGTGGGCTTCCGGGCGTCGAACTGCTCAGCCTGTCTCCTTCCGGCGAGAAGTATGCGCTGGTCGCTGTCGTGGGCGAGACGCGCAAACTGGTCGTATTGAGCTATGACGGGAAGGTTCTGTCGGCAGCCAGCGCAGGCGCTGCCAAGGTCAGGGGCATCGGATGGGCGGGGGAAGATCATTTGTTGGTCGTCGTCAATTCAACGTTCAAGGCGCCGTTGGTGTTCCGCCAGGATTACGAGCTGTCGACCGTCATTAACGTCGATCTGGTCAAACGCAAGGCGACAGCGATCTTTGATCACCAGCAGTCGATTGCGAGTGCCGTCTTTGGCTTCTACGGAATCGCCCAGGTCAATGCACACCTGTATGGCTATTTTGGTGGCATCAGCTATGAGCGCACGGGCACCGGGGACTATATCTACACACACGGGTATTCGGACCTGTACCGCGTGGATCTGGACACCGCGGAAACCACCCGTGAGGCGCTGGGTGATGAGACTGGACGGCACTGGGTGGTGGCGCCTGACGGTACCGTGCTGGCGCACTCCGAGTATGTCGAGCAGAACGGCAAGTGGCGCCTGTTCGCGGGACCCAGCCACGGCAAAGCGTTGCTGGAACGGGCCGACCCGCAAGGCGACGTCGGCATTGTCGGGCTGGGACGGAGCCGTGGAACTGTTCTGGTGGCGGACGATGCGGGCGACAGAGACATGATGGAGGAAGTATCCGCCGCAGACGGCAGGACGGAAGAGTTGTTTGGGGATCAGACCGTGCAGGAGTGTCTCTACGATCACGACTCAAAGCAGCTGATCGGTGCGTTGACGCAGGAGGAGCCCAGGGCGTTTTTCTTCGACCCACCGCTGTTGGCACGATTCAAGGGTGCACGTAAGGCCTTTCCGGGCCTCAATGTAGAACTGGTCTCCTACAGCCGGCACCTGGACCGGCTGATCGTCAAGACGACCGGTGGCACTGATTCCGGAACCTACTGGCTGGTGGACATCGCGTCAGGCAAGGCCGACCCCATCGCGCGACCTTATCCGCTGATCAAGGACGCCGATGTGGCTGAGACACGGCGCATTCACTACACGGCGAGTGACGGGTTGCCGATCGAAGCGATTCTGACGTTGCCACCCGGGCGTGAGGCCCAGGGTCTCCCGCTGGTGGTCATGCCGCACGGCGGTCCTATCGGCGAGAATGATGAAATTGGGTTTGACTGGTGGGCACAGGCTTATGCGTCGCGCGGCTACGCCGTCCTGCAGCCGAACTTCCGCGGCTCTTCCGGATACGGCCGTGAATTCCGACAGGCAGGGTATGGGCAATGGGGCCGAAAGATGCAAACCGACCTGTCGGATGGAGTAGAGGCGCTGGCCAGGGAAGGAACGGTTGATCCAAAGCGCGTGTGCATCGTCGGAGCGAGCTACGGCGGGTATGCGGCACTTGCCGGGGTCACACTGCAAAAGGGCGTCTATCGCTGTGCGGTGTCGGTGGCCGGGCCGGCGGATTTTCCGAGGTTCTTCGGCTGGCAAGCGGAGCGGCACGGATACAAAAGCGACGCCACGCGCTACTGGCGTGCCGTACTGGGCGCGGATAAAGGAGGCAATGCCGTCATGGCGAGCCTCTCACCGGCTCTTGCCGCGGCGCAAGCCGATGCGCCGATCCTTCTGATTCACGGCAAAGACGATACCGTCGTGCCGATTGAACAGAGTGATTCCATGGCCGCGGCGCTCAAGCGCGCTGGAAAGCCCTACGAGTACCTGATCATGAAGGGCGAGGATCACTGGCTGTCGCGCGAGAACACGCGGATCGCGATGCTGAAGGCCGCGGTGGCGTTCGTGCAGAAGTACAACCCGGCGGAAAAGCCGTAGGGCAGGAAGAGGCCAGGCAGGATGCGGTGGTTCAAGGGATGAGGAATGGAGGCTGCGTCGGCACACATGAGGGACACGGGGAGACCGCACATCGAGTGTTAGCATCGCCCTTCGCGCTGCGCGCGATGACATTTCCGGGAGACGTGACGTGAAGACCTTCGGTATCGGTTGCCTGTTGTGCCTGGGCCTTTCGCAGGCCATGGCGGAAGAACCGAAATGGCTCGTCGACGCGCGCGCCAAAGAGGGAACGTTGATCACGCCGCACCTTATGACCAGCGACGACAAGCAGATCAGCGGGGAAACTGGAGGCGGACGAGAAGGCCTATACCGCCAACTTCACACTGGGGCCCCAGGCGGTTGCCAGCTGCGAAATTCTGAAAGATGCCTTTGATGTCGCCGCCATGATCCGGGAAACCGCACGCGTGACTTTTTCGAACATCATCGAGCCGAGCCAGGGAAAGATCGAGTATCGGGGGGTAGAAAATATCGATGCAGGGGTTGCCGGTGCGACGCCGTTTCTGAGTGCCTCCTGGGTGTATCGCGTGAACGACGGGAAGGGGGCCAGGCTCGGTGCGCTCCGTCAGTATGCCGCGAGCCAATCGGGTCACAATGTCTACTGCGCGCTCAACGACCTGGGCTACACCAAGACTTTTGACAAGATCGCGCAGTCCCTCATCCAGTCCCTCAGGACCCACAGCGATGAAGAAGCGCCGTACTACAGTGAGGTCAGTGTGGCCTCGATGAGCGACCGGCGGATCGGATATGACTCGCTCGAGCTGCGTCGCGACAAGGATGGCGATACAAAAGCCGTAGAGACGAACGTGCTGCTGATCGCGCTCACGCCCGACACGATGAGAGCACAGGATGCGATCAACGTGGATTGGATCAGGCCCGATGGAACCCTGATCAACAGCAAACATGTGATCGGCAGTAACGGGGAAGTTGAGATGGATCTGGCGCTCAAGCGAGGCGAAGGCGAGAGCTGGCTCGTTGAGGGCCGTTTCAAGGGCAAGGACGTGAAGGAGACCATCCCCGGCGGTTCGCCGAGCACCTGGCTCTCGCAGACGAACATGGTGCGCGCGCTCCTGGCCAAGGCAGAGCCGGTGGGCGCCGAAGCCTCGGCGACGAGCTGGCTCGCTTCTGACCCGGGGCAGTTTACGAAAGAAACCGTCAAGGTCATGGCCGCGGTCAGTGCAGACACCTTTAGCGTGCGGCAGAGCGCAGGCAGTGAGGTTGTGGACCTGGTCGTCGATCGGGCCACTGGTCAGGCCAGGCAGGGCACCATGCAACTGGGCCCTGAAACCCTCAAGGTGGATCGCATCTTTGTACAGGGATCGCCGTAAGCCTGTCGCGACGGGTCCGTGGCCGCGTCGTGCGGCCCTCCTGGCGGCGTGGATGGTCGGCGGGGTTCTGGTTGTGCCTGACTGCGGCGCACAGAGCCTGTTTGAAATCCCGACGACCTCATCGGTCACAGTGGCAATCGCCGATGATCAGCCTCTGGCCATCGCCCTTCAGGTCCGCGACCCGGCGGCCCTGGCCCATGTGCTGGGCGTCGCGGCGCCGTCGGTGGGAAACAACCTGTTGCCCTATGTGATGAACGGCTACCCCGTCATTCAAGGGTCTGCATCGCGCAGCTGGCTTGAATCGACCTTTGTCATCGACTTTCGCGAGCCGAGCGTGAAGAAAGTCAGCGCCGAATTGGCGAAGTCTCAGGGCACGTCGCCGCCGGCGACGCTTTCACCTGCGGCGATCGTGGCGTTTGTTTCGGCAACGATGCAGGGATCCCAGGAGCGTGGCTTTGACATTGCCTCTGAAGTGGCGGTTCGCCGGGAAGGAGATTGCACCGAATATGCCGTGCTCACGGCGGCGTTGGCGCGCGGCGCTGGCATTCCGGCCAGGGTGGTGCTAGGGCTTGCGCTGGTTCGCCGCGACTCCAGTTATATGGCCTATGGGCATGCCTGGGCCGAACTGCTGACGGCAGGCCGATGGATTGTCGCGGACTCAGCGCTCGCCAGGATGAAGGATCCGGTCCGGTACCTGCCCTTTGGGGTCCTTGAAGACGAGGGGATGGGATTCGAACTCGATGTGGCGCGCCTGACTCCCGTGTGGGTGCAAGGAGTCCAGGTGTTGGGCAAGCCGCCAGCAACAAGTGACCATTAAAGCGCTCTTTCACGGGATGGTGGTGGGCGTGTTCGCGCTGGGAGGGACAGGGGCGCTGGCCTGGAACGCGGAGGGCCATCAGACCGTGGGGGCCATTGCCGATGCGCTCCTGGTCGGAACGCACGCGGGCAAGGCGGTCAAGAGGATTCTCAGGGGTGACGGAACCCTGCAGCTTGCGGCGCTATGGGCAGACTGCGCCAAGGGCGTCGTGCGAAATGAGAAGACCGGGGTGTTTCACTACGTCGTCAGCTCAAGGTTCAAGGTCTGCGCACCGTTCGAGTCAGCGGCCGGACAGAAGGCGATGGTGAGCTTTGTGAAGCGCAACTGGGACGCCTGCCAGCCGGCGGCGGATGAGGAGATCTGTCACAAGCAATATCACTACGCCGATGTGGCGATAGAGCGGAATGGCTATGCCAGAACCGAGACGGGGACGAGCGATCACGATGTGGTGAGCGCGATCAAGGCGGCCATCGCGGTGCTCAAGGGTGGCACGGCGCCGGCGCCAATTGATTTCGCCAGTAGGAGGGAGGCACTTCTAGTATTGGCTCACTACGTGGGAGACGTGCACCAGCCGCTCCATGTGGGAGCGATTTACCTCAGCGCAGCAGGCCAGGAAGTGGATCCGGATTCAGGGATTTTCGATCGGGCGACGAAGACTCGGGGTGGGAATGTGATCAAGGATGGCGCCAGCGCATTGCATCACGAGTGGGACGAGATTCCAAAGAGTCTGCAAGTGGCCTCGTTCCTGTCGGACGGCGTCATGGCGGCGAGATTGGTGCCGGTGACCTTTGGGTCCGTGGACACCTGGGCGGCACAGTGGGCGAGCGACACGGTGATGGCCAGTCACACGGCGTTCCAGGGCTTGATCTTTGGGGCGGAAATTGATCCGGGAAAAAGGAAGGCGCACTGGCCGGTGACGGAACCCAGTGATTACGCGGCGCAGCGGGCGACGCTGCAAAAGGTGCAACTGACCAAGGCGGGTGCAAGATTGGCGCAGCTGCTTCAGGCGGTTTGGCCGTGAGCTGGGATTGGGGGCGCTTGTGGATTCTGTGCGCTGCTGGCGCGGCGGGAGGTTGTGCAGCCAGTCCACCGCCTCGAACCGTGCCCAGTGCGGTTCCCGCTGCGCAGATCTGCACACCGAGGGACATGCCGGACGCCCTGACTGACAAGAGCATGGAGCCAGCGGACTCCACTCTTCAGCTACAGTCGGTGACTCCAGATCCGGAGGAAACGGTTGAAAAAGGCACAGTGCTCACCGCAGTACTGGCATACCAGATCAAGGGCTTTGAGGCCGGCCAATTCGTAATCTTTGCGCAATTCAATACGATGAGCGACGGTGCCACTACGGATGGCACCTTCAACAGGTATCCCGTGCCCATGGCGCAGAGTGGCAGCCTTCGATTCTGCTTTCCATTGTCCGATGTGTGGAATGATCCGGGGGTCGCACGGCCGCTGATCGTCCGGTTCTATCTCGGCCACCAAGAGGGCAGCAACAGAGTTGTCGTCGTCGCGCAAAGCAAGACACTGACCTATCGCACGGACGGCGCGCCGTAGCGCGCTCCCTAACTGTCTTGCTTCAAGCGGACTGGCTGGCGAGCGCCAACAGCCGCTGGTCGGTCGATAGGATCTGTTGCTACTGGTGAGCAGATCGAACAGCTAGCTTGTCTTGGCTTCCTTATTTTGCTCAATCCAGACCAGCGCCGCCTCCACATCGGACAAGTCACCCGCGCTAAAGCCGGGGATCCTGCCGCCCGCTGCGGCGGTCTTCAGGCGATCGAGCTCCGCATTCGCCTGGGCGTGGACCCAGCCGAGGCCCCGGCGAACCTTCGCGGTGAATTTCTGCTGCTTCTCTTCGGTCATGATCGTCCTCATTTGTCGTATTGCATGGGCCGCACCGCTGCAATGGCTTTAAGGAGAGGCAGGGCGGATCGCCACATCAGCGGTCCGCCCTGAATCGCTCAATGAGCATGCCCCGTGTTCTGAACGTCGAGGTCATCGACGGAGTGCGCAGACTAACGGAAGCGACCCCATCTGCAATCAAGCGGAAAGCAGCGTACGTGGAACGCCACTCTTAAGCAACTCCGGGGATCGATGGGGCACTTTGGCGAATGAGCGGCTGGAGGACTATTGAAAAGGGACAGGAGTACAGTTGCACTGAACAGGGAGGGATTCCCATGGTGTCCTATCGCTATGCTAAACATCCGCCGAGGGTTGACTGCCGATCGCTGCAGCATCCTGTCCAGCGAAGCGAAGGCCAAGGATTTCTCCCCCGGCTTCGACTCTGCAAAGTTCCAATCTGACATCAGTGATATCGCCAACGGAGCGTCGCCAGGCAACCGTGAAACACATCCTCTATTGCGCTGATGGCACCTGGAACGGGCCGGGAGAGATGGGGCCAAAGGCTGATGCGTCAGACATTGACGGGAGCGTAAGCCGCGAAGTGGACCTCGGCCCGGTCACCAACGTGGTGAAGATGTTCAGCAACCTGGCTGGATCCGTGACGCCAGCGACGGCGGCGTCGCCCAATGAGCAGGAGAAGGAATTGCCTGATGGCGCCGGGGGTCTGGCGCAAGTCGCGAAGTACATGCATGGGGTGGGAGACTCGCCCAATCTTGTCATCAAGGCCCTGGGCGGGGCGTTCGGGTATGGCGTGATTGCGCGCATGGTGCGCGGCTACACCTACCTCTCGCGCCAGTATGCGCCCGGGGATGCGATCCACATCGTGGGGTTTTCGCGTGGCGCGTACACGGCGCGAGCGCTCGCCGGAATGATCTGCGCCGTGGGGCTGCTGGACACGACTCGCTACGATCCTACGGACAAGTCTTCCGCCTATGTCCGTGGCTATGGCGCCTGGCTCAAGGCCCGCGGTGTGGTGATTGGCGGCGGGGACCGGATCGCACGCTGGCTCACCGGCCTGCTGCACAGCGCCGAGTTGTTCGCCTCCAGGTTCCTGTTCAGGCGCGGCGACTTCATATCGAACATCCCTGTGCAGGCGGTGGCGGTGTGGGACACGGTGGGATCGATGGGCTTGCCGCTCTATATCGAGGATCAGCGGCGCGATGCCTTCAGCTTTGTGGATACGAAGCTCAGCCCCCGGGTTGCGCGGGGCTTCCATGCGATGGCGCTCGATGAGCGCCGCCGGGATTTTCCAGTGACGCGGTGGAATGAGCGAGACGGCATCGAGCAGGTGTGGTTTGCCGGGTGCCATTGCGACGTGGGCGGCGGGTACCCGGCCACCGAGAGTGGCCTGTCGGATCTGGCGCTCGACTGGATGATGGCCAAACTGGCGGGATTGGGCGTGAGGTTCGCCACACCGCTGGCGTACACGCCGGATCTGACGCACTACACGCAGGACTTTCACCGGCCCTGGGAGACACCGCCGTTCAACATCGACCCGCAGCCGCGCCTGCCCCTGAAGAATGATGCGTACTCGAAGACGCTGCAGGCGCGGTGGAGCGCCTGCATGCCCTATCAGGAGTGCTGGCCCGCGGGGTTTGGGGGGTGTCGATTGGTCTGAGAGGCTCTCGCCGCCCGGGCGATCGCAGCGGTCCTGGGGGACCAGCTAATTCAACTCGACCGAGACGCTGGGCGGCACGCCCAATTTGATCTGCAAGGTCACCGACTTGAGCGTCGATTCGACGTGCGCATGCACGTTCTTGGCCATGATCAGGAGCTTGTCGTCACTCTTGTCGTTCATCATGGCGGTCAGGCGCGGGACGTCAATGCTATTGATGTCGCCGACCAGCGAGGTGTGCACTTCGGGCAGAAGGCCCATGCCGACCGTCATGGTGCCCACCTTGAAACCGAGCGCCTCCAGTTGCCCGGTCGCATTCTTGTAGTCGGTAAGAAACTGCATGACCTTGTCGCCTGCGAGGTCAAGCATCCCTTTGCCACTGCCGGATGCAGATGTCATCAGGTCCTTAAGTCCCATAGGCCACTCCTTGCCGCCAGAATGTCCGAATCAGCCGTTTTTCAGCGCCTCAAGTTCCGTGGTGGGCCAGCCGCTGCGCAGCCCCCAGAAATAAAACACCAGCGCCGTGGCCGCAGTGCTGAGCTGGTCCCAACCGTAGCTGAGATAGTTGTGGCCACCAAATTCCCGGCTGCCGCCCCAGGACAGGCAGGTGATGACAATCAGGTAGGCAATCAGCCACCACGCCGCCCTCAAGTGCTGGCGGAAGGCCGGCCAGCCGATGCGGTTCTGATAATACAGATAGACCGGCAGCGGCAGGATCAGCACCAGCATGATCTGGCCCGTATAGGGCCAGCGCGCCCAGAACAGCATGAGCGTCGCGAGCACGAAGGC
>WNFL01018571.1_pt1 | contig 17603 bp, 21 predicted proteins | sample 5400361 | NCBI WGS metagenome assembly WNFL01 (sample SAMN13153351, study PRJNA577476) | soil metagenome | isolation source: 40 cm soil on Douglas fir-dominated hillslope | place: USA:California | collected 2013-09-17 | reverse complement strand
GAGTCCGCGCAGATGCTGCTCCAGACCCTGCCGGCGAGCGGCGGCCGGGTCAGGCTCAGTTCAGAGCAAGCCGAGGCGTGGCTGCGCTCACTGAACGACGTCAGGCTGGCGCTTGGCGTCCGGCTTGGAGTCACCGAGGACTTCGACGGGCTGAGCGAGGACATGGTTGCCGATGATCCTCGTTATGCCTATATACAGGTTTATCAATGGTTGGCCTTTTTGCAGGAGAGCCTGGTGGCGGCGCTGTCGTAGCTGGCGGTTACGATCACGGCCATGCTGACCATTTCGCGTGCCCTGATCGACCAGGTGATCGCCCATGCAAGGACCGATCATCCGGACGAGGCATGCGGCGTCATCGCAGGGCCTGCCGGAAGTGACCGGCCCGAGCGGTTCGTAGCGATGACCAATGCTGAGCGCTCGCCGACGTTCTACCGGTTCGACTCGATGGAGCAACTGCGGGTGTGGCGCGAGATGGAGGACCGTGACGAGGAGCCCGTCGTCATCTACCACTCGCACACAGCGACGGAGGCATACCCGTCGCGGACCGACATCTCGTACGCGATGGAACCGGCGGCGCATTATCTGCTGGTATCCACCAGGGAGCCGGACGAGACCGAGGTCCGCTCGTTCCTGATCGTCGACGGAGTCGTCACCGAGGAGCAGGTTCGCTGCGCCGAAGGCGCGGTGGAATGATCGAGGCGTGAGGCGAGTTGTCCAATCGGCGACCGCCGGCCAGCCGCTTCGCGGCGCGCCACGCGCCGACTGCCAGCCACCCGCTACACATGGAGAGTTTCTGATGGCCATCGAGGTCCGCATCCCGACGATCCTGCGCACCTTCACCGGCGGCGCGAAGTCGGTTGACGGCTCAGGCGACACGCTCGACGCGCTGATCGCCGACCTGGATTCACGGCACGCCGGGCTGCGTGACCGGCTGGTAGATGACTCAGGCCTGCGGCGTTTCGTCAACGTCTACCTCAATGACGAGGACGTGCGCTTCCTCGGCGGCCTGACGGCCCCGGTCAAGGACGGAGACACGGTTACCGTGCTCCCGGCGGTGGCTGGCGGGATGCGCTGAGCCGCGTCCCGGCGCGGCCCGAGGCAGGAGCCGGACAGGGCAGGCACGAACGATGCGCTATGACTCGCTGCTCGACGCGGTAGGCAACACGCCGCTCGTCGGCATGCCGCATCTGTCGCCAGGACCCGACGCGCGGCTGTGGGCCAAGCTCGAAGACAGGAACCCGACAGGCTCGGTCAAGGACCGCGCCGCGCTGTGGATGGTACTGGCCGCCGAGAAGGACGGCCTGCTGCGTCCCGGCTGCACGATTCTGGAGCCAACGTCGGGTAACACGGGCATCTCGCTGGCGATGATCGCCCGCCTGCGCGGCTATCAGCTGGTTTGCGTGATGCCGGAGAACACCTCGGCCGAGCGGACCCAGCTGCTCCAGATGTACGGGGCGTCGATCGTATACTCGCCCGCCGCCGGCGGGTCCAACGAGGCGGTCAGGGTCGCGAAGCGGATGGCGGCTGAGAATCCCAGCTGGGTCATGCTGTACCAGTACGGCAATGAGGCCAACGCCCGCGCGCACTATGAGTCGACTGGGCCGGAGATCCTGGCCGACCTGCCGGAGATCACGCACTTCGTCGCGGGCCTCGGCACGACCGGCACGCTGATGGGGACCGGGCGATTCCTGCGCGAGCACGTGCCTGGGGTGCAGGTCGTGGCGGCCGAGCCGAGGTACGGCGAGCTGGTCTACGGGCTGCGGAACATGGACGAGGGGTTCGTGCCGGAGCTCTATGACGATTCGGTGCTCACCTCCCGGTTCTCGGTGTCAGCCGCCGACGCGCTGCGCCGCACTCGTGAGCTGGTCTCCTGCGAGGGGATCTTCGCGGGAATCTCGGCAGGCTGCGTGCTCCACGCGGGCCTGGCGCTGGCGAACAAGGCCGAGGCGAACGGCGAGCGGGCCGACATCGTCGTTCTGATCGCCGACGGCGGCTGGAAGTACCTGTCGACCGGTGCCTATAGCGGAACGCTGGCCGAGGCCGAGAAACGGCTCGAGGGCGAGCTGTGGGCCTGAGACGATGTCCCCCAACTGGTCCCGGAGCTCGTGAGCATGACGATCTTTGATGAGGCGACGGCCGTCCGCCGTCGCACCGACGGCGTCTACGATGCCCACCCCGACCAGCGATTCGCGCTCGTCGCGCCCGGCGGGACGACACCGCCTGCCGTCAACGGCGGCGTGCTGATCGCAACCGTGTTGCGCGCCGTGCTCGACTGCTCTCCGCTGCCGCACCCGGTCGCGACGAGCGCGCATTTCCTGCGCATCGCCAGGCTCGCGCCTGCGGAGATCCACGTGACCTGGCTGAAGACCGGCCGGACGGCGGCAACCGCCAGGGCGACGCTGATTCAGGACGGCGAGCCGGTGCTCGAGACGACCGTCACGACCGGAATGGTCCCGCTCGCGGCCAGCGGGAACGGGCGAGCCGCTGGCGAGCGATATGGAAGCGGGCCGGCCGGCGGGTCGTTCGACGATTCGGCCGACGGCGGGTCGGCGGGCGGGTGGGCCGACGGCGACGGGCTGACCTGGACTGACGCGCCGCCGGCTTTGCCGCCGATTGAGCAGTGCGTAGAGCTTGGGCCCTGGCGGGGTACGGTGGCGCCGGATGGGACGGCGGGCTACGCCGCCCAGATCAGGATGCTGTTCGACCCGGCGGTGATCGGCTGGGCCGACCACGAACCAAGTGGCCTGCCGGAGATGCGCGGTTACTTCGACCTGCGCGAGCGCCGGGAACCCGACGCACTGCTGCTCGCGCTCGCGGTCGACGCGCTGCCGCCCGTGGTGTTCGGGCTGGGCGCGACCGGCTGGGCCCCCACCGTCGAGCTCACCATGCACATGCGGATGGTGCCCGCGGCCGGACCGCTCCGGGTCGCGGCCAGGTCCCGGCACGTCAGCGGCGGCTGGTTTGACGAGGAAGCCGAGGTCTGGGACTCGGCCGGGAACCTGGTCGCGCAGAGCCGCCAGATCGCCCGCGTCGGCCGCGGCCCGCTCCGCGGCACCGGGCCGCTCCGCGGCACCGCCGCGGTGCCCACGACCGGCTAACAACAGCGATGGCCCATCGCCTGTCAACCAGCACCGGTGATGGGCCATCGCTGTTCTTCGGGCAGTGGCGTCTTCGGGTGTCAATGACCTTATGGGACGCTTTTGATCTTCCAGACCAGCACCGATCCCACCGCGGCCACGATCGCGGTCGCGCCGAACAGCGCTCGGTAGCCGCCCACGCTGACCAGCACCGCGGCGATCGCCCCGGCTACTGCCGCGGGGCCCACAATCGCGATGTTGATGATTCCCAGATCCTTGGCCCGATCCCTCGCCTCCGGCAGCACCTGCGTGATCAGCGCCTGGTCGACGGCCAGGTAGGCACCGAACCCGGCGCCGAACAGGACGGCGGCGATCATCGCAGCAGGCCAGGTTTCCTCGAACGTCAGCAGCAGCGCCGCCGCCCCCATCAGGCCGCCCGAGATCGTGACGATCATCTTGCGCTTGCCGATCCGGTCGGAGATCACTCCGCCCACGATGGCGGTGACGACCACGAAACCCGTGTAGATCACGATCAGGATGAACAGTCCCTGCGACGCGTTCTGGCTCGGGAATAGCCGGTGGTAGTGCACGGCGTCCTGCAGGAAGTACAGGAGGTAGAGGGTCCCCATGCCGATCGCCAGCGAGGCGAGGAACCTGGTGATCCACGCCCAGGCGAAGTCCGGGTGCCGCCGCGGGCTCAGCCAGTACGAGCCGAGCAGGTCGCGAACCGATAGCGGCTTCCTGTGCTCGGCCTCGAGCGGGTAGTCGGGCGTCGCGAGCACGAAGGGCAGCGTGAGCAGCACAAGCGGGATGGCCAGCGCCAGGTAGCCGCTGATCGGGCCATTGAACACGTAGACGACGAGAGCGGTGCCGACGACCAGGCCGAGCGCCTGCGGCATGCCTATCCAGCCGGCGACGGTGGCCCGCTGGTTGACCGGCACGTGATCGGGCACGGCGGCGCTGAGGCTGGCGTACTCGCCGTTCTGGAACGCGCTGAACAGCACCCAGAAGATGCCGACCCCCAGCACGGTCGGTTGCCAGGCGATCAGCGCCAGGCTGATCGCGCTCAGGATGGCCATGGCCAGGGTCCACCGGTGCCGCCGCCCGCGCAGATGGGCCAGCCCGTAGGCATGGGTAGTCCGGTCGGAGAGCGCCCCGGCGATCGGGGTGGCGAGCAGCGAGGCGACGGCGCCGAAAGCTGAAACCAAACCCAGCGCCAGGATCTTGCCGTGCCGGTCGATGTGCTGCAGCTGGTCAGGAATGAGCACCTGCAGCGGCGTGAGCGACGCCATCCACATCACGAGGCTCGCGAGCCCGAGCGAGCCGATCCAGCCCTTGGTTACCGGCTCGGTCGGCTCGGCGAGCGACCTGGGAAGTAGATGCGGCGAATCTGTCGCCTGCTCGGCCATCAAAACCTCCGATACTCGGGCCGGCCTCGCGCGATAGCGCCGTGGCGTCATCGCCGCTTGCAGGGATCATGCCGTCTTTTGGACATTCTGGGTAGATGTTCGGTTCATCTAATCCCAACTCGCCGCGCGTAGCATAGGGGAGCTATGGACCTGACGATTGTGGGCTGCTCGGGTAGTTTCCCCGGCCCGACCAGCCCGGCCTCGTGCTACCTCGTCACTGCTGACGGATTCAGGCTGCTTGTCGATCTCGGCAACGGCGCATTCGGCGCCCTGCAGCAGTACGCCGCTGGCGAGGACATCGATGCTGTGCTCATCAGCCACCTGCATGCCGATCACTGCCTGGACATGAGCTCTTACCAGGTGTTCCGCACTTATCATCCGGCTGGCCCGCTGCCGCGCATCCCGGTCTACGGGCCCGCAGGCACGGCGGACAGGCTCAATCGAGCGGCCGGCGGCGACTCAGGTCACCCGATCTCAGATGCCTTCGACTTCGTGACCATGGTGCCTGGAATGACCGAGATCGGACCGTTCGCCGTGACGGCGCGGCACATGAACCACCCGGTGGAAACGTTCGGCTTCCGGCTAACCCACGGCGGCAGGGCGATCGCGTACTCGGCGGACACCGGGCCGACCGACCAGCTGGTGAGCCTGGCTGCTGATGCTGATGTTCTGCTCTGCGAGGCATCGTTCGTTGACGGTCCTGGGCTTCCCGCCGACTTGCACCTGACGGCGCGGCAGGCTGGCGAGCACGCGACCCGAGCCGGTGTGGGCAGGCTAGTCCTGACTCATCTTGTGCCGTGGAACAGGCTGGACGTAGTGCAGGCTGAGGCGGCCTCGAGCTTCCCCGGGCCAATGTCACTGGCTGTGCCTGGATCGGTGCTCTGAGCCGACCCTCGGCAGCACGGCGCCGGTCTCCGAGCGCCGGTCCTGGCCCGCGCCCGCATAGACTGCCTTGACATGCGCGTAATGGTCACCGGCGGCGCCGGGTTCATCGGATCGCACCTTGCCGACGCGTTCCTCGCCAGAGGCGACGAAGTCACGGCCGTCGATGACCTCTCGACTGGCCGCCCTGCCAGGCTCGGTGACCGGGTGGCGCTGCACAAACTTAGTGTCACCGACGCGAGACAGCTCAGCCAGGTCGTCGAGTCCGACAGGCCCGATCTGATCTGTCACCTGGCCGCCCAGATCGACGTGCGGGCCTCCGTCGCGCGCCCTGCCGTAGACGCCCAGACGAACGTGCTCGGCACGATCAATGTCCTCGAGGCCGCGCGCGCCGTGCAGGCGCGGGTCCTGTTCTGCTCGAGCGGCGGAGCGCTTTACGGGCGGGATGCGCCGATCCCCTCGATGGAAGACGTCCTGCCCCTGCCCGAGTCACCGTACGGGATCGGCAAGCACTGCGCCGAGCAGTATGTCGGCCTCTACAACCGGCTGCACGGAACGGCGCACTCTGTCCTGCGGCTCGCGAATGTCTATGGGCCGCGGCAGGATCCGACCGGCGAGGCTGGCGTCGTGCCAATCTTCTGCTCGCAGTTCTTGTCCGGCGGTCGTCCCACCATCTTCGGCGATGGCACCCAGACCCGCGACTACGTCTACGTGGGCGATGCCGTCGCCGCGTTCCTCGCGACCGCCGACCAGCGCCGGCCGGGGACCTGGAACATCGGCACCGGCGCGGAGGTCAGCGTACTCGACCTGGTTGCGGTGATCGGGGAGGTTACCGGCCGGACGGCCGAGTACACGCTGGCGCCGGCCAGGCCCGGTGAGCTGCAGCGCAGCGCGCTCGCGGTTCACCGGGCCCGGGCTGACCTCGGCTGGAAGGCCAGGACCGCGCTGCCCGACGGCGTCCGGTCGGTCTGCGAGTGGATCCAGGCGCAGACGCCAGACCGGGCCGCGTACTGATACCCGCTCCGGTGCTCCCGCTACGCTTGCCAGCATGTCTTCCCGACCTGACGGCCGTAGACCGGATCAGCTCCGCGAGGTCACTATCACCAGGAACTGGCTGGATCATGCAGAAGGCTCGGCGCTGATCGAGTTCGGCTCCACCCGGGTGCTCTGCGCGGCAAGCGCGCTCGAGGAGGTGCCGCGCTGGCGCCGGGGGAGCGGCCTGGGCTGGATCACGGCCGAATACGCGATGCTGCCCAGGGCCACCAACACTCGCAATGACCGGGAGTCGGTCAGGGGCCGCATCGGCGGCCGGACGCACGAGATTTCGCGGCTCATCGGCAGGTCGCTGCGCGCCTGCATCGACCTGAAGGCGCTTGGCGAGAACTCGATCATGATCGACTGCGACGTGCTGCAGGCCGACGGAGGAACCAGGACAGCGGCGATCACCGGCGGATATATCGCCCTCGCGGATGCGGTCAGCTGGCTGAAGAGCAGGAACCGATGCAAGGGCAACCCGCTGGCTGCTTCCGTGGCCGCTGTCAGCGTCGGCATCCTCGACGGCGAGCCGCGGCTTGACCTGTGCTACAGCGAAGACGTCGCCGCCGATACGGACATGAACGTGGTGTGCACCGGCGACGGCCAATTCGTCGAGGTACAGGGCACCGCTGAGCGCGAGCCCTTCGATCGCAAGCTGCTCGACCAGCTGCTTGACCTGGCTGTCACCGGCTGCGCGGAGCTGACCAGGCGGCAGCGCGACGCCCTGTCGGCATCCTGATACCGGACCTTTCCGGATGTCGACTGACCAGGCCGTTTGGCCACGCCTGGTCCTGGCCACCGCGAACCCGCACAAGCTCATCGAGCTGACCAGGATCCTCGCCGCTGACCACGTCGACGTCGATCTGGTCGGCCTCAGCCAGTTTCCGGGGGCGCCGGATGTCGCGGAGACCGGGGCGACGTTTGCGGATAACGCGCTGCTGAAGGCCAGGGCCGTTGCCGCGTTCACCGGCCTTCCTTCGGTCGCCGACGATTCCGGCTTGTGTTGCGACGCGCTGAACGGGATGCCTGGCGTCCTGTCGGCCCGCTGGTCAGGCCGTCATGGCGCCGATGCTGAGAATCTCAGGCTGCTGCTCGCCCAGCTCAGCGAGGTCCCTGACGAGCGCCGCGGCGCGCACTTCAGCTGTGTCGCCGCTCTGGTGCTGCCATCGGGAAAGGAGACCCTCAGCGAGGGCACCCTCGTCGGCCGCCTGATCCGCGAGGCCCGGGGAGCCGGCGGATTCGGGTACGACCCGATCTTCGTGCCTGACGGCGAGGACCGCACGACCGCTGAAATGAGCGCCGCGGAAAAGGACGCCATCAGCCACCGCGGCCGCGCGTTCCGCGGTCTGGCCCCGGCGATCGCCGCCCGGTCCTCGTGACCGAGGCGTCCAGGCCGCCGTCCCGGTACGGTTGGGAAAACGATCGGAGGGATGCATACGTGAGCGACGTACGGCTGGCACCGGGCGATCAGGCGCCGGATTTCACCCTGTTTGATGCGGACGGCCGCGAGGTCAGCCTCTCGGACCTGCGGGGACAACGGGTGATCATCTATTTCTATCCGGCTGCCATGACGCCCGGCTGCACCAAGGAGGCGTGCGACTTCCGCGACAGCAGGCAGGTGCTGGCCGACTCGGGCTTCGCCGTGCTAGGCATATCGCCGGACAGCCCGGCGAAGCTCGCCAAGTTCCGCGAGCGCGAGGGACTGACGTTCCCGCTGCTGTCCGACCCTGACAAGACGGTCCATGAGGCCTACGGCGCGTACGGCGAGAAAATGCTGTACGGCAAGAAGTCCGTCGGCGTGATCAGGTCCACATTCGTGGTGGGAGCCGACGGCGCGATCGAGCGAGCGTATTACGGGGTCAAGGCCACCGGCCACGTCGCCCGTTTGCGCAAGGACCTGGGCCTAGCCAGCTGACTGGGCTCGCTAGGCCAGTCAGTCGACCAGACTGATCGCCCAGGGGCCGTAGCCCAACGGCAGAGGCACAGGATTTAGGATCCTGCCAGTGTGGGTTCGAGTCCCACCGGCCCCACCAAATTGGTCATTGCACGAACCGCATCGTCTGTGCTGGCAGTGACCGCTGGCTGCGCAAGCATGCTCTGGTCGGCGGTCTGGGGGATGCGGAACACCGGAATGACCTGGCCGGGCCGGTGATCTTTACGTGGGCGATTAGCGCTTCGATGAGTGCCTTGCGCTAGCTCTGGCTTCCGGACGCGGTGATCTCGTCGATACAGTCGGCGACTTGATGAAGAGTAGGCGCCGGTGGCGTTGTCGGCGCCATGGCAAGCTGGCTGGCGAGTTCGTCGCGGCGTGCGGCCAGCTGCCCTGACCTTGCTTTGAGCTGGGCGAGCCGTCCGGCGAGGCTTCGGCGTCGAGGGTGCCGTTCTCGAACGCGGTCAGGTACCGGTCGATCGCCGCGTCGGCTTTGGTCAGTTCGCGCTCTCGCTGCGGCCTGCTCGGCGCGCCGGGCGTGGTGAGCGGCGGCGTGGCCCGCTTGGGCCGCGGCGATGGCGTCGGCAATGAGGTCGTGCTGGTCTCGGTAGAAGCTGGCGAGCGCGTAGATGACGGCTTCTTCGACGGCGTCGGCGTCGATCCTCTGGCCGGCGCAGGCAGCGGTGTCGTAGCGGGTGCGCCGGTAGCAGGAGCAGTACCGGTAGACCTTGCTCCTGCCGTGGGCGCGGGGTGCCGATCATCGCGCTGCCGCAGTCAGGGCAGCGGATCAACCCGGTGAGCAGGTAGTCCGAGCCGCTGGCCGCGCGCTTGGCGTGATCGTCGCCGCGGACGGCCAGGATCTGCTGCGCCTCGTCGAACAGCGATTCCTCCAGGAGCGGGCCGTCGCAGCCTGTGGCGGAGATGCCGCGGAAGGTCAGCTCGCCCAGGTAGATCCGGTTGGCCAGCACCCTCAGGACCTGGTGGGCGGACCACCGCCCACTGGTGGTCTGGTCTCCTCTGCCGTTGAGCAGGTTCGCGATGGTGCGGGCGCCGAGGCGGTCCCGGACATACGACCCGAAGATTAGCCGGACGACCGCGGTCTGACCGGGATCTGGCACGAGGCGGCTGCTCGCCTTGTCAACCTGGTAGCCGAACGGTCGGCGGCCGCCCTTCCATTTCCCGGCGGCGGCCTTGCGCTCCATCCCGGCGATCACTCGGTCGATGATGGTGTCGCGTTCGAACTGGGCGAACATGCCGAGCATCTGCACGAGCATCCGTCCCATCGCGGTGGCGGTGTCGAACGGCTCGGTGGCCGACCGGAATACCACCCCGGCCTGGTCGAGGTCGTCGAGCAGGGTGACCAGGTCGCGCAGGCTGCGGGTGAGCCGGTCGACCCGGTAGACCAGCAGCACGTCGATCACCCCGGCCCGTGCTGCGGCGAGGGCGCGCTGCAGGCCAGGCCTGTGCGTGATGGCGCCGGAGGCGTCGTCGGCGAACCGGGCGGCCTGCCGCCAGCCGGGCTGGGAGCCGATATAGGCGGCTAGCCGGGTGTCCTGGGCTTCGATGGAGTAGGGCTGGTGCTCATCGTCGGTGGACCGGCGCACGTAGACACCGACCCGCACGTCGTCGCGCAGGCAGGCCGCGGTTGCCGCGGCCTGCCGGTTCGCGGTGATCGTCACCGGGCTGCTCCTTGTGCCGGGCGCGGTGCTTTGCCGGATGCTGTGGCACCGCCGGGGTCGTCATGCAGCGTGGTCAGTGTTGCTCGGCGCGCCCGGCGTGGGAAGCGGCACTCCCGAGTCATCGCCCGGGTCTTCGGCATCATGGTGCCGGCTGTGCTGCCAGGCTGTGATGAGCGTGGCGAGCGCGGTGACGGCCTGCTCGCGCTGCTGGCCGCTCATCGGCCCGACGCGGATGCGGCCGATGGTGAACTCGGTCGGCCGTGGACTGTGGCTGCTGGCTAGGTGTGCCATCGTGGTGCGGGCCCCCGAAACCGCCGCCAACTCGCTGACACCAGAGAAATCCGGTTCCGAGGCGGGTTATTGACGCGGCCAGCGGCTGGATCCGCGTGTGGCGACCGGGCGGACCAAGGTGTCGAGCCCGTCGGCCCAGCAGCACCTGGTTCGGGGTGCGACACGTCAGCCCAGAATGCTCCGACGCAATACGAATGCATTACAATGAGTGCCGTGTTCAAGGCAGTCCGGGACAGCGACTGGTCCGCCGGCCATATCGCCGGTCATGGCATCACCCTGGACGACGTCCGGGAGGTGATCCTCGAGCGCCCCTACTGGGCCGTCCCCGGCCGGGACGGCACGACGCTCGTTTACGGGCGCACCTATGCCGGCCGCTATCTGTTAGTGGTGGCCATCGCCGAAGACGACGAGGCCTTCATCGTCCCTGCCCGCGACATGACCGAAGCCGAGAAGAAGACCTTCCGCAGGAAGGCGCGATGACCATGACCAAGCACACCGAGCCCCTTCCCCGGCCCGCAGCCGAGCTTGACCGGCTGGCCGGCTACTACGACACCCACGACACCAGCGCGGAGATGGAGCACGGCCAGTGGGTCGAGCCGCAGCCGATGGCGACCACCTCGCTGCGCCTGCCCGCGGAGGTGATCGACCAGCTCAAACGGCAGGCGCGAGCCCGGCACGTCCGGTACACCAGCTACGTGCGGTCGATCCTGGAGCGCGCCGCCCGCGGCAGCGCGCCGCCGGAAATAGCGGAGATCACCGAACGGCTCGAGCGCATCGAACGCGCCGTCACCAGCAGGCGAGATCAGGACGATCAGAAGACGGAGTGACCATACGACCGCCGACCGCGTTTTTCAGCCTGGCGGTGTCTGACTCGTGACTGCGTTCTGGCGATTGCCTTTCGGCGAGCCGGCGCGAGCGCATTGGTCTGATCGCCAATTCGGGCCCGTCGGCAAGCGGCCCGTCAAGCGGGTTCGGGTGCTGACACGTTAGGCCCACCGTGTGGTCCAGCGCTTCGACGAGGGCTTTGCGCAGGTTGTGGCCCGCCTGCCCGCCCGGTACGCCTTGGCCCGCAGTGCCGCGCGGGCGCGCGCGACGTTCGCGCTGTGCGCCGCACCGGGCCTGTGACGGGGTCGTGAGAGGCGAGCCAGCCCGCCGGGCTAACGGCCCCACATGCCAGTCGGCCAGCTAGCTCACGTTCCGGTCCGGAGGGCTGCTGAGACCGGTAACGCGCCTGGCGGGGCGTGCCGGGCGGGGGGCCGGCCGGTGGGCTGGTAGTTGCTGGCAGGGTCGAGGGTTCGCCGCTCATCGGCCGACATATCTGCCCGCCTACTGGCGTTGGAACAGCTCGGCTATCAGCCGGGCGTCCTGGTCGCTCGCCGGTACCTGGAGGACCAGGAGCAGGTCCGGGTGCTCGACCGGACGCAGTTGAAACAGCTCAAGCGCGATCCGGCCGACCTCGGGATGATCGATACCGATCGTCGCCGGCCGGAAGTACCGCACCGGGTACTCCGCCCACCACCGCCGGAATTCCGGGCTGACCTCGCTCAGCTCAGAGACGATCTGCCGGAACCGCGGGTCGCCGGGGCGGCGACCGAACGCGGTCCGGAACTGGCTGAGCACCGCCCGCGCGGCCGGCTCCCAGCGCACCATCCGCGTCCGGTTAGTCGTGTCGGTGAACATCATCCACAGCAGGTTGCGCCGGTCGGCGGTGTACTCGCCGGGATCGTGCCGGACCAGGACGTACGGCCGGTTCCATACCATGTAGTCGAAGTGCGCGTCGTAGACCGAGGCCACGTTCGGTGCGGCGGCGTCGACCAGCCGCCGCAATCGGGGAAGCACCGCCTCGGCGGGGTCGCCCCGTGCGGCAGGGGTTAGGCCGGACAGCTCGCGCAGGTAACGGTGCTGGTCCTCGTCCAGCAGCAGGGCGCGCGCCAATGCGTCGATGACCTGCGCCGACGGGACGATGTCCCGGCCCTGTTCGAGCCAGGTGTACCAGGTGACGCCGACCCCGGACAGCTCGGCGACCTCTTCGCGGCGTAGTCCCGGGGTGCGCCGCCGGCCCGAGGCGCCGTCGTCCCGGAAGCCGACATCGGCCGGCTTCAACCGGGCCCGCCGGGCGCGGAGAAAGTCCGCCAGCGCCTCACGCCGCGATGCGTCGTCGGCCGGCATACCTATACACCCCCAAACCGGACCGGAGGCTGCTCAGAGTGGTGGAAATGGTACCAGGATCGGTACCAGCATCGATGGCTATCCTGGCGATCACCATTGGCTGAGATGTACTCATGGCGAGGGGAGCCGCATGCCAGAGCGGGCTGGACCGGTACTGGTGATCGGAGCGACAGGCAACCAGGGTGGGGCCGCTGCCCGAGCTCTCCTCGCACGTGGCTGGCCGGTACGGGCATTCGTACGCGACAACGCTAAGCCGGCCGCCCGGGCGCTGGACGCGGCGGGCGCCGAACTCGTCAGCGGCGACCTGGACGATCCCGCGTCGCTGCGGGCGGCGATGCGGGGCGTCCACGGTGTCTTTGTTGCCCTGACGATGATGAACGGCGCGAAGGTGACCACCGACGGGGTGGCCGCCGAGGAACGGCGCGGCCGGGCAGTGGCCGAGTTGGCCGCCCACGCTCGCATCGGGCAGTTGGTGTACAGCTCGATCAACGGCACGGACCAGGCGACCGGCATCTCCTACATCGAGAGCAAAGCCCGGATCGAGGCTCGCATCCGGACCCTCGGCCTGCCGGCGACCGTGCTGTGGCCGGTGTCATTCATGGAGAACTTTGCCGCCTACAACCGACCGGTCATGGCTGACGGCACGGTGACGGTCAGCCTCGCGCTGCGACCGGAGACTCCGCTGCCGATGATCGCCGCGCGGGACATCGGCATCTTCGCTGCGATGTCCGCACGGGCCCGCAGATCGCCGAAGTCTTCGGCCGGGCTTACCAGTTGCGGGCGCGCTTCGCGCCGCTACCCATCGAGCGGCTACGCGCTTTCGACCCGCAGGTGGCGGCGATGTTCGAGTGGTTCGACCGGCGTACAGCAGACCAGCCGGACCTTCCGCGGCTGCGCGCTTTGCACCCCGGTCTACTGACTCTAGCGGCGTGGGTGCGCGACGCCGACCCCAACTCACGACAGAGGTGAGACAGCTTGACTGACGGACTAATCCTGCTGCCCGGTGCGGGCCACCGCATCGAGGGTGCGGGTATGACGCTCAAGGTCGGTGCCGACCGGTCGAGAAGCTGGTCGATGTTCGAGACCGAGGTCCAACCCGGGTTTGACGTCGGCGCACACAGGCACCGCGAGGCTGAGGAAGTGTTCTACATCCTCGATGGCGAGCTCGACCTGCTCGCGTTCGAACCATGCGACAGCGCGGCGGCCGATTGGCGTAGCTGGCGCTCGCAGACGGGCGTCAGCGTCGTACGTGGCCGTCCCGGCAGCGTCATGGTGGTACCACCCGGGTGCCCGCACGCCTTCGCCAACCCAGGACCGGCCCCAGTCCGCATGCTCTTCCTCGTCGCCCCGCCCGGCCACGAGTACTACCTGGAAGAAATGGCGAGCCTGCTCACCGGCGGGCCGCAGGACCAGGCGGCGATCGCGGCTCTGCGGGAACGGTACGACATCACCCAACTAACGCCTATGCGCCCGGCCCACGCGTCGCCATGACCGGCGAGCGCCAAACAGTCTGACTTAACGCCCGTTGACGGCGACTGGCCGCGAAGCGTGCTCGAGGCCAGCTTCGGCGGTTACCAGCAAGTTCACGGTACCTTCGGGTCGCGCTAACCCCTTGCCTCACTACCCTGCCTATCGATCTGCAGCGAGCTACGGTGGATAGGGCGGAAAGCTGGAATCGAGCGGGCCTCCGGTTGGTTGCCAGAGGTATGACTACCGGACACAAGATCACGATCGTCCCTGCTGACGTGCATGTCGAGGTCATGCTGGGCGGTGAGACACTGGCCAAGTCTGATCGAGCCGTCCGTCTGGATGAGACGGGCCTGCCGGCTCGCTACTACATCCCTCGCGACGATGTGCGCACCGAGTTGCTGCGGCCGTCGGCTCACACGACGACCTGCCCGTTCAAAGGCGAGGCGTCCTATTGGTCGGTGCAGGTGGGCGACCACGTCCATGAGAATCTGGTGTGGAGTTACGAGTCGCCAATTTCCGATGCGGACGGCATCACCGGCCTGATGTGCTTCTACAACGAGCAGGTGGACCTGAGGATCGGCGACGCGCCCTGACGGGCAAGCTGCCTCAGCATTCCCCCTGGTCTCACCTGTCACGGTCTGCGGGGTACAGCGTCCAGTACGCCGACTCACCGTAGAATGACCTGGTGCATGTCGATAGCCTGCTGGGCGCAGACCCCGATCTGGACGAGGTCGACGACGTCGAGCCGGCGGACGGTCGCGCGGCACGCTCGCACCGCACCCGCCGGGCGATCCTGGAGGCGATGCGAGCCCTGCACGCCGAGGGGGACCTTCGCCCCACCGTCCCCCGGATCGCCGCGAGGGCCGGCGTTTCGCTGCGAACCGTGTGGCAGCAGTTCGCCGACCGAGAGGCGCTGCTGATCGAAGCGGTCAGGCGCGACAGGGAGATCCAGCGCTCGCTGGTCACCAGGATTGACCAGGATCAGCCGCTGGCGGCGCGGGTCGAGGCGTTCGTCGCCCAGCGTGCTCGGGTGCTGGAGGAGATGACTCCCACCTGGCGCGCGGCGCGCGTCCACCAGCCGTTCTCCGATCAACTGACCCGCGACAGGAGGCGGCGAAATGCGGCCGGCCGGGCCGAGGTCGAGCACGTCTTCGCCCCGGAACTGAGTCGGCTTCCCGGACAGCAGTGCCAGCGTTTGGTAGATGCCCTGCATGCCATCAGCCTTTGGTCGTACTGGGAGACGCTGCGCACCGACCTTGAGCTCAGCCCGCTCGGCGCCAAGGAGATTCTGATCAGCACCTTCAACGCGCTGCTTGCGCAGGCGGGGCTCGATCCGCTTTCATAGGATCGGCTTCGGTACTTTTCGCTATTCTCGGCTCACAGTATTGATCTTGCACACATAGTGCAGATATCTTGACCTCGAAGCCTGGGCTACCGGGTGCGTCACCCCTGACAATGGTGAGGTCCGCATGAGTGTGACCGCAGACGAACGGGTCTCAGACCGTTCCGGCGGAGTGTCATGGCTATGGCGCCGCCAGCTTGACTCCTACCCTGACACCGGGCCACGCGTTATGTACCTGGCTATCACGGTGCTCGCCACGATCATGCTGTACTACGAGCTGTACGTCGGCGGCTCGGTGTCCACGCTGATCCTCGTGAACCTGCATATGAGCTTCACGTTCTTCGTCCTGACCCTGGCGTTCGGGAACCTGATCGGCGCCTTCGGCTCGCTGTTCGCCGGGCTCACCGACCGGCTCGGCCGGGCGAACCTGGTCGTATTCGGGCTGCTGTTCACCGGCGTCTTCGTGGCCTTTGTGCTGCCAGCCGCGACGGACAAGTGGGTCTTCACGATCGAGGGCTTCGTGGTCGGCGTGGTCGAGGGCATCTGCCTGGTGGCGACTCCGGCGCTGATCCGCGACTTCTCCCCGCAGGTCGGCCGGGCCACGGCCATGGGCTTCTGGACCAGCGGCCCGGTGCTCGGCAGCCTGATCGTCTCGGTCGTCGGCAGCCTCACCGTGCCGGCCGTCGTCCATGACCCGCGGTTCTGGACGCACGAGTACCGGATCTGCGGATACGTCGGGCTGGTCGTGTTCGTGATCGCGCTGATTGCCCTGCGCGAGCTGTCGCCGCAGCTGCGGGACCAGCTGATGGTGACAATGCGGGACCGGGCGCTGATCGAGGCAAAGGCCAAGGGCATCGACATCGAGGCGGCGCTGAAGCACCCGTTCCGCCAGCTCCTCAAGGCCGATGTCGTGGTCTCGGCGGTCGCGGTCTCCCTGATGCTGCTGTTCTACTACACGGCCGTCGGATTCAGCGTGATCTACCTGAGCACCGTCTTCGGATTCTCGCTCAAGGACGCCAATGGCCTCGGCAACTGGACTTGGGGGTTCAACGTCATCGCGGTGATCCTGATCGGCGTGCTCTCTGACCGGTTCAGGGTCAGGAAGCCGTTCATGCTCATCGGCGGGATCGGGGCCGCGGTGATGACCGTCGTCTACCTGCTCCAGGCTGGCCTCCAGCCGGGCTACTACACGCTGGCCATCATTGTGGCGCTGCTGTCGTTCGGCCTCGGCGTGGCCTACACGCCCTGGATGGCGAGCTTCACCGAGACGGTGGAGGCACGCAACCCGGCGCTGACCGCCACCGGCCTGGCAATCTGGGGCTGGATCATCCGCGTCGTAGTGTTCATCTCCTTCCTGCTGATCCCGGTCGTGATCAACTCGGTCACCCCGCTGGTCAACTATGGCGGCGAGGTTTCGGCCCTCGCGACGAAGTACAAGACCGCGCTGGACTTCGCCACGGCGCATCCCGACATCGTCGCGCTGGCGCAGAAGTACCCGACCCAGCTCGCGGCGGCGCAGCAGTTCAAGCCGGAGCTCACCGCCCTGCAGACGGATACGGTGGACGTGGGCACGGTCTTCCTCAATTGCGCCACGCCCAACCAGGTTCCGAAGGCGGTGCGGGCGAAGGCGATCGCGGCGGCCGGCGGCGGCGCGACCGGCACGTCAATTCTCAGCACCATGTGCCAGAACGCAGCGGCCATCAATAGCGTCATCAAAGTCGCCCCGCAGCTGCAGAAGATCGCGCCTTACGCGGCGCCGCTAACGGCGCTATCGAAGATTCCAGCTAAGGATCTTGCTTACCTGAAGGCGCACGCCACCGACGTGCAGAATGCGGCGAACAAGACCGTCGGCCAGTGGAAGACCTGGTACTGGATCTGCTTCGGCGGGATCGTCTTCTTCCTGCTGAGCATCCCGCTGCTGCGGGGCCGCTGGAGGACCTCCGACGCCCGCCGGGATGAACAGGAACACGAGGCCATGGTCGAGGCCGAGCTGGCCGCGCTCAGCGCCTGACCGCGGACCCGCGCCGCCGCCGCAGGCGGTTCGCGTGGGTAACGCACCAGCGCGCACTGGCCCGGCGGGTGATCGCCACGCACCCGCCGGGCCAGTGTTGTTGCGCGGGGGAGGATTGTTAGTTCGATGGCAGCGGACGTGCTTGAGCTCGCCGATCGGCTCTGGCGGGGCGAGGTCGGCCCCGGCGACTATCACCCGGTCAGTCACCTGGGCGGCCTGGCCGAGATCTGCGACGGCGTCGCGTTTGTGCCCTCGTTCGCGAACGTGTCGGCGTTTGCCACGCCGGACGGCCTTGTGCTGGTCGACAC
>WNFL01130597.1_pt8 | contig 17604 bp, 15 predicted proteins | sample 5400361 | NCBI WGS metagenome assembly WNFL01 (sample SAMN13153351, study PRJNA577476) | soil metagenome | isolation source: 40 cm soil on Douglas fir-dominated hillslope | place: USA:California | collected 2013-09-17 | reverse complement strand
CCGCCAGTCTTCCAGCAACCTCCGCCTGTTCCGCCTCCATTCCAGCCGCCGCCATTGCCGCCCCAAGGCTTCGAATCAAAAGTCGGGTTAACCATCCTAAACCGAATCGGCGTTTTCACGTTGCTGATTGGCGGAGCGTTGTTCTTCAAGTACGCGGTCGATAACGACTGGCTCGGACCCGGTGCGCGTGTCGCGATAGGAGTCATCGCCGCATTAGCGTCACTCGTTTCCGGCGATCTCCTATGGAAACGCGGGCACAAAGTTTTCGCGCAAGGACTTACCGGACTTGGACTCTCACTCCTCTATCTTTCCTTCTGGGCGAGCTTCGGACTGTATCACCTGCTGCCTCAAGCGGCTGCATTCCTGCTGATGATCGTGACCACCGCCGCCAGCGCGGTGTTCGCGTTGCGTTACGATTCTCAGGCGATCGCGGTGCTGGGTCTGCTGGGCGCATATGTCACGCCGGTCGCGCTATCCACTGGCGAAGATCATCCCTGGATTCTCTTCAGCTACGTCTTCCTGGTGAACCTCGGCGGACTGGCCGCCGCCCGCCTCCGTCGCTGGCGCGCCGCCGAATGGGTGGCTTTTGCCGCGACCTCGATTCTCTACTTCGCCTGGGCTGCCGACCGGCTCAAAATCGACACCCGCCCGGTGGCGACCGTTTTCCTGATCGCCTTCTACGCGCAGTTCGCGTCGGCGCGGACGCGCGCGGTATGGTGGCTCGCACAGTTGCAGAGTACCCGCCCGGACTGATGCTCGGATTTGTGTTCGCACTCGGTGGTCTGGCCGTGGCCGACATTCGTCAATGGCGGGAAGCCCCGCCGTGGACGCTGCTCTGCTATTGGGTCGGCTACGGCCTGATCGCCGGCGCACGACCACTCGAGAAGCCGGTGGAACAGATCGTCGCGCTGTTGAGCCTCGGCTTCGTCCTGTTCTTCGCATGGAGTCCCTGGTGGACGCTAATTCGCAAGCGCGCGCTACGGCAAACCGATCTGACGATGATGGCCGCCAACGCCGCCGTATATTTCGGAGCTTGCTACACACTGCTCGAGCCCGGCTATCGGGCCTACATGGGATTATTCGCCGTCGTGATGGGAGCTGTACACCTGGGCCTCGCGCGCGCATTGTGGCGCCCCGAATTGGACGACGAAAAATCCACTTGGCCGGCGCTGCTTGCAGTTGGCGTCACGCTGACGTTTCTGACTCTCGCCATGCCGATCCAGTTCACCGGATTCCGGATTACGATCGCGTGGGCGCTGGAGGGCGTGGCGCTCGCTTGGATCGCTTCACGATTCGGCAGCATGCGATTGGCCGTTGCCGCAGGAGTAGTTTTGCTGCTCGCGATCTCCCGACTTTATTCCAACGACGTAATGCTGTATCGCAACGGAAGGGAGTTTGCGGCCATCGCGAATCTCCGCTTCCTCACCTTCGGCATCACCGCGGTAAGCCATTTTCTGGCCGCGAGATTCTTCAATGCGAAGCAACGCCCCGCGGCGGGCGCCGCCTACGTGGCGGGACACGTAGTTCTGCTGAGCGCGCTGGTGCTGGAAGTAATCGGCTGGGCCGAGCGCACGACCACTACGGGCGATCTGTTAAGCATCGAGACCACCACCGTCTCGATCCTGCTGGCGCTTTACGGGGTCGTGTTGATCGCGATCGGCGTGGCGACACGTACCGCGTTCAATCGCCTGCTGGGTCTGGGATTGATCGGGTTGGTGATCGCCAAACTGTATGTGGCCGACTTCTGGATTCTTGGAAAGGTCTTCAAGATCGCGGCCGGTCTCGGTCTGGGCGTACTGCTCCTGCTAACCTCATTCCTTTATTCCCGATTCCGCGTGCGCATCGAAAGGCTGCTCAAAGATGATTCGGTCGCGTAGCTTGGTCCTCTTTCTGGTTGCGATCGCCACTTTCGCCGCCGGCCTCGACCTTTCCTCTCGCCACTTCCGGCGGCCGATTCCGCTGACACCGGGAGACAAGCCTGCCGTTGTCAAGCTGGACCGCGACGTCTACTCCGGCGCGCGAGCCGATCTTGCCGATCTACGCGTGGTCCGCGATGGCGAAGAAGTTCCCTTCATTATCGAAACTGTCGCCGAGGCCACCGAACGTGCCGAGCGACTGGCCGAGATGTTCAATCAATCGGTGATTCCGGCGGTCGGACTGAGTGTGACTCTGCGCGTCAACGCGGGCTTGAAGCACAACAGTGTGCGTATCGAAACCGCCGAGCGGAATTTCCGGCAGAGCGTGCACATCGAAACCAGCGAAGATGGCAAGCGCTGGGCCATCGTGCGCGATAACGGCGCGATCTTCGATTTCACCCAGGACAATCGCCGCCTGTCTTCGCTCACCGTCGAGTATCCCGTCTCGGCCCAGCCGCTTGTGCGCCTGACCATCGGCGGCTGGACCAAGGTCGACGCGGTGACAGCCGCCTACGTCGATTATCAGGAGCAGCGCGCTGCCGTGCGCGAAACCCTGGCGACGATCACGCCTAGAGTGATCGAGGACCCGAAGAATCAGACCACGTTCGCGGTACTGGATGCCGGAGTCTCAGGGCTGCCCGTGGATCGGATATACATCGAAACCCCGGCGGAATCGTTTCTCCGCGCCATCGACGTGGAGGCCAGCAGCAACGGATCGGATTGGCGTCTAGTGCGGCAAGGCGCGATCGAACGCTGGTCGGGGCAGAATACGGTGACCATCGACATCCCCGACACCCGCGATCGCTACATGCGCCTGCGCGTCTATAATCGCGACGACCGGCCCATCGGCATCACCGGCGCTCGTCTCGAAGGACTCATCCGCAAACTGAGGTTCCTGGCGGCCGAAAAAGGCGATTACTACCTGTATTATGGAGCCGGCGATGCGCGCGCCCCGGTCTACGATCTGGCGGCGGTGCTTTCGCACCAGAAAAACGAAAACGAAGCCAAAGCGTGGACGCTGGCCGCGGTGGAAACGAATCCCGCCTACCGGCCTCCGGCCGAACCTGTGAAACCGTGGAGTGAGCGCCATCCTTTTGTCCTGTATAGTGTTCTGACGGGTGCCGTTCTGGCTTTGGGTATCGCCACCGTGCGCTTCGCCATGCGGATTCGCCGGCCCGCCGCCTGACCATCCATGTCGCGCTATTTCACCCTGGCCGAAGCCGAGCAGCAGCTCCCCGAAGTGGAGCGGGCTTTGCGCGATGCCCTGTTTCATAAGGCCGAATATCAGAAAGCTGACGATCAGATCGAGCAGACGCTCAACCGCATTCGCTCGTCGGGCGGGTCGCGAGTTAACCCCGGACCGCTGCTGGAGCTGCGGTCAACTCGCGATACCAGCGCGGTGGCTCTCAAGGGCGCACTCGAACGGATCGAAGAAGCCGGAGCGATGATCAAGGACCTGGACATCGGGCTGATCGATTTTCTGGCTCAGTATCGCGGTCAGGATGTGTGTTTGTGCTGGAAGCTGGGCGAAACCAGAATTGCGTTCTGGCACGGCATGGAGGAAGGCTTTCGCGGCCGCAAGCCCATCGACGACGAATTCCGCGAGACGGCCGGTTGGAAATCCTGAGCGAGTTTACTGCTTTCCCGTCTCAATTCCGAGACGCGCCTGCAAGATCCGGAGTGTCCGCTCCAGTTGCTGGATCCGCTCGGTCTGCTTTACGTTAGCCGAACGCAGCCGGGCTACTTCGGCTTCCAGTTCGTCACGCTTAAGTTGGATGGCTTGCAATTCTCCGTTGTCTGCCTTCTGCGGCGCGCGACCCAGATAACGTGATGCTTCTTGGGTCTTCCCACCGTCGGTGCTCTGCACGCTGAGCCGAACTTCCACCTCGCCGGTCTTGCGCTGCCAGGTGAATTTACCACGCGTCAGATCGGTCGGGGTAAGGTCGAACCGCTTGGACTCCGCGCCGTCCACAACCTCGAGAGCGCCTCGCGTGGCATTCACCACGCTCTTGGCATTGTGATTCCATTCAATGAGCAACTGGCCGTCGCGTTCGAGCACGCTCAAAGCGATGGGTTCTGCAGCCACTCCAGGCATGTAATAGCGCAAACCCACTACAGCCAGGGCTGCCAGCACCACCAGGATTAGCGCTACCCAGGGCCACTTTTTCCGGGGTGGCGATGCCGGTAGAAACTCGGGGGACTGGTAGGGAAACTTGGGGGACTCGGAAGAAGGTGTGGGGGGGCGTTCGCGTTCGCGTTCGCGCTCGGGTTCGGGTTCGGGTTCGCGAACGGGAACTGCCGCCGGTGGCGCAGCGTGAGTATAGCTCTCCCGCCGCTCGGTTATCGGACGCTCGACGCGCGCCGGACGATCCAGGACTCCCTCCAGACGATCCGGAAAATTGAATTCCAGATAGCTGTGCTCATGCCTGACAGTCCCGTCCGCCTCGCGGACGAAGAATCCAGCTCGCATACTGCCGCCTCGTCCCGGTCGAATCACCAGAGTTATCTGCCAAGGAGCCGGAAAATAGGTGGAATATAGCTCAATATCGGAATCGGTGAGCGTGATTTCGCTGCGAGTATGTGAAAGGAACCAGCCCACCGGGATCAGGCCTTCGAGGCGCTGGTCTTCGGAAGCGAGTTGTGCGGAGAGTCCCGCCTTGTCATTATCGGAAAGCATGAAGCCTGGCCCGCGCGCGTGTTCGCACTTCACCGGCCGCATCGCCATGATCCGAACCGTCCGCCCCTCGCGGGTCCCGTACAGGATGCCTCCGACCTCCAGACCGCCCCGCGAGAGTTTCTGAAAGCCCTCCGCGACTTCCTGCCGGATTTCCTCGATCACGACCAAGGAATACTCGACTGAGACGGGACTCTCCGTCACGCTCCAACTGCCAAACTTGATGTCGCTCACGTCGCTCATATCGCCTGTGTCGCTCAAGCTAGCAGCCTCCGGCTCCCCAACGCCAGCGGACCACTCTCGGCGGGAACGTCATCGTTTTCGTGGAGATGATAGTAATACGTCGCTAACGCCATTCCCGCTGCCAGCAGAATCCCCAGCAAGAGACTGGCGACGGATTTGGCGTTCCAGGCCCTCTGATGCGAGACGGCGGCGGCAGTCCCCATCACCGTAGCCAGCGCTAGCCCGACGATCAGCCCCAACTTGATCGTCCAGGGCATGAGATCCAGATGACCCTGGCCGCCCACCTGAGCCCATAGTTGTGGGTACGCGATCAAGGTAAGTACTAGTTCCAACATGTACGCCAAACGCAGCAGGTTGGGAGCCATGAGCGTAGCTCATTGTAACCCAACGCATCACTACCCACAAGAAGGTGCTTGTTTCCAATCGCTTAGCACGCTGGTCCAGTCACCGACGCCGGAGCTAGCGCCGTAGCTGGTGGGGCTAGTACCTTTCCGTACTCCATAGGCCCTAGACTCCTAGTACGAAAAGGCTTTTCTCTCCAGCAACCTTATGATATGCTGGTCGAGCTTGGTAGCTTAGGTTTCGTGCCGCGGCTGCTCGGGTGTGGTTTTATACGCAGGTTCAAGGATGAGGAGGAGGACTCGTGCTTACGAAATCTTTTGTTGTTGCTGCTGTTCTCGCGGTCGGGCTCGCCGGCAGCCTGAGTGCCACGACGGTCGGCCTGTGGAGCACCGGCGTATGCTCGGGGCTGAATGTCAATCTGGCCCAGTGTCAAGGCGCCGCCGGGTCGCAGCTAAACTACGGGGTTACCGACAACAACTATGTCTTCAGCGGCTTCAGCACTACCAATCTAACCGAGCACGCGGTCAGCACCTACATTGCAGACGGTACTGGCTCTGAGTGGCTGACTCCAGGTTCGGTGACGGCCGCAAATTTTGGGTCCGGGACCTATACGGTAACAACCACGTTCAATTTGACCGGCTTCAACGCGAGCACCCTTACCTTGTTTCTGGACATCGCCGCCGACAACGACGTGGTCGCGGCTCTCAACGGCACCACCATCCTGAGCTGTGGCAACGGGGTTAACGCCGGATCTGCTTGCTTCACGGCGTTCACCAGCAATCACAACATCAACGCTGGTTCTATTGCTCTCGCCGGGGTGAATACACTTACCTTCACCGTCACCAACGAAACCAACCCCAGCCCGACGGCGCTGCGCGTTCAAGTGCAAGGCAACGCCACCCTGTCGACGGTCCCGGAGCCCGGAACGTGGGCGCTCCTCGGCGCCGGACTGGTGGCGCTCGGACTTCTCCGTCGCAAGCTGGCATAGGCAGGAGCCGGGAGTTCTATTGACTAGCTCCCGTGAATGACCTTGATCGGCTGGCCGAGGAGAATCGTGAACTGAAGTGGCGTCTCCGCGACCTCTTCAATCGCAACGATAGCGTTGAGCGGCGTCTCATTCGCAGCTTAGTAAACCAGGCGAAACTGGAGCAGCGTCTTCACCGCGTCGAAGACAGCGTCATATTCCGTTTCCTGCAGTGGGTCGGCAGCAAGCTCAGGCGGATCGGTGTCTCCGTCGATCGCGGTGTCCCAACGCTTGGACGCACCAACGAACCAGGGCCGGCATCGGACCGGAGTTACTCGAACTGGGTTGAAGAGGTCGTTCTGCGAGAGCGTATCTGGGATTCTCCCTCGACCGCTGCTTTGGCCAGCCTATCTGCAAGCGATCCTCCCCGCATCAGCATTCTGCTGGAATCGCGCCGGCCAAACCGTGAGCGCATGGAGCGGACGCTCAACTCAATCGATACGCAGCGATACTCCGCCTGGGAGCTTTTGGTTTGCACCGGCTCCGAGCCACCGGAATGGCTGGAAAGCTGTCTTGCAGGCTTCCGGCTGAAACATCCCATGGAGGTTGTTGGCGACGAGAGCGAGCGAAGCAGTGTCCAATCCGCTCTCGGGAAGGCCCGCGGTGAATTCGTCGCTTTTGTTCCTGCCGATGTCATCCTCGAACCGCGTGCGCTGGAACGCTGGATCGGCGCGGCCGGCCCTGAAACGGTGGCCGTCTATAGCGACTGGGATCATATCGATGTGGAGGGGCGGCGACATACTCCGCGGTTTACGCCCGAACTCTCTCCAGATCTGCTCGCGCACACCTTGTATTGGGGCCGGTGCTATTTCGCCAGGACCACTCAGGTTCGCGCGACGAATTGGCCGGGCGGGACGCCCGAAATGCGACTGGCCGAGCATGACCTGGCCCTCTTACTGGTCCAGCGTTCCGGATCCATCAGCCGGGTGGCTCGGATGTTATGGCACTTGCAGGATGGAGGGCCCGCGGAGGTGAAGTCCATTGCGGGATCGCCGCCGGCGCGGCCCGGCCCGCCCCGCGCGAACGATTCTGCATCTATCATCATTTGTTCGAGAAACCCCGAGCAACTCAGCAAGTGCTTGAAGTCTCTCCTGCCCACTTTGGACCGGCGGCACGAGGTAATCGTGGTCGCTCACCACCCGCGCGACCAGCCAGCCCTGGAGCAAGTTGCCGCGAGCTATTCCGTGCGGATGATTCCCTACGAGGGCGCCTTTCATTTTGGCTTCATGAATAGCCTGGGTGTCAGCGCCTCGAACGGTCAGGCGGTCTGCCTGCTCAACGACGACGTCTACCCGATCGCTAGCGACTGGCTGGAGTTGATGGTGAGGCAGGCCGCGCGGCCCGAGGTGGGGGCCGTCGGGGCGCTTTTGTTGTATCCGGACGGCACGATTCAACACGCTGGAGTGGCCGTGGGCGGATGGCATAGTCCGGCTCACGTGGGCCGTCTCCAGATCGAATCGGCCTACTGGCCGTGGCTTCGGATCACGCGGGAGTTGACCGCCGTAACGGGGGCCTGCCTGGTAACGCGCCGCGCCGTGTGGGATGAGCTGGGCGGACTTGATCCGCGGTTTCCGGTGAATTACAATGACATCGATTTTTGCCTGCGAGCCGGAGAGCGGGGTTATCGAGTTTTGATTGAGGCGCAGGCGGTCCTGACCCACGAGGAATCCAGAACACGCATCCCCAACGTGCGCCAAGAGGAGAGCGAGTTGTTTTTTGAACGTTGGAGTACCGCGATCACCACGCCGGACAAATTCTTCAATCCGCAGCTTGGCCATGACGTGGACTCCATCGAGTTGCCGACGCCGTGGACCTTGGTGCGCTAGGGCCGTGCCCACCGATCAGATGCCCGGGGACCAAGCTGGGGCTCGGGCTGAGTCACGCAAGGGGCTGCTTTATGACGCGGAATATTACAGGCAGCACTGCGGGCCGGACCCTTACGGGCGTACCCAACCCTGGCTCGAGTTCTTCGCCCATACCGCGGATACTCTCATCCGCTGGTTGCACCCACGGCGTGTTTTCGACGCGGGTTGCGCGTGGGGCATTCTGGTGGAGGCTTTCCGCGATCGAGGCGTGGAGGCCTGGGGGGTGGATCTTTCCACGTACGCCATCGCCCAGGTGCGACAGGACCGCCGGGTGGCCTCCTTAACCGAGCCAATCGAAGGCTCCTTCGACTTGATCACCTGCATCGAGGTGCTGGAGCACATGCCGGAGAACGAGGCCGATCAGGCGATCCGGAACATGTGCCACGCGACCGATACGATCCTGTTCTCCTCTACGCCTTCAGACTTGAGCGAGCCCACTCACGTCAATGTGCGGCCAGTCGTCTCCTGGTTGCAATTGTTCTCCGAGCAAGGCTTCGCTCCAGACGTACTTTTCGATGCCTCTTCCATTTCGCCACATGCGTTCCTGCTTCGCCGGAGTTCTGTTCCAGTAGACGCCCTGGCGCTGTTCGGCGAGAAACTGCGCATCGGGGCCAAGTTGGCCCAGGCGGATGCCGAGAAACTGCGCATGCAGGCCGAGCTAGCCCAGGCGAATGACGAGAAAAAGCGCATACAAGTCGAGCTAGCCCAGGCGGATGGCCAATTAAAGGAAATCCATGCCAGTCCAGCCTGGCGGCTGATCCGGAGGTATAGGGACTGGCTGGCTCTGAAGCGGGAGCGCCGCTCCGGGGTCTTTAAGTTTATCGAATCCACCGCTCAGTGGATCCTGAAAAAGGCCCTCTCATCGCCTTCCGCAACGCCCTCGAACGGAACACGCTCGATTCCGGTTCATACCAACCCGGGGCAGCAGGAAACCCAGGGCGCTTTTTCGTACAGCGACTGGATTTTCGAGCAGGAACCGGATGAAGCTGGCCTGACGGCGCAGCGCGAGCTGGCGATGGCCTTCTCCTACCAGCCCAAGATCAGCATCGTGGTCCCGGTCTATAAGGTCCCGTTCGCAATCGTCGACGAGATGATCGCTTCGGTGGTGGGGCAGACCTATGGCAACTGGGAGCTGTGCCTGGTGCACGCGGATCCCGCCGCGACCAGAACGCGGCAATATTTTGTTTCGCGGGCGGCGGGCGATCCGCGCATCAAGGTAAAACTGCTGGACGAAAACCGAGGCATCTCCGGGAATTCGAATCAGGCGCTGCCCCTGGCGACTGGCGAGTTCATCGCGCTGCTGGACCATGACGACACGCTGGCGCCCTTCGCGCTGTTTGAGGTCGTCAAGGCCCTAAACGAACAACCCTCGATCGATTTCTTGTATTCAGACCGGGATGAAATCACGCACACGGCCAACGCGGCCGAACGTGTGAATCCACTTTTGAAACCCGCATGGTCCCCGGAAATCCTTCTAAGCGTGAATTACCTGGTCCACTTCACCGTCTTCCGCGCAGAACATGTTCGTGCCATCGGCGGCTGGCGTGAAGAGACGGATGGCGCTCAGGACTGGGACCTTTTCCTGCGGGCCGCCAGCCGTGCCAGGAACGTCCACCACATTCCGAAAATCCTATATCACTGGCGGCAAATTGAGACCTCGGTAGCGGGCGGCGGCATGGCGACTAAGCCGTACGCTGAGGAGGCCCAGTTGCGGACGGTGCGGGACCATTGCAGGCGGCAAGGCTGGAGTGCCGACGTAGCTTTCGACGTGGATCGCCGACTCCAGGTTCTCTGGAAGCTCTCTCCGGAGCAAAAGATCACTGTGATACTAGTCCCGGCGGCTAACGATGCACAGGCGTGGTCGTACGCCCAGGGGCTACAGACCCGCAGTGCTCATCGGTTCACGGAGATTCTGGTTCCGCTGGTCTCGGACATTTCGCCGGAAGACGCCCTGGACTCAAGGATCCGCAGCATTCGTGTACCCGTGGGAGCTTCCTTGGCGGAAAAGATGTGCCGCGCAGTCGAGCACGCGAGCGGAGACATTCTCGTTTTTCTGGACCAGGCGCTGAGCCCGGCTGACGAGGGTTGGCTGGTCGAAATGGCGGGCCCTTTGCAGAATCTTGAGATTGGAATCGTAGGTGCCAGGCTGCTGCAACCGGTTACCGAGGCGGTCCGCCATGCTGGTATCGTGTTCACGGAAGATCACCGGCTGGAATACATTTTCGCGGGTGAGCCCGTTCCTATCGATACCGAAATCGGGCCATCCGTCTGGTATCGCAACTGGTCCGCCGTGAGTGGTGCCTGCTTCAGCATGCGCCGCGAGGTTTGGGACGCCGTCGGTGGGTTCTCCCGAGAACTCCGGTATCCGCGGCTGGATGTGGACCTATGTTTGAAAGTGCGGGAGGCGGGCTTGAGGGTAGTCTATAACCCTTTCGCGCGCTTCTTTCAAAATAGGCCCGCCGTGTTGGAAGGCTGGCTCTGGAGTGTCAGCCAGGAGGCTGCCGACAGATACATCCGGGAATGCTTTCCCGGCGGGGATCCGTATTTTCATAACAACTTGACCTGCCATGAGGGTACCGTCAGGCTCCGCAGCCGGCTCGGCTTTCCCGCGAAAGCGACCGCGTGGCGGTGGCGTTCAAGCTGAACGTAGCCGCCTTAACTACCTGTAGCGCCGACCTTCCTCGAAACCATGCTCGAGGTAGTGCTTCGCGGGGTCGACTCCTGCTGCCGCTACGTCAGGATTCAGTGTCAGGTAGCGGGCCGCTGAGAAGCCGCACGGCAGAGTTTGAGGCGGCCCAACGTGAGTGGATCCCCACTTGGAAAACACGGGGATAGCGGCGTCGGCCAGCGCGGCTCGGGCATCGATTCGATCCTTCGCCGTCAAGTCCCTGCGCAGCGCACTGTCGAACATCGCGATCCGTCTGGGGTCGTGATCCGGATTGCCGAGAACCGCGCTCGTCCAGTCTTTAACGAACTGACTACACGCTCCGCTCCCGGTTGACCTGCCCCGTTCGAGCACCAGTCCGAATTCGATGTGTCTTGGAACTTCGGGAAAGTAAAGGTCGACTAATTTCCAGGACACTAAGCTATCGGCGAGAAGCCCTGCGATCAACGCGGCGAACTCTTCGGGCGACCAGCAATGCACGTGAATGCTGCGCCGCCGATGCAACTCGATTCGTTCGGTGTCAAGACACTGAGGATTGTGCCACTCGCGCACAGCGGTCGGGTGAATCGGCGGTTGGTAGTAGATCGCGGAGCAGTAGTCTTTTATTTCGTCCTCGTCGACCTGCGTTACCGCCTGATGGAATTTGGCCAAAACTTGCGTGAGCGGAGTTGGTTGGCGGACCGAATCGAAGGTCACGTTCCGGTCAGGCACCACCAGCACCAATCGTCCCTGACGCCGCAGGACCCGCTCGAACTCGCGAATTGCCGCAATGGGATTCGCCAGGTGCTCAATCACATGACAGGCGATTACGACATCCAGGGAATCACTGGGGATGGCTGCCAGTCCGTCGACGTCCAGATTGATGTTGAAGTCGGCTGCGGGACCATGCGGCAGACCGATTAATTCCGGCCAATTCTTGTCGCGGCCGCCCGGCACCGAACGATCGGCGTAGCGGACACGCGCCCCCGGGGCGACGGGAAACGGATCATGACCAGGGCCGATCTCAAGGACATCACCTGAAAGGGTCTGTCCGATGACGCGATGCGGATCCATGCGATGCAGTGGGCGGAGATGCCCTCCGGAAGTACACAGGCTAGCACATGCATCCTGAGTATGACCGTGGACCGACATTTTCGCCGGCTCATCCAGCGCTGGCCGTTGTATTTTCGGCTTAACATTGACACCCTTCGCGCTTGGCCGATAGACTGGATAGAAGAGGATGCTGCTCGCACGAGAGTTCATCGGTTATCTTTCACGCCAGGTCATCAAGAAGCTTACTCCCCAATGGATTGAAACCACCGATCCACAGGTAGCGGGCGAATTCATGTCCAACATCGTCCAGGATGAACTGGAACAGGAAGATCGCCTCAACGACGAAGTTCGCGACCTGCTCAGCCAGTACAGCGACTACATGCGGCGCGAGAGCGTCAGCTATCAGGAGATGTTCCGCCGGATCAAGAACACCTTGATCACGCAGCGCAAGGTGATTCGCGCCTCGGGTCGCGATTCGGGCGACTCGATGAAGCTCTCCCGCGACAAGATCAACGACATCTCCCATAAGATCGTCGCGGCGCTGCGCAAGAGCCGCGAATTCCGTCTCAAGCGCGATCCCAATGACGTGCGCCTGGAACTGGTCAAGGTGATGACCGAACTGCTCCAGGCCGAGGAAAAAGTGGACCGCGCTGCCCGAACCAAGATCCGCTCACAAAAGCGCGAGATCTCCGAAGGGACCGAAGAGTGGGACCTGCTCCTCAAACGCTACTACGCCGAAGAGCTGAAGAAGCTCGGCATCGACCTTACCCATTGATGTTGCGATTGGCCACGCTGACGGTCGTGTCGGTCGCCGCCTTTGCGCAACAGCCCGCGCCCGGCGTTCTCGCTACCGTCAACGGAGTCGAGATCCGTGAATCCGACTTGGCGATTCAGGCGCAACTCGCCACGCTTGCGAAACAGGAGTACGAGGTCAAGCTGCGTGCGCTCCAGACCGCCATCGGCCGGAAGGTCATCGAGCTGGCGGCGAAAGAGAAGGGTCTAACGGTCGATCAGTTCGTCATCCAGGAAGTTGACGCGAAGATCGCCGAGCCCTCCGACGCCGAACTCCAGGGCTTCTACCTCGCGCAGCGCGAGCAGTATAATCGCCAGCCGTTCGAAAAAGTGCGCGACCAGGTCCGGCAGGCGTTCCGCACGGCGAAAATTCAGCAGGCGCGTCAGGCGCTGGCGGACCGGCTACTCGGAAGTGCGGAGATTCATGTGTTGCTGCGGGCGCCGCGCACCACCATCGACTTTAGCTCGGCCCCCAGGCGCGGCTCGCCGCAAGCCCCCGTGACCATCGTCGAATTTTCCGATTACCAGTGTCCCTTCTGCAAACGCGCGCAGCCGACGCTGCAATTGTTGGCTGCCAAGTATGGCGATCGCGTGGCGTTTGCCTACAAGGATTTTCCGCTGGATGACATCCACCCCCAGGCGCGCACCGCCGCCGAAGCCGCTCACTGCGCAGCGGATCAGGGCAAATACTGGGAGTATCACGACGCTCTTTTCGTGCTTTCACCGGAATTGACGCGGGACAAGTTGCTCGAAGCCGCGCGCCGGACCGGGATAAATGAGGCCGCTCTAGCCGCGTGCGTGGATTCGCACAAGTACAAGGCACTGGTCGAGCAGGATACCGCGCAGGGCCAGCGATTAGGCGTCGACGGCACGCCCGCGTTCTTCATCAACGGCGTGAATATCAACGGCGCGGCCCCGATCGCCGACTTCGAAAAGATCATCGACGCAGAACTCGCCAAGAAGTAATTGGTCGTTCCGGATTGGCTTTCTTCTGACTTCTGACTCCTGTTTCCGACTTCCGCGCTTGGCGCTTGGCTCCTGGCTCCTGTCTCCTGGCTCCTCTATCATGAAATACTGATGCGCCGTACACTCGTGCTCTGCCTCGTCACCCTGCCTGCCTTCCCCGCCGACCTCGTCCTGCGTAATGGAAAGATTGTCACGCTCGATCCCGCCAATCCGCAGGTGCAGGCCATCGCGATTACGCGCGGCAAGGTGGTCGCTGTCGGGTCGGATGTTCAGATTTCCTCGCAGATCCAGCCCTCTACCAAGGTCATCAATTTGGGCGGCCGGATTGCGATTCCCGGCTTCATCGAAGGGCACGGTCACTTCACCGGGATCGGCCAATCCAAGATGATCCTCAACCTGCGCGACGTCAAAAACTGGGATCAGATCGTCGCCATGGTCGCCGCCGCCGCACGCGAAGCCAAGCCCGGCGAGTGGATCCTGGGCCGCGGCTGGCATCAGGAGAAATGGGAAACCAAGCCATCGCCCGAAGTCCACGGCTTCCCGGTGCACGACGCGCTGAGCAAAGCGTCGCCCAACAATCCGGTGATTCTGACTCACGCCAGCGGTCACGGGTCGTTCGTCAACTCCGCAGCGATGGCGCGCGCGAACATCACCAAAGATACACCCAATCCCGCCGGCGGCGAAATCATGAAGGACGCGAACGGTAACCCCATCGGATTCCTGAACGAGCGCGCGCAGGGCCTGGTGCGCGCCGCGATGGATCGCGACAGCTCGCGCCGAACCGTGATCGAGCGCGAAGCCGATGCGGAGCGTCAGATCGACCTGGCTGCGCAGGAGTGCATCTCGAAGGGCATCACCAGCTTTCAGGACGCCGGCTCCGGACCCGACGTGATCGACCGGCTCAAGCGCCGCGCCACCGCCGGCACGCTGCCCTTGCGCATGTGGGTGATGCTTCGCGAGTCGAACGACCGCCTGGCGCGCGACCTGACCAAGTATCGTACGGTCGGCTTCGGCGACGATCACGTGACCGTCCGCGCCATCAAGCGTCAGATCGACGGTGCCTTAGGATCCCGCGGCGCTTGGCTGCTCGCGCCGTATTCCGACTTGCCGTCATCGAGCGGGCTCGCCACCGAAGATCCGGCCGACCTGGAAAAAACCGCGCAGCTCGCGATTCAGAACGGTTTTCAATACTGTGTGCATGCCATCGGCGATCGCGCCAATCGCGAAGTGCTGGACATCTTCGAGCGCACCTTCAAGGCGCATCAGGACATGCCACAGGTCACGCGCAAGGACCTGCGCTGGCGCATCGAGCATGCGCAGCACATCGATCCTGCCGATATCCCACGCTTCGCGCAGCTCGGCGTGATCGCTTCGATGCAGGGAATCCATTGCACCTCGGACGCGCCCATGGTGCTGCCGCGCCTGGGTCCGAAGCGCGCGAAAGAGGGCGCTTATGTGTGGCAGAGCCTCATGAAATCGGGCGCGCACGTCACCAACGGGACGGATGCGCCGGTCGAAGACGTCAATCCCATCGCGTGCTACTACGCGACCGTTTCACGAAAGCTGAAGGACGGCACTCGCTTTTATCCCGAGCAGCGCATGTCGCGAATGGAAGCGTTGGCTTCCTACACCACCGAAAACGCGTACGCGGCGTTCGAAGAGAATCTGAAAGGCATGCTCAAACCGGGAATGCTGGGTGACGTGACCGTGCTGACCCGCGACATCCTGACCATTCCTGAGGATGAGATTCCGAAAGCTGAGGTCGAGTACACCATCGTCGGCGGAAAGGTCGCGTTTCAAAGAACGAAATGATCGCGCCCGCGATTGACCGCGAGTTCCTTTTTCAAACCCTCGCCGATCTCATCCGCATCAACTCCGTGAATCCGACACTAGTTCCTGGCGGGGTTGGGGAACGCGAGATTAGCGAGTACGTCGCAAACCTGCTCGATGGTCTGGGCCTAATCGTTAAGAAGCTTGAGCCGGAGCCAGGCCGTATCAGCGTGCTCGGAACACTCCCAGGAACCGGAGGCGGCCGCAGCTTGATGCTCAACGCGCATTACGATACCGTCGGTGTCGAAGGCATGCACGATCCGTTTTCCGCCGCAGTCCGCGAAGGGAAAATTTTCGGACGGGGGAGCTTCGACATGAAGGGCAGCCTCGCCGCCCAGATCGCGGCTGTCAAGGCGCTGCGTGACTCGGGAATTCACCCACGTGGCGATGTCGTGATCGCCGCCGTCGCCGACGAAGAATACGGCAGCCTCGGAACCATGTCCGTCATCGAAGCAGTCAACACAGATGCCGCGATCGTTACCGAGCCGACCGCTGTGCAGATCTGTCTGGCTCACAAAGGCTACCTGTGGATCGAGGTCGAAACCAAGGGCCGCGCCGCGCACGGCAGCCGCTTCGAACAGGGCCTCGACGCGAATATGCGCATGGGGCGCTTCCTCGCGGCCCTCGACAAGCTGGAACAGGATCTTCGCGCGCGCCGACCGCATCCCCTGGTGGGCCCGCCGTCCCTTCACGCGGCGATGCTCCACGGTGGTGACGGTTTGAGCACTTACGCTGCTTCCTGTAAGTTGCAAATCGAACGTCGTACCGTGCCGGGTGAGACCGAGCGCCAGGCCGTTGGCGAAATCCAGGCGATTGTCGATTCGCTGCGCGCCGCCGACGCGACCTTCCACGCGGAAGTTCGTCCGTTCTTTGTGCGCGATCCCTTCGAAGTTTTTCGCGACGCAGCCATCGTCAAAACCCTCGCGCGTGCATCCACTGCCGTCCTCGGGCGCGAACCGAACTACATGGGCGATACACCGTGGATGGACGCAGCCCTGCTTCAGGCCGCCGGAATCGAGACCGTCGTGATGGGTCCCGCCGGCGGCGGCGCGCACGCCGCGGTCGAGTGGGTGGAAATGGAATCGGTCGCCCAGATGGCCGCGATCCTCGCACGGACGGCAATCGAATACTGTGCTTAATACCGCACTCATTCAAGAGGCTGCTGCATTCCTCGCTGGCCGCATCCGCCGCACGCCCCTCGAGCCGTCGCCCAGACTCTCGGCGATCCTCGGCGTCCCAGTTTCGTTCAAGCTCGAATCGTTGCAACTCACCGGATCGTTCAAAATTCGCGGTGCGCTTTTCCGCATGTCCCGCCTCACGTCGCAAGAACGCCGTGCGGGCGTGCTGACCTGTTCCGCGGGGAATCACGGCAAGGGCGTCGCCTACGCCGCGCGCGAATCCGGCGTCCGTGCGGTCATCTGCGTGCCTAGATCCATCGACCGCTCGAAGCACGACGCGATGGTCGCGCTCGGTGCCGAGGTTCGCGTCTCCGCGTTCGACGGTTACGACGATACCGAATTGTGGGCCAAGCAACTCGCGATTGACGAGCGGCTGACCTTCCTCTCCGCCTTCGACGATTACGACGTCATGGCCGGCAATGGCGGGACGCTCGGACTCGAGGCTCTAGAAGACGCGCCCGACGCGCGCGCATTCATCGTCCCGGTCGGCGGTGGCGGCCTCTTCGCGGGCTTGGCGGTATGCGCGAAGCACGCCCGCCCGGATTCGATATTCATCGGCTGCCAACACGCGCTCTCCGCTTCCCTGCGATTGTCGCTGGACGCCGGCCGCGCCATCACGAAACTTCCCGCGGTCGAAACGCTCGCCGCCGGAGTCGAAGGCGGAATCGGGGCGCTGACTTTCCCCGTCCTCGCGCCCTTCGTCGACCGCGTCGCGCTGGTCACTGAAGATGAAATTCTCAACGCCGTTCGATGGATGCTCGCGAATCACCAGTACCTGATCGAACCTACCGCTGCTGTCGCCGTGGCCGCTTGTCTGTCTCGAAAAGTCGGCGAGCTGCCCGGTCCCGCCGTCGTCGTCATCACTGGACGTAACGTGAGCATTGACACCACTCGACAGATTCTATGCGCGTCCTGACGCTGGACGAAATTCGCGCGCGGATCGATGACGACGCGGTCATCGACGCCATGCGCGACGCTCTCATCGCCCAATCGCGTGGCGAATGCGATACTCCTTTGCCCATGCACCTCGATATCGCCGACCCCACTGGAAATGGTGAGGTGCATATCAAGTCCAGC
>WNFL01443072.1_pt2 | contig 17610 bp, 13 predicted proteins | sample 5400361 | NCBI WGS metagenome assembly WNFL01 (sample SAMN13153351, study PRJNA577476) | soil metagenome | isolation source: 40 cm soil on Douglas fir-dominated hillslope | place: USA:California | collected 2013-09-17 | reverse complement strand
ACCGCCTTTTCGCCGCCGCGGTTTTTTACGATGTGTAGAACGACGGCGCGCTTGCCGGCGAGCTGCTTGGTCCGCTGAATATCTTCCCGCAGCACCATCACCGCGTCGGCTTCGGCGACGCGCTCGGCCCATTTTTCCGGCGCCGCGGCGGGCTCGAACTCCGGCCAGGCCGCCAACACCGGCGCGTCGAGTCTCAGCGCCAGGCCGTGGAGCTTTTCGACCACGAGAGGCAGGCGCGCGTCGAACGGCAGAGCCTCGCCGCCGAGGCGCTGGCCGTCGTCGATCACCACCATGGGAAATTGGGCTCGCTCCGAAGTCTCCCGCGCGGCGCGGATTTGCCCCTCGATCTCGTCCCGCGTGGTCTCGCGCCCGCACTCGTGGAGATAGACGCGGTCGAGCCAGCTCTTCGCCTCCGCCGCCGCGAGCTTGAGCTTGCCCCAGCCCGGCGCCATCTCCGCTTCGCCGACATGCTGCTTGGACACGCCATAGGTATGGAGCAGCCAGCCCGCGCCGCGGCGGATCTCGCGCGTCTCCAGACCGGAGAGGCGCGCGAGCGTGCGGATGCGCAGATCGGCTTTCTTTTCGGCAAAGGCGAAAAACAGCGCGGGGACGGCGTTCAGCCGGGCGACTTGGTCCAGAAGCTGGCGCGCGAAGGCGGTTTTCCCCGAGGCGGGCGGGCCGATCAGCAGGTACAGGCCGGGGGAAATGCCGTTCAACGCGGCGTCGAGCGCGGCGAAGCCCGAGCGCCAGCCGGCGATCTCTCCGACCGCGCCGCCGCCGTCGAGGCCGGCGAGAAAAGAATCCAGCGCCGCGCCCTCGGATTCGGGTTTCTCTTCGCCCATGACAACGGAGGAGATTAGTCGGTTTGATCCGGCGAGGCAAGGCGAAATCTCGTTGACAGTAAAAATTCTCCGACTATACTGAAGCGCATTTAATCATGGACAAGGAAGCGCGATGAGTCCCGAAGCGGCCGGCTCGTGCTCGCCGGATGGAGCCGCAGGCGTGGGAAAAGGTCGTCGCCGCCGCGAAAAAGGAGGGCCGCCTCAACCTCTACGTCGGCCGCTACGGCACCGAGCCGCTGCTGGGCGAGTTCCGCCGGGATTATCCCGAGATCCATATCACGAGCGTCAACGGCCAGGGGAGCCAGCTCGGCGTGAAGATCATGGCCGAAGCGCGCGCCGGGAAAATCATCGCCGATATTTTCAGCGGCGGCGCCGCCACCAACTACGGCATGCTTTACAAGGGCAAGGTCCTCGACTCGATCAAAGCCGCGCTCATCCTCCCCGAGGTGCTGGACCAGACGAAGTGGTACGGCGGTGGCCATTTCTACGCCGACCCGGAAAACCGGAGCGTCTTCGTCTACATCGCCAACCCCAGCACGTCGGGCCTCTATTACAACACCGGCCAGGTCAATCCCAAGGAGTTCAAATCCTATTGGGACCTTTTGAATCCCAAGTGGAAGGGCAGGATCGTCTCGCAGGACCCGAACGGCAACGGCATGGGGCCGCCGCTCGTGTTCTATTACAAGAACCCGGAGCTCGGCCCGGAGTTCGTCCGGCGCTTTTTCGGCGCGATGGACCTGACCTTCGGCCGCGACCGCCGGCAGATCACCGACTGGCTCGCGAGCGGAAAATTTGCCATCTGCCTCGCCTGCCGGGAGGCGACCCGGGCCCGGGATCAGGGGCTGCCGGTCGACGAGTTCGACACCGGCGAGTGGAAAGAGGGAGCCTACATCACCAGCGGCGGCGGCTCGATGAGCCTCATCAAGGGCGCGCCGCACCCCAACGCCGCGCGCGTGTTCATCAACTGGTTCCTCTCGCGGAAGGGGCAGGCGGCGCTGCAAAAATATTCCGACCTGTACGGCGAGGCGGCCCCCAACTCGCGCCGCGTCGACATCCCGAAGGACGATCTGCCGGCGGAAAGCCGGCTCATCAAGGGGCGAAAATACCTCGTTATCCCCGACATCGAATTGCAGGACACCGCGCCGGTATTGAAGCTCATCAGGGAAGCTGCGCCGGCGGGCGAGGCGAAGTAGCGCGCCGCCGCGCTTTGGAGCCGGGCGCTAAACGCGTCCGGCCCGGCGGGCTTCGTATTGACAGTTCCGGCCCTCGTCCTATATATACTCAACCAAAATTTACTTATTGAGGGGGAAACAGCATGAAAACGAACATCGGCTTGGTCGTTGCTTTGACCCTGGTCTCCGGGGTCGTTGTCTCGATGGCCGGCCCGGCACGCGCGCAGGAGGGCGTGACGCGCACCGTGATCTTGAAAAAGCCGCTGGAGGCGGACCCGAAGAAAGAGGTGACGATATTCGTCGCCGAGTTCAAGCCGGGGGCAAAGACCGGCAAGCATTATCACCCCGGACAGGAGTTCATCTATGTCCTGGAGGGCGAGGGGAGGATAGAAGAGGCGGGCAAGCCGCCGGTCGATCTGAAGCCCGGCGTCGCGGTCTATTTCCAGTCCGATCCGGCCAATCCGACCTACGTGCACGAGGGCATCAATCTCAGCAAGACCAAGCCGATGAAGCTCGTCACGACGCTCATCACGGAGAAGGGCCAGCCGCTCGCCATCCCGGCCAAATAGTATAGTAAGGATGCGGGACGTATTTTTCACGTTTGTTCAATCTTTTAAACGGTGCCTGAGGTTCCGTGAAATACAATTTGTTTCAACGTTAGATTGGTCGTGTTTTGCATGGGCTCTATGAGCACGACCATGCGGCGAAATGGCAGTCTCGAATCAGAAAACCAATTCATAAGCGATTTTGTCTTATAGGGTAGATCTGGAGGCGGTGGCGCAATAATTCGACTCAGGTTGATTCCTTCAACCGAGTATTCCGCAAAGAGTTCAGATAGGGCCCCGGCTACAAGATCTGGAATCGATGTTAAATCCTCGATTTGGAGGTTTCCACAATCAGACGCGGTAGTACCACATCGTATGTGACCGAGGTTATGGCGGAGAGTTTTTCCAAGCCTGGACGACAGGATCGTAACAAGCTCGCTGAGTCGCTCCTGATTCGCAGTAATTTCATCCTCATCCGTGAACCAAAATATATCCTGGCCTTCGCTGGAGATTCCGGCAATTAGAAAACGTTGGCACTGCCTCTTCTCGATACGAGTCGTTGAGGCTTTTGTATGACATTCTACGGTTGCCTAAACGGAATTTCATTCGCAAAAGTTTTCGTTGGCCTTCCCACACAGACCACGCTTCAGCGGAAGTAACAAGAAACGAATAGCTTTCAAACTTGGCCTGACTGTGCTGACCGCTGTAATCAGAGGCGATAAGTGGTTGTTTGGAATGTCCGAAATCCGGTATTAAATTTGGATTTCGCGATTGTGCTTTGCCCACTAGCTCGTCGAGCAGGTGAAGCAATCCTTGTTTTGGATTGTTAATGGATTTCCACATATCAGTAGGCCACTTTAATGCTCGGCATCAACCGCGCGCGCGAGCCTTGGATGAAAGGCTGGGCGCGCGTCCGCTGAATGCCGTTGTTAGGCTGCCATGTCCAAAGAGTCGGCTGTGACACTTTACATGCTGACATAAGGCAGACGCAAAAGAGCAGCTACGGACATCAGTACTTGTGCGATGCTATGAAGTAGATTTCAGCGCGTAAAGCCTTGGAATGTGCGCTTAACGACCTAGGGGCCCCTGCTTCAGGCCGAGCATAATACCCAAACCGCGCCTGTCTTTACCTTTCGATATATTAAATTAGTCGTGCGCCATTCATGAGGCACACAAGCACGATTTGCGAGACCAAGTTTAGCTGGTCATGTGCAAACGAAGATGCCTTACCGTCTTTAGCTTGACGGGCAATAAACCCTATTGACGCGCCAGCGGCTTTATACTAACGATTTAATCGCTGTCAAAAGGAGGCGAGTCGCCATGGAAGAGAAAAAGGGCAAAGGCGTATCGCGCCGCGACTTCTTAAAAAGCGTCGGCGCCGGCTCGGTCGGCGCCGCGGTGGTCTCGACCGGGCTTTTGAACGCGCCGGGCGTCGAGGCCTACCCGAGCGAAAACGTCGCCCAACCCAAAGGCAGATCGACCGTCAATTTAAAGGTCAACGGCAAGGCCTACCGGCTGGAAGTCGAGCACCGCCAGACGCTGGCGGAAGTTCTCCGCGACGAGCTCGGGCTCACCGGCACGCGCATCGGCTGCGACCGCGGCGAGTGCGGCGCCTGCACGGTCGTCGTCGGCGGGCGCAATATCTATTCGTGCAGCCAGCTCGCGGTCTGGATGAACGGCAAGGAGATCCTCACCGTCGAGGGGCTGGCCAAGGGCGACCAGCTCGACCCGATCCAACAGGCCTTCATCGAGCACGACGGGCCGCAGTGCGGCTTCTGCACCTCGGGACAGATCATGTCGGGAAAGGCGCTGCTCATGAAGAACGCTAATCCCTCGGAGGCCGAGGTGCGGCGCGGGCTGTCGGGCAACCTGTGCCGCTGCGGCAACTACAACCGCGAGGTCGAGGCGGTGCTGGCGGCGGCCCAAAAAACGTCGACGCCGCGCTAGAGTCCGCGTCAAGGAGACGGTCATGGCTGAAAAAGAATTTTCCGTCGTCGGCAAGAAGACCCCGCGCATCGACGGCTACGAGCGCGTCACCGGGCAGGCCCAGTACACGGGCGACGTCCAGCTCGCGGGCATGCTCTACGCGCGCGTGCTCCGGAGCCCGCACCCGCACGCGAAGATCGTGAGCATCGACACTTCCAGGGCGGAGAAGCTCCCGGGCGTCAAGGCGGTCGTCCACAGCTTCAACACCCAGGTCGCGTGGGCGAGCGGCGGCCTCACGCAAAGGAGAATGATCTTCAACAATCCGGTCCGCTACGTCGGCGACGCGGTCGCCGCGGTGGCCGCGACCGACCGCTACGTCGCCGAAGACGCGCTGGAGCTGATCGAGGTCAGGTACGAAAAGCTGCCCTACGTGCTCGACGCCGCGGCGGCGCTCAAGCCGGACGCGCCGAAGATCTACCCCAAGGGCAACCTCTCGGTCGGCGACGGGCGCGTCACCGCGCCGATCAAAGAAGAATGGGGCGATCTGGCCAAGGGATTCCAGGAAGCCGACAAGGTCTTCGAGGACACGTATATAAGCAAGCACGTCAACAACGCGCAGATGGAGCGGCGCGTGAGCGTCGCCAAGTGGGACGGCGGCAAGCTTACCGTCTATGCCTCGACCCAGGGCATCTCCAACGCGCGCGGCGACATCGCCAAGGGGCTCGACCTGCCGCTCAGCAAGGTCCGCGTCGTCTGCAAATACATGGGCGCGGGCTTCGGCAACAAGAACCAGGCGCAGGACTACGATCTCATGGCCGCGGTGCTGGCGAAAACGACCGCCCAGCCGGTCAAGCTCGAGTTCACCCGCGAGGACGACTTCATCGGCATGCACGGCCGCTGGGCCTCGGAGCAGCATTATAAAGTCGGCGTGAAAAAAGACGGCACGATCACCGCCGTCGAGCTGAGCGCCATCACCAACATGGGCGCCTACCGGAAGCAGAGCGGCGACCTCTCCGGCTGCGACTTCTACCACATCCCCAACTTCAAAAAAGTCGTGAGCCCGACGCACACCAACACCGTCGTCGCGGCGAACTACCGCGCGCCGGCCTACCCGCAGTCGGTCTACGGCATCGCCTCGATGCTCGACCAGATCGCCTTCGAGCTCGGGATCAACCCCTACGACATGTTCCTCAAAAACCGCGCGCGCCTGTCCAAGGGTAAAAACCAGTTCAGCTCGATCGCGCTCGAAGAGTGCATCGTCCAGGGGGCCGAGAAAATCGGCTGGCGCGAAAAATGGCACAAGCCGGGCGCGTCCTCCGGGCCGAAGAAGCACGGCATCGGCATGGCGCTCGGCGGCTACCCGTTCCGGCTCGGCCTCGGCGCGGCGACGATCCGCGTCAACCCGGACGGCACCGCGCACGTCATCGTCGGCGTGGTGGACATCGGCACCGGCGCCAAGAGCACGATGGCGATCATCGGCTCCGAGGCGCTGGGGATTCCGCTCGACCGGATCCAGCTCGCGAGCGGCGACACCGACGTGACGCCCTACTCCATCGGCGAATCGAGCAGCCGCACCACGTCGTTCACCGGAACGGCCGTCATCGCGGCGGCGGAAGACGTGCGGAAGCAGATCTTCGCCCTCGCCGCGCCCGAGCTGAAGGCCGAAGCCGGGGATCTCGATCTCAGGGACGGCATCGTCTTCGTCAAGTCCGACCCCGCCCGGAAGCTGCCGCTCGCCAGGGCGATCCGGCGCGTCGAGTCTGAGATCATCGGCCGCGCCACGACCAACCCCTCCTGGCCCGAGGGCATCGACGGCAAGGCGTTCGCGGCGCACTTCTGCGAGGTCGAAGTCGACGCCTTCACCGGCCACGTGAAGATCGCGCGCTACGTCGCCGCGCACGACAGCGGCACGATCATCAACCCGCTCACCGCCGAGAGCCAGGTGAAGGGCGGCGTCGTGCAGGGCATCGGCATGGCGCTCACCGAAGAGCTGTTGATCGACCGGCCGACGGCGATCCCGATCAACCCCAACTACCGCGACGCCAAGGTGCCGACGCATCTGGAGGCGCCCGAGATCGAAGTGCTCTTCGTCGCCTCGCGCGATCCCTACGGCCCGTTCGGCGGCAAGGTGGTGGGCGAGCCGCCGATCACGCCCTCGGTCGCGACCGTGGCGAACGCGATCTTCAACGCCACCGGGAAACGGTTCAAGGAGCTGCCGATCACGCCGGACAAGATTCTGTCCGCCGCGCGCGTCTGACCAGGAGGAACAGGCATGAAAAATTTCGAGAACATCGACGTCAAAAGCGTCCGGGAAGCCGTCGGCCTCCTGCAGAAATTCCAGAGCGAGAAGAAGAGCGCGGCGGTCGTGGGCGGCGGCAGCGAGTACCTCCAGCTCATGAAAGTCCGCGTCGCGACGCCCGACTATCTGGTCAACCTGAAGGCGATCCCGGGGATGAGCTATATCAAAGAGGAGAGCGGCGGCTTCCGCATCGGCGCGCTGACGACGCTAAGCGAGCTGGAGGAGAATCCGGCGGTGCGGCAGAGGCTCCTGTTTCTCTCCCAGGCCGCCGGCGAGGCGGCCTCACCGCAGATCCGCAACGCCGGCACGGTCGCCGGCAACCTCTGCCAGCGGCCCTTTTGCTGGTACTTCCGCTCCGCCGGCCACAACTGCCTCCGCAAAGGGGGCGAGGTCTGCTTCTCGGTCGCCGGCGACAGCCGCTACCACGCGATTTTAGGCGGCGGGCCGAGCCACATCGTCCATCCGTCCGACCTCGCGCCGGCGCTGGTCGCGCTCGACGCGAAGATCAAGATCGCCGGCCCCGGCGGCGAGAAGACGCTTGCGCTGGAGAAATTTTTCGTCCCGCCCCAGGTCAACTACCGGCGGGAGAACATTCTCGGCCCGGCGGACATCGTGACCGAGATCCAGGTGCCGCTCCCGAAAGCCGCGAGCAAGGGCTTCTACCATAAGGTCCGCGAGCGCCAGGCCTGGGACCACGCGATCGTGAGCGTCGCCGCCGTGGTCCAGTCGAGCGGCGGCGCCGCGCGCGAGGCGCGCGTCGTGCTGGGCGGCGTCGCGCCGGTGCCGTGGCGCGCGGCGAAGGCCGAAGAATTCCTGCGCGGCAAAAAGATCGACGAGGCGACGGCTGCAAAGGCGGGGGAGATCGCGCTGGCAGAGGCCAAGCCGATGAAGGACAACGTCTACAAGGTCGACCTCGCGAAGAACCTCGTCCAGCGCGCGCTCCTGGCGTCGGCTTAGGCCCGGTGAAGGGTTCTTCGGGCGGTCTATTCGGTATGGTCAAACCGGCGCTCGGCTTTCTCGTCCTGTTACTTTCTCTCCCCGCCTCAGCCCGCGCCCAGGAGATCGTCGCGCTCCAGACGCGGCCGGGCGTGACCCAGACCTACTTTCTCACGCGCGCGCCGGATAATCTTCGCGCCGTCGCCGTGTTGTTTCCCGGCTCGGGCGGATACATCCGCATCCGGACGGAAAACGGTCAGATCAAATTCGACGCCCAGAACTTTTTGGTCCGCAGCCGCGTCGAGTTCGTCAACCGCGGCGTCGTCGCCGCCATCGTCGACGCCCCGTCCGACCAGCAGGGCGGCTGGGGCATGAAAGACGAGTTTCGCCTGGGCGAGAAGCACCGCGCCGACGTCGCCGCCGTCGCGGCCGATCTCAACCGGCGCTTTCCCGGCGCGCCGTTGTTTCTCGTCGGCACGAGCCGCGGCACCATCTCCGCCGCCGCGGCCGGCGCCGGGATGAGCCCGCCGCCCGCGGGCGTGGTGCTGACCTCGAGCGTGTTCCGCAAGACCGGCCCGCGCTCGAAAGAGCCCGGGCCGGGGCTCAGCGGGTTCGATTTCGCCTCGATCCAGGTCCCCCTGCTGTTCGTCCACCATGCCTCGGACCAGTGCTCCACGACGCCCTACGGCGACGCCTACCGGCTCGCCGACAAGTATCCGCTGATCTCCGTGTTGGGCGGCCTGCCGCCGAAGTCCGACGCCTGCGACGCGCTCAGCCAGCACGGCTATTACGGCAGGGAATCGGAGACGGTCGAGGAGATCGTCAACTGGATGTTGAAGAAGCCTTTTAAAGATCTGGTGCAGTGATCCAGCGCGCGATTGACCGCCGCGCGTGGATTCGGTACAGCTCGATCAGGAGGAACGCCCATGGCCAGAATCAAGCACATCGCCATCAGGACCGCGGACCCGGAGAAGACGGCGGCTTTTTATCGGGAGGCCTTCGGTCTCAAGCAGGCCGGCCTGGGGCGGAACGGGATCTATCTCACCGACGGCCACATCAATCTCGCGATTCTCAAGGGCGGCGGCCGGCTCGGCATCGAGCACCTGGGCTTTCAAGTGGACGACGTGGACGGCACGCTCGCCCGGCTCGTCGAGTGCGGCGGCAAATCGCTCTCGGAGCGCGTCGACGTCACGCCCGCGGGCGCCGCCGATCCCCAGTCGTATTACGAAATCAAATGCCTCGGACCCGACGACCAGATCATCGACGTCTCCGGCTCGGGTTGGGTGGGGGCGGAGTAATCTCTTCCGGCGCCCGGCGGGCGTGATGCCCCGACATTCGGAGAATCACGGACTCACACGTTGTTGCAGGGGCGCAATTCATTGCGCCCCTGAATCACTTTTTTTCCCTGGACTCTCTGGACTCTCTGGATTCCGCGGGTTCCCGCGGTTCTCTGGACTCCTGAGGTTCCCGAGATTCCCTAGGCTCACGAGATTCTCTGGACTCCCCAGATTCTCTTGGCCCCCTGGACTCACGAGACTCCCGAGATTCTCTGGATTCTCTCGGCTCTCTGGACTCCCGGGGTTCCCGAGATTCCCTAGACTCACGAGATTCCACAGACTCCCCAGATTCTCTGGGCCTGGACTCCCGAGACTCCCGAGATTCCCTAGACTCTCTCGGCTCTCTGGATTGCCGGGGTTCCCGAGATTCTCTCGGCTGCCTGGGTTCTCTAGGCCCCCTGGAGTCTCTGGGTCCTCTGGAATCCCTGGGTCCCCTGGGCTCGCGCCGGCCGCCGGGCTGGGGCTGAGACTGCGGCTGCGGCTTGGGCTCGTCTTTGCGCTTGCGGTCGCCTTCCGGGTTGATCAAAATTCTGCGATAAGCGCCCGTGCCGAGGGTCTTGGTCGTGAGCCACGGGTCGTCCCTGAGGACCTCCTCGACCACGCGGCGGTCGGCCTCGCTCAGCGGATCGACCGTCATGGACTGCCGCTGCCGCTTCGCCTTTTCGCCCAGGCGGAGCGCCATGTCTTCCAGCCCCTTTTTGCGCCGGTCGCGATAGCCTTCCGTGTCGATGTCGAGATGAACGCCTCTGCGCGTCTCGGCGACGATGCGCGACAGGAGATACTGGAGCGCTCCCAGCGTCTGGCCGCCGCGACCGGCGAGGAGGCCGCCGATGTCGCCCTGGACCGAGAGGATCACTTGTCCCGGGCTGTCGCCGCGCCGGACCTCGACGGCCGCCTCGACGCCCATCAGCCGAAGAATCTCTTGCAGGGCCTGCCTGCCCTTTTGCCCCGCGGCTTCGACCAGCTCCGGGTCGACGGACGGCTCCGGCGCGCGCCCGCCGCGGGCGTCCGGGACGCCTGGAGAGTCGAATTCCCGGCCTTCGTCCGGATCGAAGCGCCGGAGCGACGCGCGCACGCGGGCTTTCCGGGCGCCGAGGCCGAGGACGCCCTTCCGGCCCTCCGTCAGGATATCGATCGCCGCCTGTTCGCGCTCGACGCCTAAAATTTTCAGCGCCTTGGCGATCGCCTCTTCGAGGGTATCGCCTTCCGCTTCCACGTGGTCCATGACCCGCACTCCTCAAGCCGCATGGCTGTTTCCAGCCGCATGGCTATTTCTGCGTGCGGTTGATCAGGTACTGCTGCGCGATGCTCAGCAGATTGTTGACCAACCAGTAAATGGTCAGGCCGGAAGGAAAGTTGATGAACATGAAGGTAAAAATCAGCGGCATCATGAGCATCATGCGCCTCTGGTTGGGATCGCCCGCGCTCGGGGTCATCCACTGCTGGGCCAGCATGCTGCCGCCCATCAGCAGAGTCAGGATCGGAATCCCCGCGTGGCATCCCGCCAGGTGGATCGGGAGCGACTCCCAGTCGGGCCGGGAGAGGTCCTTGATCCACAGGAACTGCGCATGGCGCAGCTCGATGGGAGTGAGCAGCGCGCTGTAGAGCCCGATGAAAACCGGAAACTGGAGCAGCATCGGCAGGCAGCCCCCGAAGGGGTTCACCTTGTTGCGCCGGTAGAGCTCCATGATCTCCTTGTTCAAGCCTTCCTTGTCGTCCTTGTACTTTTCCTTGAGCCGCTCCATCTGCGGCTGGAGTTTTTGCATCTGCTTCATCGACACGAAGCTCTTGTGCGTGAGCGGCGCGAGAAGCAGCTTGATCAAAACGGTGAGCAGGATGATGTCGAGGCCGTAGCTCGCGGTGAAGTTATGAAAAAAGTGCAGCACGTAGAGCAGCGGGATCGAGATGAAATAAAAGTGGCCGAAGTCGATCGAGCGCTCCATCCCGCGGCCCATGCTTTTCAGGATGTCGAGCTCCTTGGGGCCGATGAAGAGATTGTAGACCGCCTTGCCGGACGCGCCCGCGGCCGGCTCGATCTCCAGCGCCACGCCCGGCCCGACGCCGTGCGCGCTCATTTTCTGCTCCGCGCCGGCCGGCGGCAGAACGGCGAAGAGAAAATAGGTGTGGCCGAAGCCGGCCCAGTCGACCGGCCCGACCCATTCCTTTTTGGTCACGCTGTCCACGTGCTCGCGCACGAGCTTGCCGTTAACCTGGGCCAGCACCCCTTCGAAGGCGGCGTCGGCCTTGGGGACGAACAGATATCTGAGCACCGAGCAGACGAGGCCGCTCTCGGCCGGAGGGTTGGCGACCGGGCCGCTCGGCGTGACCGCCGAGGTGAGAACCACGTCGGGCGCGGCGGGCGGCCCCTGGCCTGCGACCGAGGCCTGCATGCCGACCTGATAGCCCGAGCCGCTGAAGCTGAACTCCTTGGTGATGCCCGCCCCCGCGGGCGTCTGTCCCTGAAAGACCAGCCGGCCCTGGCTCGTTCCGGACAGATTCAAGTCGCCGCCCTGAGCCGAATAACTCACGCTCTCGTCGTTGAAAGGGGCGTCGCCCCGGACCTGGACGCCGAGAGGATAAGGAAGGCCGGGGACGGTGGGGACCATCTCGAACGGCGGGCTCTTCTCGTCCACGTCCGCCCGGTAACGCTTGAGCTTGAAGCTTTTGAGGCGCGCGCCCTGGCTGGTGAAGAGCGCGATGTAATCGTCGGTCTCGACCTTGATCTCGCGCGCCGGCTGGGCCTTGGGCCCCGGCTTCGCCGTCTTGAGCTCGGCCGCGGGCTTGGCGGCGGCGGGCTGGTCGACGGTTTTCGGCTCCTCGGGCGGCTTCCCCACCTGCTCGGGCTGCTTTTCCAGCGGCGGCGGGGCGGGATAGAAGTGCGACACCGCCAGCTGATAGGCGATCAGGATCAAAAGCGACAGGGCAACCGCTATAATCGCGCGTTTTTCCATAAAATGAGCTTACGGGACCGGGTCGTAGCCCCCCGGACGGCCGGGATGGCAGTGGAGCAGGCGCCGGAGCGCCAGAGCGAGCCCGCGCTTGAGACCGCGCCGCAAGAGCGCCTGCTCGGCGTACGCCGAGCAGCTCGGGTAATAGCGGCAGGAGCCTGGAAGAAGGGGGGACAAAAGCGCGCGGTACGCGCCGATCAAGGCGATAAAGATTTGCGTGCCCACCCCAGCCACTACCTTTGCCGGCTCCTGTGGATCATGGCGGGCAGGAGCTCGTTTCCGACTTCGCCGAGGGTGAGCTTTTCCGCGCCCATTTTGGCGATGACGACGATATCCTCCGCCTGTGAAATCCGCTCCCGGTGCCGGCGATAAAATTCTCTTACCAGTCTTTTGATCCGATTGCGCGCGACCGCGTTCCCCACCCGGGTGGTCACCGTAATGCCGAGCCTGGCTTCCCCCGCGTCATTGATCCTGGTGAGAACGATGAAATGGGAGGTGTGAACCCTTTTCCCCTCCCGCGAGAGGTTCAGAAACTGGGAGCGTTTGGTCAGACGGGCTCGTTTGGGAAAACCTTCTCTCCCCCCGGCGCCCTCCATGCCGTTCGTTAACTGCGCGGGCGCTTCGGCGGCACGCTGACCGTCAGCCGCTTGCGCCCCTTGGCCCGCCTTCTCCGAAGCACGTTCCGCCCTCCGGGGGTCGCCATGCGCGCCAGGAAGCCGTGCGTCCGCTTGCGCCTGATATTGCTCGGTTGATAGGTTCTTTTCATCTTCTTATAATCCTCAAGCCTCTCGCCGCAGCCGAATTATCCTTTCAATCATATAGGGCGCGATTTGTCAATTTGCGGCAGGGGGCGGTGGTGTCCCGATTTGAGTACAGTAGGAGGACTAAGGAACGTAGATTTCCTTAAATTCTTTCCCTTTCACGGGCAGGAGAAAGCCGGATCCCGGCCTGGTATGATCGTCTCTTGCCTGGCGGGCTATAACTGGCCACCGGTGTATAAGTGACTCTGCCTGTTTCCAAAAGTTCTGATTAGACCATTCATCACCCAAAAAGAACGCCGTCAATCCCGAATCATGCCATGCTCTGCGCTCCGCGGGACTTCGCATTGTTGGATCTCGGCAAGAATTCGAAGCGCATTAACGAAAGTAATCGCGATGCAATGGTCGAAAAAGAATTTCACGCAGCCAATTTCGACTCAATTAGGACATCGTCCGGTTCGTGAATTGTTCCGCTACGCATGCTCCGCCTTCAACGACCTTCCCATCAAATCCTTCACCGCTTCGAGCGGCTTCTTCCCCTCGTATAAAACCAGGTGCATCTGCTCGACGATCGGCATCTCGACGCCGAGTTTCCGGGCGAGGAGGTAGACCGAGCGGCTGTTTTTGATCCCCTCGGCGACCATCCGGGTGCCGCTCTCGATCTCCGCGAGGGTTTTGCCGGCCGCGATTTTGATGCCGACGCCGCGGTTCCGGCTGAGATCCCCGGTCGCGGTCAGGATCAAATCGCCGAGCCCCGGCAGGCCCGAGAGCGTGGGCGGCGCGCCGCCCATTTTGACCGCCAGCCGCGTCATCTCGGCGAGCCCGCGGGTCACCAGCGCCGCCCGCGCGTTGAGCCCGAGGCCGAGGCCGTCGCTGATGCCCGCGGCGATCGCGATCACGTTCTTCACCACCCCGCCCATCTGCACGCCGACGACGTCGCGGGACGTGTAGACCCGGAAGTTCGGCGTGCTGAGCATCTCCTGGACCTCTTTGCCGACCTCCTCGTCGAGCGCCGCGACGGTTACCGCCGCCGGCTGCCCGCGCGCGACCTCCAGGGCGAACGTCGGGCCGGAGAGAAAGGCGTGCCGCGCGGTTCCTTGAGGGCCGAAAATTTCCTCCAGCACCTCGCCCATGGGGGCGAGCTTCTCCGCGTCGATGCCCTTGGTGGCGCAGGCGAGGATCGACCCGGCGCCGACATAGGGCGCGGCGCCGGTCATGACTGCGCGGACGGTATGCGAGGGGACGGCGAGGAAGAGCGCGGCTTTTCCGGCGGCGGTCTCGGCGAGCGAGCGGCTGGCCTTGAGGTTCGCCGGCAGGGCGACGCCGGGCAGATAGATGTGGTTCTCTCTCGCTTCGACGATCGCGCGGAAGCTGTCCTCGCCGTGGCACCACACCGTGACGTCATGGCCTTTTTCCGCGAGCAGCTTGGCGAGGGCCGTCCCCCAACCGCCGGCGCCGATGACTCCGATCGCGCGAGGCATGTGCTTAAGTTTCTTTCGCCCGGGACCCTTCGACGGAGTTTATCCTGAGCCGAGTCGAAGGACTCTGGGCAGGCTCGAACGGAAAATCTTCAACGATTCAACCTTCGGCCGCCGGCTCCGGCGTCGAGGGGGCGGGCCCTGAGGTTTCCGGGGGCGCGGCCTCGTCGTCGTCTTCTTTTTCCGCCAGGCGGGCCACGGAGACGACCCGTTCGGTCTCTTCGAGATCGATCAGGCGCACGCCCTGGGTGTTGCGGCCGATGATGCGGATGTCCTTCACCCGGAGCCGGATGATCTTGCCGTTGTTGGTCACCAGCATGAGCTGGTCGTCTTCGGTCACCTGCTGCATGCCGACCACGCGCCCGGTCTTGTCGGTGGTCTTCATGGTGATGATGCCCTTGCCGCCGCGCGACTGGAGGCGGTACTCGTCGGTCGGCGAGCGCTTGCCGTAGCCCTTCTCGGAAGTCGTGAGGAGGCTCGCGCCCAGGCTCAATATCTCCATGCCGACGACCGCGTCGTCTTTTTCCAGCGTCATGCCGACGACCCCGTAGGTGTCGCGGCTGGTCGGGCGGACCTGCCCTTCCTTGAAGCGGATCGATTGGCCTTCCATGGAGGAAAGGACGATCTCCTGGTTGCCGTCGGTCAAGCGCACGTCGATGACCTCGTCTTCGGGCTCGATCGCGATGGCGCGGATGCCGCTCGCGCGCGGGTTGGCGTAGGCCATGAGCGCGGTTTTCTTGACCAGCCCTTTCTTGGTGGCGAAGACGACGTAGCGCCCGTCGACGAACTCCTTGACCGAGAGGAAGGCCGACACCTTCTCGCCCTGCTCCAGGTTCAAAAGGCCGACGATCGGCTTTCCCCGGGCGGCGCGGCCCGCCTGGGGCAGCTCGTGCACCTTGATCCAGTAGACCTTGCCGACGGTGGTGAAAAATAAAATATACGAATGGGTCGAGGCGACGAAGAGGACCTCGACGAAGTCCTCCTCGCGGGTGGTCGCGCCGATCTTGCCCTTGCCGCCGCGCCGCTGCGCCCGGTAGAGCGCGGCGGGGTTGCGCTTGATGTAGCCTTCGTGCGAGATCGTGACGACCATGTCCTCGTCGACGATCATGTCCTCGATCGAGATCTCGTCGGTGTGGTCGATGATCTGGGTGCGCCGCGCGTCGCCGTAGTTGGCTTTGATCTCCTTCAGCTCCTCGACGATGATGCGGTAGATCTCCTTCTCGTCCGCCAGGATCGCCCGGAGTTTGGCGATCGTCTCGAGGACCTCCTTGTGCTCCGCGAGAATCTTGTCGCGCTCGAGGCCGGTCAGGCTCTGGAGGCGCATGGCGAGGATCGCCTGCGCCTGGAGCTCGCTCAGGCCGAAGTTTTGCATCAGCCCCTCGCGGGCGATCTTGGGCTCGGCGGACCGGCGGATGAGAGCGATCACCGCGTCGAGGTGGTCGAGCGCGATCTTCAGCCCTTCGAGGATGTGGAGCCGCTCTTCGGCCTTCCTGAGATCGTAGGCGGTCCGGCGCGTGACGACTTCCCGGCGGTGGTCGAGGAAGGCCTTGAGCGCGTCCTTGAGGGTGAGGATCTTCGGCCGCCCCTCGACGATCGCCAGCATGTTGACGCCGAAGGACTCCTGCAGCGCGGTGTGCTTGTAGAGCTGGTTGATGATGATCTCGGACACCGCGTCGCGCTTGAGCTCGATCACGATGCGCATGCCCTCGCGGTCCGACTCGTCGCGCAGGTCGCTGATCCCCTCGATCTTTTTCTCCTGCACCAGCTCGGCGATCTGCTCGATCAGCCGGGTCTTGTTGACCATGTAGGGGATTTCGCTGATGACGATCTGCTCTTTGCCGGTGCGCTTGACCGTCTCGGTGAAGGCCTTGCCGCGCATCTGGATGATGCCTTTGCCCTCGTGGTAGGCCTGGACGATCGTGTCCCTGCCGTGAATGAACCCGGCGGTGGGAAAATCCGGCCCGGGAATAAACTGCATCAGCTCCTTGATGGTGATTTCGGGCCGGGCCACCATCGCGACGAGGGCGTCGATGATCTCGCCCAGGTTGTGCGGCGGGATGTTGGTCGCCATGCCGACGGCGATGCCGGAGGCGCCGTTGACCAGCAGATTGGGGTAGCGGGCGGGGAGCACCGTCGGCTCCTTGAGCGAGTCGTCGTAGTTGGGCGTGAAATCGACGGTCTCCTTCTCCAGGTCGGCCAGGAGCTCGTCCGCCAGGCGCGACATGCGGATCTCGGTGTAGCGCATCGCCGCCGGCGGGTCGCCGTCGATCGAGCCGAAGTTCCCCTGGCCGTCCACCAGCGGGTAGCGCATCGAGAAGTCCTGCGCCATGCGCACGATCGTGTCGTAGACCGCCACGTCGCCGTGCGGGTGGTATTTGCCGATGACGTCGCCGACCAGGCGCGCAGACTTTTTGTACGCGGTGTTCCAGGTGTTGCCCATGTCGTACATCGCGTAGAGCACGCGCCGGTGCACCGGCTTCAGCCCGTCGCGCACGTCCGGCAGGGCGCGGCCGATGATGACGCTCATGGCGTAGTCCATGTAGGACTGGCGCATCTCGTCTTCTATGTAGACGGGGACTTTCTGGGCTTTGAGAGTGGCTTCCATGCGAATTAGTTTCGCGCTTCGAGCTTCGGGTTTCGAGTTGGGGAGGCGAGGAGTCTCGACACGCGCGGCGCTTCACTCATGATTCGTTAAACGTCGAGGTTCTTGACCGTCAGGGCGTACTCCTGGATGAATTTGCGCCGCGGCTCGACTTCGTCGCCCATCAAAGTGGAGAAGATGTCGTTGGCCTCGACCGCGTCTTCGACCCGCACCTGGAGCAGGACCCGGGTCTCGGGGTTCATGGTGGTCTCCCAGAGCTGCTCCGGGTTCATCTCGCCGAGGCCCTTGTAGCGCTGGATGTACTGGCCCTTCTTGCCGGTCTCCATGATGTATTCGAGGAGCTCTTTGAGGGAGCTCAGCCGGGCGTTGTGGTCGCCGTTCTCCAGCACGTAGGGGGGATAGCCCGCCCCCGTGAGGTCTTCGAACAGCCGCTTCATCTCCTTGTACTCCGGGCTGCTTAAAAACTTGAGGTCGATGACGGTCTTGAGGCCGGTGCCGTTGGAGCGCGTCGAGCACACGAGCTTGTAGCAGTTGTGCTCGGGGTCTTCCTCGAGGACCGAGGAGAGGGGCGCCTCGTCCGGGGCCCTTAAATTGATATAGGACGCGAGCCGCGCCTGGATTTTCTTGAGCGCGTCCGCGTCTTTCAGGACGTCTTCGGAGAGCTCCTCTTCGAGCAGCATCGCCTCCAGAAGCGCGCGGCTTTTTTTCTTCCGCGCCGCCAGGTTCATGAGCTTCTCCCAGCGCAGCACTTTTTTGATGAACGCCTG
>WNFL01021504.1_pt1 | contig 17610 bp, 14 predicted proteins | sample 5400361 | NCBI WGS metagenome assembly WNFL01 (sample SAMN13153351, study PRJNA577476) | soil metagenome | isolation source: 40 cm soil on Douglas fir-dominated hillslope | place: USA:California | collected 2013-09-17 | reverse complement strand
CTGTCCCTTTGGGCAGCCGGTAGCTGGCCATGACGAGCTCGTAGGCGCGCGCGTCCTCGTCGATCAGGACGGCTGCCCGAGTCCGGATCCGCTCGAGCTCCTCGGCCCGCCCGGCCATCGCGGGCTCGACCGGCGCGTATTTCGGCCCGGTGGAGAACCGAAAGGCCATGCAGCCGAGTGCCGCCCCCATGCCGGCGAGGTGTGCCGCCACGCTCCCACCCCCCGGCGTCGGCGTCTTCTCCGAGAGCCTTCGGGCGAAGTCCGAGAGGCTCAGGTCGCGCAGGTCGGGGGTGGTCATGGGGGGCCGGGGGGGCGGATTCTACGGACCGTGGAGGCCCGTGGGCAGCCGCATTTCTGCCCCCCTGGCTCGGCGGGCTACAGGAGAATGGCAGTCGCATAATTACCTATGCCCAAAAGTCTTATGGAATTGTCCACATTTCGGAAGTGAGCCCTTCGCCAGGAGTTTTCTAGCTTGGGACCCGCCAAGGCTTCCCCGGTCTCGGAATCCTTGCCCGCGCGCGCGCGAGCGGAGACCCCGGTGAGAGCCAAGGAACCCCGTCCCGTGCAGTCCACGGCGACGCGGGCCCCTGGCAGGTAGCCGGGCGGACCGCAACGACGCGACTCACCGGGCAGGAACAGCTTGAAAATCGCCTTCGTCACCCCCGAACTCCAATCCCTCGTGCGCCGCACGAGCCTAGCCGAGGTTTCGGAGTCGCTCGCGCGCACCCTGCGGCAGGAGGGTGGCGAGGTCCGGGTATTCCTCCCCTTCCACGCGGAGATGCAGCTCGGCCCTCTGGCGGACTTGCGCCAAGTCGGCGAGGTCAAGGCCAAGGACGGCCCGGCGAAGACGGGGGTCATGATCCACACGGCGCTGCTCGGGGATCTGCCGATCGTCCTGATCGACCACCCCCAGCTCTTCCGCTCGCGCCACCCCTACGGCGACGACGAGGGACCCTATCCGGACAACTGGCGCCGCTACGCTGTCTTCTGCCGCGCTGTGCTCGAGAGCTTCCCGCTGCTCGGGTTCGCGCCCGAGATCATCCACTGCATGGACTGGGTCACGGGGCTGATCCCGCTCCTGCGCGAGCTCGAGTACGTCCCCCGCCAGCCCGACCACCCGGCCTCGCGCGCGGGCACCTTCTTCGCGATCCACAGCCTGGCGATGCAGGGCACGTTCGAGCGCGAGGTCCTGCCCCAGATCGGCCTGCCCCACCAGGTCTTCCAGTTCGTGCGCGGGGTCGAACTGCACGGCAAGGTCAACTTCCTCAAGGCCGGCGCGGAGTTCGCGACGATCGTGGGCGTGTCCTCGCCCAGCCAGGCGCTGCGCATCCAGGAGACTGACCGCGGCTACGGCCTGGAGGACACCTTTCGCCGGCGCTCCAAGGAGCTGGTCGGCATCACCCACGGCATCGACTACCGGGCCTGGGACCCGAGCAACGATCCGCTCCTGCCGCAGACCTTCTCGATCAAGGACAAGGAGCTGGCGGGCAAGAAGAAGTGCAAGACCTCGCTCCAGCAGGCGCTGGGTCTCGACAACGGTCCGCGCATCGCCCTGGCGGCGGTGATCGGCCGATTCGACGCGGACAGCGGCTTCGACATCCTGGCCGAGGTGCTGACCTCGATCCTCGAGCGCAACGTCGAGGTCGTGCTGATGGGCTCGGGCAGGCACGAGATCATCGAGCGCGTGAAGACCATGGAACAGACCTTCGCCGGTCGCTGCCGGCTGATCGAGGGCTACCAGGTCAACAGCGCGCACACGCTGCTCGGCGGCGCGGACTTCCTGATCCTGCCCTCGCACTACCACTCCTCGAACGCGCTGGTCGCGATCGGGATGCGCTACGGCGTCGTGCCGGTCGTCTACGGCTCGAGCGGCCTGGACGACACGGTCATCGACGTCGAGAAGTACCCGCGCAAGGGCACGGGCATCTGCTTCCGCAACTACTCCGGCGACGGCCTGCTCGAGGGCATCGACCTGGCCCGCAAGCACTACAAGGAGGCCAACGACTGGCGCTCCATCGTCGTGCGCTGCCTGAAGCAGGACTTCTCCTGGCAGACGACCGCGCAGACCTACCTCAAGGCCTACCGTCGCGTGACGCGGCGCGTGAAGAACCAGTCGGACGAGTGAGGGCCTGCTGGTGCTGCTCGTCGGCATCGATCTCGGCGGCACGGCGATCAAGGCCGGTGCGATCAGCTCCGAGGGGAAGATCGTCGCGCGGCGCGAGATCCCGTCCGAGCTGCAACGCGGTGCGGCGGACCTGCTGGACCGCATGGCCCAGCTCGCGCGCGAGCTCGGAGTGCAGGGTTGCCTGGGAATGGGCGTCCCGGGGCTCGTCGATCACGCGCTCGGAGGCGTGCAGCAGAGTCCGAACCTGGCCGTGATCCAGGGCCTGCCGCTGGTCGGGGAGCTCGCCCGGCGCCTGGGCCTGCCCGCCGCGGGCGTGCACCTCGAGAACGACGCCAATGCGGCGGCCATCGGCGAGCACTGGCTCGGCCGCGGCCGGAGCGAGCAGGATCTGCTGCTGGTCACGCTCGGCACGGGCGTCGGCGGCGGCCTGATCCTCGACGGCGAGTTGTACGCCGGCCCCGGAGGGATGGCGGGCGAGATCGGGCACATCGTGATCGAACCGGGCGGACCGCTGTGCGGCTGCGGCTCGCGCGGCTGCCTCGAGACGCTCGCCTCGGCCAGCGCCGCCGCGCGCCGCGCGAGCGAGCTGGGGCTGCCGCGCGGGGCGCCGGGCGACCTCGTGCGGCTCGCGGACGAGGCGCGCGCGGGCGCCGGGCCCGAGCGCGAGCTGCTCTTCACGGTCGGACGCGACCTCGGGCACGGTCTCGCGGCCGCGATCTCGCTGCTCGACCTGCGCTGCTTCGTGATCGGCGGCGGCTTCGGCGCCGCGCTGGACACGCTCCTGCCCGGGATCCGCACCGGGATCGCCGAGCGCTGCTACGGCGAGCGCCTGAGGAGCGTGCGCATCGAGCAGGCCGAGCTCGCAGCGGACGCGGGCTGGATCGGAGCGGCGCGGCTTGCGATGCTGCGTTCTCGTGCCTGAGGCCATGCAAGCTCCGTTGATCCACGCGCGCGACCTGAAGAAGCGCCTCGACGTCGGCCGCGGCAGCGTCTTCGGCCTGCTCGGCCCGAACGGCGCGGGCAAGACCACGATGGTCAAGATCTTCCTCGGCCTGGTGCACAAGACCGGCGGCGAGGCCGAGGTCCTGGGCCAGAGCTGCGAAGAGGCATCCGTGCGCCGGCGCATCGGCTACCTGCCCGAGGCGCACCGCCTGCCGGGCTACCTGACCGGCCGGCAGATGCTGCGCCTCTTCGCGCAGATGAGCGGCTGCGCGACGAGCGAGATCGACGACCGCATCGAGCAGCAGCTCGAGCGCGTCGGCATGCGCGAGGCCGCCGGGCGCAAGATCAGCGAGTACTCCAAGGGCATGCAGCAGCGCATCGGCCTGGCCCAGGCGCTGATCCACGAGCCCGAGCTGGTCTTCCTCGACGAACCCACCGACGGCGTCGACCCCGTGGGCCGCATGGCCATCCGCGAGATCGTGCTCGAGCTCAAGCACAAGGGCGTGACGCTGTTCCTCAACTCGCACCTCCTGATGGAGGTCGAGATGATCTGCGACCGCGTCGTGATCCTCTCGCACGGCAAGATCCTGCGCGAAGGCACGATGAGCGAACTCACGCCGCGCACGGGCTCGGTGCGCTTCGAGCTCAAGACGACGCCGCCCGATCTGGCCACGCTGCTCGCCGGCATCGGCAGCGCGCTCGTGCCCCAACCCGACGGCTTCGAGCTGGCCCTGAACGACGACGCCGAGCTCGACCGCTGCATCGACCGCCTGCGCACGGCCGGCGTCTCGATCCGCGCCGTGCAGCCGCGTAAGCTGAGCCTCGAGGAGGCCTTCGTCGGCATGCTCAAGGACCAGGGTGGGCCGCGATGAACAAGCCGATCGCGCGCGCTCTCTTCCTCGACGCCTACTACCAGGTGCTCGACAACAAGGTCTTCCGCCTGCTGGCGATCGTCGCTTCGCTGCTGGTGCTGCCGACCTTCGTGCTGGGCGCGCGCGAGCAGGGCCTGGTGATCCTCTACGGCGTGAAGACGGTGCCCTGGGAGGACATCGGCTGGCTCGTGGGCGGACTGCGCAACCACGCGCTGATCGTCCAGCGCTACCAGGACATCGTCGTCGGCGGCCTGGCCGGGACGATCGGGATCCTGTTCGCCATCGCGGCCACGGCCTTCTTCGTGCCGCGCATGCTCGAGAAGGGCGCCGCGGACGTCGTCTTCTCCAGGCCCGTCTCGCGCCATGTGCTGCTCCTCGCGCGCTACTGCGCGGGCGTGCTCTTCGTCGCGATCCTCTCGACCGCGCTCGTGCTCGGCATGCACATCGGCCTGCTGCTCGTGTCGGGGACCAGCGACCCGGCCTTCCTCTGGAGCGTCGCCACGATCGTCTACGTCTACACGTTGGTCCACTCGGTCTCGCTGCTGATGGGCGTCCTGACCCGCAGCAGCGTCGCCGCGATCCTGATGACGATCCTGTTCTTCAGCTTCAACGGCTGCATCCACCAGAGCTGGATCGGCTCGGAGTACTACCGCGAGCAGCAGCGGCTCGAGCAGGAGGAGAAGGCCAAGGAGGGCGCGCCGCCGGAGGAAGGCAAGATCGGCGGCGTCCCGCTGTTCCTCTTCCGCGTGCTCGACGGCCTGCACTTCGTACTGCCCAAGACCACCGACGCGGACCTGATCGTCTACAAGCTGCGCAAGGCGATTTCCGAGGGACCGCCGCTGCTGCGCGACGAGGCCGCGGGGCTGAGCGTGCTCGCAGCGCCGCGCGGTCTGCAACTCTCCGGCGCGCACGGCAAGGTCGACCTGTCGCAGGAGCCGGCGCGCTGGACACCGCTCCCCGACGCACCCGAGGGGCGCACGGAGATCAGCCTGCGCCGCGAAGCGCGCCAGCTGGACGGCAAGCGCCGTTCGGCCCGGACCGCGGCGAAGAACCTGGTGACGGAGCTGCAGAAGAGCGGGGCGAAGGTCGCCCAGCAGGCCGAGGTCGGCTTCGGGCCTGGCTTGCACCCGGACAGCGTGAGCTGGACCGAGACGGAGCCCGACGGGACGTGGAGCCGGAGCACGGGATTCCTGGCCGCGGGCGAGTGGCTCTACGTGCTCGAGGCGCGCGCCCGCGGGGAGAACACGTCCGAGTCGGGACCCGCCCTCACGGTCCTGGCCCTGGCCCACGAGTTCCGCATCGACGACAACGACCAGGATCCGAGCAAGTGGTACCAGCGCCAGCTCGACTGGTTCGCTCCGCTGCGGCACAACATCTTCTTCTCCATCGGGAGCTCGCTCACCTTCGTGCTCCTGCTCTTCGCGCTCGCGGCCTGGAAGCTGAAGCGCATCGATTTCTGATGGACCCCGGACTGCTGCGCGGCTTGCGCGAGCTGCTCGGCGAGGCCGGAGTGCTCGAGCGCAGGAACCAGCGCGTGCCCTACGAGTGCGACGGCCTGGCCTTCGTGCGCGCGCTGCCCGAGCTGGTGCTGCTGCCGCGCACGACGCGCGAGACGGCCGATTGCATGCAGCTCCTCGACGAGGCGCGCGTGCCGGTCGTCGCGCGCGGCGCGGGGACGGGGCTCTCGGGCGGCGCGACGCCGGTGGCCGAGGGCGTGCTGATCGGGACCTCGCGCATGCGCGAGGTGCTCGAGCTCGACCTGCCGAACCGCTTCGCGCGCGTGCAGGCGGGCGTCGTCAACGTCGACCTCTCGCACGCGGTCGAGCCGCACGGCCTGTGCTACGCGCCCGATCCCTCGAGCCAGAAGGCCTGCACGCTGGGCGGCAACGTGGCCGAGAACTCCGGCGGCCCGCACTGCTTCCGCCACGGCACGACCACGCAGCACGTGCTCGGCCTGGTGATCGTCACGGCCCAGGGCGAGGTGCTGGATCTCTCCGAGGCGCGGGCCGATCCCGAGGGGTTCGACCTCGTGGGTCTCTTCACCGGCAGCGAGGGCATGTTCGGCATCGCGACCGAGCTGACCCTGCGCCTCTCGCTCTCGCCGCCCGTGGTCGAGACCTGGCTGGCCATGTTCCGCGAGCTCGACGCGGCCTGCGACTGCGTCAGCGACCTGATCGCCGCGCGTGCCGAGCCCTCCGCGATCGAGATCCTCGACCAGCTGACGATCGAGGCCGTCGAGGCCAGCGTCCTGCGCGCGGGCTACCCCAAGGAGGCCGGCGCGGTGCTGCTGCTCGATCTCGAGGGCCGCGAGAGCGAGGTCGCGGCGCAGGCGCGCATCCTCGAGCCGCTCGTGCGCGCGCGCGGGGCCTTCGAGCTGCGCCGCGCGCGCGATCCCGGCGAGCGCATGCGCCTGTGGGCCGGACGCAAGGGCGCCTACGGCGCGATGGGCCGCATCGCGCCGGACCTCTACGTCTGCGACGCGGTCGTGCCGCGCCGCAAGCTGCGCGAACTCGTGCGCCAGACGACCGAGATCTGCCACGTGCGCGGGCTCAAGGTCGCCAACGTCTTCCACGCCGGCGACGGCAACCTGCACCCGAACATCTCCTACGACCGGCGCGACGCGGACCAGCTGCGGCGCGTGCTCGAGGCGGGCGAGGAGATCCTCAAGGCCTGCCTCGCGGCGGGCGGCTCGCTCTCCGGGGAGCACGGCATCGGCCTGGAGAAGCTCGCCGCGATGGAGTGGCTCTTCACGCGCGACGATCTGGCGGCGATGTGCCGCGTGCGCGAGGCCTGGGACCCCCACTGCCGCATGAACCCGGGCAAGCTGATCCCGGTGCGGGCCTGCATGGAGACGCGCTCGTGAGCGACGCGCGCACGCTGCTGGAGCGCGAGCTCGGCGCCGCACGCGTCGCGACGCTCGGTACCCTGCCGCTGGCCGAGCCGCAGGACGAGGCGCAGGCCTGCGCGCTGCTGCGTCTGGCCGCGCGCGAGAAGCTGCGCGTGCTGCCGCTCGGCCTGGGCTCGAAGCTCGCCTGGCGTGGGCAGAGCGCCGCGGACTTCGCGCTGACGACGCGTGCGCTGAGGGGCATCGTCGAGTACGAGCCCGACGAGGGCGTGATCACCGCGGGCGCGGGGACGACGCTGGCCGAGCTGCGCGCGCGCACGGCTGCGGAGCGGCACTGGTTGACGCCCTTCGTCGCGCGCGAGGAGCGCACGAGCCTCGGCGGCGCGCTCTCGGCCGGGCAGTCGGGCCTCGATCGCCTGCGCTTCGGGCCGCTGCGCCACCACGTGCTCGGCATGCGCGTCGCGCTGGGCGACGGGACGATCGTGAAGAGCGGCGGGCGGCTGGTGAAGAACGTCACGGGCTACGACATGCACCGTCTCTACACCGGCGCTCAGGGCAGCCTGTGCCTCGTGCTCGAAGCCTCGCTGCGGCTCTTCCCCGCGCCGCGCGCGTGCGCCTGGGTGCAGCGCACCGGCACGGCGCTGCCCGAGGGCGGGATTCGGCCGCTGATCCAGGCGCTCGGCCGGATTCCCCGAGGCTGGGAGCTCGGCCTCTTGCTCGGTGGCGCGGAAGAGGTCGTCGCGGAGGAGCTCGCGCTCCTGCGAGCCACGGGCGCGCTCGAAGACACGCCCGAAGGTGCGCGCACGCGCCTGGAGTGCTTGCCTGCAGCACTGCCCGAGCTGCTGGCGCGGCTGGGCGGCGGCCAGGGGCGTTGTCTGGTTCTGCCGGGCGTCGTCACGGCCGAGATCGAGGGAGCCGCTCCGGCGAGCGACCGACCGCGCTCTCCTCTCGAGCAGCGCATCAAGCGCGCGCTCGACCCCCAGGCCGTCCTGGCGGAGGCTTGGTGATGGACGCGCGCACGATCGTCGACTACGCCAAGAGCCTGGACTGCGTGCACTGCGGCCTGTGCCTGAACACGTGCCCGACGTACAGGCTCACCGGCCGCGAGGCCGCCAGCCCGCGCGGCCGGATCCACCTGATGCGCTCGCTCGCGGAGGGAGAGATCGAGGCCGACGCGGACTTCGTCGAGGAGATGGAGTTCTGCCTCTTGTGCCGCCACTGCGAGAGCGTCTGCCCCTCGGGCGTGAAGTTCGGCGCGATGATGGAGCACACGCGCGCGGGCCTCGCACCGCTGCAGCGCTTCTCCTGGCGCGAGCGCGTCGCGCGCAGGATCGGCTTCGACCTCCTCCTGCGCGACCGCGGCGCGCTGGCGCTGGTCGCGGGGCTGGCGCGGCGCTTCGCGCGCTCGCGGCTGCCTTCGCAGAGCGAGCGCGTCTACCTGCCGACGCTCACGCCGGCCGAGGGCAGGCGCGGCCCGAGCGTGCTGCTGCTCGAGGGCTGCGTGATGCCCGAGATCCTCGGCCAGGTGAACCGCGCCACCGCCGCCGTGCTCGCACGCGCAGGCTGCGAGGTGCGCGCCCTGCCGCAGCTCTTCTGCTGCGGCTCCCTGCACGCGCACAACGGCGAGGCCAGCGGCGCGCGAGCGCTCGCGCGCGCCGCGATCGAGGCCTGGGAGTCGCTGGACGGGGAACCGCTGGCGCTGGTCTCGAACAGCGCCGGCTGCGGCGCGCACTTGAAGGAGCTGGCCCAGCTCTTCGAGCCCGGCGATCCTTGGCAGGCGCGCGCCAGCGCGCTCGCGGCGCGTACGCTCGACCTCTCGCAGCTGCTCGCGCGCGAACCGCAGCGCGCGCGGCTCGCGGCGCGCATGCGGCCCTCCGACGCGCTCGCGGCGCTCTCGCCCATCGCCTGGGACGATCCCTGTCACCTGTGCCACGGCCAGGGCGTGCGCCAGGAGCCGCGGGCGTTGCTGGCGCTGCTGCCGGGCGTCGTGCGCGTCGAGCTCGACGGCTCCGAGGACTGCTGCGGCTCGGCCGGTTCGTGGTCGCTGACGCACGCCGCGGACGCGCGCAACCTGATCGAGCGGCGCATCGCCGCGCTGCGCGCGAGCGGCGCGCGCACGCTCGTGACCTCGAACCCGGGCTGCCAGCTGCAGTGGGACGCGGGCGTGCGCGCGGCGGGCCTGGCGGTGCGCGTGCTGCACCTCGCCGAGGTGCTCGAGCTCGCTACCTCGCCGGCGGCGGGAACAGCTCCAGCGCCTTGAGCGCCGAGTCGCGGCCGCCCTTCTCGCCCCACTTCCAGAGCAGGTTGAGCACGCAGAACTGCCCCTGCGTGCTCAGGTTGACGCGCAGCGCATCGCGGAAGCTGCCCTTCTCGAAGAGGCGCTCGTGGACGAAGTCCGCGTCGTAGGAGCCCCAGCGCAGCTTGCCCGCGTCGACGCGCACCTTGCCGCCCTGCTCGCCCAGCATCCCGAGCTCCTGCGCGTCGTGCGAGTCGAGCTGATGCTCGACGTCCTTGCTGCCGCTGGCCGGGTCGTACCAGACGAAGTACAGGCGCGCGGGTTCGCCGAGCGGTGCCGCCTCGGGCAGCTTCTTCCACTCGACCTTCGTGCCCGGCGCGACGGTCGGCTCGGGCTCGGGAGCGGCACCTTCGCGCGCCAGGCGCACGATGCGCCACTCGGAGCTCAGGCTGAACAGGCTGTCCGGCACGGCCTGCGCGAGCGCGACCTTCCAGCCCGAGGGCACGCCCTGGACCGCGAACGCGCCGCGGAACTGCTCGGCTGCGTCGATCTCCCGGCCGCGCGACATCCAGATCCAGAGGAAGATCGCGGCGATCACCAGCAGCCCGCCGGCGATGCCCGCGACGCCCAGCGCGCTCTCGCGACGCGCGCCGGCCGGGGCTTCAGCGCTCGGGGCCGACATGGAAGGGCGCGAGAATGTTGATGACGGTCTGGTCGGCGATCGCCTCGTCGCTGCCGTCGGCGCGCGTGACCTGCAGGATCACCGGCTGGTCCGCATCCTCGGGGCTGACGTCGACGAGCATGCTGCCTCCGACCCCGCTCGAGGGCGCCCCCGACGGGCCGCTGGAATCCGCCTGCTCCTGGACGAAACGCAGCGCTTGGAGATCGCGACCCTGCACGTGGATCGTTCCGCGCTGCATCGAGTGCCGACCACCCTTCCCGAGGACGGAGAAGGACTGCTTCTCGTCGAACATCTTCTGTTTGGACTTGGCCCCATCCCCGGGCAAGCGCATCAGGGTGACCATCAATCCGTGCTCGTTGTGGAAGAGGTAGAAGTCCACCGGGATCTGCGAGCCCCAGACCAGCGTCAGATTCTCCGGACGCTTGTCGTAGGCCAGCACTTTCGCGACCTTGGGCCACTGCTGCTCCGGGTCGAGCGACTTCTTGACGAGGGAGGTGATCAGCACCACGACGGCCACCAGCGCCAGCAGCACCACCAGGCAGCCGCCCCCCACCCACCAGGCCCAGGTGGGAATGGACTTCTTCTTGTTCTTGGGCGCGGCTGCGCCCTCCTCGGACCAGGGGGATTCGCTCATGGGGGGGCTCCTCGGCGCAGGCGGGCACTCGAAACCGCCAGCAGGTTGTACTCGCGCTCCCAGATGCGCTGCAAACGCGCCCCGATTTTCGAGCGCGGGTCGCCAGCGCCGAACGTGCGCGCGACTTCCGTCAGCAGTGCCACCAGCCCCTCGAAGTCGTCCCAGCCCACGAACTCGGGCGCGATGCGGCCCTGCGGCCCGCAGTTGTGGTAGTTGCCGAGCGCCAGGCAGACCCCGGCCGCGCGCGTGCCGTAGTGGTTGTAGACCGTCGATTCGCAGCTGCCGCCGTCCATCAGCGCGCGCTGCCAGCGGAAGGCGGGCACACGCTGCTCGAGCGAGCGCGCGGCCTCCTCCACGACCAGCGTCAGCTCGGGATCGAAGAGGCTCTGCTTGTCGCCCGCGCGGATCACCGGCCCGCGCCCGACCCTGGCGGTCGCGCGGCGCGGCGAGCATTCCAGGCCCACGACCTGCGTGCGCTCCGGCAACGCACCGCTCTGCAGCAGCCCCAGGCAGCCGACGAAGCCGGTCTCCTCGGCGCGCGTGAAGACCCCCAGCACCGGCCGCTCGTGGCGCGCGCGCGCGAGCAGCTCGAGCGTGGCCAGGATCGAGGCGGCCCCGAGCAGGTCGTCGCAGACGCGCGCGTAGAGGCGCCCGCTGCGGATCACGCCCGAGGGCAGGTCGAAGACGCCGAAGCTGCCCGCGCGCAGCCGGCCGCACACGCCGGCGAGCTGCGCGCGCAGCCCCTCGTCCCCGGCCCGGCGCAGCACTCGCGCGATGCGCGCGGTCGCGCACGCCTCGCCGCCGGCGGGGGCGTAGAAGCGCAGCGCGGCGCCGGGCAGGAAGCGCGCGGGCACGCCGCCGTGCAAGCGCACCACGCCCCGGCCCTCGTAGTGGAAGGCCGGGTGGTCGAGGTGCGCGCTGAAGGCCAGCAGTCCCTCGCCCGCCTTCGGCCTGCGCGTGCCGTTCCAGCGCACGAGCAGGTTGGCGTGCTCGTCCTCTTCGAGCTCGAAGCCCGCGCGCCCGCGCACGAAATCGCGCACCACCTGGACCGGCCCGTCCTCGCAGTAGGGCGCGGTCGGCCGCTCGAGCAGCGCCCGCGCATGCTGGAGCACGAGCTCGCGCTCCGGCGCTTCGAGCACGCCGCTCGCGCGGCGCGGCAGGACGAAGCGCGAGGCCGGAGCGGGCGCGAGGCGCGCGCGCTCAGTCCTTCCACGCATAGAAGCCCTTGCCGCTCTTCTTGCCGAGCTCGCCGCGCTGGACCATCTCGCGCATCAGCGCCGGCGCGACGAAGCGCTCGCCGAACTCCTTGGCCAGGTAGTCGGCGATCGCCAGGCGCACGTCGAGCCCGACGAGATCGGTCAGGCGCAGCGGCCCCATCGGGTGGCCGTAGCCCAGCGTCAGCGCCTTGTCGATGTCCTCGGCCGAGGCGACGCCGCTCTCGAGCATCCGGATCGCCTCCAGGCCGAGCAGCACGCCCAGGCGCGAGGAGGCGAAGCCGGGCGAGTCCTTGACCACGATCGGGTCCTTGCCCATGCGCCGGCCCAGGCCCACGGCGCTCGCGACGGCGGACTCGGAGCTGCGCTCGGTCACGACCACCTCGACCAGCGCCATGATGTGCACCGGGTTGAAGAAGTGCATGCCCACCACGCGTTCGGCGTTGGGCGTGACGCTGGCGATGCGCGAGATCGGCAGCGAGGAGGTGTTCGTCGCCAGGAGCACATGGGCGCCGAGCTTCGCGCCCAGTTCGGCGAAGAGCTCCTGCTTGAGCTCGAGCTTCTCGGGCACGGCCTCGACCGCGCACTGCACTCCCGCGATCGCCTCGTCGAGCTTCGTCGTGCCGCTGATGCGCGCCAGCGCGGCAGCGCGGTCGCCGGCCGTGAGCTTGCCCTTCGCGACGCCCTTCTCGAGGTTCGCGCGGATGGCGGACAGGCCCTTCTCGACCGCGCCGGCGGCGATGTCGTAGAGGCGCACCTCGACGCCGCTCGTCGCGAGCACCTGCGCGATGCCGTGTCCCATGGTGCCTGCGCCGAGCACGGCGGCGATCTCGATCTGTGAAGCCTGGAGCGTGGGCATGGTTCGTTTCCTCGTCGCGGGACTAGCTGCCGGGAATCAGCACGATCTTGCCCAGCACGGCGCGGCTCTCGAGCAGCTCGTGCGCCTCGCGCACCTTCGAGAGCGGCAGGATGCGGTCGATCACGGGCTGGTACACGCCGCTGGCGACGCGGGCGAAGATCGTGGGGAAGGCGCTCTTCGGCCCCATCGTCGAGCCCAGCGCCGACTGGTTCTTGATGAACAGGTGCGGCAGCTGGATCTCGACCGTCGGGCCGCTCGTGGCGCCGCAGGTCACGAGTCGCCCGTTGCGCGCCAGCGCGCGCATCGATCCGGCCCAGGTCGCCGGTCCGACGTGCTCGACGACCACGTCGGCGCCGCGGCCGCCGCTGAGCTTGCGCACGGCCTGCGGCCAATCGGGCTGGTCGTGGAGCACGACCTCGTGCGCGCCGAGTGCGCGGGCCAGATCGGCCTTCTTCTCGCTCCCGACCGTGCTGATCACGCGCGCACCGATGTCGCGCGCGACCTGGATCGCGGCCGAGCCGACGCCCGAGGCGCCGCCGATCACGAGCACGGTCTCCTTGCGCTGCAACTTCGCACGCGTGACCAGCAGTCCCCAGGCCGTCACGAAGACGAGCGGAATCGCGGCGCTGCGCACGGGATCGCAGCCGGTGGGCAGGGGCATCACGAAGCGCGCCGCGATCGCGACGTACTCGCGCGCCAGTCCGTCGAAGTGCTCGCCGCGGATCTGGTAGTCGTCCGAGAGGTTGTCGTTGCCCGCCAGGTCGTGCGCGCTCTTGCCCGAACTGGACCCGGGTTCGAGCAGCACCTTCTGCCCCACGCGCATGCCGGTCACACCCGCGCCGAGCTCGACGATCTCGCCCGTGCCGTCGCAACCGGGGATCATCGGCAGCGGCAGCTTCACGCCCGGCATGCCGCGCCGGACCCACAGGTCGAGGTGGTTGAGGCTCAGCGCGGCGACCTTGACCAGCACCTCGCCGGCCCCCGGGCTGGGCTTGGGCAGGTCGACGATCTTCAGGACCGACGGATCGCCGTGCGCGCTGACGTGGACTGCTTGCATCGCGCTGGCTGCCTCAGCGTCCGAGCGCCGTTCGACGAAGGCCGCGACGCCCTCGCGCGCGTCGGCCGAGGCGAACAGGCGCGCCTGGAGCTCGCGCTCCAGCGCGAGTCCCGCCTCGAGCGGCAGCTGCGCGCCGGTCTGCACCGAACGCTTGATCATGCCCACCGCCAGGGCCGCCTTGGCCGGCGTGCAGTAGCCGCGCGCCGTCTCGAGCACGCTGGCCAGGAAGCTCGCGTCGTCCGCGGCGTCGCGCAGCTCGTTCAGCAGGCCCAGCGCGAGCGCCTCCTCGTAGTCGAAGAGCCTCCCGCCGGCCATCAGCTCGATCGCCTTGCTCGTGCCGACCAGGCGCGCGAGCCGCTGCGTGCCGCCCGTTCCGGGCAGGACGCCGAGCGTCACCTCGGGCAAGCCGGTGCGGCCCGAGCCCTTGCGCGCGATGCGCAGGTCGCAGGCCAGTGCGATCTCGAGGCCGCCGCCGACGCAGTGGCCGCCCAGCGCGCCGATCACGAGCTTGGGCGTGTGCTCCAGGCGCAGCAGCGTCTCGTTGGCGTGCAGGCAGAAGGCGTACTTGAAGGCCGGCGTGACCTCGTGGAGCATCGAGATGTCGGCCCCGGCGCAGAAGAACTTCTCGCCCTCGCCGGCGAGCACGATCACCTGCACCGCCTCGTCGAAGCGCGCGCGCAGCACGGCCTCGTCGAGGTCGCGCATCATCGCGAGCGTGTACCCGTTGGCCGGCGGGTTCGTGAGCGTGATCAGCGCCAGGCCGCTGCCTGTCGCATAGGTGGCCTTGCCGTTCGGGAGCGGCTCTGCCGGGCCGAGCAGGGTCTTCGACTGGGGGGACATCGGACGACTCGCCGGGCCGAGGTTGTATCCGAAGCCCGGGCCCCGATCCACTCGTCCGGAACTCACTCGATCGCGATCTTCAGTCCCTTGGGGAACGAGATCGTGCGCTGCCAGACGAGGTCGAGGCCCTTCTCCCCGGCCGGCACCTTGAGCATCCAGGTGTGGATGCCGCGCTCCTCCCGGTCCTGCTTCCAGCGCACGAGGTCGGACTCGCCCTCCGAGCTCTTCGAGAGCTCGACCTCGATGCGCTCGTCGCGCGGCCGCGGCAGCGACTCGCGCACGATCACCACGACGCTGCCGTCGGCGGCCGCGCCCGGCGCGCCGTGGTTCTCGAGGTGCACGCGCCAGCTCTTCACGTCGCTGGCGCGGCTGGAAAGGAAGCCCGGGCCCTTCGCCTGGTCCTCGATCTGCTCGCGCTTGACGCTCAGGCCCGGGTCGGCGCCGAGGTGCAGCGTGAACTCCTGGCCGGGCTGCACGGTCTCGAGCTCTGCCGGGCCGAGGTAGTCGGCGCCGAAGAACACGGCCGCCGTCCCGGGCAGCATCGCCCAGGGCGAGGTGTTCTTGGCCTTGCCGCGCAGCCAGACCGTCGTGTCGAGCGCGGGCACGCACTGGCGCTCGGCCTGGATCGCGAGCGTCGCGTTGCCGACGAGCAGCGTCGTCGGCTCGCTGCGCGACTGGATCGTCGCGGGCTTCGGGAGCTGGAAGCGCACCGAGAGGCCCTGGCTCTCGACCGCGGCGAAGGGGCGCGGCGCGGGCTTCGCGGGCACCTCGAAGCTTCCGAGGTCTTTGTCGGCGTATCTCGCGCGCTCCTCCGCGGGAGCCGGCGACGCGGGCGCAGCCCTATTGAGGATCTCCCCGGGCATGTTCATCGAGAGCCACTGCGCCACCGGCTCGGGCCCCTGCGCGCCGATCTGCGGCTGCGCGGTCGAGAGCGCCAGCGCGACCTCGTTCCAGTCCTCGCCCGTCTGCTGCCAGACCTTGGCGCGGTAGACGAGTTCGACCTTGTCGAGCGTCTTCTGCGCGCGCAGGTCGTAGTTGGGCTGCCAGCCGGTGTTCGAGACGAGGTACTCGAGGTCGAGAGCTGCCTGCGCGCGCGACTCGACGGAGACGCGCACGTCGTAGACCTTGACCGCACCTTGCGACTGGGCCTCGCCCAGCGCCTTGACGGCCTCGGCCGCGCGCGCGGCGAGCTCCTCCTGCTTCCAGGCGTTCTCGCGCTGCTTGCGCGAGACCTCGCTGGTCTTCTTCGAGAGGAACTCGAAGTTCGCGGTCCAGGCCTCGACGTTGGGCCGGCCCGAGGCGACCTCGCGCGCGTGGGCCGCCTCCTCGCTCGCGCGCATGTGCTCGAGGTGCATGGCCTGCTCCTTGAGCACGTCGCTCTCGTCCTGCGCCAGCTGCTGCTCGCGACCGATCGCCTTGACCGCCTCGCGCAGCGCCTGCAGGCGCTCGTTCGTGAGCGCCTGCTGCAGGCGCTCGCGCGTCTCGACGTTCACCACGTCGCCGCCTTCGCAGCGCACGCGCACGTTGTTCGGGTCGAGCGTGGCGGGCAGGCCCTCGATCACGAAATCGCCGCTGCCAGGAATCGAGCCCGAGCGGCGCACGAGCGCCGTGTTCGAATAGAGCGTGACCTCGCGGATCGTGGTGGGGAGCGGCTGCGCGCCGGCGGGCAACAGGGACAGGATGAGTGTCAGCATGTGCGTTACTCGACCGTGATCTGGGCGCCCTTGGGGAAGCTGATCGTGCGCTGCCAGAGGAGGTCGATGCCCTTCTCCCCCGTCGGCACGCGCAGCACCCAGGTGTGGATGCCGCGCTCCTCTCGGTCCTGCTTCCAGCGCACGAGGTCGGACTCCGGCTGCGAGCTCTTCGAGAGCTCGATCTCGACGCGCTCGTCGCGCGGGCGCGGGAGCACCTCGCGCACGATCACCTCGACGCTGCCGTCGGTCGCCGCGCCCAGCGTGCCGTGGTTCTCGAGGTGCACGCGCCAGCTCTTGACGTCGCTCGAGCTGTTCGAGAGGAAGCCCGGCCCCTTGTTCAGGTCCTCGGTCTGCTCGCGCTTCACGGTCAGGCCCGGATCGGCACCGAGGTGCAGCGTGAGCTCCTGCCCGGGCTGAACGGTTCCGATCTGCGCCGGGCCGAGGTAGTCGGCGCCGAAGAAGACCGCCGCCGTGCCGGGCAGCATCGTCCAGGGCGAGGTGTTCTTGGCCTTGCCGCGCAGCCAGACGGTCGTGTCGAGCGCGGGCACGCACTGGCGTTCGGCCTGGATCGCGAGCGTCGCGTTGCCGACGAGCAGCGTGGTCGGCTCGCTGCGCGACTGGATCGTCGCTGACTTGGGCAGCTGGAACCGGACCGAGAGGCCCTCGCTCTCGACGGAGGCGAAGGGCCGCGGCTCGAGCTTCGCGTCGTCGAGTGCCGCGGCTTCCTCCTCCTTGAGCTCGTCGGCCTTCCGCGCCCGCCGTCCTGCGTACGACTTCGTGTCCGAGGGCACGCGCGCGCTGGCGGGCGGCCGCGGCGCCTCGACCCCGACCCAGGCCGCGACCGGCTCCGGCCCCTGCGCGCCGATCTGCGGCCGGGCGCTCGAGAGCGCCAGCGCGACCTCGTTCCAGTCCTCGCCGGTCTTCTGCCAGACCTTGGCGCGGTAGGCGAGCTCGACCTTGTCGAGCGTCTTCTGCGCGCGCAGGTCGTAGGCGGGCTGCCAGCCGGTGTTCGAGACGAGGTACTCGAGATCCAGCGCCGCCTGGCCGCGCGCCTCGACGGAGACGCGCACGTCGTAGACCTTGACCGTACCGCCGGACTGGGCCGCGCCGAGCTCCTTCTGCGCCGCGCTCACGCGCCCGGCGATGTCCTCGATCTTCCAGGCGTTCTCGCGCTGCGCGCGCGAGACCTCGCCGGTCTTCTTGGCCAGGAAGTCGAAGTTCGCCGTCCAGGCCTCGACGCTCGGGCGCGCGTTCGTGCGCTCGTCCGCGCGCGCGCCGGCCTCGGCCGAGCGCATGTGCTCGAGGTGCATCGCCTGCAGCTTGAGCGCCTCGCCCTCGTCCTGCGCCAGCTGCTGTTCGCGCTGGAGCGCCTTCAGCTTCTCGCGCAGCGCCTGCAGCCGCTCGCTCGGCAGCGTCTGCTGCAGCCGTTCGCGCGCCTCGACGTTCACCACGTCGCCGCCCTCGCAGCGCACGCGCACGTTGTTCGGGTCGAGGCAGGCGGGCAGGCCCTGGACGACGTACTCGCCGCTCGCGGAGAGCGTGCCCGAGCGGCGCACGAGCGCCGTGTCGCTGTAGAGCGTGACCTCGCGGATCGTGGTCGGGAGCGGCGT
>WNFL01023727.1_pt2 | contig 17620 bp, 14 predicted proteins | sample 5400361 | NCBI WGS metagenome assembly WNFL01 (sample SAMN13153351, study PRJNA577476) | soil metagenome | isolation source: 40 cm soil on Douglas fir-dominated hillslope | place: USA:California | collected 2013-09-17 | reverse complement strand
TTGAGCCTGGGATCGTAGTTGGGGGCGTCGGCATCCTCTCCCATGTAGAGTGCCGAGTACCGTCGAGCCCGCTCCCGGTATTTCGGATCGTCAGGCACGGAGAGGCCCATCCGATTGAAGACCCGCAGCGCCTCGCCGTGGTGCATCCAGTCGGATTGCGCGCTGAACTCCTTGTAGTACATCCCGTTCCGGCCCGCGGGGACTTGCGTGGTCCTGGCTTCGGTGTATTGACGGAGCATCCCGTCGTGGCCCTGAAGGTACAGCCGCAGGACTTCGTCGCTTCCTCCGAGCGCGTGCAGTTCGGGCCAGCCCGCCATGTTTTCGAACGCGTCATCCGGGCCGTCGTCCGCGCCCCACCGCAGGACGCACTGCACGTAGCCTCGGCTGTCGTAGTACTTGTTGTAGAACTCGGCGATGGCGGGCGTGTGCACGTCGAGCAGGCGGCGCTCTAATCGAGCCCATTCCGGCGCCGCCATCGGCGTGTCGACGGTGATCAGTGCGCCTGCAGGCCTGGGCTCCGCCGCGAACACCGTAACAGCGAAGACGGCGGCCGCAATGGCCACCGTCTTCGTCACACGAAACAATCTGGCTACTTTCCTACGGCCTTCCACAGTTCTGCCTTCGTCTGCGGCGCTGCGGACGTATGCACGTTGATGTAGCGATCGAAATCCGTCAGCTTGAGCTTCTCGAGGGCCGGCACGAGCGCCTTCACGTGATCGTTGCCGGGTTGTCCGGGATCGGGCAGCGAGAAGTCGCCCTGGAAAAGAATCTTCTCTTTCGGGATGTACGCGACCATCAGGCCATTCGAATGAGGCGCCGGATAGATGTGGTACATCTCGACGGTCCGCGTCCCGTCGGAGTACACCTTCTTCTCCCCCACCGCCTCGACCTTCGCCTTCTTCGGATTCTTCGCCAGCGTGTCGACCATCAACGTTCGTGGAGTGTTGAGCGCATCCTCCAGGAACTTCTCGTTGTTCTTCTGCGTGATGATCGTCGCGCCTTCGGCAACGAGTACCGGCAGCCCGCCCGTGTGATCGGAGTGCGGATGCGTGTTCATCACGTACCGAATCGGCTTGTTCGGGATGAGCTTCTTCGTTTCGGCGACGTACGCGAGCCCGCGGGCTTCGGATTGGCCGGCCTCGAGCATCATCACGTAGTCCTTGAATTCCACAATCACCGAGTCGTAGCTGCCAGGTCCGGTGGTGAGCCTGTAGAGGCCATCGCCGAGCTTTTCGTTCGTGACGACGAGAGCCGGCGGCGCGCCGCGGCCGCCACCGCCTCCGGGGCCGCCGCGACCTCCAGCCGGTGCCGGCGCTGGAGCCAGCGTGGCGAGATCGGACGGATTCGCCTTCGCCGCGGTCACCGTCACTTCGAAGAACGGCCATCCGCCGCGCATCTGCACGATCTTCGAAGGCGCCTTGACACCGCCGAAGTCTTTCCAACCGCTGTAGGTGGCGATCACGTGCATGTCGCCCATGATGTTGTCACCCAGCCACGTCTCGACCTGATCGACGACGTTCTCGTCATTGATGAAGCCGTTGATGAAGTAGCTCTTTCCTGAGGGCGCCTTGACCGCCGGGCTCCAGGTCACGACGGTGTGGCCCTTCACCTTGCGGCGGCTCAGGCTCGCGTTGTTCTCGGCGGCGCCTTTCAGGAAACCCCAGGGCGTGAGGTAAAGCTCCAGTGAGCCGCCCCACGGTTGCGAGACATCCGCCTGCTGCGGCGTCACCTGCTGAAAATATGTCCCGGGCGTCAGCGTCGTCGAGCCGCCAGCACCGATGTTGTTCGTCGCCCCGGTGGCGCGCGACGCGGGCGCCGCGAGGTCGATCACGCGGACGTAGTTGTTGATCGGCCGCATTGGATCGTGCGTCCCCTGACAGTTCATCGCGGTCGAGTTGGCGCCACACTGCTGGAACGCCACGTCCTTCGCAGAGCCCGAATACGTGACCGACTTGACGTCGCCTAACGCCTTTTGCGCATTCGCGATGACGGTTTTCGCGTCCTGAGCCATCGCGTTCCCGCACAGGGACGCGAGGCAAATCGCGACCAGAGTCAGTTTTCTCACCACAGCGAATCCTCCTTCATTACGGAATGCGGATTGTAACGCTTCCTTCAAGCCTTCGGCGCTAGCATTGTGGTCAAAATCCAGCCTGTTCCCAGGGCGGGCGGCAGCGGCGCCACTCGCTTGCGACAGGCAGACAAGGTGTTTGAGGACGTATGCAGACGATATTTGATTCAGCAACCCGCGACGAGCTGCTGCGGCGCGTTGATTCGATCCAGCCAGGCGCCGAGCGGCAATGGGGAAAGATGTCGGCCCCGCAGATGCTCGAACATACCGCCCGCGCCCTCGAAACGGCGACGGGACGGCGGCAGTCGGATCAGGCGCTCGTCGGGAAGCTTATCGCGTGGATCTTCAAGAAGAACTTCCTCGGCGAGAAACCCTTCGGAAAGAACTCCCCGACAGGCCCCGAGTTCATCGTCACGGACGAACCCGCGCTCGAGCCGACACGCGAGAAAGTGAAGGCGCTCATCCGGGAACTCCACGCGACGGGGGCAAAGGGCTGCGACGGACGGGTGCACGGCTTCTTCGGCCCGCTGACCGGTGCGGAGTGGGGGGTGTCGCAGTTCAAGCACGTCGACCACCACCTCCGCCAGTTCGGCGCCTGATCGTATCAGCTCGGCACTTCGATGCCGTGTGTGCCCGCGATGCCGATGATCTTCTGAATGGCAGGCATCTCCGGCACTGCCGGCACCGCGGCCGGATCTGTCACCGGCGTTCCCGCTTCCTTCAGGAAGTTTTCGAGACCGGCAGGCGTATAGACGACGAGCGCCCTCGCCGGCTTGGCGCCGACGGCCGTGTGCGCGTGCACTTTTCCTTTCGAGAGATGGACGATCGAGCCCGCGCCGGCCGTGAACGTCTTCCCTTCGTAGGTGAACTCGAACGTGCCGTCCTGGATGCAGAAGCACTCGTCCTGACGATGGTGGATGTGCGGCGGCGGTCCGAGACCCGGCTGTCCAACGACTTCGACGAGCGCGAACGCGCCGCCCGTGTCGCCGCTCGCGAGTTTGACGGTCAGTTTGTCGGTGAGCAGCCAGTACGCCTGGCCGCCGTTCGGTGCGACGTTCACAAAGACCTCCTAGTTGGCCAGGCCCTTCGCTGCCGTGTCCCAGTTGGCGTTCGTGCAGAGGCTGCAGTTCTTACCGACGAACATCGTGCCGGCTTTCTTGTCTTTCTTGAACTGCCACATCAGCCAGTTCGACGCGACGTTGGCGTACTCGCCGCCGCCGGGATGAAAGACCGTCGCGGTGTGCCCGGCGTTGTGCCGTGCGCCGTAAAACGCCGGCAGCTTCTGGATCGCGTCGAACGTCGCCTTCGATTGCGCCATCATGAAGTCGGGCTCGTGGCCGTTGATGAGCAGCACGGGCCCGTGCAGCCTGGTGAGCCCGTCCATGGTCGGAAACGGCGACGCCGGCGCGCCGGGATTCGCCGGCTGCACGCCCGAGTTGAACACGCCGATTGTGCCGACGCGCGGATCGGCGCCGAGCGCGATCGAGAGGAAGCCGCCGCACGACTGGCCCATCACGGCCACTCGATCCATCGCGATCTTGCCTTTCAGCGGCGAGCCGTCGCGCGCATTTTCCTTCTCGGCCCAGTCGATCGCCGCGCGCAGATCGTCGGCCGACGCCTGCCGGCGCTGCACGCCTTCCTGAACGGTGGTGCCCATCACCAGGAAACCGTGCGATGCGATCGTCGTCAGGAACCCCGAGTAGCGCTTGCTCTCGACAGCGCAGCCGCCATTGCCCCACACCATCAGGGGCAGCGTGTCTTTCTTCGGGAACGCGTCGAGAGTCGTCGGACGAAAGATGACAAGACCCGGGGAGCCGAAGGCCGTCTCCGACGTGATCGCATATGGCCCCGGCACGGCCAGCGGCGCGCCTTCGAGGGGCAGTGCTCTCGAGATCATTTCGGGCGTGATGCCAGGCGGTTGCGCGAAGACCATGCCGGCCAGCACGAGAAACGTCGAGGCTGAAGCAACGATGGACGTCTTGTTCATGATGCGGTCTCCTGGGGCAGAAGGATAACCTGTGAGATAACTATCTACTATGCATCTCAACCGAAGGCTGAGTAGCGGGGCTCTCGGCGCCGCATTATTGATCGTCACTGCCGGAGATGGACGGATTGCAGCTCAGGCGTCGCGAACGATTCCAAGGACCGCCGACGGCCGGCCGAACTTCGAGGGAATCTGGCAGGTCACGAATCATGCGTCTGCCGACCTGCAGGATCACGGGTCCAGGTACCTCATGACAGCAGGCCTGAGCGTCGTGGAGGGCGGGGAGATTCCATATCAGCCGTGGGCCGCTCAGAAGAAGGCGGAGAACTTCGCGAATCGGGCGACCGCGGATCCGCTGAACAAATGTTTCATGGCGGGCCTGCCCCGCATGATGTATCTGGAGTGGCCCTTTCAGATCCTCCAGACCCGCGATCACGTCTCGATGCTGTTCGAATGGACCTCCGTCTACCGGTTGATTTACACGAACGGGACGCCACACGACGCTCGGGTACAGCCGTGGATGGGCGACGCGCGCGGCCGCTGGGAAGGCGACGCGCTGGTTGTCGAAGTGGCCAACCACAACGAACAGACGTGGTTCGACATGGCCGGCAACTTCCACAGCGACGCGCTGAAGCTTGTCGAGCGCTACACGATGCGCGACGCCGACACCATTCAGTACGAGGTGACGATCGAGGATCCAAAGGTCTTCACGAGGCCGTGGAAGATCAGCATGCCGTTCCATCGCCAGCGCGGCGTGGATCGTGTCCTCGAATATCACTGTCAGGCTGAGAAGGAAGAAGCGAACGGCGAGTTCGAACCGGAGCCGCGCACGTGGTACCTGGGACCGAACTCGTCCAAGCCGGCCCAGGCCTTCAGTCCACCGGTCCAGCCGCCGCAGGTGTGGAAGGCGCCGGCATCGGTGCTCCGCACGGCCGACGGCAAACCCGACCTGAACGGACTCTTCGAGTCGGACCACGGCGGATCCAATTACGGTCTCGAAACCCGCGGCCCGAGCCCCGGCGCACTCACGCCGCCGGCTCGCGGTGTCGTCGTCGATCCGCCGGACGGCAGGCTTCCGTATCAGCCGTGGGCGCGCGCAGAACGTGAAATCCGCGACACGCCGCTCCGCGGCTACGACGATCCGACCGCGCATTGTTTTCCGGCCGGTGTGCCGCGGGCGATCTACGTGCCCACGCCGTTGCACATCATCCAAACTCGCGACTACATCGCCACGATGCACGAGCGGATCTCGTGGCGGCTGATTTCTTTCAACCGGACGCGTCACCTGCCCGACACCATTCGTCTGTGGCAGGGCGATTCACTCGGTCGCTGGGACGGCGACATGCTTGTCGTCGAATCGACGAACTTCAACGGCCGGACGTGGGGCAACGAAGTGGGTGATGTCTTCAGCCACGCGCTTCACGTCGTCGAACGGTTCAAGCCGGTGGACGCGAACACCATCCAGTACGAGGCGACGATCACCGATCCGGTGGTCTACACGCGGCCGTTTACGATCGCGATGCCGTTGAAGCGGATGAAAGGCGAGCTGATCGAGGCGGCCTGCCACGAAGAGGAGCACGACTTGCCTGTGCTCAAGAGAATCAGGGACATGGAGCGCGCGAAGAAAGCGAACGCGCCCGCCGGCAGCAGGTAACCACCGGCGGGATCCATTGGATGGACTCTCTGATCACGGCCGCAGCCCGTGCGCTCGCAGCAGGTGATCCCCTCGGCGCGCTGAAGCGGGTCGCTCTCCGGGACGATGCGCCTGCGCTCGCGCTTCGAGGCATTGCGATGGCGCAGCTCGGCGACCTCGTTCGAGCGAAGGCCCTCGTGCGAAGAGCCGCGCGCGCCTTTGGTCCGCGAGAGGCCGTGGCGCGCGCGAGGTGCATCGTCGCCGAGGCCGAGATCGCGCTCGTCTCGCGCGACCTCGGCTGGCCGGCGAAGTCGCTCGACGCGGCGCGGGCGACACTCGAAGAGCACGGCGACCGCCTGAACGCCGCGCATGCCCGGTATCTCGAGGTCAGGCGCCTTCTTCTCATTGGGCGCATCGACGAAGCCGAACGTACGCTCGCCGAGCTCCCGCCTGCGCGCGAGGCGCTTCGGCGCGCAAGCGACGCCAGATCGTTCCCGCCCGCGCTGCTGACCGTCCATGAGCTGGTGGTCGCGGGGATCGCGATGCGACGCCTGCGAATGAAGGTGGCGCGCGCTGCGCTCGCCCGGGCTGAACACGCCGCTGGAAACGCACGCATCCCTGCGCTGACGGCCGAGGTCGAGAGCGCATCACGCGTTCTGAACACGCCCGCGGCGCGCCTCATGGCGAGTGGCGAGGAGCGGCTCCTCCTGCTCGAGGAGGTCGAAGAAGTGCTGGCCTCGAAAGCGCTCGTCGTCGACGCGTGCCGTCATGTGGTGCGTGACGCACGCACGGTCATCTCGCTCGCAACACGTCCGGTGCTGTTCGCGCTCGCACGCGCGCTGGGCGAAGCGTGGCCCGGAGACATGTCGAGGGACATGCTCGTTGCGCGGGCGTTCGGAGCCAGGCATGCCGATGAATCGCATCGCGCGCGATTGCGGGTCGAAGTCGGGCGGCTTCGCAGGGTGCTTCGACCGCTGACCGGCGTCAGTGCCACGAAGCGCGGGTTCGTGCTGACGCCGCGCCGGGCACGCAAGGTCGTCGTGCTGGCGCGGCCCGACAAAGATGAGTACGCGGACGAGCACGCGGCCGTACTCGCCTTCCTCACTGACGGTGAATCGTGGTCGAGCTCGGGCCTGGCGCTCGCGCTTGGCGCCAGCCAGCGCACCGTGCAGCGGTCGCTCGACTCGCTTACGGCCGCAGGCAAGGTGCAGTGGTTTGGCCGCGGGCGAGCACGTCGCTGGATCACCCCTCCCGTGCCGGGATTCACGACTACGTTGTTACTCCCTGCTCCACTGCCGAGTGACTAGGATGAACGCATGCGCCGATCAGCAGCCGAAATCGTTCGTGAGTATGGACCCTTTCCCGGCGTCGACCATGTGCACGGCGTGACGTTTGACGGTGAGCACGTCTGGTTTGCGTCCGGAGGCAAGTTGAACGCCTTCGATCCTGCGAGCGGGAAGACGGTGCGCTCGATCGATGTTGCGGCCCACGCGGGAACGGCCTTCGACGGCCGGCACCTGTTTCAGCTCGCCGAGGATCGCATCCAGAAGATCGATCCGAAGACCGGCCGTGTGCTGGCCACGATCCCGGCGCCCGGCGGTGGCGGTGACTCCGGGCTCGCGTGGGCCGAAGGGACGCTCTGGGTCGGGCAGTATCGCGAGCGGAAGATCCACCAAGTCGATCCCCGAACCGGAGAAGTGCTGGAGAAGATCGAGATGCCGCCTGGAGCGGGCGTGTCGGGGCTCGAGTCCGATGGCCGCGATCAGTTCTTCTGCGGAGGAGGAAAGAGCGGGAAGGTGAGAGCTGTCCGCCGGCCCAGGCAACGCTCCTCGTAGCAAAACTGGTTTTTCGTCCTGCTGCCGCCAAGTCTGCATTGACAAATACGTAAAGAAAGCATTGAATGCCGGACGATTACTCGTCCAGGCCGCGCTGTCGTCGTCGTGGAACGCACTCCGTACTGAAGGAGGACCACCATGCGTTGGGCGTCGAAGGCCACTTTGATTCTGATGGCCGCTCTCCTGCTGCCGTCCGCGGCGTTTGCACAAGGTACTCTTACGGGCACCGTCAGAGACGAGTCGGGCGGCGTGCTGCCCGGCGTGACGGTCGAGGCAGCCAGCCCCGTCCTCATCGAAAAGGTGCGCACGGCCCTCACCGACGGCGCCGGGCAATACCGCATCACCGGTCTGAATCCCGGCATGTACTCGCTGACGTTCAGGCTATCCGGCTTCAACATCGTCAAGCGGGACGGCATCGAACTCAGCGGCACCGGAACGCTGACGATTCCAGTCGACCTGCGTGTAGGCGCTCTCGCGGAGACGGTCACGGTGACTGGTGAGACACCGGTGGTCGACGTCCAGTCCGCCCGCCGCGAGACGGTACTCAGCGCCGACGTGGTCGAGGCCATTCCGGGGAACCGCTCGGTCGGCACCCTGCTGAATGCCGTCCCCGGTCTGACCGTCAACGATGGCGCGCTCGCCGCGTCGCCGACGATGACCTTCTTCGCGGCGCGCGGCGGCAATATCAATGAAGGACGCATGCAGATCAACGGGATGACGGTCGCGGCGCCGTTCAACGGCGGCGGCGTGTCGACCTACATCCTTGATTCGGTCAACGTCGACGAGATCGCGGTGGCCGTCGCCGGCGGCCTCGGCGAGTCGGATATCGGCGGGCCGGTGATGAACCTGGTGCCGCGTTCCGGCGGGAACACGTTCCGCGGCCAGGGATTCTTCAACAACGCGGGGAACTGGTCACGGGGCAACAACCTGACCGACGAGTTGCGCGCCGTCGGCCTCACGGAAACGCCCGGCATCATCAACTCCTACGACGCCAGCGTTTCGTATGGCGGCCCGATCAAACGCGATCGAATCTGGTTCTTTGGCAGCTACCGCAGCCTCAATACGGCGTCGTCGGTCCAGGGTGTCGTCGCCAACAAGAACGCGTACGACGCGTCGCGCTGGGATTGGGTGGCAGACCCGAGCGTCACGGCGCGCCAGCTGCAGGGCCGCGTGTCGTACGTGGGGCGATTCACGGCGCAGGTGTCCGACAAGCATCGCGTCTCGTTCAACGAGGAGTACCAGCGCCGCTGCGAGGGGTCGCCGTTGAAGGTCGACACCACCGAGGGGTGCAACACGCGCAGCGCCGAGTGGATCGCGGCAGGAACGGCGACGGTGTCGCCCGAGGCCAATCCAAACTATTTCGGAAACACACCGTATCACGTGCACCAGGGGATCTGGACCGCGCCGATGACGAGCCGGCTGCTCGTCGAGGCCGGCTTCACCTATTTCTCGTTCAGCGGCGGGACGACGGGAAAGGTTCCGCCGGACGGGATCTTCAATCTGATCTCGGTCACCGAGCAGTCCACCGCGATCAATCCAGCGACAGGCCTGCAGTACGCTCCGCGGGCGAACTTCGTGTATCGCGGAGTCCCGACCGCCAATCCCAACTACGCCAACCCGAACAACTGGCGCGCGTCGGCATCCTATGTCACCGGGTCGCACGACCTGAAGATCGGCTACCAGGGCGCCTACATCATCGTCGATTGGTGGGATCTCATTCCCGATTCGCAGGTGTCCTACCGGTTCAATCTGGGCCAGCCGAATCAGTTCACGTTCCGTCTGCCGGAGTGGCACCGGGCGGACCGCACGTCGACGGCGGCGGCGTACATCCAGGATAGATGGACGCGCGGCCGGTTGACGCTGCAAGGCGCGCTGCGATACGACCGCGCCAGCAGCTTCAGCCCCGCGGAGTTCAACGGGACGCCGTTCGCGTCGAAGTTCAACGCGGCGCCGATCATCTTCGACCGCACGGTGGGCGTCGACGCGTTCAACGACATCACGCCGCGCTTCGGCGTGGCCTACGACGTGTTCGGCAACGGTAAGACCGCGTTGAAGTTCAATCTCGGCCACTACCTCAGCGCCGCGACGAACGACAGCGAGTACACCAGCAACAGTCCGGCCGTCCGTATCGTTCGCACGGCCGCCCGGAACTGGGACGATCGGACTTTCCCGGTGGGGGATCCACGACGGGACAACAAGACCATCGACTGCAACATCATGAACTTCGCCGCCAACGGGGAGTGCGCCCCGCTGACCGGCGACGCCCTGAACTTCGGCGGGGTGTCCGGCAGCCTCTCGCAGGTCAACCAGGCGACGCTCCGAGGCTCGGGTGTCCGGCAAAACGACTGGCAGTGGGGGCTCACCCTACAGCAGCAGGTGATCCCGCGCGTCTCCGCGGAGGTCTCCTACAACCGCCGGTGGTTCAACGGGGCGAAGGTTACGGACAACACGCTTCGCGGGCCCGAGGACTACCAGCAGTTTACGATCCTAGCCCCGCAGGATCCGCGGTTGCCGGGGGGCGGCGGCTATCCGATTGCGTTGTCTGTGGTGACGGCTGCGGCGGCCGGGCGCGGCGCGCAGAACTACGTCACGTTCGAAGGGGACTTCGGTCCGGAGCGCCTCAGTTACTGGGACGGCGTCGATTTCACGCTGAACGCGCGTTTTCGCCAGGGTCTGACGTTGCAGGCCGGGACGCAAACCGGCCGGTCCGTTGTGGACACCTGCGCGACCGCACGAGTGATCGACGGAACGACTCAGACCACGATCAAGGACCTTCGCAGCTGCCGCAGCGTCGATCCGTTCCAGACGACCGTCCGGGGACTGGCGTCGTACACGCTTCCGAAGGTCGACGTGCTCATCAGCGGCACGGTGCGCTCGCAGCCGGCGCTCGCGCTCGCTGCCAGCTGGCAGGTGCCGAACACCGTGATCCAGAGCATCATCGGACGGCTGCCCCCGGGAGGTCTCGCCACCGGCAATACGACCTTCGACATCCTGGACAGCGACCATCGGCTGTACGCCGACAACCGGCGGACGCAGATCGACATGCGCTTCGCGAAGATCTTCCGGTTCGGCAAGCGTCGTGCGGATGTGGGCGTCGACCTCGGCAACCTGCTCAACACCAATTACGCGACGACGTACGAGACTACGTATCAGTACAGCAGCAGTAACACGGCGACAGGCGGCACGTGGAACAACCCGACGGCCATCTACACGCCGCGGTTCATCCGCTGGAACCTGACGGTCGACTTCTGATGGACTGGCAGGAGTTGGCTGGGAGGCAGGGATTCGGCGCCTAAGAGCGACGAGCGGAGCGAGTCGGTCTGCGCAGGAAGACGGGCAGAGAACGAGCAAGTTTTCCGAGCGAGTTACGCGTGAGTCCGCCTCCGCGCTACGCGCTTCGGCGCGACAACCTTCGCTGAGCCTGCCAACCGAAGCTCACGCGGTTGATCGCAGGCGGAGCGAAGGTTGGCTGGGAGGCAGGGAGTCTCGCCGGCCGTTTTGCGCCCGTTTGCGCTGGTGCGCCGTCCGTCGTCAAGCCTTGCAGATGCTGCGAGTTAGCTGGCTCGAGGCCTTGCGTCGGTTTGCGACTATTTCCCGTCAATTGCCGATTTCTCGGCTGCAATGACATTCGCAATGTCACTCGCAACGAATTACTCCGAAGTCTTCTGACAAAGAAATCGCGTCGGTTCAATTCACGATAGCCCGGCCGCCACGCCCTTCGAGTTTCTCTCCCGAAGACACAGTGAGGGCACATACAGGAGCGCTACGTCACCCTGGCATAGAGGATGTCCCACTCGAGATGGCGCTGGTGTGACTGACCTCGGCTGCCGGGAAACGTCTCGTCCAGTGCGACACAGTTCTCTACTTTCGACAATTCCAGGAGACGCCAACCCGTCGCACTTCTGCGCTCCGAGCGTGCCGGACCACGTTGCTGGTACACCAGGACTTTCTCCGTGCCGCCGTGAACTCCGTAATCATGAGGCTCGGCGACGCGGTTGTATCCGCGATAACGAATCTCGACAAGCCGTTTATGTCCGATCGCAAATCGCAGTTGCTCGTCGACCGAGCGATCCGTCGGCTCGAGACGCGCCTTAACGTCCGCCCACGTCGCCTTTCGCTTCACTCTCATTCTTCGGAGATTCTGCCATCGACACGAGGCCCGTCGGCATCATTTGTGGCGACGTAAATCAGCAATCGTCTGACAGTGACCGTGGCCCGGAGCACGTCTGAATCGAGGTCCGATCAACCTGTTGCGTCGTCCCTGCGGATCCAGCGTCGCGGTGTGATCTCGACGCGCATGTACGCCTTGAAGTCGGCCATGTCGCGTTTGACCTCCTCGATCGTGACGCCGCTGCTGACGCCGTCGCGCCATGTCACCGACGCGAGTGTCCCGAGGACAATGTACGTCGGCCGAACTCCTGCGTGCTGCGCGAGTTCTTCCACCACCCGATTGACCTCCGCCTCGTGCGCAATCAGGAACTCGCAAACGATACACAACCGACAGGCCTTCCGCAGCAACACAAGTCCGAACGAGTCGACATGAATGACCAGCGGGATCTTCCGCACGCGCATCATCGCCTTACATCGCGGGCACCGCGTGAATCGTTCGTGTGGATAAGGGTTGAGAAAAAAGGAGTACCGTTGCGGCAGCGCGCCCATCTGATCCGTTTGACGCGGACGAGTTCGCATGAGAGCAGCTCCGGACAACAAACGCAGCGATTGAACGACAGACGGGGGCAATCGCACTTTCGGCGGATGATCTCACATCTTGCGGCCCATCGAACGCGGCGTGCTCGATGGCTTTCGCCAAGCGCGGTTGTGGGCACCTGCGAGGAGTGGCGCGGTTCGGCAGAGGACCCGACCGGTGCTCGAGAGCGATGGTATAGACTTGTGGTATATATCAATGGAGGCTCATGGTCACCACTGCCAAGTTGTTTCGGAACGGGCGGAGTCAGGCTGTCCGCTTACCGCGCGAGTTCAGGTTCGAAGGCGATCGCGTTCGTGTTCGCCGAGCCGGCCGAGGCGTGATCGTAGAACCCATGTTCACAGACGTCGACACATGGTTCGCTGAGCTCGACCGTTTGGCGACGGAACCATTCATGGCGGAGGGACGGCGACAGCCACCCACGCCCAAACGAGACGTGTTTGATGACGATGACGTACCTGCTTGATACAAACGCCTGTATCGCGCTCATCAACGGCACTGAGGCCGCTCCGCGTCGCCGATTCCGGCGCGCGGTCGGCAAGAACGACGTGATGCTTTTGTCATCGATTGTCGCCTTCGAGTTGTGGTACGGCGTCGGAAAGAGTCAGCGCAAGGAGAGCAACACGGCGCGGCTGGAGGCATTCGTTGCCGGCCCACTCGAATGGGCGCCGTTCAACGAAGACGATGCCCGCGAAGCAGGGAGCGTCCGTGCCGAGCTCGAATCACTCGGAAAGCCGATCGGCGCGTACGACGTGTTGCTGGCCGGGCAAGCTCGCCGGCGTGGCGCGACGCTCGTCACCTCGAACGCGAGGGAGTTCAGCCGAGTGCGCCACTTGAAGTGGGAGGACTGGGCGAATTCTCGCCGCTGAACACGTCGCCCGCCTGGCAATGACGTCCTTGCGCAGCGTCGATCGGACTTCTTCCTCAGAGGCTAAGATCGCGCTCTTTCGTTCGCTCTTTCGCGGTCGCGACGACGTCTATCCCCGAAGATTCGAGAGCCGCAAAACGGGCCGCTCTGGTTATGCACCTGCGTGTGCCAATGAGTGGGTACGTGGCGTCTGCGAGAAGCCCCGCATCAAGTGCGCTGAATGTCCGCATCGTCGGTTCCTTTCGGTTACCGACGAGGTCATTCGGTGGCACCTGTCCGGTACCGACGCAAACGGTGAGCCATTCGTCGCTGGCGTCTATCCACTCCTGCAGGACGAGACGTGCTTCTTCCTGGCGATCGACTTCGACAAGGCCAGATGGTCAGACGATGCCGCGGCATTCCTCGACTCGTGCAGACGCCTCGAAGTGCCAGCCGTTGTCGAGCGATCACGGTCGGGACGCGGCGCGCACGTGTGGTTCTTCTTTGAGGAAGCCGTGCCCGCCGCGCTGGCCCGGCGTCTCGGATCTCACCTCCTGACCGAAACCATGGAACGCTGCCCGGATCTCGGCTTCGATTCGTATGATCGTTTGTTTCCGAACCAAGACACGATGCCACAGAGGGCGGATTCGGCAACCTGATCGCATTGCCGCTGCAGAAGGGGCCGCGCGAACAGGGCAACAGCGCCTTCGTTGATGAACACCTCGAGCCCTGGCCCGATCAGTGGGCGTTCCTCGCAAGTGTTCACAAGCTCCGCGTCCAGGATGTCGAGGGCATCGTCGCGGAGGCTGAACGACGTGGCCGAGTTCTCGGCGTGCGGCTGCCACCGCAGGAGGAGGGCTTCGATGAACCGTGGTCGGCACCTCCGTCCCGACGTCGCAAGGACCGTTCTTTCATCGAGGGAATGCCGAAACGGTTGGAACTCGTACTCGGCAATCAGATCTACATCGCCAAGGACGGCCTGGACCCTCGGCTCAGAACCCGCCTGCTTCGACTGGCGGCATTTCAGAATCCGGAGTTCTACAAGGCCCAGGCGATGCGTCTGTCGACCTACGACAAGCCGCGGGTTGTAGCGTGCGCCGAGGACCATCCTCATCACATCGGGCTGCCACGAGGATGCCTGGAGGAGCTGTGCGAAACCCTCGGCGACTCGGGCGTATCTCCGGCGATCCGGGACGAGCGGTTTGCGGGTCATCCTCTCGCACTGACATTCCAAGGGGAGTTGCGGCCCGAACAGCAGGCTGCCGCAGGTGCAGTACTGGCACATGACACTGGAGTGCTGGCGGCTACGACCGCGTTCGGTAAGACGGTGATCGCGGCGTGGCTGATCGCTCAACGAGGTGTGAACACGATCGTCCTCGTCCATCGACGACAATTGTTGGAGCAATGGATCGAGCGACTCGCGACGTTCTTGGAAATGCCGGCAAGAGCCGCCCGACCGGTATGATCGATGTCGCAATAATCCAGAGTCTGGTTCGCAAAGGTGTTGTCGATGACCGCGTCGCCGAATACGGCCACGTGATCGTCGACGAGTGTCACCACCTGTCGGCCCACAGCTTCGAGCAGGTCGTCAGACAGGCCAAGGCCCGATTCGTGGTCGGTTTGTCGGCCACTGTCGCGCGCAAAGATGGGCACCACCCGATCATCTTCATGCAGTGTGGGCCCGTCCGGCATCGCGTCAACGCACGAGCGCAAGCTGCGGCACGGCCGTTCGAACACGTCGTTCTCGTCCAACCGACGCCCTTCCAACCCATCAAGAACGTCGAGGCCGACAAGCGCATTGCTTTCCAAACGCTCTATCAAGAGCTGGTTGACGATGAGGCGCGAACACAGCGGATTTGCGAGGACGTGGTGGACGCAGTTCGGACGGGACGTTCGCCGATCGTGCTGACTGAGCGAAACGATCATCTCAATCAACTCGAGCAGCATCTGTCGTCGAGCGTTCGCAACGTGGTTGTGCTGCGTGCCGGATTGGGAAAGAAGCAACGAGTCGCCCTGCAAGAACGTCTTGATGCCATTGGTCCTGACGAAGAACGCGTGATCGTTGCGACCGGGAAGTACATCGGCGAGGGATTCGACGACCCGCGACTTGATACGTTATTCCTGACGCTTCCCGTCTCATGGCGAGGGACCGTCGCTCAATACGCCGGCCGATTGCATCGGCTGTACGACGGCAAGCGCGAAGTGCGCGTCTACGACTATGCGGACTTGAACGTCCCGATGTTGAGTCGGATGTTCGACAGACGTTGCCGCGGATACGAGGCGATCGGCTACACCATCGTGTTACCGGCAAGCGCCATTCCGGGTTGGCCGGCGGACGTGATCCTTCCGTCGGATCCTGCGTGGAAGCGTGACTATTCTGGCAGTGTGCGCCGTCTCGTCCGCGATGGCGTAGACACGCCGCTGGCGAGTCTGTTCCTTCACGCAACTCGAGCCGTTGCCGCCGAGGCAAACGGTGTCGATCGTGCACGGAGCGCAACGGAGGCTTTCCTATTCCGGAGGCTGGAGACGCTCCAACACACGAAGCGTCGATTCTTGCTCAACGAGCGGCTACCGATTCCCTTCGACGGAGCAGGAACCCTCGAAGTGGACCTTCTCTGCGCTGACGCTCGGATCGCCGTCGAACTGGACGGCGCGCAGCACCTCGCCGATCCTATCGCATATCGCCGTGACCGCCGGAAAGACCAATTACTCCAGGAGAACGGCTACCTCGTCCTGCGATTTCTTGCCGAAGATGTGGGTAAAGAGCTGGATGCCATCCTCGACGCCATTCTGCGGGCGCTCGCGCGTCGCACGCAGGACGTGAGTGCGACCAGCCCTCTCCGGTTCGTGCGACCAGGCGGCTCTTGACGAAGCGGACCGTTGTCGATCCGAGAGGCGCGAGGAGTTGGGTCTGACGTCTTGCTCGAGACGACCATGGAGATGCGTCATTTGCAAACACGGAGAAACACGACCTGGAGCCACGCGTATGGCACAGTCGAACGAGGATCGACTGTACTCGTAGTTCGCGGCATGCCGGCGCAGGTCTGCGACAACTGCGGCGAGGCGTAGCTCAGCGCTGATGCTGATGCCGTCGACCGCTTGCAGCAGATGCTAGCGGCAGCCGCGCGGGACGGCGTGCAAGTCGAGTTGCGCGAATACAGCGCCGCGTAGCCCTCGTCTGGCACAGCCGGCAACTGCGGTGGGTCACGAACTCGGCGTTCCTGGCCAATCCGGGGCCGTCATCCTCGCATCGTGGACAACAGACGCGAAGGGGCGAGAACCAGCGCAGAAATTGCAAAATGGCTGGGAGGCAGGGAGTCGCAGGACTGGTCTTGCGGCCGTTTGTAGTGGCTTGCAGTTTTCTACCAAGCCTTGCGAACTCTGCACCTTAGCCAGTTTCGCGCTTTGCGACCGCCTGCGGCTGTTTGCAGTCCATTGCCGCTTGCTCGACTGCAATGACACTCACAATGACACTCGCCGCGACTCCCTCAGTGAAGTCCTCGGAGGGATTTAGAACAATACTCCTCGACGACCTTCGAGAAACTGAACGCCTATCTATGTCGGGCGTGTTTCACCCCAAGAACTGGCACGCGAGAGGGAGGCGTTCGAGTTCCGATTCACCTTCGGCGAGTCACCTCGACTTACCCGGGAGCGAACTACAAGGGACCCACCACGGGATGTAGCTCCCGTCCGGCATCCGGATGCTGGCTGCCGCGTCTGCATAGTTGCCGCGCTGGAACGCCCCGTTCCAGTTGCTATTCGCCTGGACCGCCGCTGGGTTCTGACACATACCTGGAGAGGCCGTCGGTGTGGACTGCACAGTGCCCGACGACTTGACCGCGCTGTAGATCTGCAACCCGACGACAGCGATCTCCAGAGCCGTCCGCCATTTCGACTGCTTTTTTGGTTGCTCAACCTCTACAGGTGGCGCTTCAACAAAACGTTCATACCGCGGCACCTCAATGAGGCGTTCGTACCTCGGCACCTCAATCACACGTTCATATCGCGGTATCTCAACAAAGCGTTCGAGACGTGGCATTTCAATGAAGCGTTCATACCGCGGCATCTCAATAAAGCGTTCGATGCGATGAAACTCAAACCGTGCGGCGGCCAGTTCAATCACCGGCTTCACCGCCGGGAGTGGTGGATTGAGTTTTGCCTGCAGCACCGTGACGTCGCCACGCAATCGTTGCTCCAAACCATCAAGCGGGTCGAACGCTTGGTCGTTTGCAGCGCGAAATACAGCGCCGTCACTCTCAAGACTGCGCGAGTCGTACAAGATCATCCGCGCTTCCAGCTTCAACGACTCAGAGAGTCCCTCGTTCTGGAAAGGCGTCTCGGCGTCGGCGATTGTGTCCCACCTGGGCCGGGTGTCCTTCGGCGATTCAATCGTGCGCAACGGCACCCGCGAACTGACCGGCCCTCGGCTGACGCGACGACTCCCAATACGCGTGAGGCTGGTTACAAGATCGTCACCCTGCTCCGACGGTGCGGCGTTTGGTGGCATGGTTCCACGCAGCGCAGACAGCAGATCCGAGACTCTTGCGA
>WNFL01309819.1_pt1 | contig 17621 bp, 11 predicted proteins | sample 5400361 | NCBI WGS metagenome assembly WNFL01 (sample SAMN13153351, study PRJNA577476) | soil metagenome | isolation source: 40 cm soil on Douglas fir-dominated hillslope | place: USA:California | collected 2013-09-17 | reverse complement strand
TACGGACGCCATCACTCTTACGAAGATTTCATCTTCAAGTTCTGGTACAAGGTAGACGAAACAACCAAACGAATTGCATCCACGTTCTTCCTGTTTTTTGCCGCATATACCATTCCAGTTTTGCTCACGCAAATCCTCGCGCAGATCAATTATCCGCTCGCACAGCGCGGACTGTGGCTTGCCATCGCCGCACCGTTGTATATTGCAGTTGGATTATTCGTCAGCAAATCAAAATCCAAAGGCGTCGCGACAGTTCCTACCTGGGCGTTGTATAGTGCCGGGTATGCTCTCACTGTTATCGGCGCAATGGTCACATTTGAAAATGAACAACTGGCAACCTATGTTTTGATTCTAAACACGGTCGTCTATGGCGTATCCGCATATATCTTCCAACAGTCGTTCTGGCTATATCTCTCCACGATATTGACCCCGATTATTGCCTTGCTCATCCTCCATCAAACACATCGGCTCGAATCAACTTGGGTCTCGTGGATATTCATCTCGCTCGCCTATATTTATCTCGCCATCGGTCAGCTTTTTGACCGCCTACGAAAAACCGCATCTACAGATATCCATCACTTCGCCGCACCATTCTATGCGTCCGGATTCTTATTGAGTGCTATCGCATTGGCAGTTGCAAGCAGTGACAGAATGTTGGCGATCCAAATCTATTCGGCAGGCGTGATTCTTTACGCAATATCGGCATGGCTCTTCCGCGAAACATTATTTATTTATCCTGCTGCGTGGCTTGCTGCTATACCATATTATTTAGCAATCACATTGACTTCGCTCGAAACTCGCTGGTATGGACTCGCTTGGCTGCCCCTCATCATCGCTTATATCGCCATCGGGAAAATCTTCTTCCATAAAGAAAAACTAGCGCCCGTCGGACAAGGCGTGCTCGTTCAATGGCTGACGCATCCCGCAGTTCCATTCTATCTGTTAGCATACGCGCTCAGCATTAGCATGATCTCGCTTTCCTACATCAATCCGCTTGCCATCACACTTGCATTCGGTATTGCAGCGCTTCTCTATTTCTCGTCCGCGTTCCTCTTCAACAAACCCGGCTGGATTTACGCCAGTCTCTTTGCCGCGCATATGACTTTGCTCACATCCTTCACTATCCACCCCAAAGGTGGCGAAGCTTATATGCTCTCACTGCCCTTCCATGCGCTGACGTGGGTGATGGCACTGCTCGGGTTTGGATTCAGTCGCAGGATCGCTGAATCAAACTCGGATAAGCGTGAATCGTTCAAGTTGTCCTTCGTCGAACATCTGTTGGGACACGCGTGGTCGCGTCCATTCTTTGTATTCGCAATCACCGATATCATCGTGTGGCAAGCCATTGCACTGAAAGGCTATAACACCACCATCATTCTCGCCATCGGTCACATGTTGTTGCTTGCACTGTTCTCGATCCTTTGGGTCGAAGGTGCGCTCGTGTACGGCATGGCTGGCTTTGGATTACTCGCAGTCAGCGCATGGATGAAACATGCAGGCTTCACATTTGCGGATGCTGTCGCAGTCTATGGCGGGATCGGTTTCGGACTCTATTTGCTCGCGCGACTCATCGAACCGCTTTCCGCTCGCTTCAAAGCATGGACCGTGTGGCTGGCTCCAATGACCCAAGCCTCCATCACGCTGACAGCGCTCGCCGCGCTCATCAACCTGCCGTTGGTTACGAGACATATGACCGCCACCGCCGCAACTCTTGCATTTGCGGGAGCGTTATATGTAACCATCGCCTACCGTGGACGAAAATTTGCGCTCGGTTACCTCGGCATGGCATTGCTTGAACTGGCTTGGGTGATTGTGTTATTTATTAGAAATGTTCCCGAACCGCAATTCTACGCCATTCCTGGCGGGTTGTATTTCATAAGCATCGCCTACCTAGAGCTGCGCCGTGACCGTAAAAAATATGCGATTGGAATTGAAATTCTTGGACTGGGTGTTTTGCTGGTGACTTCGTTCATACAGTCCTTGAACCGCGAAGGCTTGCCTTATTTTGCCCTGCTGATGGTCGAAGCGTTTTTAGTGTTGTGGTGGGGTTGGATCCAAAAAAGAAAGACACCTTTCTTTACAGGCATCGGTGCCAGCGCTTTGAACCTTCTGGCGCAAGTCATGGTGTTGGTTTCAGTCCATGAAATTAACCGTTGGTTTGTAGCGTTCGGCGCCGGATTGTTCATCATGAGCATTGCCATTTACATCGAACGTTCACGTGAACAACTGCGCACCCGCACCCGCGAGTGGTCTGAAACGCTCGAGATGTGGGAGTGAGTGATGAACATAACAATCGCATTATTCTGCGTGGTTATTGTTCCGTTCGCGGTCGGGATTCTCTTTCTAGTACGTTATTTTAATTCTGGCAAGAAAAAGAATTCCCAATCAACCTTAACTGCTGAAAAGCGGACTTCCCGCAAAGGCTGGCAGATTTGGATTCTCTATATCGGCATCGCCTTCATTCTTTCCGTTTGGACAATTTGGGGTGCGCTGTTTTTCCTCACTGTCGTTTGGGTCCTGCGCACGAATCCCGGTTCAGATGCTTCACTCACGATCAGCGACAATGAGAAGAAAACAGCCCGCAGAATTTATACATGGTTATTCTTCTCACCCCTGTCAACAATCCCTTTGTTGATCACCTTGTTATTAAATAGCTCATACGAATCCACACCATCGTTGAACCAGATTGTTCCAATTGTTTTAATTTCTGCCTTGCCGCACGCCTTTCTCCTCCTCGGGCTGAGCTCTAAAAGCGTTTTTGTATATCGCCATACTCAACAAGGTATCTTGATGATTGCCCTGCGTGCAGGTATGGCTGTATTGGCAATTAACAGTCTCGACTCTGATATGAGTCTTGGTTTAGGTATATTTTTCCTTGGCAACGGATTGCTATGGTTATTCGGCAGTCTCATTGGTTGGAGCCAAATATCCCATGGCGAAAGTTGGTTCATGCAAGGAAAAGGCGAAACACCTATCACCAGCGACGCCGTTGAGAATCTCCCTGCCCAAAAACATATTGAACAAAGCCAGGTATTCATTCACAGATATAAACCAGATGAGGCCAAAAAACACGCTCTGGCTGCATTTCGAAGCAGAGATCGTGAGATCAAAGCTCAAGCAGTTAAATTATTGAGAACTTTGGATGAAGTGGAAAAATTCTAACAAGGAATACACCATGCAAACAACATCTTCAAAATTCTGGGCATATATCGCAGTTATTGTTGGCATTTTACTCATGCTGCTTGGCTTGGCGGCTCTCATCGGATATTTTGGGTTGTCATCATTTTTACTAGTTGGCGATCTGCTCAGTTACAATTTGGGTCAAATTGCAGCGATCTTCCTCGGTCTATTCTGCGGACCGCTGGCGATCTATCACGGCATGAGTTCCATTAGCAACCGTCCATCATCCAAGCTCAGGCTTCCGCCCTTTTACATCTTTTGGATCATCCTTGGTCTAGTTCTCGGACTGGGCACCCTAATTATTAATACCAATATTGCAATATTGCATCAGCATTTTTATTTCCGCCATTCTTCGTATTCGGCGCGGCCCTATCCACATTCGCTGTGCTTGCCTGGGCATATCACAAAATGGGATTCCCCATTACCTGGCGGCAGGCATCTTTGGCATTCGTTTGTGGCAGCACGCTTGCCATCCTGGTTGCCATCATTCTGGAAACGACTCTGCCCTACATCGCATATCTCTTGATCGAACCCTTCCAATCCCTCGTAGATGGATTCGCTGATTTTGGCTGGGGCTCGCCTAGTCTCATCGAAAGACTCTTTGCTTCGCCCGCTATTCTTGTCTTCCTCGCCATCACAGCCATCGAAGCGCCCATCCCTGAAGAGTTTGCCAAAGCTCTTGGCATTCCCATGTTCGGTCGCGCCCGGATTCAAAACGAACGTCAGGCATTTGCCATTGGTCTCGCCAGTGGCGCGGGTTTCGCAATCCTTGAGAACATGCTCTATGAGGGTCTGTACGCATCTCAAAACGGTTGGGGCTGGGGCGGTATCACGCTATTGCGTTCGATTGGGTCTGTCATGCATCCGCTTGGCACCGGCATCATCGCCCTTGGCTGGTTCCGCATGAGAAATGAAGGTGCTGGCAAATTATTCAAAGCCTATCTCCTCTCTGTTGGTATCCATACCCTTTGGAACGGCGGCTTCGAACCTCTCGTGTATCTCACGGGCTTGGATTATTTCGCAGGTGCCTCACTTTCATTCTACGGTGAAACCCTCAACACCTTATTGGTGGGATATTTGATTCTGCTCTCAATGGGACTCTGGTGGCTGATGAGCAAGATCGTCAACGGGATTTCCGAACGCGTCACTCCTGACGTTTCACCTGCCACCTTTTCGAGACGCCTCATCGCACTTTGGGCAGTCGCCTGTGCACTTGTGATCATTCCAATTGGCGCAGCCCTCAGCCCTGCTTGGGATTCGATCCAAAAACTTGTGCTCGGAAACTAACTTTCCAATGATCGGGTGTGATTTATGAATAACGATGATATACCCAACCCCTTCGACGAAGATGCCCCAATTGATTCCACACCGACATTTTCTAACACTTCGCTGAATCCTGTTTACGATGATAACAGCGGACGATCACTCGTTTGGCTGGTTCTCGGCGTTGCCGCCATCGGCTGTAGCATCCTCTTCGCCGCCACTTTCTTCTTCTTTCAGCCCGATGCAAAATCCCTGGTTGGGCAGTATTTTCCATCGCCAACAGCCACCATTACACCGACGCCCACACCAAACCTGACAGCAACAGCCAGCATGTTGCAATCAACAGTGGTCAGCGCCCAGGATCAGTGGGCAGTGAACCTGAAAGAGACTTTTGACAACAATGATTCGCATTGGTACGTAGGCACTGACGACAATCAATATGACAAGGTCACCTACGCCGTGAAGGACGGTAAATATCATTGGGAAACAGCCGCCCATAAAGGCTTTATTCAATGGATCAGATTAAGTGAAAAGTTTTATACCGATTTCTACATATCAGCAGAAACGCAGGAAATTAACAATACCCCCATCGGTGATTCCGGCATCATTTTCAGGGAAGATAAAAACGGCAATCACTACTATTTTGCAGTTAAGCCCAGTGGAAGTTTTTTTGTTTCAATTTATTACAATGAAAAATGGACGGATCTCATATCGCCCAATTATTCTGAATTTATTCAGCAAAAGGAACCCAACCAGTTAACCGTATGGGCAAAAGGATCGCACTTTATCTTTTTTATCAATGGTCATTATGTTGGCGAAACCACGGATGATCAAATCTCAACCGGCAAAATCGGCATAGCGGTTGGACTCTATGACGCCAACACCCAAAGCACTTTCGAGTTCGATAATATCGAACTTCGATCCCCGGCACCGCCCGCCACCGCAACACCAACTCTCAATCTAACCGCTACCCAGCAGGTTCTACTCAATTCAAACAGCACAGCACAAGCCATTCAATCCACAGCCACATCCATTGCCAGTACGTGGAGAATCATATTGGCTGATAGCTTCGATTCGAATAAGAAGGGTTGGGGCACAATATCCAGTGAAGATGCGCGGGCAAAAACCATCATCAAGATTGCCAACGGAAAATATGTTTGGGATATTGCTACTCACGATCTAAATATCACGTGGGAAAAAGCAAGCCAAAAATCATTGGTCAACTTCGCTTTGAGCGTGGATGTCAAACAGATCAGCGGACCTGACACTGCCGAGTCTGGTGTCACGTTTCGAGAAGATCCTTATTTCAATTATTACAGTTTCGGGATCAATAACAAGGGCGAATACTTCCTACAGCGCTATTACAGCGGCTGGGTTACGCTGATTGATTACACCAAAAGCGACCTGATTCACCCAGGCGAAGTAAATCGCATCACTGTCATTGCGGAAGGCTCGCACTTTACCTTCTTGATCAACAGTCAATATCTGACTGAATTTACCGATGACCGCATTAAAGCAGGTCAAGCGGGTCTCACGACAACCCTGCACGATGCCAATCAGCACGCCGTCTTTGAATTCGACAATTTCGAATTGCGCGCGCCGTAATCAAAATCCCCAATTTGATTCTGCTCTCAATAGGACTCTGGTGGCTGATGCGAAAAATCACCAATGGGATTTCCGAACGAGTCACATCGGACCTTTCACCTGCCACCATTTCGAGATGCCTCATCGCCCTCTGGGCAGTTGCTTGCACAGCGGTTATCATTCCTATTGGAGCAACACTCAGCCCAGCTTGGGATTCGATACAAAAGCTCATTATCCAAGGAAATCATTGAATTTATTAATAAGCAGAGGAGCCGCTGATGAAAAACGACACCAACCTCGATCCGATTGAACGTGATGAACCAATCGCGCAGTCTATGTCCAGCGACAATGCTGTCATCAATCCATTCGACCAGGAAGATAATCCGCGTAGAAGAATCATTATATTGGCGCTCTCGGCCGTTGGGATGTTGGGATGCTGCGTCTTATTCGCTGCTGCTTTTTTCTATTTTCAACCTGACCAGCTCTCTTTAGTGAAACAATATTTTCCTTCAGCAACTGCTACTTTCACACAAACTCCCACAGTAACACCCTCGATAACTCCCAGTCCCACGCTACCTGCGACACCTACTCCTAATATGACTGCAACCGCCGCGGCTCAACAAGCTACGGACACGGCTGTTGCTTATCAAGGTACGGCAGCGGTTGCTGAGGCTAAATGGCGCGTCGTTCTAAAAGACACTTTTGATTCAAACAAAAATGCCTGGTATATCAAACCGGGTGATGATGACTATGCAAAAACTTCCTATGAAATTGCCAACGGAAAATACACCTGGGATGCAACCGCTCATAAGGGCTTTATTGACCGAGTTTCAATTAGCGACAAATCACTGAGTGATTTTTATTTGAGTGTAGATAGTAAACAAGTCACAGGACCCAATACGGCGGATCACGGTGTGGTCTTTAGAGAAGATGCCAACTCGAATTTTTACTATTTTGCAATCGATGAACAGGGTCAATATGCGTTGTATTTATTCAACAAGGATTGGAGTACGCTGATCGACTGGACTGCAAGCGATCTGATTCAAACCGGCGAATCCAACAGAATTACAGTGATTGGAACAGGTTCGCATTTTGTCTTTTTTATCAACGATCAATATCTGACTGAAATCACCAATGACGGCATTAAAAGCGGTTCGACTGCACTAGCAATTGAGTTGGCTGCTGAAAACGATCATGCCGTTTTTGAATTTGATAATGTAGCATTGAACATACCAAAATAAGTAGATAATCTTATAGCTTATCCCACACTGCCTTTACCAACTCTGGCAGGATCTCTCCCGATTTGCCTTGTAGAAAATAATCTGTCTTGGGTGTGAGCGGCGTGGCTTCAGCGTTGATCTCAACGACAGTCGCACCGCGATTGCGTGCGGCATGTGCCAGTGATGCGGCTGGTTGAACAACTCCCGAAGTGCCAATTGAAAAGAAGACATCGCAAGTCCGCGCTGCTTCGACTGCTGCTTCAAGCTGATCGCGTGGCAATGCTTCACCAAACCAAACGACATCCGGGCGCAACAATCCACCACAGACAGCACATTGCGGCACGGTTTCAGTATCATCTCCCCAGGTTTCTGTAAATGTATAACATTCCGAACAACGGACACGTTGGATATTGCCATGCAATTCCAGTATGTTTTGATTCCCAGCCATGCGATGCAAGCCGTCCACGTTTTGGGTGATCAGGGTAAATTCGGAAATTCGATTTTCAAGCTCAACCAGCGCATAATGCCCGGCATTGGGTCGCACACCTTTGACAGCTTCACGTCGCCAGGCATACCAATCCCAGATCAGTTTGGGGTCGCGGGCAAAAGCTTGAGGGGAGGCGAGGTCTTCAGGTTTGTATTGCGCCCATAGACCAGTTTGCGCATCGCGAAAGGTGCACAACTCAATTGGCAAAATAATTCTTTGATAATTACATCTGCACCGATAGACCTTGCCGCCTTGCTTTTCAATCAAGCGTCAAAGCAGGGCAGGCTTGACGGCCTGCCCTGCTTTACATCATGTTTGTTACGGTGTCGCAAACCGCAGCTGGGTATCCAGATCGACATTGTTGTACCAGGGCAACCAGTAGCTGGTGTTCAGTTGGCTGTTGGGCAAGGCCATCATCTCCGAGAAGCTAGTGTTAGTGCCATTCACCTTGTAGATCACCCGCTCCGCCACCACAATGTTCTGATCACTGACGATCTGCACGGGTCCATTGTTCACTCCGGTGTAGCTCACGCGGGTGCTCGCTCCATTTAGCAAGGTAATCCCGCTAACCGGGGTCACCTCCGACCCACCGATGAACACATGTACCGTTGCGGTCGAGCCACTGACATTCCCTAAACGCAGCTGGGTATCCAGATCGACATTGTTGTACCAGGGCAGCCAATAGGTCATACTCAACTGGCTGTTCGGCAACGCCAGCATCTCCGAGAAGCTGGTGTTGGTGCCATTCACCTTGTAGATCACGCGCTCGGCTGCGACAATGTTCTGATCGCTGACGATCTGCACCGGTCCATTGTTCACCCCGCCATAACTCACCCGCGCGCTAGCCCCGGAGAGCAGCGTAATGCCACTGACCGGCGTCACTTCACTCCCCCCGATGAAGATATGCACCGTCGCAATGGAACCGCTCACGTTCCCCAACCGCAGCTGGGTATCCAGATCGACATTGTTGTACCACGGCAGCCAGTAGGTGGTATCCAACTGGCTGTTGGGCAACGCCAGCATCTCCGAGAAACTGGTGTTGCTGCTATTCACCTTGTAGATCACGCGCTCGGCGGCCACAATGTTCTGATCGCTGACGATCTGCACCGATCCACTGTTCACTCCGGTATAACTCACCCGCGTACTGGCGCCAGCCAGCAGCGTAATCCCGCTGAGTGGGGTCACTTCGTTGCCAGCGATGAAGACATGCACGGTGGCGGTCAACCCGCTCACATTCCCGAACCGCAGTTGGGTATCGAGATCGACATTGTTGTACCACGGCAACCAGTAGGTCGTGCCCAACTGGCTGTTGGGCAACGCCAGCATCTCTGAGAAGCTCGTGTTCACCCCATTGACGGCATAGATCACCCGCTCCGCGCCGATCAGCGAGACCGCATTCGTATCGTGGATCTGCACCGGTCCATTGTTCACGCCGCCAAAGCTCGCCCGCGTGCTCCCATGCGCCGGAAGCCCAAATTTGCCTTGCATGACTCCGCCAATCGATACATTAATGTTGGCACAGCCGGAAGCACCATTGAATGTCGGCACATAATCCTGCCCGCTTTGATTCGCAGTGATGTTGCTGTAGGGTTTGTTGAGAGGATTAAACGTGAAGCAGATATGCGAAGGCGTCACTGTGCCACTCCAGTGGTTCGAGACTTGGAATGAGTAATTCCCATTCGCCAGCGATGTCGTGGTCTTCGCCACACCATCCGTATAACTCAACGTCACCCCTGCCACGCCCACATTCCCCGAGATCACTGGGTTAGCGATTGCAGTATAGTTTTGTACTACCTGATTTGATACAACATTGGCATAAGTTCTATTTACAGGTGAGAATGTATAACCTGCCTTCGAAGGCGTAACCGTGCCCGACCAGCCATACAGCACGTTGATCGAGTAATTCCCGCTTCCATCGGCTATAACTGTTTTTGGCGTGCCATCCGTATAGCTTAAGGTTGTTCCTGCCGCCCCAGCATTGCCAGAGATTGTGCAGTTACCACCTGGAATCAAGGATACATCATCCAGATTGAATGTAACAAATTGATCAGAGATATTACTGTAAAACTCTACCGTGTGCACAGTGCCAGTGGCAAAAGCACTCACATCAACGCTTACCAATGTATAGCCAGGGTAGGAACCAGTTTGAGTTGCATTTGCCAAAAATACGGTAGCACCATCCACTTTGGCCGCAAAATAATCATTGGCATCGCTCCCCGGTTGAGCTGCGCCAATCCAAAAATAAAATTGGAGTGTGGCGCTACAACTCGGGAAGATAACATTTTGATAAACATCGCCGATCTCAGGGGAAATCATTCCTGGTTGGGTGAAATCAATGCCGCCAAACCAAACCCAATTGACTCCGGTACGTGGCGCGGCGGTTGAAAAATTGCCACAACCGTTATTTGGATCCACATTGCACACCGGTATGGAATTTGTAGAGAACTGTCCCCAATAGGTATTAGATAGGAAAGAAGCTTCGAAACTAGGGTCTTGGATATAAAGAGCTGGTGAGGCGGTATAGTTCTGTGAAGTTTGATTTGCAACCAAGTTGTTGTAAGTCTTGTTGACGGGCGTGAATGCGTAGCCAAACTTGGAAGGTGTGACGGTGCCAGACCAACCTAACAACACCAGGAGTGAGTAGTTGCCGCTACCATCGGCTGTAACTGTCTTGGGCGTGCCATCCATGTAGTTGAGTTTCGCCCCAGCTACGCCAGCATTACCTGAGATGTTGACAAAAACCGCCGCAACCTGACCTTCAAAAGCTCCCATATCGCAAGCTGTGCTTACCGGTCGGGATGTGCCACGTTGGTCAGTTGCGAGGCAGGCCGCACCACCACTGCCCGGAACCGCAGGGTTGCCCGCGTTAATCGCTGGGCTGCCAGCCATAAGCGCGTGTGTGAGGGTCGGACCACCGTTATCTTGAAGAGGCGTCAATCCCGCATTAATTGGGCTGACAGCCGTGCCAACCAGATCACCAGTAGTAGGATTGAGTATGCAACCTGAATTATTCCCAATCAGGTTATAACCAGAACTGGTGAGCGTGCCGTTACAATCGGGAGCACCAACGGTAGCCATGTTGCTTGCCACAATACTATTACGAATTGTCAGGGTACCAGACTCAACATAGATTCCTCCTCCGCCTTGGTATGTGCTTAAATTGTTGGTCAGAGTAACATTGTTCAAATCCGCAGAGCCACCGCTAAGATGAATCCCGCCACCACCGCGAGAAAAATTACCGCTAAGCGTAGTGTTATTTATAATCAGTGTGCCATAGGACCAAATGCCACCTCCACCTGCACAACCAATGTCGCCGCCATTGTTATTGGATATTGTGCTGTTTCGTAAGGTTAAGGAACCGTAATTAAAAACCCCGCCTCCGGAACAGGAATTTCCATTCGAAACACGAAAATATTCAATGGTTGCGACAGTAGGCGCGGTATTTCCAATTGCAATGCCACCATGGGCGTTCTGCCCATCTATAATGGTTGGTGTATTGCGACTCGTAAACGCTGGATTCCAACCGCCACTCAGTTTAATGTTTTTATTAATATTGACAACAAAGCCAGATACACTGGTGTATGTTCCACCTGCAACCAGTATCGTATCCCCTGCTGTGGCTTTGCTAATCGCACCATCAATAGTAAGACAGGGAGAAGCTACAGAAGTGCAAGTGTTAGCATCACTGCCGGTAGTGGCCACATACCACGCAACATTTTCAAGATTAAAATTAACCGTTGTCAAACCGAGCGAAGACCCGGCAATAGAGTAAGCTCCAAGCAGGTTGTTGGCAGTAAAAGCTGATGTCGTCGCCACTCCGCCTCCATCAGTGAGGACCGAGGCTGTATTAGTGTTTGAACTGGCAAAGATTCCGCTAACACCACTTGCTGGCGCAGTAAAAGTAACATTCACACTTGGCACAGGATTTCCCTGGCTGTCAAGTACAACTGCTTTAAGCGGTTTTGAAAAAGCAAAACCTGGCGCTGTGCGTTGTCCACTTCCGCTAACAATGAATATACTAGCCGCGGAACCCGGGTTAGTATATTCATAAGCACCGATATCGCAAATGCCAACACGTATCACACCACGCTGATCGGTGGAGAGGCAGTTAGCTGGGTTGCCAGCATTAATGGCTGGGCTGCCCAGCAGCAGCGGTTGATATCCTTGGTTCGGTAAAAAATCGCCTAACTGTGAATTGACATTGAATTGATCGCCACTGACAGCCGTTACCGTACAACCAGTAGTAGCGCTGATGATATTATTCCCTAAAGAAACGAATGCAATGCTGTTACTCCAGCAATCCGGGCCGTTACCTGATATATTTGCCGACAAGATGCTATTGCCAATTTGCATGGTCTGCTGAGAATAATTATAGATTCCGCCTCCATAGCTGGCCGAATTGTTGCTCACGGTAGCGTTTTTTAGAGTCAGGGTTCCCCCATTATAAATTCCACCACCTTGGCCGCCCGTAGAATTGTTGCTCACCGTGGTGTTGATCAAAGTCAAAATGCTATTATAGTTAGCATTATAAATACCTCCGCCATCCCAATTGGCAGTGTCGGAATTGCCATTGATTGAACTGTTGCTTACGGTAAGAGTGCCATTGTTATTATGAATTCCTGCTCCTCCTCCACCAGCTGTATGGCCATTTTTAATAATGAAACGGTCAAGACTAGCAGTAATGAGGCAACAATTTACATTAATTCCTTTGCGGGAATTTTGACTATCAATAGTAGACATACCATTCTGCGTGGTGAAGGTAGAATTCCATCCACCAGAGAGCGCGATACTTATATTAATGAGCACTACTTCAGAGCTATTGCTAGTATAAGTTCCAGTGGCTACTTTGATCGTATCATTATCCGCTGCCTTACCAATCGCGCCATTGATGGTGAGGCAGGGCGAGCCTGTGGCTGTACAGGAATTTGTATCAAGTCCCGTCGTTGCCACATACCAGGTTGTAGCAGTAAGTATCATGGGGGCATCCAACGAGGAAATGTTGTTGGGTGTAATCTCAGTTGGAGTAGGCGTATCAGCAGGAATTGGTGTTTCTAGAGGAATTGCTGTCTCTGTAAGAACAGACGTTTCGGTTGGTAGTGCCGTCTCTGTGGGAACAGCTGTTTCTGTAACGACAGGATCTGGTAAATGAATAAGCGCCCCTGCTGTCACGGGTGCGGCAAGTGCGCTTCCACTTTTCGGACCGATAAAGCTAGCTGGATCGCTTTTAGCCTTGACCAGACGTTTAAAATCATTCATGGCCTGTGCAGAAACCGAGATAGGCTGGAGTCCAGAGAGCGTCAGACTGAGAAGAATAATAAAAGATGCGAGCCGATATGTAAGCTTGTTGCTGGTAAACATAATAGCCTCCTTTGGCTTGTTCGCAATCACCCACCGCCCCTACCTTTGAGGTAGGTTTCCATTAACAGTATAGTGATTTTGTTCTTGAAGTCAACTAAGAATCTCAAGTTCATCGTAATTCTATTTAACCGCCAATACCAGATAAATAACTGCCAATAACTGCCAAAAATAAAAGCTCCTTGCATTCTGCAAGGATGTAGGAATCTCAAAAGAAGTTACATTGTGGTCAATTCTTGGCAAACCGTGGAAGCCCATGTCATTAAATTTAGAAGGCTATACGGTCGAGCATTCCAGTTTTGCCATCTCTGCGCCGCGCACAGGAACTGCAATCAACAACATCATGGATGTTGCTTTTCCTTCGCACTGTGGTAAGGAATCGATATACTTTCAACTCAAATTACCCAACAATGGATATATCCAGCCTTACGATTACTTTGCTGCCCAACATAGGGTGCGGCCGACATAAGCGACTTAACGGGGCAGGTTGTACGGCTTGACCTGTCTGTGTTTCACTTCGAAAGGTGCGGAGTCCACTTTCTTGTGAGGCGCCAGTCCCAGTTAAAGCGGTGACGCGTTTCGAAATCCGCAAGAGGCGAATGAGTTTATTTGGAAAATCCATGCGACAATTGTAATCGCGCTGAAAAAATAGCGCATTTTATTGACAAACATACAAACAAGACTATACTAGCCCGAATTATGTAACCTCATTTGAACCCGCTCGTCTTGATTGTAACCTTATCTGGATGCGATGACCCTCCACCTGCAATTGGTCGCTTTCTTGTGAAAACACAAGCAGGGTGTCGGCGAGCGAATAGCGAACCCAACCTGCTTTACATCGGCTGGGTTTATTTTTTTTAATTAGCCAGACATAAGGAGGCCTGTTCCCGCAAAAGTTTATATCGTTCCCTCAACCAAAAGTGCAGTGCGTAGCTCACAAAATTTTTCGTTATCAGAATCAGAGGAGTAAATATGTTGAATAGGAAAGCAATTTCGGTATTACTGCTTGTAGTGTTCCTGGTAGGAAGTACGCTTGCAGTACAGGCTGCACCAGCTTCAAAAACCGATCCGGTTGGACCTGTAGAAGTCTCTGCTGCAGTGTATTCGGATGTATCAGAACCGGTTAGCACTTTGGTTGGATCAGCGCCAGCCGCAACCGATGATAAAAAAGAAAAAGATAAGCCTTTACGCGCCCTGCCAAACATGGGCAACGCGCTCAACCAGGATGATGGTGCCTTACAAACCGTTTCTGGATCGTTGGCTGGCACAACCAATGGCTTAAATTTCGCTGGCGTTGGTCAGGGAGATTATGGTTTCAGTGATCAATATGCTCCGCCTGATACCAACGGCGCAGTCGGTGCAACTCAATACGTACAGTGGGTGAATACTTATTTTGCAGTCTTCAATAAGAGCACTGGTGCAATTGCCGCAGGCTTCCCCAAGGCTGGCAACTCGATCTGGGCTGGCTTCGGTGGCGGCTGTCAGACTAACAACGATGGCGATCCTATTGTTCAATACGACAAACTCGCCAACCGTTGGATTTTGACCCAGTTCTCAGTTTCGACCACGCCCTACCTTCAGTGCGTAGCTGTTTCAACCACATCCGATGCTACCGGAACTTATAATCGCTATGCGTTCAGCTATGGCACTACACAATTCAATGATTATCCTAAATTGGGTGTGTGGCCCGATGGCTATTACATTAGCTACAACATCTTCAACAACGGTCAGACCTTCGCTGGAAGCAAAGTCTGCGCTCTTGACCGCACTGCGATGTTAGCTGGTGCAGCAGCGACACAGCAATGCTTCCAACTCAGTAACAGCTTTGGTGGATTACTGCCTTCTGACCTCGACGGCACTACCGCTCCCCCAGCCGGCTCTCCGAACTTCTTTATGAATTTCGGAGCCAACTCTCTCAACCTGTGGAAGTTCCATGTTGATTTTGCCAACTCGGCAAACACAACCTTTACAGGTCCAACTAATATTGCAGTGGCTGCGTTTAACGCGGCTTGTTCTGGCGGCGGGACTTGTATCCCACAGCCGAGCACATCGAACAAGCTAGATTCGCTCGCCGACCGCCTAATGTACCGCCTGGCATACCGGAATCGTGGTGGGGTTGAATCACTATTGGTTAATCACTCTGTTGCCGTGGGCACCAACAAGAGAAACCAAATCACGAGCGTCCGTTGGTATGAGATTCGCACCCCCAATGGAACGCCAACTGTTTTCCAGCAAGGCACACTTAACACCAGCGATGGTATCCATCGTTGGATGGGCAGTATTGCCATGGATAAATTCGGCAACATCGCGCTCGGTTACAGCGCCTCAAGCGGCTCCGTCAAGCCAAGCATTCGCTACACTGGACGCCTGGTGACAGACGCTCTTGGCACAATGCAAACGGAGAACATCATCCAGGCTGGTGGTGGTTCACAAACTGGATCTTTACATCGCTGGGGTGACTACAGTGCGATGACGGTTGATCCCGTTGATGACTGCACCTTCTGGTATACGAACGAATACTTGAAGGCTAGTGGTTCTTTCAATTGGAGTACACGCATAGCATCCTTCAAGTTCCCAGGTTGCTAATAGCAGTTTCCGATTAGTTGAACAAATCTACTTAAATAAAAATGTTGACAGGTTTAAGGCCTGTCAACATTTTTATTATAGAAATATAGTGACGAATTCCAAAGAAAGCTTAAGGTGAACTGAGAAACCTACATTCCACGAGGGAAAGATTCTTGTCAAAGAGCTTGGTACGACCGATCACCTCGAGCTTGTCATTCACTGAGACGAGTTCGTATTCGATCCAGGCTTCCTTGTAATAATAATAGCGCCTGAGATTGTGTGTTTCGATATTGTAGTTGAATGAACCATCCTTGACCTTGATCATTTCCGCACCTGCGCTCCATTCACCTACATTGAGTGAGTTCTTTTTATCACGCAACCGCAGGAATAAGAACACGCGATCAGTGCGAGTTGGATCATCAACGAAGACAGTTACCTTAATCCTGCGCGTTATGCAGGGACCTTGGTCCCAGTAAAGAACAGTATCGGAAAGTAAAACTCGCTTAAATCCAATCGTCTGGTCAAAAAATGTGGTGCTACTTGAGTCATTGATGAATTCTTGCGAGAACGTAGGCAAAGGAATAGGTGTTATGGTTGGCAATAGTTCAGTGGGGATGAGAGAGGTCGCAGTTGGAGTGAAGGTGGCCGGCGTAGCTGTTGGAACTACGAAAAAGTCCTGTGTGGGAATCAGAGTCACCGTAGGTTGAGGCGTGGCAGTATCTACTGGTGGAGGCGGGGTTGGAGAGGCGATCAGATTCGTTAAGTTGGATAATCCACCCGAACAACTTGAGAGGATCAGCCCCAGCAGAATAAACGGGATCAACTTTTTCATAATAAGACCTTTAGGGTTAGGGATTGAACACTTTGCAATGGGTCAACGAGATGCCATTGCGATCTACAACAGAAGCGCCCAGCCGATTGAGATAAACATTGGCAGCTACAAATTGATATTGCAGCCAGGCATCCTCAAAATTTCTGTAATCTGCAATTTGGTCCAGGTTGATCGTATAAAAATAGGTGCCACGTTTATTGTTGCTCATGATGGCACCTGCGCCCCACTCAGTATGACGGGCACTATATTTATCCTGCAGGCGAATGAATAATAGAACGTATTTCAAATGCTTTACCACACCGGTTACTTGCACAACAAATTTAATCGAACGCGCGCCATCGCAACTCGTGCCCCACACTAATTGTGTGGTTGATTTTTGAAACAACGAGAAGGGGTTAGGGCCAGGCGTGAACAAGGTAATATCCACTGGCTCTAGTGTTATTGTGGGACGCCTAGTGGGTGGAATAGTTGGGAAGGGCGTACTGGTGGCGATAAGAGGTGTGCCTGATATACCCGAAGCCAGCGTGTTGCTAGGCACTGGGGTATTGATAGCAAATAGATCAGGTGTGTTTGTACTGGGAGGGACAACCAAGGTCACAGTGGGTTGAGGGGAATCCGCCACTGCAGGTGCAGGTGTGCGCGCTTGAAGAAACGGAATGTTCGAGAGTGCAGAACAACCTGCGAGGGCAAATGCGAATATGGCAAGCACAATCTTTTTCATGAATTCCTCATCAACCTCATTCGATAATTACACTCGAAAAGCAATTTATTTCCTCAATTGTATCCGCATTAGCTGGCTTTACGGTTCCCATTGTGGCTGCCAATCAGGTTCAGGGTTATCAGTTACCTGGCGCAAGCCTGATCCATCGGCACGCATGATAAATATATCAGCCTGATCGTTATTGCGCAACGAATTGAACGCGATCCACTGACCATCGGCAGAGTAGGCAGATGCAGCATTGTTACCGCCATTGGTAAGCTGCGCGGCGGTCTTGGCTTGCACATCGATACGGAAGATATTCTTATCCCCTTGTGGACCGGCATAGATGAGCAGATACTTGCCATCGGGCGACCAATCGAGACTGCCTCCGATTCCAGGCAACCCGTTGGTTAATTGCTGAGCATTTGACCCATC
>WNFL01012103.1_pt3 | contig 17626 bp, 16 predicted proteins | sample 5400361 | NCBI WGS metagenome assembly WNFL01 (sample SAMN13153351, study PRJNA577476) | soil metagenome | isolation source: 40 cm soil on Douglas fir-dominated hillslope | place: USA:California | collected 2013-09-17 | reverse complement strand
GAGACTTCCCACGTCATCTTGAACGATCTTTCGGTCTCGCCCAACGGGACGTTTGCGGTTGCATTTTCTGCGATCGGCGCCCACGGACCTGCGGGGTTCATTGCGTGGCTGGATCGTAATGGCAGCACGGCTCAACTAGTCCAGATCTCTTCCGGATCCGCGTATCTAACTTGCTTTGCAGACGACGGCAGCCTCTGGGCCGCTGTTTGGACAGGTATCGCCTATGGCGCGGAAAGTGCTTCCTACGACATACTTCGCCACTACGACGCCAGCGGCAAGCTGATCGGGTCCGCGCTACCCAGGCGAATGTTTCCCGCCAGAGCCTTCCCCGCAGAGCTTGGGTCGTTGACGGCCGCGCACGACAGAATCGGGTTTTTCGCGCCGGACGCCCGAACCTGGGTGGAGTTGAGCTACACCGGAGAAGACCTTGGGCATTGGGTGGTGCCGGGCAAAGCAAGGTTCGCCTCGGCGTTTCTGTCGACATCGAGCGAGGTCTACTTTCATCAGCAGGAGCGAATCGATAAGTCCACTGAGGTTCTGAGATGTTATCGCTACGACAAGTCGTCGAACTCCCTGCAGCAGCTCGATACGACGGCGATAAACGAGGGGCACCCTACCAAACTCGAGGGGATTGACGGAGAGGAACTTGTATTTCTCGTGTCCCCATACTCTTACCTGTTGAAGTGGGCCACCTGCCAAAGGTCCAGCGCCACGCCCGCGAATTAAGCTCCGCGTAACGCGCCGTCTGGTTCAGGGAATCCAGTCACAACCCTCCCCACCCCTCTTCGCCGACTCTTTTCAACCACTTCCCACTTCCACCCTCCCGCCCCCGACCTCCGCAGTGGTCCCCTCATGAAGAGGAGGGATCACTATGTCCACCGAAAAACAAATCCAAGCCAATCGCCGCAACGCCCAACGCAGCACTGGACCGCGAACGCCGGAAGGCAAGGCCAAATCCAGCCTCAACGCTCTGAAACACGGCCGCACCTCAGCCCAGGTTCCGGCCCGCTCGGAAGATGCCGACGACTTCAATGCCTACGTCGATTCTCTCCGCGACCACTTGGCCCCCGCCGATGCCCTCGAATCTATCCTGGTCGAGCAAATCATCGTCGCTACCCAGCGCCTGCGCCGCACCCTTATCCTCGAGCGCTCGATCCTCGAACGGGCCACCAAGGCCGTTCAAGCCGAACTCGAGAAGGACGGCGTCCACTACACCGACCCGGGTTATTGCCTCGCACTCGCCTTCCGACGGGAGTGCGCCGGCGGCAACGCCCTGGAAAAGCTCTCGCGACTGGAAGCCCGCATCCAGGGATCCTTTTACCAAGCACTGCGCGAGCTCGATCGCTGCCGCGCCCGCGGCCCCGCGTCGCGTGCGTCTCAAGAACCGCCGATTTTGCAGAACGAACCCGTTTCCGCCCCAGCGCCGGCCAATTCGCCGTACACGCGGCACCCGTCGAAAACGTCTACAATCTGTTGATAGGAGGCATCTCCGCCATGCGGCTCGGTCTCTTCGCTCTTCTCGCAGCTGGATCTCTACTCGCCCAGCGTCCCACCGCTGGAGGTTTCGGGAGCGTGCTCTACCCCGGCACTGGCGGCCCACCCAACGCGCGGCCGTCCAATGGAAGCGGAGTCGCCGCCGGCGGTTTTCGCCACTTCGCTCCTCCGCCTCCGGCCGTCCGCCATCCCCAGCATGGGCGCACCGTGATCGTGCCCTATCCGGTTTACTACGGGGGCGGCTACTATTCCGGCTATCCGTCGAATTACGCCCCCCAGGAGGCCCCGCAGGCCGCGTACCCAACTGGACCGAGCGACTCCAGCTATCAGCAGACTCAGCCGCCCGTCGTCATCATCAACCAGTATTTCCGACCCGACGCCGTGAATCCGCAGGTACGGGATTACAGTAATGTGCCGCTGCCGCCAACCATGCCTCAGCAGGGTCCCCCGCAGGAATTTCCCGCAGCCGCGCCGGCCGACGATTCTCCCTCCTACTACCTGATCGCGATGAAGGACCATGCCATCATTGCGGCCGTGACGTATTGGGTGGATGGCGATACCATCCACTACATCACGCTACAGGGCGACCAGAACAAAGCTTCGCTCGACCTCGTCGATCGCGATTTCTCGAAACAATTGAACGCCGATCGTCGTATAGAGTTCAAGCTGCCCGCAAAATAGCGTCCCGTTCCGGCAGCGGAGGTCTTTAATGATCGACCGGCTCCGCCAGGATCTGGTAGTGTCCGTGCGCCGCCTGCGCAAGAGTCCCGGCTTTACCGCGGCCGCGATTCTCACTCTTGCTTTGGGCATAGGCGCTAATGCCACCATCTTCAGCGTCGTGAATGCCATCGTGCTGCGGCCGCTGGCAGCCCACAATCCCGATGAGCTGGTCTTTCTGAACACCCGCCTGAGCAACAAAGCGGAGTTCCCCACCCAGTCCTATCCCAACTATCGCGATTACCGCGATCAGAACCAGTCGCTCGCCGGCCTGGCCGGCTATCGCTTCGTCCCCATCAGCATGAGCCGCAGCGGCACCAACGCCCGCTTGTGGGGCTATGAAGTGACCGGCAATTATTTCGACATGCTGGGCGTGCAACCCGCCGCGGGCCGGCTGCTGCATCGCGATGACGATCTGAAATACGGCGCGCATCCCGTCGCCGTGCTCGGTTACGGCTGCTGGCAGAAGCGCTTCGCCGGCGATCCCGCCATCATCGGCAATCCGATCAAGCTGAACGGACTCGAGTACGTCGTGGTCGGCGTCACCCCGCCCGATTTCTTCGGCACCGAGCTGATCTACACACCCGATATCTACGTCCCCATCGCCATGCAGCGCCAGATCGAGCCTGGTTTCGATTGGATCGAGTCGCGCTTCGCCGGAAACATGTTCGTGATCGGACGTTTAAAGCCCGGCGTCACGATGCGGCAGGCGGAGGGCGATCTCAGTCGCGTGGCGGTGCGTCTCGCCCAGGATTATCCCAAGGAGAATGGCGGCATGGGCATCGCCCTCTCGCCTCCCGGTCTCGTCGGCAGCTACCTGCGCGGCGCTGTCACCGGTTTCGCCGCAGTGCTCATGGCTGTCGCTGGAATGGTTCTGCTGATCGCCTGCGTGAACTTGGCTAGCATGTTGCTCGCCCGCTCCGCCGATCGACGGAAGGACACCGCGATTCGGCTCGCGCTCGGCGCCGGACGCGGCCAGTTGATTCGCCAGCTTCTCACCGAAAGCGTGGTGCTCTCGATGGCCGGAGGCGTTGCCGGATTGCTGCTGGCGTGGTGGCTGATCGGACTGTTCAAGCTGTGGACTCCGCCGGTCGACTTCCCCATCCTCCCCAAACTGATGTTCGACACGCGCCTGATGATCTTCTCCTTCATCGCCTCGGTGATCACCGGTCTCTTGTTTGGACCGGTGCCTGCCCTTCAATCCACGCGCGCAGGATTGACCGGCGCGCTCAAGAGTGAAGTTCCCAATGAGCGCCTGCGCCGCTGGCATCTCCGCGACCTGTTGGTCTCCGCGCAGGTCGCTCTATCGGTGGTGTTGCTGATCGGCTCGGTGCTGGTCGTGCGCAGCCTGCAGCATGCCATGAACATCAACCTCGGCCTGAATCCCAGCCACGCCGCGCAGGTCTCCTTCGACCTCGCTCTCGAAGGCTACTCCGACAAACGCGGCGGCGAATTCCAGCGGCGGCTGATCGATAAGGTCCGCTCCATGCCTGGCATCGAATCAGCCTCCTTGGCTGACGCCTTGCCGCTTTCGCTGATGATCAATAACAACATGGTCCTGATCGAGGGCCAGCCGGTCCCGAAGATGGCGGAACAACCGATGGCGGCCATGTACAGTGCCAGTCCGGGCTACTTTCGGACGCTCGGCACGCGCCTTGTCGCCGGACGCGAGTTTGAAGATCGCGATAGGCCCGACTCGCCTCGCGTCGCGATCGTCAACCAGGCCTTCGTGCACAAGATGCTGCACGATCAACCCGCCATCGGGAAGCGCTTCCGCTTCAGCGAAGACGGCAAGTGGAACGAGATCGTCGGCGTCGCCGAGGACGGCAAATACCGCTCCCTCAGCGAAGGCCCAACCCCGGTAGTCTTCCGTTCGTTATTGCAGACCGAAACCATGTCGACCACCGTCTTCGCGCGCTCCGCGCTGCCCGATACTCAGATCCTCGATCAACTGCGCCGGGCCGTGACGGAAATGGATTCGTCGATCTCTCTTTACGACGCGCATACGCTTACCGACCATCTCGCGCTTCCGCTGTTCCCCGCGCGCGTCGCGGCAGGATTCCTGGGCGCTTTCGGATTACTGGCTGTGATCCTCGCTGCTACCGGCGTGTACGGCATGATGGCTTACGCGGTCTCGCGCCGCACCCGCGAAATCGGGATTCGCATGGCGCTGGGCGCGAGCGCATCTCAAGTGCTGGGCGTGGTGATGGGCCGCTCGGGGATGCTGGTGGGATTCGGCGCCGCGGCCGGGATCGCGATGGCGCTTGCCGCCGGGAAGTTCTTCGCCATGATCCTATACGGCGTCAGCGACAAAGACCCGGTGACTTACACGCTGGCGATCGCCGCGATGACGCTGGTGGCCTTGGCCGCCTGCTGGCTTCCTGCCCGGCGCGCGATCCGCGTCGATCCGTCGAATGCACTTCGATCAGAGTGAGGTGGGGCCGCCCTTGTGGGGCCGCCAGTCTTGGCGGCAAGCCTGCTTTCCAGCAGGCTTTCGTTTTTAGACCGGCGCTTCCAGAAAGCTCTTCAGGTCCGCCTCGTCGACCTTGGGATCTCCGGGGGCGACGTTGTTCAGCTTGCCGTCCTTCATCCACTGCTCCAGGCCATCCACCAGGCTGAACAGGTGATCGAACGAGTCCACGATGAACAGCAGCGGCTGGTAGTGGTCAATCACAAAACCCTGGTTGATGATCCACTCCATCTGCACCGGATAGCGCTGGACGTCCGGCGAATCGATCGCGTGCGCGATCTCCCCATGCGAACTGAGCAGCCCACTTCCGTAGACCTTCAAACCATCCCGCGAACGCATCAGGCCGAACTCGATGGTGAACCAGAAGAACCGCGACATCGCTCGCACGATGCTGGTTAGTCGCCGCATCTGCTCCGCAGGGTCGCGAATCTCGCGCACGATCAGCGCCGCGGTGTGCGCGCACTCGCCGAACCGCACCAAGGTATTGGCGAAGTTCACGTCGGTATGCATCGGCACATGGCCGGCGACATCGTGGAAGATGTCAGGTTCGGGGAGGTAATCGAGCTTGTCCGACGAGCGGATCGTGATGGTGGTGCAGAACTCGCGCTGGCGTAGCCGGTCGAAGAACGGGAAGGCCGGCACATAGCCGCTCACCGGTTTGGCTTCGAACCCCGTCAAGGGGCGCAGAAACCGGTTGACGTCCTCCAGGCGCGGTATCCGATCGGGGTTCAGGCAAAGGTTTTGAAGACCTTCGAGAAAGTGCTCATTCGCATACCTTTCCCAATGCGGCAGCATGCGAGCATACAGGCGCCGCCAGGACTCGTGATTCTCTTCGGAATACAGCTCGTAAGGCTGATCGATGAACAACTGCCCGTGGCTGCGCGCTTCCTCAATGAAAGGCGCCTCGGTAGTAGTAAGCCCTGGGCGAACCGTCTCGGCGAGGGTCGGCATAACTGCTCCAATAGAATCATACTCCAAAAAAGCCCCACGCGATAGTGGTGCTGAGACAATTTTGTAAGCGAGTTAAGGTCTCCTACCTGTATGCATCGATTGAATCCCCTGTTACGATTCGACCAGAGGTACTACATGGGACGCTTGAGGCACAACCTCGTTCACATCGCTTTCTTCGGTCTTGCCGGAATCCTGCCTGCACAGGCGCTGATTGAGCACACGGCGGCTGCCGCGGGCGGAAGCGTTGGTGGAATCGCAGGCAAGAAGGTGAGCGATGGCCTCAGCAAGGTCCTGAACAAGGTGGACAGCCAGACCAAGGCTGCGGCGAAACAGGGTGACCAAGGAAAGGCCAAGGAAGCGGGCACCAGGGGCGCGCCGCTGCTCCAGGTGGGACCCGGGATGCCCAAGGGCAAGGACGAGTCGGGTGTAGTCCCGCCGCCTCCGCCGTCACACCGCGCTTCCGTTCAGAAGCAGGCCCCACCGGACGTGACACCCGCGCCGGTCGCGACCCTGGCTCCTCCGCCGCCCCCGCAGCCCGAGGTGAAACTGGATGACTTGAAGCTGCTCACCGCGGGCACCAAGCGTGAGGACCTCCTGAAGCTGGGACCGCCCGCGTCGCGAGTGATGATGTTCGACGATGGCCATCTACTCGAGATCTACCGCTACATGGCGGGCGATACGACGCTCGGCGTCGTGCGACTGGTGGACGGCTCCGTCTCCAGCCTGTTGATTCGCTAGTAGGGTAGGCGATCTTGTCGCCTGCCGAGTCTTGTCAGTTGATAGACTCGTTCGCAGCCTCATGACTGCGGACAGGTTTCCACGGCGTCTCGCCGTCCTTTTCGTCTTTCTCGCCCCGTTGCTCCTGGCCGGCCCGCGCGACTTCGGTCGCGCGGAACTGGACCGCGTGATCCAGGAGCGCGGATGGAAGCTGCGCATCTCGGATGCGATCGTCGCAGGCCCGCCCGAGACGTACACCATCACCCCCACCGGCATCACCGGCGGCGACGAGCGCGGTCTAATGTACGGCCTCCTTGCCGCAGCCGAGCAGCTTCGCGCCGACGGAAGAATCACCGCCGCGAAAGGCGCGCCATCGACGGCCATGCGCGGCATCCGCTACTTCATCCACAATGCCGATCTGGAGCGCGACTGGTATTACTCGCACGAATACTGGGACGAGTACCTTTCGATGCTGGCTCGCAATCGCTTTAATCGCTTCAACTTGGTGTTCGCGCATCAGACCGCTTACCTGGCGCCGCCGCATCCTTTCTGGGTGGATCTGCCTTAGTTCCCTACCATCCGCGCCCGGAATCTCAGACCCGAACAACGGGAGAAGAACCTAGAGATGCTGCGCTACATCTCACAGGGCGCCACCGACCGCGGCATCGACTTTACGCTCGGCGTGTGGGAGCACAATCTGAATCCGAATTGGCAGCCGCTGATGACAGCCATGACCGAGGGGCTCACGCGCGAGAATATCGGCCCCTACAGTTACGCGGCGCTGAAGAAGGTGCTGCAACTCTGCCCGGCGATCAAGAGTGTGCAGATGCGGACCAACTCCGAATCCGGCATCCTCGCCGATCAGCAGGTTGACTTCTACAAGAACTACGTCTTCCGCGCGATAAAGGATGCGCGCCGCCCCGTGATTCTTGATCTGCGCGCGTGGATCGTCGCGGGTGGAATGATCAAGGCCGCGGAAGAGGTCGGGGTACCAGTGCGGCTCTCGACGAAATACTGGGCCGAAGACATGGGCCGCCCTTATCAGCCGGCCGAGACGTATCCCAACTACAGCTATCTCGGTTTTCTCGAACACCCGCGCAGCTACAAGTTCTACTGGGAGATCTGGGCGCTCGGGTCGCATCGCCTGCTGCTGTGGGGCAATCCCGATTACGTGCGCCGATCGGTCGGCACGTTCGGACTCGGCGGGGCCGAAGGCTTCGAAATCGATCCGCCGCTCGCGCAGAAAGGCTTCGGCAATCGGCCTGGAACCTGGGGAGTCTTCACTGCGGCCGAATCGAAACGCGTGTTCTGGAAGTGGGAATTCGAGCGCTACTGGCTGTTCTACCGGCTGTGGGGCCGTCTCAGTTACGACCCCGCGACCAATGAGCGCGCTTGGATGGACGAGATGCGTCGGCGCTTTGGCGACGGGGCGCGCAACGTGATGGATGCTTACATCGCGGCGAGCCAGGTGATCAACGAAATCGTCGCCGCGCATCTGGCTGATCCCAACATGTACATCTGGCCGGAGATCAATCCCGGCGGCGTAGCCGAAGCGTACAAGGAGGTTTTGCCGAGCGATTGGAGGTATATCGAGTCGATGAAGGAGGGGGTCGAGCACCGCCTAAATGGGCTCGTTTCGTCGAAACAGACACCGCTCGAAACCGCGCAGCTTCTGGATCGCTTGGCGCTGCGCATCACAACGTCGCTGGCCAACGCGCTTGGAAAGGTGGAACAGAGTCGCGAATGGCAGTCAACGTTGATTGACTTCAGGGTACTCGCGGACCTCGCGGCGTTTCACGCCTACAAGCAGCGCGGAGTGTACATGCTGGCGTATTTCGACCGTACCGGATCGCCGATCGGTTTAAACGCGGCGACGCGTGAGTTGACCGCCGCGGGGCAGGTCTGGGAAGAACTGGTGAAGCTGACCGAAAACGTCTACCCACCCAACATGGCCTTCGGCCCCGAAGACGTCGGTCATTGGAAAGATAAGTTGCCCTACGTCCGATACGACGTCGAGCATCTCAGCGAGCGCCGCGAAATCCTCAAACGCTTCGGCCAGTTCGACGCCGCATTTGATTTCAGCGCACCGGTGCGAAAGCGGCCTTCGCCCGGCGCGTATCGCGAAGACGATTCCGTGCTGGGCAATTCCGTCGAGCCGCGGTTCACTGCAGTCGATGCGGCGACGCGCTATTCCGACACCACCGGATTCGGCTGGCTAGACGAGGGCCAGCGCGAAGCGGTCGGCATCCCGCTGACGGCTTACGCGGAAATGAAAGCGGTCGCGAAGGACCCGAAGAACCTTCCACACGACGTGCTGTATCGCGACTTCATTCGCGGTTCTGGCGCGCAGAAGTTCGGGGTGAAACTTCCTGATGGCGAGTACAAAGTTTCGCTACTGCATCCCGATCGCAGTGTCGACGAACAGTCGCTACGCGCCGAGAACGGACTCCTCACCATCACAATGCCCGCTGGCGATTGGTCGATCAGCGGAATCGTCGTGAAGGGAGTGGGCCCTGAGAAGCGGTATCCCGCGCCGTATCCGGCCGAATCGAAGGGCCCTCATCCCATCGCGCGCCACACTCCACCCAGAGCCGCCAAGCCCGGCGAGCCGCTTTCGCTGACCATCAACGTACCGATCAATTCACCAATACGCGCCGTGCGGCTGCATTACCGCGCCGTGAATCACCTGGTCCCGTTCAAGACCATCGAAGGCAAACCTGGCGAGCCCTTCACGATTCCCGGCGCCGACATCTCGCCGCGCTGGGACCTGATGTACTACTTCGAGCTGCTCTCGACGGACACCGGCTGGTTCCAGCCCGACCCCGCGCGCGAAACGCCGTATTACGTCGTGAAGGTATCATCGCCGACGAACTGACAGAACTCGTCGAGCGGCGCGCGATCGGCCCACATGCGATTCACCGGAGCCGCATCATCCTTGTACCCGATCGACATTCCGGAAAAGAGTATCCACTCCTCTGGGGGATTGAGAAACTCCCGAACCGTCCGGTGATAGCGCGACCAGCATTCCTGCGCGCACGAATCGAGCCCCGCCTCGCGCAGCAGCAGCATCACGGTTTGCAGATACATTCCGAGATCGGACCATTGCGGCGGACCCATCTGCCGGTCGGTGTAGCAGAACAACGCCAGCGGCGCGCCGAAGAACTGGTAGTTGTTGGCGAAAAAACGTGCGCGGCCGATCTTGTTCTCGCGAGGAATGCCCATCAGTCCGTAGTAATCCTCACCGTTCTTGAATCGATAGTCGCGATAGGGCGCTTTGAGCGGTTGCGGATAAACGTGGTACTCGACGGGCAGATCGCCTTCGGAGGACTCCTGCAGCCGCTGAATCATTCGCGCTTTGAACCGCGCCAGCGGCTCGCCCTGCACCACGTACAGCTTCCACGGCTGGACATTACCGCCCGATGGCGCCCGTGACGCCGTGGTCAGGATGCTTCTGATGATCTCGATCGGAACGGGCTGGTCGAGAAACGCCCGCACGGATCGCCGCGAAACCACCGCTTCGGTAACTGTCATTCGCTATCGATGATACTTCGCGGGGCGGCGATTACTGCTTCGGCGGCTTCCAGAGATCCGGATCCGCGTCGACCCATTCCTTTGCAGGAAGGCTGATGCCGGGATGAATCGCGAAGATGTTGGTCTCTGAGCTCAGCACAGCGTTGCTCATCAGCTCGTGCAGTTTCGCCGCAGCCGTTGGGCCCAGCGCCTCTTCGAAACGGCGGCTATGGGTGAAACGCGAAATTCCTGCCTCTTCGAGCGATCCGGCGGGAGTCAGTACCAGGAATGTGCCGTCCGCCATGCCCGACGAAACTTCGTAGATCGAGTGAATGTCCGTTAGTCCGGCGCGCTGGTGGCCGCTGCGCAGGATACGCCATATTTCGGCGTACTCGCCTTCATGTCCCGCGCGCACGGTTACGACCGTGATGGAGAAAAACCGCGGACGAGCCCCACTGAGGCCGCGGCCACTGCTGATATCGTCGCGATGGTGGGCGAAGATGGTACGCCCCTCGTTCAGCAATCCATCTTTACTGGCGGTGATCTTGCCCAGCGCTTCTCCGAGCGCCGAATTCTTGGAGATGTCCGTACCCACCTGTTCGACGTCGGCGTAGTTGTCAAAGCCGCAGAGGACCCAGACGTCGCTGACCCCAGTGGCCGCACTCAACCCGAGAAAGCTGCGCGGAAAACCGAGCCGTGCCAGAGTCGCCACGGCGTCGACCTCATTCCTGAAGTAGTCGGCTTCCTTGCCGGGCCGCAAAGTCTCTCGGAATATCTGCAGGATGCGCGGCGCGGGCGTGAGGGGGCTTTGCGCTAGCGCCGTCGCGCCCAGAAACGCTAGCCATACAGCGATCCGTTTCACGATTGTGGCTTGCGTAATTGTATACCCAACTCGCGCAAATTGCGCTCCGGAACTTCGCTGGGCGCGTCGCACATGAGGTCGGTGCCCTTGGCCGTTTTGGGGAAGGGAATCACTTCGCGGATGGAGGTCTCACCCGCCAGGATCATCACCAGCCGGTCGAGGCCGAGCGCGATCCCGCCATGTGGCGGCGCTCCGTACTCCAGCGCCTCGAGCAGAAACCCGAAGCGGCGCTTCGCTTCATCCTCGCTGAACCCGAGGGCGGAAAAGACTTTCGACTGCACATCGCGACGATGAATACGAATGGAGCCTGAGCCGAGCTCGGTGCCGTTCAACACCAGATCATACGACTTGGCGCGACAGCGCGCCGGATCGCTGGTCAGCTTCTCCAGATCCTCGTCATGCACCGAAGTGAACGGATGATGCGCCGCGTTCCAGCGCTGTTCTTCGGCGTCCCACTCGAACATCGGGAAATCCACGACCCACAGAAACTTGAAATTCGTCGGGTCCAGCAGTTTGTGCCGGTCGTTGTACTTTTGCGCGGCGTGCAGCCGAAGCTGGCCAATCGCGACCAGGACGGTTTCTTCCGGGCGGTGACCTTTCGGTTCGCCGGCCCAGCTTGCGAGCAGCAGCAGGTCCTCTTCGCCGGCGTCGGTTCGCGCGCGGACCTTTTCCATGGCTGCCGGATAATCCCGCTCCAGGCGCTTGGGATCGTCAAAAACACGCAAGCCGCGTTCTGTTCCAAACGCTTTGAGGTCGTCGCGTTCTTTACGACTGAGCGCGCCGGTCTTGGGGACGATGATGGCCGCCACCGGTAGGTCGCCATTCGCGAGCGGTGTTCCGGCGAACAGATCCTCCACGCAATGGAATGGTGGAACACGCGCGTCGGGCTTGTCGCTACCGTAGGCGCGCATGGCCTCCGCGTAGGTCAGGCGTGGGAATGGAATCGCGACATCATAACCGGCCACCTTGCAGGCAGCACGTACCAATGGCTCCACCATTTCAAATACGCGGGCCTGCTGTGGAAACGACATTTCGATGTCGATCTGCGTAAACTCCGGTTGCCGGTCGGCACGCAGGTCCTCATCCCGAAAACATCTTACGATCTGAAAGTACTTATCAAAACCGCTCACCATCAGGAGCTGCTTGAAAATCTGTGGTGATTGCGGCAGCGCATAGAAGGTTCCCGGATTCACGCGACTGGGCACCAGATAATCGCGCGCGCCTTCGGGTGTCGAGCGCGTCATGAAAGGCGTCTCGATTTCGAGAAATCCTTCGCGGGTGAGCGTCTCCCGCACCGCAAACGAAATCTTCGAGCGCAGGATGATGTTGCGCTGCATGTGCGGGCGGCGCAGGTCCACATAGCGATACTTCAGACGCGCGTCTTCCTTCACGTCCACCGCTTCTTCCATGGGGAAAGGCGGCGTGCGTGATTCGTTCAAAATCCACAGCTTCTCGACCGCGATCTCCACTTCGCCAGTCGGGATCGCGGGATTGATGGTATCCGCGGAGCGCAGCTCCACGCGGCCTTCCGCCGCGATCACATATTCGGAGCCGAGGAGTCCGACCTTGGCGTGCAAAGCCTCGTCCTCCGCGTGAAACACCAGTTGCGTCACGCCGTCGCGGTCGCGCAGGTGGATGAAGACCACGCCGCCCAGATCGCGGCGGCGGTGCACCCAGCCCATGATCAGCGCGCGCTTGCCGGCGTCGTCGGCACGCAGTTCTCCGCAACTGTGCGTGCGTCGAAGTTCGCCTAAGAAATCAAGAGGTACGGATTCCATTTTGTTGTTTGACGCGTTCGGCAAGCTGCTCGCGACGGAGAGAGACCTGCTCGCCAGACGCCATGTCCTTCAATTGATATGTTCCCGCAGCGATCTCGTTGTCTCCAAGAATCAGCGCGAATCTTGCCCCCGATTTGTTGGCGACTTCGAGCGCCCGCTTCAGCTTACGGTCCGGCGATCGCTCCACCGAAATTCCGGCGGCGCGTAATTCCGCAGCCAGTCCGCCGGCGTGTAGCTCCGCGGCATCGCCCAGGGTGGCAAGAAACACGTCGACCACCGGTTTGTGCTGGTTGGGATGCGCCTCTTCGACGGTCATCACCAGCCGATCCTCACCGATCGAGAATCCGATTCCCGGAGCGGGCACTTTCGAACCGAGCGCTTCCGCGAGGCCGTCATATCGTCCGCCGCCGAGCACCGAATTCTGCGCACCCAAAGCGCCGTGCGTGATCTCGAACGTGGTGCGCATGTAGTAATCCAGCCCGCGCACCAATCGTGGACGAACTTCGTAGGTGATGCCGCGCGAATCCAAGTGGGTGCGCACGGCGGCGAAGTGTGTCCTGCAGCCTTCGTCCAGATAATCCAGGATCGACGGCAGTGTGTCGATGTACTTCTGATCTTCCGGCACCTTGCAATCCAGCACCCGCAGAGGATTCGTCTCGGCCCGCCGCTGGCAATCGCTACACAATTTCGGCGCGATGTCCTTAAGCTTCTCGCGGAGCGCCGCTACATAAACAGGGCGGCAGTCCGAACATCCCACCGAGTTGATCAGCAGGTGCGCGCCTTCGAGCCCGGCGCGCTGCAATAACTCGACCACCATCTCGATCACTTCGGCGTCGACCATCGGCGATTCAGAGCCAATCGCTTCCGCGCCGATCTGATAGAACTGCCGGAAGCGGCCCTTCTGCGGACGTTCGCGGCGAAACATCGGACCGATGTAGAAATACTTCTTGATGCCGGGGATTTGGTCGAGCCGGTGTTCAATGTACGCGCGAATTACCGATGCCGTGTTCTCCGGGCGGAGCGTGAGCGAGGAGCCGTCACGATCCTCGAACGTGTACATCTCTTTGCTGACGATATCGGTATCTTCGCCGACGCCGCGCGCGAACAGAGCAGTCTCTTCGAAGATCGGCGTGCGGATCTCGTGGTAGTTATAAACGCGAAACACCTCGCGCGCCACCGACTCGACGTGATTCCAGACGGCGGTCGCGGGCGGGAGAAGGTCGCGAGTTCCTTTGACGGCTTTGATCACGACTCTCCCTTATACACGCGCGATTTTTCCACGTAATGCGCGACGCCTTCACGAAAACGCGCCTGCTCCTCCGCGGTAACTTCGCGGCGCGGCTTCGCCGGCATTCCCATCACCAGCGTGTTTGGCGGCACCTCTACGCCTTCCGCGACTAATGCTCCGGCAGCAACAACCGACCCTTTACGAACACGCGCGCCATTCAAAATGATGGATCCGATTCCGATCAACGTGTCGTCTTCGATGGTGCATCCGTGCAGCGTGACCGAGTGCCCGACGGTCACGCGGTCGCCGATCGTCAACGGAAATCCCTCGTCCAGGTGAAGTACGCAATTGTCCTGAATACTGGTGTCCTGGCCGACGCGAATCGGGCCCGTATCGCCACGCAGCGAGGCGTTAGGCCACACGCTGGAGCGCTCGCCGATCTCGACGTCGCCGATCACTTGCGCGCTCGGATCTACGTATGCCGATAGGGCGACCTTAGGCGCGATTCCGCGAAAAGTACGAATCATATGCGGGGTGAATCTTCATGCTAACAGATGCAGCTATCCTCAAAAGATGCATACGGCTGGGCTCAAAAAATGATTGACGCGAGTCCCTCTGATTCAAGCGAGGAACAGCGCCTGATTCTGCGCACCGTGCGCGAATTCGTGGAGCGCGAGGTGATCCCCGTGGCGAGCGCGATGGAGCATAGCGGCGAGTATCCGCACGCCCTCGCCGATCAGATGCAGAAGCTGGGATTGTTCGGCCTGAACACGCCGGAGGAATTCGGCGGAACCGAGGTCGACTACGTGACGTTCGCGCGCATTTTCACTGAGCTGGCGCGCGGCTGGCTGGGGCTCGCGGGAATCGTCGGGACGCATTTGGTGCTGTGCGACGTGCTGGTGCGCTACGCGACCGAGACACAGAAGCGCCGCTTTCTGCCGGGTCTCGCGAGCGGAGAACGACGCGGCGGGATCTGTCTTTCGGAGCCGGGAGCAGGAACGGATTTGCAGAACATCACGACTACGGCTACTCGCGACGGCGTTGTGTATCGCATTAACGGGTCGAAAATGTGGGTGACGAACGGACGGCACGGAAGCACGTTCCTGCTGCTGGCGCGCACCGATCCAGCGGCCAAGCCGGCCCATCGCGGAATGAGCGCGTTCGTGATCGAAAAGGGCGCGACTGGCCTGGTCGTCAGCCGCGACATCGACAAGCTGGGATACAAGACGGTCGAGACGTGCGAGCTGCATTTCGAGAATTTCCCGGTGCCTGTCGAGAACTTGATTGGTGGAGTCGAAGGCGAAGGATTCGTGCAGGTCATGACGGGGCTCGAGGCGGAGCGGATCAATGTCGCCGCGCGCGGGCTGGGGATTGCACAGGCGGCTTTTGAAGAAGCGATCCGCTACGCGCAGCAGCGGGTGACTTTCGGAAAGCCGATCGCGCAGCACCAGTTGATCCAAGCCAAGTTGGCCGACATGGCGACCAAGATCGAGGCGTCGCGGCTGTTGATCGAATCGGCGGCTGAAAAGAAGAATCGCGGCGAGCGCTGCGATCTCGAAGCGGGGATGGCCAAGCTGTTCGCGACCGAAACCGCGGCGGAGGTGTCGTTCGACGCAATGCGGATTCTGGGCGGCAACGGATACTCCAAAGACTTTCCGGTTGAACGCTTTTATCGCGACGCGCCGCTGGTGGTGATCGGTGGGGGGACCAATGAATTGCAGCGATTGATCATCGCACGGAGGTTGTTGGAGAAGTACAAGGCCGAGTAAGGAAATGATATCCTTACTATATGGTAAGGAAACCGGCTATCGCGAAAGTGACCAGTAAGGGCCAGATCACCATTCCGCAGGAGATCCGCGAGCGGCTGGGGTTGCAGAAGCGTCAAACCATCGTGCGCCGCGCAAGAGGCGAAAAGGATCGCTTCGCGAAGTACGTGGGTGCCCTTCCGGCTTTTCCGGGCGGCCTGAAAGAGATCAACGCCTGGATTAGAGACATGCGGGATCCGGATTGAGAACCGCGATCGATTCAAACGCGTTTTCTCTAATGTGGTCGGGCGGACCGCAGGCGTCAGACGTTGCGCTAATCCTCGAAACGCTGGGCGAGGAGGGCGGTTTAATGATTTCTGCGCCGGTTTTCGCCGAACTGCTCGCATATCCCAAGATGACGCCGCACTTCCTGGATCGATTCTTGATGGATGAGCGGATCGAAGTTGATTTCGATCTGGGGGAAGAGATTTGGCGAGAGGCGGGCCACCGCTTTGCTAAGTATTCCGAGCGCCGACGAAAGTCGAGAGGCGGTGTCGCGCGACGGCTGCTGGCGGATTTCGTGATCGGCTCGCACGCACTGCTTCGCGCGGACCGATTTCTAACGTTCCACGCGGGTTGCTACGAGAAGGACTTTTCAGACTTGAGAATCGTGGTGCCGGGAGCGTGAGCTAGTGCACCGTACGCGTCTTCCGATTCATATAATCCATCAGCAAATACTGCCCTAGCGTATAAGGCGTTGTGAAATAAGCCTTCCCCCGGCACAACTGCGTGACCTTCTGGATGAAATTCACCAAGCCGTAATCGCTCGCCAGCATGAACGTGTTGATCAGAATCCCCTGACGCTTGCAGCGACTCACTTCTTCCAGCGTTTTGCTGATCACCAGCGGATCGAGCCCGAACGCGTTGCGATACACGCGACCATCCTCCAGCGTCAGCGCGCTCGGTTTGCCGTCGGTGATCATGATGATCTGCTTCATGTCCTTGCGCTCTTCGGCCAAGAGGCGCTGCGCCAGAATCAGTCCGTCGCGAGTGTTGGTGTAGTAGGGACCCACCTGCACGCGCGCCAACTCTTCCAATCGCAGCTCCTCCGCGCCATCGTGAAACAGCACGCAGCGCAGCGTATCGCCCGGATATTGCGTACGAATCAGATGCGCCAACGCCAGCGCGACCTTCTTCGCGGGAGTGAAGCGATCCTCGCCATACAGAATCATGCTGTGGCTGCAATCCAGCATCAGCACGGTAGCGCAGGAGCTTTGATACTCGGACTGGTGCACGTGCAGATCTTCGTATTCGAGATTGAGCGGCAGCTTCACACCCTCGCGGCGCAGCGCCGAAAAGAGAGTCTCCCCGATGTCCAGATTCATCGTGTCGCCGAACTCGTACTGCTTGGGCGCGCCGCTGGTTTCAACGCCGGTCGCCAGATCGCGCGTATCGTGCGCGCCAAAACTCGCGCGGCCCAAAGACCCCAGCAGATCCTTCAGCGTCTTGAAACCCAGGAAGTCGACGCTCTTATCGGTGACCTTGACATCCACCTTGCCTTCGGCGTCGCCCGCGCCGCCCGCTTGCGGTTCCGTGGTCAGGTACCCTTCATCCACCAGTTTCTGCACCAGCCGGTTGAGGAGTTGATCCAGCTCCTGCTCGCTCATGGCCTCGAGCTGTTTTCGGATCTGCTCCGCGCGATCGCGATCGAACATCTCGCCACGTTCGATGGCCTGTTCCAGCGCGCGCTTCAGATCCTCAAGTGTGTGCTGGTTCCACTCGCTGAAGCGCATGTACGGATTGTCGAAGCCGCTCTGCAGAAAGAAATCCGAGAGCGCGCGCATCAAATCCTCGGAACTGAGGCCGAAGTCATCGCCGGTATAGCGCGAGTAGCGGACCCACTTCATTGGTACTGCCTGCGCGCAGCCTTCTTCCCGTCGTCGCCAGGTTGCTCGCGGCGGCGCGGCTCCGCCATAAAGCCAGCCTCCTCATTGCGATTGATGCGACGATGCGCGTACAGGCCTTCGAGAATAAACTCAGCCGCGGAAGCGCGCAGTGCATCCGGTTCGCTGGCCCCCAGGCCCAGCTTGCCGGTTTTCTCCAACAGACCCTGAATAGGTTCCAGCTCCTTCACCATTTGCGCCGACGCGGCGG
>WNFL01437314.1_pt1 | contig 17627 bp, 23 predicted proteins | sample 5400361 | NCBI WGS metagenome assembly WNFL01 (sample SAMN13153351, study PRJNA577476) | soil metagenome | isolation source: 40 cm soil on Douglas fir-dominated hillslope | place: USA:California | collected 2013-09-17 | reverse complement strand
CTCCAACCAGTCAAAATCAAATGTGAGCTGCCGCGTCGCCATCCTCCGACGCGCTCGCTGCGACGCGCGTGCGCGGCAAAAGTCACGCCGAGCGCGCGCCATTACGCTATTTTGGGTGAATAAGAAGGGCTAGACGACTTGCACCTTGCTATCTAACAGATTGAACTTGAATCCGAAGTTCCCTGTTTTCTGCCAGCCTGCGTGCCAAAGGACGCGCTTGCCGATGTAGCTCACGAACGGCAGCGGGATGGCGGTATGAATGATTGACCACTTGAAGCAGAGCGGGTGCGGGTCGGGGAGATCGTTCCACGTGGTCGCGAAGAGCGGCGCAGTGCCCGTGACGGTGAGCCCATCGGGACGTACGTCTTGATGTCTATCTTCCCACGTACATCGGGATGGCTGTCCTTCCGCCGCTCATTGTCTGGATTTGCTGGCGCAAGTGGTTTGGATCGTCCGCGGCTTCGTGAGCGCGCGCGATAGGAAAACGCAATGGCGCCTAGTCTCGGTCGCCTCGCGGCCCGTCAAGCCCGGCTTCCAGCAAGCGAACCGGGTCGCGCTCACCAAATCTTGCTGCTGCAATAATGCGTCTGGCGACTATCTCGCGCACCACCTCAGGCTGGCCGGTGTCTTTAAGCGCTTTGCAGGCAGCTTCGAAAGCTTCACTCATCGCCGCAAGGGCTTCGGGGCCGAATGCTCCCGGTTCTATGAACGAACTAATCGACATGTCGCTCCCATTCCTTTTTCAGGCGGGAGCGCCACCGGTCTCTCAGCCACCGGCGCCCAACGGGTCGTTGCCAATGATCTCAACATACTACGCCCAACCAGTAAGCGCAGCGAGTCAATTCGGGCAGTAGCGGCGACCGGCCGCGTAGGACACGCCCACCAACATCATCCCATGAAAGGCGCCGGGTTTTTTCGCGTCGCGCCACCGCCGCTCAACTCGGCGCCACCACCTCGAGCACGTCGCCGATTTCAAGCCGCCCGCGTCGCGCCAGCATCATCAGCGCGACACGCAAGGCGTCGGCCGGCGACGCTCGCTCGCGTTCGATTTCCTGGTCGCGATTGTGCAGCACGATGACAATTGTGCGGTCTATCAGCTTCACGCCCGCCGGCATGGTCAGCCGCGCCCCACATGGCATAATGCTACGCCCGCACGGCGAAACGAATGTGGATGAGCAGCGCCGCGTTGACGCCACGGCTGCTGCTCGCGAGTAGCTCCAGCGCGCGGCAGCGCTCAGGGCTGAGGCGATGTTTTCGAGGGGGCGATGGCATCGGGAACTCAGCCTATCACTTCCCCCGTCTCACCTCTTCATAACGCTTTTTGCTGCCTGCGCTTCCTCCAGCGTATCGGCCATTCCCTGGTTGGGCGGCGTAATCGGCCGCCCCGGACCTGCCTCTTGCAGGAACCATCTCCACTTCGGTTTTCCCGATGATCATTTCTCGATAGATGGGACCAACGAATCGTGTCGTCGACCGCCGCATAGTCATCGTCCGGCCAATTGGACGATTCCCAGCCTTCGATGCGGGCTTGGGCGCTTGATTTGCGGAGGAGGAGGGTCATGCCCCAAGCTAAGAACAAAAAGGGAACATAAATCAAGGGCAACCGATCTCGCTTTCGGGAACCTTTCTAGCTTTGTCGGGTTAGCGACTCACCGCGATGGGCCCGATGGCTCTTCTGCCCCAACCCACCATCAGGCGGTGCCTTTTCTTCGCGGACGTGTAGGGGGCGAAATCCCGAACGAGACAGGAGCAAACATGAACAAGAGCTTGCTTGCGATTACTGCGCTCTTTGTTGCAAAAAAGCGTCTTTGTTAATGAGTTGAACGGCACGGGGTCGCCCCCGCGCCGACTACAACCGCTGTTCGCGCTCCAAAGCCTTCGACTTTTATTTGACGCACGTATCGATCATCCTTTCCAGGCAGGGCGTGTTTACCAGCCGCCAAAAGCTGCCGGACCTGCCCGGCGAGCCGGCGCGGGCGCACCAATCTATTAATCGTCTCGGACTTGACAGCGAGACACGGGATTCCATCGCAGGTGCGACGAATCCCCCAAGGACCGCGACAAAAAAGTGAATAGGTTCCTTCAAAAGCAGGGAAAGTCGATTGTGAGCACATCTACCATTCAGCGCGCATTGAAGGATATTAGGGCGCGCGGTTGACCGCATTTGATTGGCTCTGCACGCAATTGCAGCGTGCTTTGACCGCGACCTTCCACGATCTTGCTGGTGCTCGCGACAGGTGCGAGCAAATCCACCGGAACATTCCGGTCCACCCAGCGAGGTCAACAACATGCAAGGCCCCATCGCTTATAGCATAGCCGACGCGTGTGCCGCCACATCGTGAGGGCGAACCACAATTTATGAAGCAATACGATCCGGAAATCTCCGAGCCATCAAGGTTGGGCGACGAACAGTCATTACGGCAACCGATTTAGCCGCGTGGCTTGATTCCCGTAATGTAGTGGGACACCCGACGACACACACCGAGCGCAGCGATGCGTCGGCCAAATCCACCACACTCCTACGGGGCCGGCGATGAAGCGCATAAAAAGATAGCGCGTTCGCTCGATGGAACGCAGATCAAGGAGTTGCATCCCTCCGTAATGGAAACTCCCGCACATCTAATAGGAGCAGCTCGCTAATTTTGTAAAGGATGACGCGTAATCGATTTTGCAGAGGAGGATAAACCGTGGCTACACGTTCGACCACTAAGAATTGTAAAGACGTTAAACTTTGGGTGGCAGCGGCAATTGCCGAGGAAAGTCGCCGGTCATCAGGTCAGCTTTGGAAAGGTGCTACCTCCGCAGACGGCGCCTACAACGAACGCCTTCGCCGGATCAAGTTTTTGCGCAGGCACGGATCGAAGGCCAACTGCGTCGCAGAGCGATTGGAAGGATGCGACGTGCCATGCAGGTGCTTGTCGGGGGCCTGCCCGGAATGTGGCCGGTTACTGCAGCGCTGGTTTGTGCGCCAGTCCAAGAAGTTCATCTGCGACTGCATTCGTGAGCCCGACCAGCCCCCGGCGGCCTTGAGCATCATACCGGCAGACGCAACTGTCAGCCCGGGAAAGCTAGCCGCGTTTTCGAGTGTCAACTTTCAACGAAGGCTTAAGTACGCCTTGGACAAGGCGGGTATTGGACCGGCGCTAGGCGGCATTGACTTTTCGTTCAACGAAGATCGCGACGAACGCTATCCCCCGTTCTGGAGTCCCCACGCCTACCTGATCGCACCCAGCATTTTAGATACTCAGATCAAGACTCTACGTAAGTGTTTTGGCAGCACTGCGGAAATTCCCAAGCCCCTCATGGTTACGCCGTTACAAAACAACGCCAGTCGAACATCTTACGCGTTGAAAATGACATTTGAGCAGCGTGTTGGCTATGAAGAGGCCAAGGTTGCAGAGAGTGGGAGCACCCGGAAGTGCAGAAACACAACCACCGATCGCTTACGAGCAAGTGAGCGTGCCGAATTATTTATATGCCTGAATCAAATCGGCTTAGGAGGACGCGTGATTTTTGTTGGGGCTAAGCCCGTCCTCACGTCGAGTGGCGTATTTATTCGGTGAGCTTCGTATCAGCCCATTGGAAAGAAATGGCTGAAGATGACGTTTGGAGGTCAAAGGAAGTCGTTTCAGAGGAAAATAGACAGAAAAAGTGACTACACTGCACGTCACAGCATCATCAGGCCATGCGATGACGCCGCTTATATGCACCGGTGGACGATTAGTCATGTTGACGAAAGACGTGTGCATGCTGTGCGCCTGCGCACTCCGCAGACCGTTTAATTTGATAATTGATCAACGCGAGTTAATTAACAGTCGAGTGAATTGACGAGCGATTTAGACTGACATCACCTGGTTTGTGTACTTGTAAATAAGCTGTGCAGCGTGTGCGCTGTATATGTATCACGTATAACAATCGGAAACAATGCCATGAAACCACACATGAAACACAAGCCATGTATAACACTTGCCGCAATTGCAGAGGATGAGGCATTACAAAAATAGTTTGCGATAATCGAGTTTCAGAACGTACACGGAAACAAAAAGCAACTCGTTCTACCAAGGTCATCGTTACGTACGGTATCACGTATGGTCCAGATGCTCGACGATGCGGGCGCATCATTGCCGGTGTGTGAACACGAGACGAAAAAGATGGTAAGGTCATTGTTGTTGTCGGAAAGAAATGCTCCACGATGGAAATTTGCGGCGGCCACGGGATGGTACGATGGCCATCGTGTTTTTATCCACCCTCACGAGGTGATCGGACGGGTTCGTGGCCGTGCAGCTGTCAAACCGCCACGCCCTCGTGCGACAGATCACAGTGCTGCGCTCACAGTCCGGGGCTCCCACAAAGACTGGCAGCACAGGGTCGCAACACCGGCTCAATTCTCGAGCAGAATGGTGTTGGGAATTTGCGCGGCGCTTGCTGCGCCGCTTCTTGACTTTGTTGACCTTAACTCGTTCGGAATTCACATGTTTGGACCCGGCAAGGTCGGAAAAAGCACCCTGCTGGTCGTGGCTGGCTCGGTGATCGGGTTTGGGTCGGAACAGGACCTATCCAATTTTCGAACGACAGATGCCGCCTTCGGGGAGGTTCCAGCAGCATTCAACGACATGCTGCTGCCGCTTAATGAACTGGGTCTTCTGAAAGGGAGTCTTGCAGATCGGAATCAGCGCATTCGAGACTTATCATATGGATTTGCCGAAGGACGCGGGACGACCTATTCGAAGCTGGCGACAATTGATGGTGAGGGAGCGAAGCGAAGGTGGCGCTCCATCGCGCCGGGCACTGGCGAAGAGGCAATAGACGACATTTCCACGGCAGCCGGAACCATTAGGATGACAGGCGCCTCGATTAGATGGATTGATCTACCGGCTGTTCGGAAAGGTGCAGACGATATCTTGGACCGCTGCCCGGATAAGATTGACGCCGCCGATCGTAGGACCTGGGTACGGCAACGTTGCAAGGCGTTTCGCCGCGCGTGTCGCACCGATCATGGCGTCGCAATCCAACACTTTATCGAGCGGGTCATCAAGCACCGTCGTACGATCAAAGTGGACCTGCAAAGCCTCACGGATCAGTTCGTTGAGGCAGAAATCCGTAGAGGTGATGGACCGGCAGTCCAACATCTCGCCATGTGTTTCGGCCACTTGGAAGCGGCAGGACTTCTTGGGGTTCGGTTCAAGACCCTTCCGTGGTCAGAAAAAGTTGTCCGATCATGTGTTAGACGATGCTATCGGGATGCTAGGCGAGCGCTGCGTACCGAGACCGATCTATTACGGCAAGGGCTCCGGGTATTGTGGAAGAAGCTCGACGGGGAAGGCCTGGTGGACCTCACACCACCCACGCGTGTACCGGAGCATGCGTTCAAGGCCGGCGATGGCTACTTCCAGAAGACCCAACTCGGTTTGGAGGCCACGATCCGCGCCGGCAGGTTTAAAATGTGGTTCAAGGATCCTCGACAGCCCGCTATCGTGCTGCGCTGGCTCTATGCGAAAAGCGCCCTAAGCACAAAGGGGTCGCCGCCGGCTAAACCTGGGACCGGAATCGTTTGGGCGGAAAGCCAGCCGCTGTGGCCTGACGGTTCGCGGCCGCGATCAATCGTGATCGAGCTAAGTTTTAAGTTACTTCATCAAGTCAAATCGTGACAGCCTAGAGAGGTAAATCTCGACGATGCCCTGACCGCGCCAGGCGTCGCCATCGTTGGCCCGCAAGCATTTATCTGGTCGTATTTCCTAGTCTCGTGGCGAGCGGGCCAACGAGGGCACTTCTTTGTAACGCGCTTTCACTTTGTGTTGGTATTTCAGGGGCGTCTTGTCAACGACATGGTCGCCTCTGTGAAGTCACTGCTCCAGGTATTTCCCGGTAAAACGCCTACGCGCGACCACCGTCGCGTCGGCCCAGGCCCTCCGAAATTTTCGCGCACGTTTCCATTCCGACCTCAGTGCGGCGTACGCTCCCTCGTCGCGGACATGTTCTTCGGCTGAGGCGCCATCACCGTGGCGCCGCTTCGGCGCCAACTCCATGACCTTGGCGACTTGCTTCTCCACGGTGGGTTCCTTTGCGACCTTTAGGAGGGCTGCCTGATGGTCATCGAGTCCTAGCTCCTTCGCTTTGGATTTCGCCTCCGCAGAGATGCCGGCGATAACTTTGGAACGCCGTATCTTTTCTCGGCTCAGATTTAATCGGCGAGCCGTTTTACTGATTCCTTTGTCTTTCGGCTGCCGACCGCCAGGTTGGGCAAGTTGCCCAGCCTCGTGCCGCGCGTCGATCAGGTCTGCCCACTCGCACACCAACTCGGCGCGATCAAGGGCAGACAGCTCCGAACGGTGAAGATTTTCGGCAATCTCCCACAGCCGAGCATCCCTTTTATCGCCGTCCAAATATACCGCGCTGATCCTTTTCCACCCCAGCAACTTCGCTGCCTCAAGCCGGTGCTGTCCGGCCACGAGGACCGGTACCTTCTCGGCACTGTAATCCCGGCCCTTTCTCGCCCGGACCGTAATCGGCATTCGCTGACCGATCTCGGCCATCGAATCGGCGATGGCCGCCACTGTCTCCGAGTCGATTGCTCGGCGCTCCTCGCGTACGACAATGTCGTCGATCAGAATGCGGTGCACATCGGCGTTCGTCCTCTTTTGACGTTTTGACATGACATTAATCCTTTCGGCAGATTTGATGCATAAGCAGTTTTTTTTCGACGACGTTAAATTGATACGGGAAATCACACTCAAATGGCGTGCGAGACGGGTCGCCGTCGGTGCCCTTTGAAACGGCGAACCATCCTGCTTTGGGCTTCGGCGCATTCTTCCCGTCTCGAAATTTTCGAGGCCCAGCTTCTTCAACTGCTCGCGCTGTTCCGCCTCGGCACGCTTCAACTTTGTCATTGTCTTTTCCATCGGCACCACTATGTATGTTATCTAAAAGAGACGTCAAGAGGCGTTTTAGGTGTTGCATCTAAAAACGCTCTGTGATAGCTAAAAAAGTATAATACATGCAGGAGGTTTTATGGGCGCCAAACGACTAGACCCACTGCCGGTCAAAAAAGAAGGAATAAAATCCGAACTGGACGACAGGTACCATCAACCAACGGCACGGCAATGTGCCTTGTTGATGCTGCGAGTACTGCAAGCCCGCGAGCAGGAGACGAACCGAGAAGTATCGCGAGCAAGACTCTCACAGAACACAATCCGGAGGCTGTGTGGTCGCTCTCAGATCGCAAGTGACTTTCTGCTTGAGATCCAGGAAATCCTACTGGCTGCCGGCTGGTGTCTGTTTTTGGCTGGCCCCTCTTACTTCGCCATCATCAAGATCAAAGCGATCGATGGTTGGGGACGCATTTCAAGCAAGCGCATTGGTGAGGAGCTAAAGAGCGTTCCACGTGGAAAATACAATTTCGAAAATTTAGAGCCACTTCTTTTAATGACAGAAAAGACTCCGGATGAAGAAGACGACAAGGACGAATAGCGTTTCGTTGATGAAATTTTAAGCTTGGATTTGAAAGCAGTCGATTTGTGAGGCGTTCGTCAGGCAATGCGTGCTGTACCACCTAGGGATACTATTGCCGCCGACACGCCCTTGCGGCTGAGCGTGGCGGCTGCGCTTGCCTTCCCGGATGGATCAATGACGGCATCAGGGTTCCAGCGGTCGTGGAACTAATACAGCGACCTATGGAGATGGCGATACGACAACTGCTTGACGCTTAAAAACAGCGTTCGCACCAAAGTAATCGGTCGAGGAAATTTTTCAATGTTGTCACCAATCACCCTCAAAACCGGATGACGCGTGTCGCGAACATTACGAGAGCGAAATAAATCAGCGTTGGATAAGCCCCGGCGGTCGTCCGCAACGACCTCGCCTCGTCTGTTAACACGTGAGCAAGCGGCAATTTACCTTGGTGTGAGTGTGCCGACGTTTACCGCGCTGTGCCCCATCCAGCCAATCGCTCTGGGAAGCGGCAAAAGGCTCCAACGCTTTGATCTCCAACGTCTCGACGAATGGATAGACACCTTGGGGAGCGAAGGAGCATCATGCGGCAAAGACTGGCTCGCCGCTTTGGACGATGGATATGACGGTGGTTCGCGTGAAGGGGCTTAAGCGATATCGAGCTAAAGGCCGATGGTATGCCTACCATCGGAAGTCAGGAATCCGTTTGAAAACGGAATTTGGCACCGGAGCGTTTTTTGCCGAGTTGGCAGAAATCGAACGCAAGCTCAAAAGTGAACAGGCGTTACCGGGAACACTCGGCCTTCTCCTGTCCGCTTACCGAGGGGCTCCGGTTTACGCGAATTTGGCTGCCTCTACGCGCCGTAGCTATGCCCATATAATGAATCTAGTGAAGCCTCTGCAGGACATGCCGCTCGTTGAGCTCACGCCACCCTTCATCGCTCAGCTGCGTGATCGAATTGCCGAGAACCATGGTCGGCGCCAAGCGAACTACGTCATGGCGGTCATATCAGTCGCATGCGAATACGGCAGAGAACAGGGGCTGCTTCGAGATAATCCGGTAAAAGGCGTGAAGCGAATAAGACGCCCACGCGGCGCGCCCAAAGCCAACAGACCGTGGACCGAGGAGGAGCGTCGGACTGTGCTCGCTGAGGTGCCCAAACAGCTTCGAGTGCCAATCGCGCTCGCGATGTTTACTGGCCTACGCAAGGGCGACGTACTTTCACTGACCAAGAGCGCCATCAAGGATGGTCAGATTTGGCGCCGCATTGGCAAAACAGGCCAGGAAATCTCCGTCCCGATACACCCTGATTTGGCGGATCTGCTCGCCTCTGCACCGCGCCACGATGCGGTTACAATTGCGGCGACGACCAACGGCACGCCGTGGACGGAAAGCGGCTTTAACTCGACCTTCATCAAGGCGATTACCAAGCTGAGCCGGAATGGTCGTGTAGGCCTTGGACTAACCTTCCATGGCCTGCGCCATACTGTCGGCACGCTGCTTATCGAGGCCGGCTACGACATCGATACAGTGCGGCGATGGCTTGGTCAGAAGACGCTAGCCATGGCGATCCACTATTCAGAATCGGCCGACACCTCCAAGCGCATGCTCGGGGTCATGAAGAAGTTCGATCCGTTGGGGAGCAAAAAGAGAACATAACTGTCTAACTTGACAGCAAAAGTGTCTAACTCGCAAATCTCAGAAATCAACTAACTCATTGATTAAAATGGCGCGCTCGGAGAGATTCGAACTCCCGACCCTCAGATTCGAAGTCTGATGCTCTATCCAGCTGAGCTACGAGCGCGTGCAGGTATGAGCGCCACTCAGAGCGGCGACCCGAGCGGTTCCTCTCAGTACGCCCCGCGGCGGCTCCTGCCGGCAACCGTATAGCGCATCTCGCCGTCGCGGCGCCAGCGCTCCCGGCAGAAATTGCCGCTGCCTCGAACTTCTCTGGCATAGAAATCTTGCGCGGAGATCGCGCGGTTGCACGCCTCGATCCGATGCCCTCCAATGGGCGGACGCAGGCGCTGCGGACCATTTGACTCGGCCTACGATCTTGTCCGACAAGTCTGCGGATTTCTCGCCCCTTTCTCAGACCCCACGAAAATTGAAACGGGAGTTACGCAATGGATGTACGTGCGGCGGTGGCGGTCGCGGCCGGCAAACCGCTCGAGGTGACGACGGTTGCGCTCGATGGCCCCAGGGCCGGCGAAGTGCTGGTGGAGATCAAGGCGACCGGCATCTGCCACACCGACGCGTTTACGCTGTCGGGCGCCGATCCGGAGGGCCTGTTCCCGGCCATTCTGGGCCATGAGGGCGCCGGCATCGTGATCGATGTCGGGCCGGCTGTAACCTCGGTGAAGCCGGGCGACCACGTCATTCCGCTCTACACGCCCGAATGCCGCCAGTGTCCGTCCTGCCTGTCCCGCAAGACCAATCTGTGCACCGCAATCCGCGCCACCCAGGGCAAGGGCGTAATGCCGGACGGTACCTCGCGCTTCTCGCTCGACGGCCGGCCGGTGCATCACTACATGGGCACCTCGACCTTTGCGAACTACACGGTTCTGCCCGAGATCGCGGTCGCAAAGATTCGCGAAGACGCGCCATTCGACAAGGTCTGCTACATCGGCTGCGGCGTCACCACCGGCATCGGGGCGGTGCTCAACACCGCCAAAGTGGAGCCGGGCGCAAAATGCATCGTGTTCGGCCTCGGCGGCATCGGCCTCAACGTCATCCAGGGGCTGCGGCTTGCCGCGGCCGACATGATCATCGGGGTCGACGTCAATCCGGCCAAGAAAGCGTGGGGCGAGCGGTTCGGCATGACGCATTTCGTCAATCCGAAGGACCTTGGCGGCGATCTCGTGCCGCACCTCGTCGACATGACCAAGCGCGGCGCCGACCAGATCGGCGGCGCCGACTACACCTTCGATTGCACCGGCAATGTGACGGTGATGCGCCAGGCGCTCGAAGCCTGTCATCGCGGCTGGGGCGAGAGCATCATCATTGGGGTCGCGGGCGCCGCCCAGGAAATCGCGACGCGTCCGTTCCAGCTCGTCACCGGCCGGGTCTGGCGCGGCACCGCCTTCGGCGGGGCACGCGGGCGCACCGACGTTCCCAAGATCGTCGACTGGTACATGGAAGGAAAAATCGAGATCGACCCGATGATCACCCACGTGATGCCGCTCGCCGACATCAACAAGGCCTTCGACCTGATGCATGCAGGAGAATCGATCCGCAGCGTGGCGACGTTCTGATCTCTCGCTTCAAAGCTGCGTGGAAGGTTCCGGCCGTGTTGGCTCCCAGCGTAGCCGCCCGACCTTCCCAAGCCTGCGGCCGAAGCCAGGTTGACGGGCAGGGTAGCTTTGGGGGCGCGGAGTTGCTACATATCTCAGGAGACTTCGAATGGGACCGCGGCAAAGCCGACAGCAATTGGCGTAAGCACGGAGTTACCTTCGATCATGCAGTCCTCGCGATCGGTGATCCAGGCGCGATCGAATGGATTGACGACGGTGGGGACTACGGCGAGGAGCGGAGCAGCCTTCTAGGTATATGTGGCGATATCGTTCTCTACGTAGCTTACACCATTCGCGGCAAACGAAAGCGGATCATAACAGCCCGACGGGCAACACGACGTGAGCAAGACAACTACTTTCGCAAGACTGCGCCCTGACGGAACCGTTGTTGAAGTCCTTGACGACGGGACTGAGCGGCCGTTCCCGAAGGTGCCTATGCGCCCGATGACCGAAGAGGAAATCGAGGCCGCGGCGCTGTCCGACTCTGATGCACAGCCGCTCACCGATGAGCAGTTGGCGCGGATGAAACCGGCCTACCCTCGGGAGCGAAAGCGGGGATCACGTCGGTAATCCTCGCGCAACGCCGCGCTACAGCCCGTTCGGCAACACCACCTCAATCTCAATCGCCATGACCGGCATGGCCTGATCTAGCATCCACCGCAGCAGCGCGGCGCCAACCAGCATGTCCTTGCACAGTTCCCTTTCGAACTGCGCCAGTGCCCCAGCACATTCAACAGAAGCGCCCCATAGGCGCTGCTTGTATCTAGAAATGGATTGTCCGGCACGCGGAAATGCGCTCCGCGGCCCAGCCGATAGGAGTAGCTAGAGTTCTAATAGGTCGTGGAAGATCACGTCCACGTACCGCTTCAGCTGCTCAACACTTTTTTTGCCGCGCTCGGTGTGGGCGGACAGCGATCCCCGGTCGTACGTGGAGCGGGTCAGGTCGGCTACGAGGGCATCAATAGTTTTAGCGGCGTCTTCGGGAGCAGCACTTTCGGTCACGCTCCGGTCGCGCGCCTTGAAGATGAATCGCACCTTCTGCTTTATCGTCGGCTTGGTCTGATCCTTTTCCAATTTGAAGCCGGGTGCTTTCATCACCTCGACATTCGGGGCGAGGTGATCAAGCACTTCGCGGAGAGATTCTCGAAGTTCGTGCGCCGGACCTCGGAAGGACAATCGCCGCGTATCGGCTAGGTCGAACAGGGCTTGCTGATAGGACTGCGCCGCCGAGGGCAGGAGATCGGCCAGGGTATTGAGTATCTTTTGGTCGGTGTCGGATGAGCTGACGGCGGCGCCGGCCAAGCCGCCCCGGACTTCAAGCTGGCCGGTGACGCGAGGGATGATCTTCCGGATGGCTCTCACCTGCTTCTTGTAGGACGAAGCAGAGTTGTGTCCTTCAGAGAGCCGGAGGAGAGCCTCGAACGCCGCGGAGAGCGGTTCGGTGAACTCGTCCAGCTCGAACTGCTCCAAGGACTGTCGGACCTTGCGAAAGTACATCTGGGCGATGCGCTTAATCTCCTCCCGCAGGGCCGCAGAGTTGACGTTCACTGCGGCGTTGCGGTCGAGGCGCGTACTGTACCGCCTGAGCGCCGCGCAGAGGTCCCGCCACTCTTGCGCCGCCTGGTCGATCACGTCCTGGCCTTCTTCTCGGCCGATTTCTTGGTTTTGTTCCCGCGGCGCCTCCGGCGGGTCGGCCCGGAGCCTTCGTCACGCGGAAGCTTGTGCGTAACGAGGTTATGGCCCACGGGATTCAGCCGGTACTTGCCGCCGCCGCTGCCATCGAGATATCCCGCGTTCTTCGCGTTCACCAACGTCCCACCGGGCGAGCCGGTCGGTAGTTCAAAGTTGGCCTGGGGAAAATACTTCTTGATGTCATCCGCGACGATGTGGTCGCGACGCTCGTGTGCCGGCGCAAGGTGGGCCAAGTAGTAGGCGAGGACGAGCGCGGCGCGCGGCCCCGACGGAAAACACCCGTAGGCAACGAAATACAAATCCACAGGCGCGCGATCCAGGGTATTGACTTACAATATAGGACTATACCTATATACTCCGTCTTATAGCGTTCATGGGCCCGATCATCGCTATAGCTCCTGAGCTACGCCTTCACGGACCGATAAGGATGGACAAGATGGATCGCGCCTTCAGTCGGATCGTCTCCTCCTCGCCGCCGCAGCGGCAGCGGAGCAGGAAGCGCCATCAAGAGCTCAAGCGGCAAGTCAAAAGCCTTCGCGAACTGCGCCTGATCGCCGGCAAGGCCCAGGCCGAGGTGGCCACTGCGCTGCAGATCAAGCAACCGTCGGTATCGAAGATCGAGACACAAGTCGATATGTATCTGTCCACCTTGCGCGCCTACGTGGAGGCGATCGGCGGCGAGTTGGAATTGGTGATCAGGCTCAGAGAGCGACCCGTATCGCGCCTCTACCGGCTGAGCGGTGCGCTTGGGCGCTCTTCGCGGTCCCCGCCGCAAGGCGTGCCGGGACGCCGGCGACCGACGACGGCGCTTTAGCGCACTGCATTTCAAATGAAAGGGGACAAAATCCAACCAGAGCGAAAGGTGAAAATACGTTTCTCCCCACGTCTCTACGCAAGGTCTTCCCGGAATGATAGCTACTTGAAATATAGAATATTTATGCAATTGGCCCCGGGGTGGCGCACCGGGGCCAATTGCGATCAGTACCCGCGAGGGGATAGGCGACTCGGGGAAGCGTGTACCGATCTCCGAAAAGCATACAATCGGGCAGGCAAGCCGTCTGCCCGATTTCCGACACATGAAAGCCAGTTTTGCGGGAACCCTTCGGCAGTTGCTTGCGTTAGCGATTATGCCGTTTTCGGGGCCCGGCGCACTCCGTGTCAGGCTCGCCATCGGAGAAGCCCAATGGCTCACGACCAAATTGCTCCATTAACAGTCCAGGAAATGAGTGCTCTCGCGAGGCGGTTCGAGGCGAGGGCCGAGAGCGTGCTCCTGCGAGACCAACCGCAGCTGCAGTCCGACATGCGGCTGGCCGCGAGACTGATCTACGAGTTGACCGGCAACGCCACGACAATCGAAGGCCGGTCGCGTTTGCGTGTCGGGTAGGCCCTTAAGATTAAGAAGCGCGGCGAAGCGGCGAAAAGGACTAGCGCCCGAGCCCCGGCGTGCGCACGTGTCTTTCCTGCCAGCCGCTTATCGGCGACATCTCGAGCCGCATAACAATCCAACAGCGCTCAGATCGGCCCGTCGGCGAGGATGACAGCCTGCGCTGGCGCAGAGCGACTTGAGCCGAGCTTCGATCGCTTTCAATCGCGGCATTTTCCGGAACTGAATTCCATACGCAGAGTTACGTCTTGGACGGGCAATATCACTGCACGCGGGTTAACTGACGCCATAGATCAAGGGCGTCGGTTAAACGGGCATCATGCTCCGGGCTAACCTTTGTTGAGCCGAAATTTTCCACCCCTCAAACTTCAAACGAAGAACAAAGCAACTTCTACCGAAGAACAAGGCCGAGGCATCATGGAATTCCAAGAAGAGAAGGCGAGAGACGTGGAAAACCCGCGCGGGTCCATCGCGCCGGGCAGAATGGCAGAGGACCTCTCGTCATTGGGCAGACAAGCGAAATCGAACATTGCTGAGGCGGCCGAATCCGCGAAGGCCGAGGCGCGCCGCATTGCCAGTCAGCAGAAGGAGGCGGGCGCCGACAGGCTGGGTGATGTGGCCGGAGCCGTTCATGGGGCGGCGCGTACACTGGAAACCGGAATGCCCCAGGTGGCAAGCTACGTCCATGGAGCTGCGGCCCAGCTCGAAGACGCCGCAAAGACGCTGCGGCATCGCAGCGTTGACGAGCTTATCGACGGGATTGGCAGCTTTGCGCGGGCGCAGCCGGCCGTATTCTGCCGTATTCTTCGCAGGGGCGGTGCTCGCGGGTCTCGCACTGACCCGATTTCTCAAGAGTTCGGGGCCGATCGCCGGCGACAGGTTGCGGCAAACTGACGTCAGGGGGCAGTGATGGCGCTCGCAGACAACACTCGAACCGTTCCGGAACTGTTTACTTCGGTGGTTTCTCAACTCGCGGACCTGACGCGTACGGAGGGACAGCTCGCCCGCGCCGAGATTTCGGAAAAAATGACGCTGGCGGCGACCGGGTTGGGGTTAATTGTCGGCGGCGCGATTCTGTTGATGCCGGCGCTGGTGGTGCTGCTGGAGGCGGCGGTAGCGGCACTCGTTGACAATGGAATTGCTCCATACTGGTCGGCCCTCCTCGTCGGCGGAGCTTGCCTCGTGCTCGGCCTCATTCTCCTGCTGATCGGAGTGAGCCGGCTAAGGAGCGGCAGGCTCATGCCCGACAAAACCATACATCAGCTTCAACGCGACGCCGCGACGGCGCGGAGTCAGGTGAGAACCGACCATGTTGAAAAGCGAGCTGCTTGAGCGCGAAGCCGAAGCGAGGCGAGCCCAACTGGCGCAGACGTTTGATGAACTTCGCGCACGTGTTACGCCGGGGCATGTGCTTGACCGGCTGGTCGATTACGCGACGGATTCGGGAGGTGTCGACTTCTTTCGCAACCTGCGGGATCAGACGGTCGCCAATCCGCTCGCGTTAGGGATCGTCGGAGCCGGGCTCGCCTGGCTCATGCTTTCCAACGGGAGGCCAGGGCGCCGCACGCCGGGGACGCCCTACCGGGAACGGGGACGGATGCGCACCTACTTCGCTGATGCACGCGAGCGCGCCGGAAACGCGCTGGGCGATGCGGCAGCAGGGGCTCGCGACCGCGCCGCGGACGCCGCGTATAGAGCCTCCGAAGCGGCCGACTCCATCGGAGCGACCGCGAGGACGGCCAAGGATGCGGCGCTCGAAACCGCGTCTCAGTGGCGCGAAGTGGCCGGCTCGGCGGCTGCCTCGCTCCGCGACACCACGTCGTCGACCTACGGGCAAGCCAGGTCCCGTGCAAGCGAGACGAGGGCCCTTGGCGGGGCCGCCTCTACGGTCTCTCTACGGTCTATGGGAGCGTTGCGCAATCCGCCGGCCGGACAGCGGAGGGAATGAAAGCTTTCGCGACCGGGGCCGCTACGACGAGCCGGGACATGTTCGATTTTTGCTGCGATCAACCGCTCGTGCTAGCCGGACTAGGCGTTGCACTCGGTGCCGCCGTCGGTGCAGCGTTCCCATCCACGGAAACGGAAGGTCAGTTGATGGGTGAAGCCAGCGATGACCTCAAGGAGCGAACCCGGGCGTTCGCGCAGGAGCATTACGAAAAGTCCAGATCGACGGCTGAAGCCGTCCTCGACAAGGTTCACCAAAAGGTCCAAGAAAGCAGCCGGTCTCTGATGAGCCACCCCAGCATCGTTCCGTCGGACGCGGAAGGAGAGATCAGGGAAACCCAGGAACCTGTCCGTCCGGAACGGATAGGGCTGCGTGATGGGCAGAATTGACGTATCGCTTGTCGACCCTGCAAATGATTCCAGTCGATCGGAAAATCCGCTGCGGGGCACGTCGTCGCGCTGCAAGTCGATCCGAGATTCCATTTTCCCGGACCTGACGGCACGGACTGATGCTACGGACCTGACGCCCCAACCGGCGCTTGATTAACCGGCCAGCGCCGTCGCGGCGATTATGGATTGTCGCGGCCGTCCCTCATACAGCTGCTTGTAGCCATCGCATACGGTCGACGGGGCCCAAGCTGATTTCTAAATGGAAATCGGATGGTGTCGCCTTGCGAAACATACCTGATGTTTTTGTTCATAATTTTCGGTTCGCCGCGGCGACCCGGTGATATCTTGGAAATTCATTCCAGTGAGGATTCCGCAGTAACGCTAACCACGAAAACATGCCGCTCACGGCATCCTGACGAAGGCTGCGTCAATTTTGATCTTCCAAAACGTCTCGATTTAGCAGTATCTTAAACTTAAGTTGGTGCGGGTCGATGCTTCAGAAAACTTCAGCTCAAGTTGCGGATTGCTACGAACGCGCGGGGGAGAGCCGGGCGAAGGCTGCGGCCGCCGCCAATGAGATCGATAAAACCGAATACCTCAACATCGAGCGCCGCTGGATCATGCTGGCGAGAAGCTACGAATTGAGCGAACGCGTCACGGGATTCAATGAGGAAGTCAGGCGACGGCTTCGCGTACTTATACCACCCGCGCCGCCTCACCCTGCCATGCCTCGCGTTACCTGTGCCGAATGCGGGGGGAAAATGCGGCTCACCCAGATTGAGCCGGGTCTGAAAGAAGGACACGGGGCAAACACATCGACATTTACTTGCAAATGTGGCTTCATCTGTCGGCAGGCGGGGGATCGGTGAGGGTTAAGGCGCGCTCGACGGCTTCCTGCGATTCTCTCTCAAGCTGGAAAAAACCTAAGCCGCCGACCGCAAGTTCTAGTCCGGATCGGAGTTAATCATTCCCGCGGGATTGATGGCGCGGGCGGGTTTTTCCTTTGCCACGCGCGCCTTGCTTCCCGCAACAACGTCCCCCCTTTTTGGCTCTTTCTCCCGGCGAGGCCGCTTGAGCGTTAATTTTACACGTTCAGTGGCGTTGAAATTCGAATCATTCGTGCCCGTGATTTCGCGGCGCCGCGCGGGCGTTGAAGCCTGAAATTGACGGGCCTTCGGCGGCGTAAGGGACCCCGGGGGCGCCAGGCGGTTGGCGCCACCGGAAAGCTGCGTGAGCGGGCCCGATCTCGCCCGGCATCATCAATGATTTAAGCCTTTACCCCCGTGACCCGTTCTGAAAATCAGGGAGGCCAGGATTGTTGTAGTTCCGCGGCGGCGGTGCGTCGGGAGCAAACATGGGGGTCTCACGGTAGCCGGGGGCGCCCGGCGGCGGCAAGGGATAGACCCGCTCCGGGCCCAAATACCTCTGGGCGCCGGCAGCAGTTGCGGTCGCGAGCACACCACCCGCAACGATGACG
>WNFL01314455.1_pt1 | contig 17629 bp, 17 predicted proteins | sample 5400361 | NCBI WGS metagenome assembly WNFL01 (sample SAMN13153351, study PRJNA577476) | soil metagenome | isolation source: 40 cm soil on Douglas fir-dominated hillslope | place: USA:California | collected 2013-09-17 | reverse complement strand
TAAGCGAGTCCGTTACTAAAAACGATGTTGCATACATAGCCTTCGCGTGGTGCGGTGGGCCCCGTCCTCCGCGGGCGAGCGCCGAGAGCTCTGACAGCGACCAATACAAAAAAAAAATGCGCCTCGAAAGGGGATCATCCTGTACAAAATAACAATGCTACAGCCACCACTCCAAATGCTCGAGCACACCTCCACACCTGATACAAGTTCAAGTGGCCCTATTGTTTGCTTTTCTTTTCTTTTCTTTCTTTTTGGTGAGGGAAAGGAGGGAGACGCGTGATGGACCGTAGCGCCGTGAGTGGGACTCCAGTAAGGCTTATCCGGTGGGCTTTCTCGCCCTTTGGACAGTGTGCCTTACCTTACCTATATACCCACTAAACCCCCCACACGCCGGTAATCCCGGGCACATCCCGTAAGAGAAATCGACAGTTGGACCCGTTTGTAAATTGAAATCGGCAAACCGCTTATCCGCCCGGAGGTCGCGTTGTCGAGTCAATCTCCTACCGCCTTCCAGCTCCCCCTTATAGGGTCTGAAAGGAGGTCTTGGAGAGCCTCCCTTGTCTCGCTCGATGCTACGTCCTGACCAGTTATTGAGTTTTTATTTCTGGATTTCCATATTGCCCATATCGTCATAGAAATCAGGATGCGTAAAGCTGCCCCTCTGATCAGGCCCCTCAAAATGACAGGCCAGTTTCTGGAGGTGGCCCTATGCCACATATTCTTCGCCGTTACCCATTCCAGGGCCTGTCCATTGTTTTCGCAGTCTAGCCACATGTGTTGTTCGCTTTCTAAGTGGCCCGATTTGTGGCCTGGTGTATTAATATTGAGCAATTTCCTAGTGGAAGGGTTTGGAGCACTATTTGCTGGATTGGAACTAGTAGGCCCACTGGGGACATTGAGCGCCTTGAGCACTCGACCCTGGAGACGTACGAGGCAATCGTAGACGTTACAAAGCCTTGTATAGCTTGTATAGCTTGTGAGTACCCTATGTTCTCTTTCATCCACAGGTATGGCCATCCCTACACAATATATAATTCAGTAAATAGCCTTTTTCGAAGCGCGCCACCAAACGTCCCTCCATGTCACTAACGAACAATATTTCTATTCTTTTGGATACTAATGGGTACACAGAATAGGTTGGCGATAACGCTCCTTCATTTAGTTTGGTGATGCAGTTCGAATGCCAATAGGTGATAACTTTATATTTCGATTCTGAATGTAAAAGGCGTTCAACAATAAATACGGCGCATGCATTACAATGTCCCATCACTAAAGGGCAAGGAAGCCCGCCACTGCAACCACTCCGATGGCACCAGCGACTTTCGCGCTTCCTTCATACCTCGAGAAGGCAGCAGACTTGCCACCACCGTTGAGACTAACAGCCTTAACGGAGAACCCTTGCTTGTTGCATTCCGCTGCGAACTGGTTCACGGCTGTCTGCACCGATTGCACCGTTTGGGGGCTGTAGGCAGTGGGGGTGAGATTGTAGCCGCAATCCCAGCACGATTTGATGTTCTGGAAATAACTGTCCGAACAGGCGGCGGCGGTCGCGGCCGTCGTGGTCGTTCCGCCATCAAGGATCGCGTTCGACTTGTCGTCGAGGGCCGAACATGCCGACTGGCATTGAGGAGGGACTCCTGACACAGCAGGCGCCCGAGGGACGACAGAAGCTGTCGCTGTTTTACGCGGATGGAGTCAGCATTAATTCCAAACCAGAAGGTGGGGGTGGGTTTGGAAGAAGTGGAGGCTTACTCAAGCCAAATGTCAAAGCCGAAGCAAGAAGGAAAGAAAGGCGCATAACGGCTTTTAATATATTTAAAAGGTTGGGGGAAGTGGAATTTAGGACGCAACCTGGCGAAGGAAATGTCGAGTTTCCCTCACGACTCTCCTGTTCTTATACCTGGCACCGACGGTGATAAGCCCGAGTTAAGCGCTATCACTGCTCGAGAAGTTCCTCGATGAATTCACCTCTCCGGCCGAGGTCATGACAGCAAGAAACAGAGTCTGCGTGAAATCCAATGCTGTGTGGATTTGATGATCATTTATTGATTTCGATCAATGGATTTCGTGGCCCACTGGCGTTATATTCCACAGGAAATTCGACCTTCGCCGGATTGCCACGGTTTGTCTGTGTTATTTGCGGTTCCTGTTGGATAACGCGAGTACTACTCCTCAAGATGTAGGTCCTTTCCCCGCCTTGTCCGCTGTACCTTGATACTGGCGCACGGGCGCTGCTACAGCGACCTGAACGCCCCCGGGCTCCGAGTGGGCCTTACAGCAAGTGCGTGGATGTTTCTATGGGAGTTTTTGTGGGAGTTTTCCATGGCCGTATCAGTACTAGTGGGCCGCAGGCTCTGCTCAAGAGTACTACAGTCACGCTCGGCACATGAACGCCAATCTCTGAAAGTACGTGCCCCGGTCAAGGGTCGGCCGTCATTCGTCGGTCGGGATTAATTCTTGTCGGCCGTCGACCGTCGCCCGGACAAGACAGGACGGGAGTAAGCCCTTGAAATAGATTTGGATATAGATTGCACATCAGTCTCAATCTCTGGAAAGGTAGGGCACGGAACGATGTAGAGAGTACGACTCGGTCAAATAATTTTATGGGCTACAAAACGGACAGGATCGAGAATGAGGTCAGGACTGACCGACAAGAGAAGAAAAACGGTCACAACAACAACAACACATTGCGATGGATGATGGATGGATGGAGGATGGATGGAGGATGGATGGAGTACAGGGTGGGTATGTATGTACGCAAAAACTGTTCAGTTAAAGTCCGGGAAGAGGTCCTTGTACGGATCCGGGCCTTGCCGCCCGTACGAAGACATGTCATTCTCTGCGTACCGCTCGTACCTGCAAGGGCGAAACCCGTCAGTACTGTTTCGTGAGAAACGCGGGGAAGGGGTTTAGACGTACTGGCTCGCATCGCCCTCGCCTTCAATCCTCGGGACGTACGGCGCCGGAATTTCTCTCTTAAACAGTCGCTCCCAGACTACCTCAGCAAACCACGGATGCGCGAAAATATCCTTGCTGCCATACTTTAAATTCCCATACCGGTCCGAGACGTCGTGGGTCAAGAACCTTTGGAGGAGCGTGACGGCCATGGGATCGAAAAAGTTGGGGTAGACGACGTTCCCGGCAATGATCTTCTCGTAGAGATGCACGGGGTGCGTCGACTCTGTGTAAAACGGAAGCATCTCGAACATGAGCACGCCGAGGGCGTACCAGTCCACTGATTTGTTGTACGCCTTTCCCTGAATGATTTCCGGTGCGAGGTAGTCTGGTGTGCCACACAGCGTCCAGGTGACGTCGGGGACGAGTTTGGCGAATCCAAAGTCGGTGAGCTTGATGTGACCATCCGCGTTGATGAGGATGTTCTCGGGCTTGAGATCGCGATAGATGATGTCGTTCGAGTGGAGGTAGTCGAGCGCAAGCGCAACCTCTGCCGCGTAGAATTTCGCGACGGGATTGGGGAACCGCTGGGATTTACGTAAGAGTGAGAAGAGCTCTCCGCCAGCGACAAAGTCCATGATCATGTAGAGGTTGAGCGAATCTTGGAAGGTGCCCCAGAGATTGATCACAAAGGGGTGTCGGACGCGTGCCAGCATCGCGCGTTCCGAATTGGTATGTTCGACCTGCTTCATTCGATAAACCTTTTCCTTTGCGAGGACTTTGATGGCGTAGTACCGCATGTTGTGTTTCGATCGCACTATCCGTTTGTATTGTATCAATGGTGGTCAGCGACGACGCGGTAGGTGGCGCGGGGTGGCGTACGCACCCAAATGTACCCGACCAAAGCTACCGGTTCCAAGTGTACGGTGGATGATGAAATCGTTGAGCGAGTAGCGGCCGGTGGTCCGTTGGGGATTTTGAGTCTGGATAACGGGTTGCGCGGGTTTAAAGGACATGGGATTTGCGGATGCCTGAGGAGATGTTTGCTGCTGCTGGAGGGCCTGGAGACTCTGGTACTGGAGACTCTGATGGTGTTGGTTGTGTGACATCGTGTCGCGAGAAATGTCAAGGATGAAGTCGTTCTCGTGGGGTAAGGGTTGTATGATGTTTGCGACGTGCTGATTACCACCAGATGGCTTCTGTCTGTGGGCTGAGCCGTGCCAGGAGTTGGTGGGGTGATGCGAGGGAACGGACGAGGCCAAAGAGCTGCGAGTGGTTGATGAATGGGGTGTCGAGGGGACAAACGAGGAAGGCGACGAGGGTAGTGAGGGAGAAGGAAGCTGCTGCTGCTGCTGCTGCTGCTGCTGTGGGTACTGTGAGTGCTGTGAGTGCTGTTGTGTGAGGACTCTGGATGAGTTTGTATGCAGCGACAGCTTGTCGCTGATGCGGGACAAATTAATCAGTTTAGCTGGTAGTGGACAATCGTATTTGAGTATCTGGGAAAGACCCTACGACGTATTTAGGATGCTTACACATCGCTGCTGGATGGCTAGACAACTGGGAGCGTGTACGAGGGGAACTGCTACGGGTGGTAGTGGATCGAAGGGGAACAAGTGAGCAGCGCCGCAGCCAAGAGCAGCAGCAGCAAACACGCCGCAGGCATGATAAAATAAGGCGTACAATTAAACGGGCAAACGGACAAACGGAAAACCGGACAAACGACAATAGAAGCCGGCCAGGTGCGCGGCCGATGAGCGGCCGTTGAGAAGCTCCCAAACGACACAGCCAGCAACAGCAACACGCGCAGCAGCAGCAGCAGCAGCAGCATGTGAGACGATACCCATGGTAATAGCAATCGTCGTCGACGGTCGATGCTCATCGCGCCGCATGCATAATCCGTCTGTCCGTCCCTTTTTTTGGAGTTCTTCATGCAGTCTTTGTATTATCTGTCGACGTTGACGGCCGTGGATAGCAGCACCAGCGCCAGCGCCAGCAGCAGAAAATCCATAGAAAAATCAAGTCAAGAAGTCACCACCCATTGTATCTCGCTTTATCCTCCAGCCTCATTTGGAGTTACCACATACAATATCTGCTCTGCTTCTTGGAGTTGCATCCATCCACCCTGATTCGAGACTGGCTTTCGTTCTCGTCTGTTACGTATATTTGGTATATATCATCTCTATCCCACTCCTTTTCTATCATGTTACTCACTCATCCTTCCAGCGACGACCTCCCTGTCCCGAGCTTGAGCTGGGACTCACTCGCAAGCCCTACACACTCCACTCTTTCAACATCTAATAACGATAGCGCTTACCACTCACCACCCTCTTTTATTATGTCTGCTCTCCTCGTCCCCGCTGCCCAAGTCCTATTCTGGTCCACAAGATCTGCCTCTGCATCCCCCATCGCTAGCTCTACTTTTGTCCCCGTTCAAGTCGGTACCCCCACTTCCAGTCCAAACTTCAATGAAACCCCCGCATCATCCGGCCCCCATCCCACTGACGGTGGCGGTCAAGGCTTCTCGCCCCCTGCCGTCCTCTGGATCGTCTTCTGCGTTCTCGTGGGTCCCCCACTCATCACAGCAGGCGTTCGAGGGTGGAAAGTAACCTCAGGTGTGGGCAACGGCCTCGCCTTGGCTATTCTTTGTCAGTATTTGGCCTTTCCGCTCCACCCATACTGACCGTGCGATGCTGCGTACGTACAGTCTATGCGAGCTTCATCAACACAATGGGGGCGAACGGCCTCACTGACAACAACACTACTTCTGACCTCCTCTTGGATGGTATCGTTTTCATCGCGTTCCTCGTCGGAGTTGGATGCGGCTGGTTCAGACTAGGTACTGATTGTGGCCCTGTTCTGCTTGGAGCCTGTGGAGGACTTGCCCTTGCATTCATGGCGTTGTTGCTACGGCCAGGGCTTCTCTTTGGATCATTCTACTTTGCCAATTGGCTCCTCGCGGGTCCCCTGGGAGCCGCCGGAGCAGCTTACACGATATTCCGTCAAAAATTTGGCGTGGTACGTCCAACTTCCTCTTTCTTCCCTGGGCGGGTTCCTAAATTCTCTGTCCAGATCTTCGGAAGCGCGGCGAGTGGCTCGTTCCTACTCGTCCTCGCGATCGATCTCATCCTTAACAAACAATCCGGTATGAGCAGTGGTCTCCGGTTGTTGCTGGATCAAAACGGCTCTCACGTAATCGAACTTCAAAAGGCGGGCTACAAACCCACACTTTCGACCATCATCCTTGCTGGTGCAGGCATTGCAGCCATGTAGGTTCCCTCACCGCTCTCTCTTCCCTCCTTTCTATCTCAACTCGCCCGCAGACCAGTTATTTCCCTCACCCAGTACCTTTTCTGGAAAGAACCTTTCTGCCGAACTGAAGCCTGCCTGCGCGAGTACCAGATCACCGTGCGAGGTAAACCCATCGACATCCCCCTAGAACCCGAGTCGCCAGGCGGGAAACCATTCGCGCCGTTCAACGTCATCGGGATACCCATGCGGGCCAGCGAGGCGTTTGACAGACCAGCGTGGAAGAAACCCCCATTAGGCCCGTCTGCAATGACCCTGCCCACGAAAAGTCGCTTCAGTCATCAATGATTCGTGTCCACCCCTTTTTTGCCCGTTAGGATCCTTGAGCGATGCTCAGATTTGCACATCAACGTGGGGTGGAGCCATGAGAGAATTCACACACCACGTGAACCCCCTGGATACCCCCCTTACATCCCCTTTTGTCGTGTGATACACGACGGACATCAACGCATATTTCTGCCTCCATTTCGTGCACTGTTATTGTTGTCATGGTTATTTTGTCATGCTTGTAACCTTTTAGGTCCCACCCATATGAAATACAAAGGCGAAATTTGCCGCCATTCAATGGGCCAGTCTCTCAGTTGGCAATTCCACTGACGTTGTTGGCGTTCCGATCCCACCTTATCAGAATAAAGGGCTAACCAAGGAAGAACTATTCCTACCCTAGTATGTATCCTAATCGTTGCAAGGAGGCTCGGGCTGTTCGGCTTTGATAAGCGAGGGGCTGAAAGGTGATAGGAAACCAGAGATGTACGGCGGTCCTGAGCAGCACAGTGAAGTATGGCCATCAGATATACAGTCGAGCCGCCCCGCTGTTGCGGAAGGACGTACTCGAGGAATAAAACTGGTCTGCGCTCCGTGTTAGCTCACCAGCCATTGAACCGGGAGCATTTCGGTGACTTTGGTCGATCTAGGATGTGCCTCCCCTTGGTCAACCACCAACAGTGGGATCAGCACTTCCACCAACATAAAAAAAAGGTGGACGCAGTTATTTGCGAGGCCATTTTTCTCCCGTCGATCAAGTATTGCATCAACTGCGAGTTACGAGCCTCACTAGTACTGCTTGGTATGCAGGAGCCGAGCCAAGTGCTCACAAGAGGTTTCAAGAAACGTGACAGCAAGTGTTGTAAAGCTCTGTCTCACGTGCGCTGCATTGAGTACCCTTCCTTGAGCGCTATAAAGCTCCTGCTTATGTTTCAACGCACCGAATGGACGTGAGGCCTATCGTAGCTATCGGAATGACTATCGTGGGTGTCTTCCAAACGCAATTGCCTCCTTTGAGCGCACTCAGAGTGACTGCAAATTTAGGTTATATAACGACACATTTGTTTCATGTAGAGAATACATTGTTCAGATGAGAAGTGGATTTGATTTTAGAGCATATGTCATGCAGATCGACACGGTTTGATTTGTAGTCGGTTTGGGCAAAGGTCGAGAGACGGAATGAATGTGCAGAATGTTGGAAATTCGGTCGCTTTAATAGCCCAATAGGCTGATTTGGCGTTTATCCATGAAAGTGGCCACTCTACCTCTCAATTCATCAAACTTTGCTTCGAGATGTCTCTTTTCATCCCCTTTCACAGTACCTATTCCCGTCGGGCCGTCGACAATGAACGTGCTCAGCTCTGAACACAATTTCCTGTCCTTTTCAAAAGCTTCCAACACGCCCGATACCAGGCCGGAAGGTGCAGATATCTCCATCCTTTTGAGAAAGGAGGTCGAGCGAAGGAGACAAATAACACTATCGACCCACGAAATGTCCACGGAAGGATCAATTTCCCCATATGACCAACGAGGTCTGCAAATCAGCCGCAATGCCAAGACCGGAGTCTCAACCAGCTTCAACTTTGTCAGCGGTTTCGGAAGCGACGTGTCGATGATCAGATCTTGGAGACGAGGCAGTCTCACTTCCTCCAAAGAGCACGATTGGTTGGTGTCGAAATAGAATATCGACAGGCACTGGACAGATGGATGAGATAGCACTGGAACTGATCTCCAACTTGGAATAATGTGAAGAGTGTGGAGAGAGGTGGACTTCTGAATAATGGTCCAGTGCTCGTGAAGTACTTGAGGGTCATGGCTCAGTGTAACTTCGATGGTTCGTAATCGCTGGAGGAGCGAGTCAGGCCAGATCCGCGGCGCTGTCGAAGAGTCAAGACGTAAGGTGGTGAGCTTCTTATCAGCCAGCTTGAACCTCTTGGGATTCGCGGAGAGCTGCTCAAGCATCAGTGGATCGTTGCCACTGAAGGTCAGGCTCTGCAGCAGCGGTTGATCACCGACAAGATACTGCAGGTCCTCGACGCGACTGATTACTAGCTCTTGGATCCTGGACCGAAATGTTGGGATTGCGGCGACTTTCTTCACAACGTTTGGCGTCATATCCAACCACAAGCTTTTAAAGTTGACCCTCAAGGGAGCGGGGTTCGATCGAGCGATGCGGGATTGAAGAAATGTACCAGCCCATGGCTGGACAACGAGAAGCTCGAACTGGGCCAGAGGATCAAGATTCGTCCACAAGGTTCGCTGTGAGAGCGCCAGGACATGCCAGGTACGGCACACGAGCAGGAGTTTCTCAGGGAGTTGCCTGCAGAGGTGGACATAGAAGTCGAAAATTATTCCAATGAGTTCAGGGGGCAGTGGTAGGTTGCTCCGCTGCCCTAGCTCTTTGAACTCAGCCTTCATGTGGCGGACAATGGCACGGGTCCCCTGAAGCTGCCCAATCATTGTGCTGAGTTCCTTACGGCGTGATAGTTGCAAGTGTGTGGGTGGCGGGTACGGTGGCATTGTCTGGCGTAATCTCTTTAGTTCTCGGTATTACTACTCCTGATAACTCATACGACGTACAATCTTGATCAACGATGCCTTGTACTTGAAGGTTAATGGAATAGCTAGACCCAAGGTCATTTTCAGTATCACGGTGGTGCACCACTTGCTTGGCACCTACGATCTCTTATCTAAGAGAAAATGGAATGTAGTGAGTGAATGGGGTGTGGCAGTATAGAGGGAGTACCGAACACACCCTAGCAATGTGCATTTTGATGACCTCTGAATTAATTTCACGAAATAGAGTGTTTGGCTGGTGGGTGAAGGACGGGGTAGAGTCCAAGAGGCAAGATTGGATGTGCTCATATTGGGTCACCTCATATACCCTGTTCTCTGGCACTTCGGTACCGAAATGGCGTCTTTGTGCGTCGAGTGGGGTACTTCGGCAAACCGGCGCGTGGGTACAAGTCGCGAGTCCTAGAGAGTCCTCGTGAAGGATGTGGAGCAATACTTAATGTTACCTTTTGGGGAGTCACTTGCTAATGGGCAGGATCAACGGTGATAGAGGATTGAGAATTGATTGAGATAATTAAAACGCACAAGGGAAGAGAGCTAGTGTTACTGCAGCTCTTCTGGTGCTCTGATATCACTCGAGCATGTTCATCGTCCTTGATCCTTCGTGGTGGTGCTTTGGAAAGTGCTCGCCCATTAAAGCCGATGCACATTCTCTGAGAGTGCTTCTCTATGACAAGGCATAAGTGTCTATTGTAAATACGTCACACCCAGACTCCATTGTCCCGTCCTTTTCGCATTCCGGCAGGAGACAACAAACCCTTTACCTGACAGCGCGGACAGACCACTGCCCTTACTTAGCGGCATTGAACTTCTTCGATAAACTCTACTTCTGCGATCCATGAGATGCTCTTTATGCTGGATATCAGGTTCTGTGCAGAAACGACGGACCTATATTTCCGAATGGCCTGAATACAGCTACTGGAACAGTACACCATACCCTCCACATACTGATACACCAGTCCCCTCATAGTCTTGGCGTTTGCTTGAGAGAGTGCGACGTTTGCACCTATTTAACCAGCAGCCCAAGGTCCTTTGGACACGCTAGATCTTAATGGAAAAGCGACCCAAATCGGTGTTTTTTCGATGACCACCTCCTGTGATATCGCCCGGCAATCGCATTTACACTATACCCGGAATCTTAGGTGATTGTGTTTCACCGGCAACAAGAATGAGGAATAACTCTGGTCCATTGGGTACACCGTAGAACCGACGGGCCCTTATGCCGACCTTTTGCATTATGGTCGAACCTATGTCCGCGGTCTCGACTTGTCATGTCACTACCTGACCTTGCTGGAATCTATTGTGACCACCTCTCTATCGAGGAGTATTGATTTTCGTATTGCCAGAATATCGACTAAAGCATGACGATTGCTCTTCGAAGGTGCTGGCTTCGAGATATCGAGCCGACACGGTTAAGCCACTGATGCAGTGAATTATAGGTCGATCTCTGACAACTTAGCTTTAATACGAAGGTCAGTTAAGAGACTAGCAAGGCCACGTGATGTCGGAGGTACATCAGGCTCTTGATTTTACATAAATACACATCTAGCTTCGAACTCTTTGTGAATAATCCGTAAGCGTGTCTTTGTGCTCCCTCCGTTCCAGTAACCATCGCGATGGCCCATGTAACGACTGAGGCTTACTGAGTCGAGAGCCCTTGGAGACGCTCAGAGATAATAGCTGCTGCGATACCTTTCAGCTCTTCAGGTGTGGCGTCTCCTTCCTCTCCCGGCCTCTTTGCATCTGCCGTCACCGTAAACGGTGGTTGCTCTCAATTCGGCACATAAACTCGGTTCCTTCTCAAGAGTGCCTATGACCCTCACTATCAGACTCGATGAAGCGAGCAATTCCATCTCTTCCAAGCGGAGCACGGAGCGGTACAGAAGGACAACAGCATCGGCCCACAGTTCTTCAATCAAACTATCTGGATCTCCATGCACTCTCTGGCATGCAAGGCGAAGCGACAAAATTGGCGGGTCGATGAGTTTCAGTTGCATGAGCGCCTTGGGACCCCACACCTCGATAGCGACTTCTCGGAGACGCGGTACTCGCATGTCTTCCAACGAGTATACGTGAATTGGAGTTGAAATAAGTGGGGTAGACGATCGACAAACGTTGGACGGTGGGATGGGACTACGGAGTGGAGCACCCATAGCCCCCAACGATATGAAGGGAATGGAGAGTGGTTGGCTTCTGTGTCATAGCCCAGCACTCCTGATGGATGCGATGGTCACCGGTCAATGTGACTTCAGCGGTTGCAAGAGCGCTCCGGCCAGGCCGCTAGTTCTGGCGAGCACTTGAAACGCAAGGTAGTAACGCTCTTCTCAACTTGCTTAAGGGATTGGAGATAACCCGGTCAAGTGGATGCGGATATCCATCTTATATGGTCAGACATTCCATCGCCAAGGAGAAAGGTAGCGTCACGCGAGCGCGATTACGAACTCTGGAACGGGGGGTGCGCGTGCCGGCGATCCTCATTGTGCCTTTGGATGTCATATCGATCGAGCTAATATCGACGTTTAGAGGAACAGGACTCAATGTCCCTGCCCATGACCTCGTAGTACCAAGCCCAAATTGATTCAAGGGGTCGAGGTTGGTCCACAACGTAGGCTGGTAGAGGGCCTGGCAGAGGGCCAGCACGTACGAAGTGCGGCACACGAGGAGGAGCGTCTCGGGCAGCTGGCCATAAAGGTGGACATAATAACCAAGAATTACACCCATGAGCCCCGGAGGCAGAAGCAAGGTCCACCCCTGAGCCAATTCTTGGAGCTCAGCATGCGGCGAAGGGTCCCCTGCAAGTGGTCGACGTTCGCCTTCAGTTCGTGACGACGAGCTTGTTCTTGTTTCAACGGGATGAACGAGTACCCGGGTGATGTCTGGACGCAACCTCCTAAGTATAGGGTTCGTGATAGTCAAACAAACAATATATTGAGTAACGTTCTCTTGTACTTGAATGCAACCTGGACCGCTAGGCCCAGAGTTTCATTAAAGACTTGACAATGTCTCACTTGCTCGACAGATGGTCTCTGAGACAACGGCGTCGACATAGGCGCATTCTCACCCTGATTACTCGACACATAGCGGCCAAATTGGTTTTCTGGTGTGGGTGTCTGGACGAACGAATCGACTGGACGAGGCCGGGTCCAAGTTGTAGATTCTGGTATGGATCATCTTCTGTTAATATTCCCTGCACTTCGGTGCCGCAATTTTGTGGGTCAAGTCGCTTAACTTGAGGTTGAACGAGAGTCAGTTGAATCGATATTTGAGAAGCACATTATGTCAGGAATCGAGGTTTTAGGTAAAACCATTCATCACCCACGCCCGGATTGCCCGGATTGCCGAGTACAACTTGATTGATTGGAGGCGAGATGACATACCCTCCGCGTAGTAATTTAGGATAAATTGTTAACTACGTTGCTCTGTCAAGGACATGATTTGTTTTCCCCGCTCATATTGTATTTAATGGAGTCTTCGTAGCTCACGAATACAGTTGAAGTTGAAGAGCCTATCGCGAAAGCATACTTTAGATAACATATCTCTGGCAAGGGTGTCACGGTGCCAAAGGACAAAACACACGAGGATGAGGTTTAGTACATGCCAATGTTTTTTAATTGATTAGCCTTCGATAGGACGCTGGTTACTCTTGCTTGGTGAAGAACAAAGGAAGCTTGTGTAACTCTGGTACAGGTCCATCAACTGTCAATTGAATGCACCCGGAAAAATGGATGATGCTGACCTGTGCTCGGCTCTTTTCTCACTAAATATTTTTTGAACAAATGTTGTGAAGCGCCCACGTGAGTCAAGCGACATCGAAGGGAGGCATGATGAGGCATGTTGAGATCAGAAAAAAGCTTCCTGAAACATTCTAGGCATCCAAAGGGTACACAGGTGCAACAGGTGCGTTCCACTGTAGCGTATCGCGTCAAATTGAAGTCCCGCATGTGGTGTTCAAAGAGCATGCGTTTGGACTCTCCACACCACCCACCTCGAAAGACGATGGGTGATAGGCATTTGGGGAAGCCTTTTGAAGTGTCCCCGTGTTGTCGTGGGAGCTTGCAACTTCAATATTATTGTCTGGCACGCATCTGCTGGCGCTCTCCTTGACAGCAACTAAAGCCAGTGTCCTCTCCCTGTGGCAATTGATCGATGGGAGATGATGCCTATTTAATCTCAGGTTTAGATCGATGGGATTGAACCTCGCGTTTCAAACCTGGTGGGACTTAATTTTCATCATCGCTCAGGTGTATCAGAGGACCCTCAACTGGAGCTCTAACGTCCCTGACCGGTGACGGATCGTCCTATGTTCCTAGCCGTCAACTCAAGGGAGGGTGCCCCTCAAACTATGGCGCTCCGCTTCTGGACTATTCAACGTCTTATCATCTTCTTGTCATCTTCTCGCTCGATGGGAAGGCATCCAAGGTCCCCAGTGTCAGGTTTGTCAGGTTAGTATAAGGCGAGGGTGGCGGTTTATTCAATCGGGGCGTAGAGACGCGAGAGCTCTCCGATTGTCACACGAGACACTGCCGCGCTACGTAAGTTGTCTTGTGGGTCATTGGCCTCGAGCGTATGATCCGGCCGGTAGCCCCTAGTTTGATGGTAACGCACGGACGGACGGAGCTTGAGTCTGGGCGAGGTAATAAGCCATTGCCTTTTCGTCCTTCGATCTACCTATCCTCCAAGAGTCGAACGTATCTTCCTAGCTATCTCCGTTACGCCGCGGTCCTCGTGCAACTACAGCCCACTAGTTCTTCACCGTGCTAAGGATATGAGTACTCTCGTCAATACATTTACTCAGCAGCAGAAGGAGCTCCACGACTACCGGTGAGTCACCCTTTGGAACTCGGACGGCCAATTTCGTCACTCATTCGCGCTTTATTGACGCTGTTTCATTGGACGGTTCACGACTCGCCCTAACCTATTGCGTTCTCGACATTCGAAAACATGCAGAACAGGCAATCGATTGATCGTTATCGACGGAAAAAATTTGTCGATCCCTGCGGTCATAGCAGCTTCTCGCTATGGTGTACACATCAAACTCGATAGTAGCCCCGCCGTTCAAAGACGTGTGAAGGAGAGTGTTAACGTTGTGAAGGAGAAGCTTACCTCTGGCAGGAGCCTGTACGGTATTAGCACCGGCTTCGGAGGTAGCGGTAAGTCGCCGGCCTCCTTTCTGCGTTTGTCGTAGTCACTGAACACGATGGGTCGATGTAGCGGACTCCCGGACGAATGACCATGAAGCCCTTTCAAAGGCGTTGCTGCAAATGCAGCATTGTGGAGTTATAATCGATCCTACCGATGACGTCAAATACGATGCTGTACCTCTTCCGATCCTGCATGAAACCGCCGGTACTATCATGCCAGAAACTTGGGTGAAAGCAGCAGGTGTTATTCGAGCCAACTCCCTCATTCGCGGCCATTCCGCGGTTCGTTGGGTGTTGCTAGAACGATTAGAGCAACTTCTTCAAAACAATATTGTTCCTCTTGTTCCTATGCGGGGAAGCATCTCAGCGTCTGGAGGTGGGTTGTTTCCTCCACTTTTTGTCCTTCACACTTCAACTGCCTTTGCACGTATTCTGACTTTGCGGCCCAGACCTTAGTCCTCTCTCCTACATTGCCGGAACACTGACTGGCAATCCCGCGATCAAAGTTTATGATGGGCCCCAATATAATCGTCGGATTTGCTCTTCTGTGGAAGCTCTTGCTTCACACAACATCCCCCCGCTCGACTTTTACCCCAAAGAAGGGCTCGGCCTTCTGAATGGCGAGTATAACCTTGTCGGTTTCACTCGGTTTCCCCATCACTCGACTTACACACACTCAGGCACTGCATTCTCTGCCGCCACTGCCTCGCTCATCTTACATGAAGCCCTCCAACTCTCGCTTCTGTCACAAGTACTCACCGCACTCGCCCACGAAGCTCTTCTCGGCAGCATAGCATCACATGCGGAATTTATTCATGAAGTGTGTCGGCCGCATCCCGGTCAAGTTGAGGTGTCGCGGAATATCGAATGGCTGCTTCAGGGGAGCCAATTGGCTCTGAAAGAAGGCGCTGAAAGGCATATAGAAGAGGATAAAGGACAACTCAGACAAGATAGGTATAGTTTGAGGACGGCACCACAGTATCTTGGACCTGGAGTCGAGGAGATCCTGCGGAGTGTCGAAACTGTAACACTTGAATGCAATTCGAGTGAGTCACTCTCGGTGTCCAGGTATCTCCCAAACTGACGTCTTCAACCCCATAGCGACCGATAATCCTCTGGTGGATGGTGAATCTGGAATGGTCTTCCACGGCGGCAACTTCCAAGTAAGTTAGACACCCCTCACTGTCCATTACTAGTCTGATATTAATTTGGGGCTGTAGGCGATGTCCGTATCGACTGCAATGGAGAAAACCCGCCTTTCCCTCGCGCACTGTGGCAAAGTTATCTTCGCGCAATTCACCGAGATGCTCAATCCCTGCTTGAATCGTGGTCTGCCACCTTCAGCGGCCGCCACAGACCCTTCCTTGAACTACTACGCGAAGGGTCTTGATATCGCAGCGGCAGCCTACGTCGCGGAGCTCAACTACCTCGCTAATCCTGTTTCCGTGCATTGCGTCGCGGCTGAGATGATGAACCAAAGTATCAACTCTCTTGCGCTCATTAGCGCCAGGATGACAGGCTCCGCGCTGGATGTTCTGAGTTTGGTGCGTGGCTCTCCCTCCTCGTATCCAGCCCGGGTCACCGATGCATGTAACACCTGCAGCTCATGGCCTCCTTTCTCCTTTGCCTCTGCCAATGTCTCGATATCCGAGCAATGCAGAAAGAGTTTGCAGAGACCTTCAAGGAAGCCGTCGTCCATCACATATCTCAATGTTTCGGTGTATTCAAAATGCAGGAACAAGAACGCTCCAGGATCGCAGGTGAGCTCTCGGATGTGATCCTCGGACGCTTGGACAAGAACACCGCAATGGACATCAAGGAACGTATCACCAGCGCGGTAGAGGCGTGTACCCCGATTCTCCTTCACCATATCACATCATCGTCCTCATTCAAGCCGGAACAGTCAACAGCTTTATTGGATGCAGTCGCGTCATTCCGGGAGAACCTCACCAGCAACGGATTGAAGCTTCATGAAGGACTTCGTGAGGCATTCCTTTCCGGCAAGAGGGGTCCTACACCCGCCTCCCACCTCTTGGGTAACACCCGCCCGTTGTATGAGTTCGTGAGGAAGGACCTTGGGATCCCAATGCACGGCCTTGCTAACCTGCACAAGTGGGAAGGAATGGGCGCCGGGGGCGTGGAAGGGCGTACCACTGGCCAGAACGTTTCGGCCATTTATAAAGCCATTCGCCGAGGACACATTGGTGTTGTGATGTGCGAGATGTTCAGCAGCTATGATGGAAGAAGGGTGGTGGAGGAGAAGGCCAAGTTGTAAAATACTGTGCATATTATTATGTGTTACTTGTTTCGATCCACGCTTGATGGAACGACTTCATATTTTCAACACTGTATCACGAAAATTTTTTTTTGAATAAAAAGGTAGCAGGCTAGGCCGGCCTCCACAGTGTGCCGGCGTATAGACGGTAATACATGTGGACATGGGCTAGTAGCCAGCGGCGCCAGGGGCGCTGGTCCCCTCCCTTTTGAGCCTAAGTAACACTTCCTTAAAGCGTGTCAAGTCAGTTGAACCAGGACCTGTCCGCGCAATCGTCTTGGACTGAGAGTTTTCGAGCTCGATCAAGTCGGCAATGCGAGCCCATGTCGTGCCGGCTGCGAGAGATTCACTAAGACCATTCTTGAACTCCTCCTCTCGTATCCTGTGTCAGGGGTTTAGTACAACCCTCTTTCCAACAAATGACCCCTCCCGCACTTGTTCTGCTTGATGTTGTGCTCAACATTCTCCTTGTGCTCAAGATAGAAATCATCTATAAACTGGTTTGCTTGCGCGATGATCTCCTGCCGCTTGCTAGTGGCAGCCTCGTCACGAGCGTTGATTTCCGCGGCCTGTTTCTCGCGCCAGTCTCTGGGAGACAACATGAACAAATGAAGCATAACTCAATAGTGGCACACACTTTATGACTTGTGGCTCTTCCTCAGGAAATGCAGGGGAGGAGATTGCTGCATTGAAGACCGTGGTCTGTTGGGGTACCGAGGCAGAGGCACCAAATGCAGGACTTGGAGAGAATGCAGGAACAGATGATTGATTAGTGAACGCTGGCTGTGAGGAACAGTCATTTGTTTGTTGCCAGATCTCCATTTCATCGTGAGCTTACCTCTGGAGCGCCGCCGATATCTGGGAACTGACTCTCGAACTTTCCAATCTCATCGTCATCTGTGATTTGGACAGCGGGAGCAGGTGTGGGATTGAAGCCAAAATCGAGCGCCCCGCTCGCGCTTGTTGACCTGACGGGTGGCGCTGGGATGGACGTGAAGCCATCAAGGTCGTCGTCGAGAGCAGGGAATGCAGACTGAGCGCGTTGGAACTCGTCTTCGTCGCCGAATGCGTCCATGGTCAAGGTTCCTTGGTCGTGGTGGCAAGTAAAAGTTGATCTCGTCTAGTCTCGTCAAGGGGTTGACACATGAACCACAAAATGCGCGCGTATATCATT
>WNFL01283855.1_pt5 | contig 17630 bp, 20 predicted proteins | sample 5400361 | NCBI WGS metagenome assembly WNFL01 (sample SAMN13153351, study PRJNA577476) | soil metagenome | isolation source: 40 cm soil on Douglas fir-dominated hillslope | place: USA:California | collected 2013-09-17 | reverse complement strand
CTGGGACCCTGGCACACCAATATATGCCGTGCTGCTGAAACTAGAAACCTTTGGCTCGTTTCTTTTGTTTCTTTCGAGCGATATTTGCTTCGGGCCTGCCGCCGTGAGCTCCTGGCAATACTTGTGTGCTCGGGCCTAGCCAAGTCTGCGAACTCGCTCCTGACGGCCCTCCTTGAGCGAAAATTTCGAGAGGTTGTGATACAGCGAGCGCTTGAGTGGGCCCGAAACCAAACCCACCCTCGTGTGTCCGAGAAGTAACGCGCGGTGACATGCGCACCTTGTTCACGGTCTGTTGAGTCGAGATCGCGGGTGGCATCTGCGAAGACGCCATGACGACCGGGATCTGCGCTCTATTTTGTGGCTCGACTTGTCGACTTTCGAGCAGCCCATCCTTTTCAAGCTTCTGTCCAGTCGCTTTCCTCCCCTTCTTCCCAAACGTTGGCTCATGTTCTTCGTACGGATTCCGGAATATAAATTGGTTCGGATCTTCACCCAGTTTCCAGCCAGCTAGTAGTTGACGCACTCCTAGAGGCAAGTCAACAGTCCCCGAACCGTCCATGTCACTTTCCACACCTTGACCAGGTGTATTCGTAATGGCGTAACGCGGCCGGAGAAAATTAAACACGACAGGGGGTGCGTTCCCGAGACTGTCGTCAGTAATGGAAAGTGCTTGAGTGGCACGTTCAAGCTCGTCATCGTTCAATGAATCCTTGCTTGGCGGGGAATAGGTGACCAAAGGGACTGCGCTGAAAACATCCATCGACAGAGCAAGGTCCAGCGCAACCTCTTCCATCAGTCCTTCCTCTTTGGTGTCCCTACTCGTTGGGGTTTCAGCCCGAGCCTCATAACGCTCCAGAAACCTGAGTAACGCTTCGGGGTTGGAAGGTATCTCCAGGCCCGTAATATGCTTCATAGATGGTCTCAGATCGAACGACCATGCTGCGTCTTTAGCGATAGTGGCAGAGGATGGGAAATGTCCTTCTTTGAATGCATGGTATCCGCGTGCGGAGTGGAGAGTTGTCTGGCTCAGAAAGTCGGAACGCAATGCGTTACTGGGTTCAGGACCAGAGGCGAGAGCAATATCACCGCTAACAATGCTTTAGCATAACAACAGAAGAAAACAGTATAGATAGCGTACGTAGTAAGGATGGTGTCGAGAGGGTACTCAGCTCCCTGCCAAAGATGAGGCATGCGTTCTAGCGTTTGGTAAACACTCTCCATATCCGGTTGACCCTCTGCCACCGTCAATGAAGACTCTGTGCGTATCGCGTCTTTTCTCTTTCCAGTCAGTACTAGTGGCCAAAGCGGTCCAAACCCAGTCGCACCTTTATAGATTTCGCTGAAGTCCACAATCACTTTCTCTCGCTCACTCCCCTCATCCACGACAGGTTTTGCAGTTTCTGTAGCCCCTTTATCCTCCAAGGCCCCCACGCTCAGACTCCACTCTCTCCCAAGACCCCCCTTCCTCATTCGAGTAGCCGCGATGGCGCCGTCAGTGGAGAGTTCCTCCTCTTCAGGTGTCCATGGTTGAGTGATGTCCTTGGAAGATGGTTCGTCCTCAACGAGAACTTGTGTCGAATATATAGCACCTTGATCTGAGAGTTCAAGAAACGCGAAATCTGTGGGTAGTTCAGAGCATGGGTGCATAAAGAAGCCACAACCACGCCTTTTTGAGCATGCTGGAAGAGTTCGAAGGACTTGAGGTGCATTGCCCATAGAATGTACCGTTCGGGCCGTGGTGTCAACGCTGTAGATCGTGACTAAACCATTCTCTCTTGAGGTCAGAAAACACGAAGGATCTGGCACGCAAGAGTATGAGAAAGCAGGCAAATGGTAGTGGAACGCCATTATCGCGTACCTTGAGCAAACCGGCACGTCCTTGCTTCTAAAGTCCGGTCGACGGATCTCTGATGCTTCCAGGAAAGCACGGGCTGCTTGGAGTACCGATGGTCCATCCACACAATTCGTTGGGTGGTTGTGAGGCGAAATATGTGGTCGTCCAATGCGTATGGGAATACGCCTGCCCCTTCGATCGCGGTTATATGCTCAGTCGGAGGAGAGGCGAAGACAATTGACGAGGATCCATTGGGCGCCTTCAACCATCCGTTACTTCTGGCACAACCTAACCTCGATAGAACCTACTTTCGAATCCAGTTGCTGAACATCGTGGCTTTGGGCAAGCAGCACAGTGGAATCATCACGGGTCCAAGCTAATCTTGTGAACCCGTCGGTCGTCAGACCATCGTTTGTGAATAATTTGACGCTAACGGGGACATCAGCTTGTGTCCTACTCGTTGTCAATTAAGCTTACACATTGCGCGTTTCCTTCCAATCGACACGGAATACAGAGTCATCCGACGAAATAAGTCCCGCACTGAGTGAAAATGGGCTCAAAGCGACATCGTTCGGAGTCCCTCCCAGATCAGCTGAGGTTAGGTGGACCATCTCCTTCACTATTACTGGTTCAAACGATTTTATGGTCGGTGCCATTACAGACATGAAATAGACAGCCGCGTGGGTGCGTACAGCGACCGGTGGCAAATCTGAGGTGTGCGTCAGGATGTCAATTCAGTGAAAATTTCGACCATATCCTCCCACCTTGCAAATCGTGCCAGCCAGAATAGTTCGCAGTTGATCCAACGATATGCTGGATTGGGGTTTCAAATGTAAACGCGGGTTTCGAATCAGGGGCGAAAATAGATCCTCCTCTACGACTCCAGTAAATAGGAGATACGTCTGAAGGGTCTTTTGGTTACGGAGACTGATCGAGTGACATATAAAACGTACTCAGTTCATTCCCCAGCACACCAGTTGGAAAGGCCAGCAATCCACGTCGTTTCTCTGCCTTTGCCTCATGCGTGGTGAGGACAGCGAGTTGATTCCCGATGATTGGGTCAAATTGGTTGGCTTTCTTGAACTTCTCATCGGCCATAATCTGCTCCCTAAGCAGCTCGAACGGGATATCGACATCCGGGTAGCGAGTCCGAAGAAAACGAGCCTGTGGTCATATCAGTAATCAGGTCGACTTCGCGGCGGATAACGGACGCACAGCTTGCTGCGTTTTCTGACGGACGGTCAATGCAGGTGACGCGTGGGTCACAGGCCGCGTAGCCGGAAATAGTGTATAGGCGGTATTGATGGTCTTGATTCGGGTGTTTCCTTGATGAGTAAAGAATGTTAGTACCCAGGCGCAGTCCTGGAGTGGAACAATCGAACTTGGTTTTTGAACGAAATCCCATTCCAATACGGAGCCTGGAACATGACCCCTTTTGAGAGTAGCAGAAAATATTGCATCCCCAGAGGAGAGAATTAACCCATCGGCCGTAGGATGGACCGCCGTAGTGCTGCCTGGCTGTTCTTTCTTGCTCTTGCTTCGCTTTGTTGGCAAAAGGGTGATAGGTGAATCTGGTATCCAGTATTCCATTCCATCGAATATCTTCAGCAGTGCGAGGCGGAGATTCGGGCGTGGGGAGTTCCAAGATGTGGACAAAGATCGAGTCCGCCTTGTTCACTCTATTTGATAGTTATGTCATCGGTGTCTAAAGCCTATTTATTTTTAATTATTAATAAGCCGCTTTACGTATTTTATACGTTATACGGCCGTAGTGGTGCCTATGCAGAGGCTAACCCCGGCCACATTGGGACAATGACTGCCGCATCCAATGCACCGGATATGCCATTCGTGGTCATTTATGTACCCTCACAAGTATCCTGTATCGATGCTCGAGACACAGACAGGGGTTTAATAATTCTTGTTGGGACTGAGGACGGCACAATAAGGCGATACAGAAGCCCATCGTACAAAGTGACAAAGGCTTTGCGTGGACTCTCCAAAGGAGTCTCATGGGTACAATTCTCTGCAGTGAAGAATGAAGAGGACTGTTTCTGGATTTCGTCCGGCATGGAGGTTTGAGATTTCTCTTACGTCCAAAATCTACAGCCTTACATCAACAAAATAGCTTCTCAAATACAATTTGAGCACCGAGATACACCCTTCTCGACTCATAATCAACTCAACCGATACACTAGAAAGAATCTATATCCAACCCAACGCTGTAGACGACGAAGTGAACGAGGCATGCTCCTCGATTTATCTCGGGGGGATATAATAACAATTCCTGAATAGATCGCCATATCCCCTCACCACCTCGCCTTTTCATCCGATGGTGGCGCAATTGGCGTTGTCGATCTGAGCACCCAAGTCGTAACGATGATGAAACAGAAGCACACAAGTGTGAGAGACATCTAAATGCGACGAGACTCTCATTATCTAGGTCTTATATTCAGGTTGCCCTTCCCTTGCAATTCGTCCCCACCCGGCCAACAGAATGTAGGTGCATATCAAGTCCCTCTCACAGGCGATTCCTTACCGGGGATTGTTTGAAGTAATATCAGGCGGGTATGATAAGACATTACTCCACTTTGACTGTCGAACTGGCACACTCCTCTCGCATCTTGATCTATGTGAGTGCCTTCCTATACCATACTAAGCGCTCAACCTCGGAAATATGCACAGCACCACCCATTCCTTCGCCTGACTTGAACGAAGTCACATCTCTTTCGCCTCCATTTGCCCTCGCCATCTCGATATCCTCCACCGGTGTCATCGCTTGTGCAACGGCATCAGGACACGTATATATAGGTTATGGAGGTTGCAAGATAACCAATTCAACAAAACGAAAAAAGGCTCGAAATTGGAAAGGTCTCAAATCAGATGAGAGCATTTGGTTCAAAGCTGCAGAGGGTGCAGTCGTCAGTGTGTATGTGATATTTACCCGCTTCACGCATACCTGTGAACAAGATGTCCCAGAGGCTTCGATCCAGAGGATCCTTCACGACTTTTCACGTTGTCACTCAATGGAAGGGTCGGGTGCTATTCTATTCCCACGGAAGTAACCTCGGATATGTCAGTGTTATGTGATTGGACCATGGAGTCACGAAGGATCGCCAAAGCTACCACCATGGTCGTTCGCGGTGCTCATCTGTTGAGCTGCGGAGTCGGGAATGACCGAAAGGGCTACATTGAGATACTAAATCTTCCATACAAGGTTCAGAAGAATGAATAGCTCCATAATGCATGTTCTATACATCTATCAAGTGTGTTCCAGCCATGAGATCGATGAATGGACACCGTGCGGTGGCGTGAAGTGATGAGATGTCATGGGTACTTAAATTAGACAGGAATTTCACCATGAGGGGACGCCATGCCCTTTCGTAACCTTCCATGCGCAGTGCGTGACGTCGAGCTCGAGGATCAATTTTCAAATTCACCAAAGCGAAAAACTAGGCGATGACCATCCGGTGGAAACCCTCTTCATGACGAGAGTTCATTACTACTGATAGTTGCCTGGCGAGCTGTTGCGCGGTGGACACAGCGATCAGAGGGAAGGATTCTGTGCGACTCAAATTGTCCAGTAGGTCATGTAGGGTTTATGGGAGAGTTGTGTGCGTGTACGAGTGTATGGAGTGCATACAAATGACTTCATCTGATATAGATTGCCCTTGGGACTCCTATATGAATGAGGAAGACGCAAAAACTGGCACAGACAGTATGGTATCTGTGGTTGGGTGCCTTAGTATCACCCACCAGATATCAAGAGGACTTGAAGACCGGAGAGGAAGCACAAAAATTGCGCATGTACAGGTAAATGGGGGGTTTTGGAACATAGATTCGAGTCCCTGACTTTCTTGCTTCAATTTTCGGCAATGCCGCAGCCTTTGCTGTCCAGAAGAGCAAGCGGCGGACGAGAATGTGGAACATACGACAATCGGGACTGCTGAATCCCTACACTCAGAAGAAAGTCGAAGGACAACCTGGCTTGGGTGGAGGTCAAGATCAAAAGGGAGCGATATGTCTGCGGAGACGGTGGCATCGGCCATAATAATTTGGGTCCACGCTGAATTTGGTAGGGTGTAAATCATGGATAAAGGCTCATCAACTTGACTGTCGAGCTCGAGTGATGTTGTGAGGATACTAAGGTGGTTGTGTGGGTGAACCAGGCTTAGACCCCGCCTCTTCGGTAGAACAGTTCCGTGGTGGCACCTTGGCAGTCGTAAAACCCTCCAGAGAACTATTAAGCAATTTGGACGCATAACAATGTCCCGAAGGCGTGCAGGTCCGAATGGGATTATGGGGCCGACCTCCGCCCTGACCTCGTTTCTCAGGGTGCGTGATGAAACATTTTAAATACTGAAAATTTCTTCTTATTTTATTGTAGGAACACGGAATTACGGCCCAAACTACCTACCGAAGGGTAGAGCACAACACGACCCCGCAAGCCAGCCCCAGCCGAACCAACGCGGAAGCACCGCCTTCAAGTTCCACAAATGGTGAAATTGAAGGTGACGCCACCTCGGCGCCATCGAGGAGACCGCGCGAAGTGAGACGTTTGATACATTTCCTTTGCCACCGACCGACTTACCACTGTCACGTAGGGCGGCTACGCATCAGATAATCTAGACGAGTCAGAAGACGAGAAGCGAAATGGTGCTCCACCCAAGAAGAAGCAAAGGCTCACGAAAGCGGCAGCAGCGAAACTGAAGGGGAAGCAGAAAGCCGAAAGGAAGAAGCAAGGCATAGATAGCGACTCGAATGGAGGTGACTCCGATGACCCATACACCGCTCCGTCGAAGGGTCTAGGCATTATGGATAAGGCTATAAATCTCGACGACCGTCCTGGAAATGGAAGTCGGTTGATTTGCCCCGAATGTGACAAGGGTTTCACTGTGGTGAGCCAAGATTTCACTTACGTATATGGTTGATATCTATCTCCCTCTAGACCAAGTACACCGTAGCCGGTGATGTGGGTGGCTGGCTCTGTTTGGCATGTGCAAAAGCGCTCGGAAAGGACTTGAAGTCTACTGTCCCTCGTAAGCGAAAACCAGCACAGAAGCGACATATTGTACATTTCGAGCAAGCGGAACCAGTCATGACTTTAACCAATATGTGCATCAATGTGAGCCATTGTCGCCTCCGCAAGGTGCAAGTCGACTCAAAGGCTCTTCTAGGTCATTGGGAAATACATTGATGACGTTGAAGCGCTTGGCAATATCGGCTCCGTCAACCTGGACCATATTTGCAAGATCGTGTCGAAGAGCCGTAGACTCAACGCGGGGAACGTGCAGTTATTTTACGACGCAGAAGCCACTCAGCTGAACATCTATGACAGTACAAGCAAGTTTCGATCCCTCGATCCCTAATTCTTCATTGACAACCCGCTGCAGACCTCCTACCTGATGCATATCAAGTCATGGCGAACCTCAACCCTCAACTGGAACGGTTGCACCTCCATTGTTGCGGCCAGATGGACTCGTCCGTTCTCCAATACTGGGCCAAACCCACGACTTTCCGATCACTCGCTCGCCTCGAACTCTTCGCACCTTATCTTGTCTGGACAGAAGCATGGCAAACATTCTTGACTTCCAAAGGCCCGCAGCTCACCGGATTTCTTATTACCAACTCGCCCCGATTCGACGAGGCCTGCATGCTTGCATTGGTCGAAAATTGCACCAAGCTAGAAGAACTGAGGCTCTCAGAACTCGGAAAGTTGAAGGACAGCTGGCTAGAGTACATCCATCAGTTGACGCTGTTGAGGAGTCTCTCATTGAGTCGACCCTCTGAGTCCCTGACGGACAAGCCGGTCGTTGAATTACTCGGCAAGATTGGGGCCCGGCTCGAGCACCTTGATTTAAGTGGCAATGACGAACTCACGGATGTGCTATTGCGAGATGGGATTGGGAAGAACTGCACATCCTTGCAGAGTTTGGCTTTATCTGGGGTCACACAACTGACCGACGGGGGTGTGGCTGCATTCTTCAAGCAATGGAAGCAAGACGAAGGAATATCTTACGAGGTGAAAAATACGGAAGATTGCATGGACATCGACCGCCCTGTTACCAATCGCCCGCTGTCTAGCGTCGACCTATCTCAAATCGCAGAGCTCGGCACTGATGCCTTACTCGCTCTGCTCCTGCACTCTGGTCCCGACATCATCAAGCTATCGATCAACGGGTGGAAGAGTACCGAGGAGGAGGCTCTCAGTGTAATCGCGCAATCCGCTCCGAAGCTGGAAGAATTGGACGTTGGGTGGTGTCGCGAGGTCGATGATTTCCTCGTTGGAAAACTTTTAGGAATGGGTCAGACGGATGAGGATCGTCGTTCGGCAGGTTGTGTGAATCTAAAGGTATTGCGGCTACATGGGTGCAATAGGGTTACGAACGCTTGTCCGACCAGGGTTAGTGGTCTCTCGCCTCTATATGGTGCTGAGGCTGATACCTTCCAAATAGCGTGGTGTAGTAATCCTTGGTGTTGAGAGCGACGTTCACGTAAATGCTCGATAAAATCATTGTGACTCGTATCCCAGGCTCCCACCTTCATTTTCAATTTACCTATCGTCAAGCTTGAGGAGTCTATCTCCAAAGAATGGTCGACAGACCAGGGTCTGTGCATTCATCCAGGGGTTCGGGAATGAATCGCAGTGGAGTGGTAAGAAATCCAATTACTTCACAAGTATACGACCGCTACCATGAACTTCTTGCGCACGATCTCTTGCGAAGGTGTATCCTCTTATGATCTCTGCTAAGACGTAGGAATTGGCAGCCACGTAAGCTATACCGGCGGTCCACAAGGGTAAGTAAACCTGGGAACCCAGGAACTCGAGGCGATAAGCAATGGATAACCAAGCCGCCTGGGCAGATATATCAGCCGAGGGGTTTATCCAGGCTATATTGGCGCACCTGTGAACCGATCCAGAGTCCAATGAGGAAAATGGCTTTCCTTCGACTCAAATTCAAGTGAGGGAGTACTAGAGGTAAGAACCAGAGGTACCACATGAAGTACTGTCGAGAAGTCGGCGACTTTCTTATGGTAGCATGAGACTTAGCGTACCTGACTTGTACAGACTTTGTTGAAGATCACAAAAGCCATGGTTTGTACGGTCCATATGAAAGGTAGATCCTCTCGTGTCGCCTTTCTTGTCACGAAGAACACAGCTCCAAGGCCCATTGAGACCATCATCTGTGGAAGAAAAGAAAGGATTGACACGAATCTTGAAGGGGCTGTTGAGGTGGAAAGATATAAGGCGTAAAAATATGGTGAGAAATTGTGCCGATGATCAGTCCGGCTGACGTGATAGAGGTAGGCGTGCTGCAAAAATGGGGGTCCCCAACTAGGCCCTGATTAGTTTTGTATATTAATAACATTTTACGGGGGAACCCACATAAGATACATCGCACCGCTCAAAATGAGGAAGGTTGTGGCACTGCGCAGAAAGAGATGTATCCGCTGCATATGTGTTATCCACCTTACCCAGTTATGGGCAGTGTTGGACTCTTTGTTCAATGGAGGGTGATCATCTATTGCAAACAGGAGGCTGAAACCGTAGATGAAGGGGTATATCTTGAAGTGAACACTGACGCCTAGTAGAACAGCAGCAATAAACCACTTCTGCTTACTTGCAGCTAGCAGGGTCGCACAGACAAGGAGTCCAAGGACGGATTCCGCAGAGCCTCGGGTTGCAATATTCGCGGGCATCGGATTGAAAAGCCACAACACGGCTAGCCATGTATGTGATTGAGGGAGCACCTCACGAAGGATCACCGGAATTAGCACGTCGGCCACTGAGAAGAGGCTCTTTCCAAATGCGGAATGTAAGAATTCGTTCGGTACTAGCATGAGCGCTAACAAGGGTGTATAACGGTATGTGGCGCGTGAATATGGACTGGTGGTGACCATTAGTGTGTGATACAGGAGACGGGTGACGCAGGTAACGATCGACTCACTCTCCCAGGTCTAATTTGCGGCCGAGTAGGCCTTGAGCATGGTTTGTTTCGGTCGGATGGAGGATAAAGGAGGCTGCATCAGAGAAGACGCGATAATCTAACGGCGAGTGTCTGTCGTGGTATTCGCCGTAAATAATCAGAATGAGACGAAAGGCGAGACCACCAAGGACTAAGACTGTGAATGAAAAGTATTTCTGACTCATATCATACAGAGCCATTTGGTTATTTGTACGATGAAAAACGCAAGATTGGACTGGAGGTGTCGAGGTCGAAGACGGAGCAATTATAATAAAATCAATATTTCTTGACGTACTTCTTGGAATTGGCCATATCAATGTAGGTACACCTTTGCATTTTGAACATCGAAATTATACAAACAAGGCGCGCTAGGCGATAGCAAGGCAAGTCCCCGGTGGGGCTGACATATCGAGTCCTCCACCACTAACCTGCGTCACACGACATTCCATCCCCTCAGATGGAACTATCGCTCCTGTCAATAACATGCGTCCGTCACGCGAAGCGGAGGTTTTATATAGTTCTACTCTGTAGTGGCGTGAACAGGTAACTCGGGTTAGGCCAGCTAATGAGGAATTTGAGTGATCCGGCTTCGTCACTGGCTTGATTATTCGGCTCTGGTGTACTGTATGTCATGATCTTGGATGATCTTGCTTAGAAAAATGGGATCTGGTATTGATAATCACATAGTATACGGTAGAGCCAGTGTAGAGATGGGAATCGAATCTGCCGCCCTGGCCTTCGTCCTACTTTTGGCTGTCATGCCCGACTGTGGGGGACCTAGTGTCATGCTCCCCCGCATGTGATTGTACGAGTCCCAGTTGCTTCTGTACATCCTCCAGTTCCTGATCGACTTCGGTCTTCCGCCTACGCAAATCAGCGAGGAACTGCTCGTCCGGAATACGCGAAAGGGGAATGATATAGGAAAGTACTCCCAGTAGTCCATCAGACCACGTCTTCGGAGCAGGATTTCGTGGCGTTTCTGAGCGAGTGGGAACGGATGGGTCGGGTGTGGACGTTGGTTCGGCCTGGACAGTCATCGGCTGTGCCCTTCGTGTGACTATATCTTCTTTAGAGTGTTCGTACATCCATTTTATACGCGAAACCCGAACTTCGTTGAATAAGAGCTGTAAAGTCGAGCACGCCAAGGTTGCGGTGAGCACTCCTGGTAAAAGACCACGAGGGCCAACTGTATGAAACGGTCACACAAGGAGGACTGAGTACTAGTTGATATGAAAGAAGGACCTACGTCGAACGAGGTTTAGGATGCCCCCCAACAATCCGGCCGAAATCGCGGTATCTGCCATATTATGCAGACGAATTTCATTATATGTCAGTGGCCCATGTTGGGCCCTATCAGCAATAGCCGCAACGGCTCTTCGCTTGTTGTGAGTCGTTTGTAAATTTGGAGAAGCCTTGAGTTCTTCTTGTAGGCGTATTTGGTCGCGTCTTCGTGTATACTGTGATGTTGGAATGGAAGATACGAGTAGAGGAGACACTAAATATTCGCGAAGAGCTGTTTACTCGTCAAACCATTGAATAATGTGCGGGCTGAGACAGACAACCCACCGAAAAAAGAGGCAGCAGTCAAGCCGGTGTTTAAACTCGTCTGAAGGGCCGTTCGTACAGCTGGTTGACGAGTTGTAAAGGCGTAAATTGTACTGGTGGTCAAGCCAAGTCCTGCTATCGTTGAACGAATGCGACCAGCAGTCAACAAGAGCCCTAACGTCATCAGATCGTATTCCAACTACTTGCATGATATCAGAGTATATTTGGCAACTTTTCCTCCGGCATTTGGGTCTGTTCTTGGAAGTGGCATCGATGCGTTCCGGTCCAAAGAAGAGCTTGGACTCGACCTCCTCCTTCTTTCGATCACTATGTCGGAATCTACAGGTGCTTATATCGAAGAGGTAGTAGAGAATGTAGAGAATGGTCAGAATGACGAGGGAGACTCGCACGGAGAGGACCATGAGCAGCCGCGAGCGTCATCGTCGTCTGCACCGGCGCCAGGTGGCGGAAAGAAGAAGAAGAAGAAGAAATCAAAGCTCTCTAAACTGCTACAGCCAGGTGGAGAAATGCCTCAGCAGCTCGTCAATCATGTAGTCAATGAGGTGCAAGCGAAACACGGTGCGGGGACTGATGGAACCGATGAGGCCAGTGTACGGGCACTATTAGAACAGCTAAAGATAATCGACGTTCTCAAGGGCAAGTCCGGCCTCGGAGGGAAGAATAAGGTTAGTGTCACCGATTCAGAAGCCGTTTCGTGGGCTCTTGAGAGCTTTTACGCTATCAACCAGAGCTCTAGTCTCTGTCTAAACTAGCCGATCCTTTTGGAGCGCGCGTTTTTACGTTGGCCACGCCGTTGGACGCGTAACGCTCCTGACGATCATTTGCTCCATAGAACGCTTTATTGTGGTCATACGCCGTGTAATCTCTATTCGTAACCCCAATTTAACTGACCTGTTTCTCAGTTTTGGCAAACGCAGCCGGTGCCCCAGTTGGGGGAACAACCCCCTGACGAGGACGGGTTTATCGAGCCTTCCAAACCTGCAAACGAGGTCCGGCAGAACCCCTACCCATTGCCGAGGGACTTCGAATGGGCCATCGTTGATGTCATGAGTCCGACAGAGGTTAGTTGAATGTGGAGGGTTTTCACGTGCTATCGTTGTTCAATCCAATCCCATTAGCTGAAGGAGCTCTACGAGCTACTATCGGGCAACTATGTTGAGGACGAGGATGCGTCGTTCCGGTTCCACTATTCAGCAGAATTCTTACGGTGGGCATTACAGCCGCCGGGCTGGTTTCCGGAATGGAACGTAGGCGTTAGAGTGGCGTCTAACAGGAAATTGGTCGCATTCATCAGCGCTATACCGATGACGTTGCGAATTCGAAAAACGTGGGTCGTGGTCCATTCATACAGGCTTCACTGACTCCTCTGTAGCATCGTCAAAGTATCCGAAGTTAACTTCCTCTGTGTACACAAAAAGTTGCGCTCGAAACGATTGGCTCCCGTACTCATCAAGGAGATCACTCGACGATGCCACTTGAAGGGCACCTTCCAAGCAATCTACACAGCTGGCGTAGTACTCCCAACACCTATATCCACCTGTAGATATTTCCATCGTAGCCTCAATGTCCCTAAGCTAGTGGACGTGCGGTTCACGAGCGTGCCGCGAAATTCGACAATGGCACGGATGATTCGAATATTCAGTCTCCCTTCTCAGACTATTATACCCGGTTTGCGGGAGATGGAAGAGAAGGATGTTCCTGCCGTGCATGCACTGTGGCACAAATTTATGGCCTATTTCGATATGGCACCAAATGTCACTGAGGAGGACGTGCAGCATTACCTACTCAGTGGACGAGGAGAAGGGGAGAAGAAGAATCTACGTCGAGAAGGCCAGGTTGTATGGTCTTATGTCGTTGAGGTGAATGTTATCCTTCGATATCTGGTTTTGCGCATGCACTCAAGACCTTATTATTAGGATCCGGAAACTCACAGGATCACTGATTATTTCTCTTTCTACACCCTCCCGTCTTCTGTAATCAACAACGCGAAGCACCGCATCCTGGACGCTGTTTACCTATTCTACTACGGAACCGAGGCAGCTTTGCAACCAAACGCTCAATCGAGTGGTGCCCTGAAGAAGCGATTGTTAGCGCTCATAGGCGACGCTCTCATTATCGCAACACAGGTATGCTTATATTGGCCTTGCGTGATTCAAAAATTTGACAACTCATACCGTTGAATAGGCCAAGTTTGATGTCTTCAATGCGCTGACTCTCATGTTCAACAATGAATTCCTGCAGGATCTCAAGTTTGGCTCTGGAGATGGACTGCTCAACTACTATTTGTACAATTGGCGCACTGCGCCGATAAGTGGTGTGGAGAGCATTGGGGAGACGCCGGAAGGGCAAGGCGTCGGAGTCGTTATGCTGTAGAGTGAAGCCCTGGGGCGAGATAACTACTACTTATGTCCACTGGGTTTCTTAATGAAGTCACATAAGGCAAACTACTCATGTATTGCAAACATTAGGGCTCACACCTGAAATAAATCACCGAGAAGTCATCGAACATGCAGTCGAAGGGTAGAAGGTCGACTTGTGTGAATTACCTTGAAGATAGAGATTGAATACAATGTCTCAAAGTCGTGAGGCGGTATAGGATCACGGACGCCATGCTGGCCGGGAATGGTGTAGGAGGATCAGAGAATAGAAATCTGCACTGATTTTACGAGCTATTTTAATCCGCGCAATCTTTGTCCATCCGAATCATGCCTTGGAACAAAGATAAGAGGTGACAAGGATACAAGAAGACTCACAATACTGCTAGGTGAGTACTAAGGAAGGACTGGGCCGGAAATAATTGACGTCATTTACGACGGAGAAAGCCCTTCTCCGATCCGGCGGCCGTTTCACACACCCTCCGCTTCATGTCATGTTGCATGTTGCATTGCTCGCTTGCTCTGCCGAGTCACGTGAGTGGCTTGAGGCAAACCACGAGACTCGCGTCAATATCAAATACGCCACAGAAAACAGATAAAACACGGGGCACAAAGAGCACCGACTCTCTCAATTCCTTCGCTCACACCCCTTCGCACACCCTCGCACATCCTTCCACACATATCCCGTCGTCGTCGTCGTCGTCGTCGCCTCGTACAGTGCCCACAATCTTCGCCCGCCGTCGAATATGTCGGCCACCAACCAGGATACGAGCGAGAAGGCGAATAATACCTCGACGTTCGTATCTGCACTCGTCGTTGGTCTCGTCGTCTTCGCCGTCTTCTTCGTCGTTTTCCTCTTCCTCCACAATCGTGCGAGACCCACCTTCCAACCCCGCAACACCATCGCCCCTCCCAACAAGCGTGCTCCAGACCTACCCACACATGTAGTCGGCTGGTTTAGCGCCATATGGCGGGAACCCGAAATTACCATCCTCCACATCAACGGCCCCGATGCCTACTTTTTCATTCGCTTCATGCGTCTTATGCTCAAGATATTCGTGCCGTTCTGGTTCATCACCTGGGCAATCCTCATGCCCGTATCAGCTACCGGCGGTGTTGGGAATCTGGGACTCAATATGTTCACTTTTGGGAATATCGCCGGTGCGACACAGAACCATCACATTGCACACCTCTTAGTCGGTGTTACGTTCTTCAGTACGTGTCTAGTATCTATGTTGTAATACTTTTTTGACCCAACCTACAGGTTATATTCTCTGGCTCATCTACAGGGAATATCGTCACTTTTACGCAATCCGCCAAGAATGGCTTGCATCTCCAGAGCACGCTAAATCCGCCGCTGCGCGCACAGTCATGCTCAACAATGTGCCGGAGAAGTTCCTCTCTGAATCTGCAATTGCAGACCTCGCCGCACGCGCGATCAAAGGCCCTGTCGAGCAAGTCTGGCTCGTCCGTCAAGTCGACCGTATGAACGAAATCTTCGAAGAGCGAGCTCAGGAGTGTCTCAGACTCGAAGCCGCTGAAGGGGATATCCAAGCACTCGAATACAAGTTGCGGAAGAAGGGCAAGACACCACCTGCCGATTCGGCCGAGGATGGCACACTTATCTCTAAATTCATCCCTGCCAAAGACCATCCAACCCACCGTGTTGGCCTCCCGCTCATCAGCAAGAGTGTCGACACGCTCGAGTATTCGCCGCAGTTTATCGCGGAGAGAACCAAGCAACTTGATGAAGAAAGGGCCAAGCTCAATGATGCGCCGTTATGCAACAGTGTATTCATCCGCTTCGTCACGATGACCGATGCGTACACCTTTTGCCAGCTTGTTAGATCGGAAGCGGATTCCCGATTGATTTCTGTTAGTAACGATGTCGTACCAGAAGGGGTGAGTAGCTCTTCCTACCTCGCACGCCTGGGAGTTTGAACGTATGTCCCACCAGGTCATCTGGAACAACCTCTCAATGTCGCCCTGGATGCGCAAAATCCGTACACTGATCAGCTGGGGAATCACGATCGCACTCATCATCTTCTGGGGTCCCATCGTCGCCTTTGTCGGTCTCATCTCGAACATCAATACCCTCGCCAATACTGTGTCCTTCCTGGGCTGGATCAACTCCATCCCGACGGCCGTGCAAGGCATCATCCAGGGTATCCTCCCTCCGGTTGCACTTGCAGTGCTATTCATAGTGCTTCCCATTTTCCTCAGGGCATGCATCCAGCTCCAGGGCGAACCGCTCCAGTCGGAAATCGAGCGCCAACTCTGGGCACGCTTCTGGGTGTTCCAGGTGGTGCATGGGTTTTTGATTATCACGATTGCTTCCGGTCTGCCGAGCGCGTTGCAAAACATCCAAGCGCGGGTCAACCAGCTCCCGACGCTCCTCGCGAATAACCTCCCGAGCGCGAGCATCTTCTTCTTAACATTTGTCCTCACCACTACTTTGAGTAGTGCTGGCAGCATGAATGCGCGCCTGGTCCCGTGGGTGATGAGCAAATTGACTTTCCTGCGCGGGAATACGCCTCGTAAAGTGAATAGTCATTCTTCCTATCTCAAGGCGCTGTCTAATTTGGCGTCTTTCTAGGTGTACAACTTCGAGTTCAAGATGGCGTCACTCCAGCTTTCAACGACTTGGCCTCCTATCGCCTTACTCGGATGCATCACCATCGTCTACGCGATCATCCAGCCCATTATCGTCGGGTGCTCCGTCGTAGGATTTTTTCTTTTCTATGTGGCGTACAAGTACAACATGCTCTGGGTGATGGACCAACCCGTTGGACTTGAGTCGGGTGGGATCATCTACAACAAGGCGCTCACCTCCATCTTCACGTCGCTCTATCTGGCTGAGGTGTGCCTCGCAGGACTATTCTTCCTTCAGAAGAACAACGCTGACGGAACGGGAGGACTGGCTCCGCTTGGCATTGCGGGAGGCGTCATTTTCGTCGTGATGATCGTTGTGACTGCCGTGTTCCAGATCTGGATCCAGAGGAAGTACAACCTGATGCGGCTGAAATACGTCGATCCGTCGTACGTTGCTGGCTCGCACCGGCTATTCGCAACCAACGCCAGCAAGCCCGTAGAAAGCGGCACCGAGACAGCCCCTGTTGCGGAGACGGATAAAGCCCAGCAGGACGCCGCGGTAATCGAGGAACACCGCAAGGGGATTGAGCGCCCTGGTGAGGTGTATGGAAAAACGAGTGGTATGCACCTTACGGCGTTTGATAATCCTGCAACGTGGAAGCCGCAGCCTGTGGTCTGGATGACGGACGATTCGAGTGGCGCTGGACTTGGCCCCGCGGAAGTGAAACGGTTGAAGGAGGCGGGTATACGTTCCAGTTGCGAGCATACACGATGCGATGTCGACAGTGGGAAAATCTTTGTAGATCGGTCGCCGCCGGATGAGGCATGGCATGGTGTAGAAGAAGAGTAATAATGTCCAAATAGTTCCAATCAGTGCTTTAGAAACGTTATACTTTGTGAGCTTGTACGTTATATTCCGCTTTGTAGGTTACCCTCATACAGGTGATGTTTCCTACCCAGCTGGTGTTGTGCAAGCGCTCGCGTTCCAATTGCTATAATGTGCAATATGTGTGCGTAATGGTCAGGCCCTAACTCGCACAAATATCTACAAAGTCAGCAACTGGTACAATGCTGCCCTTCAATCCAAATAGACGTCGCGAAAGGAGATTATTCCCATGGCAGTGGCATTAATGTTTGCGATCTATTCCGGGTCTACTGTGGCTCTTGGGTAACGAACTGGTTGGACGCTGAAACCGCAAGGTGCACACGTCACATTACGGTGGACACGTGGGGCCGAGCTGAAGATTACTGATCGTTGCTGATCGTTCCAATCAGAGTGGCGGCCATCGTATCCCAATA
>WNFL01248819.1_pt1 | contig 17630 bp, 16 predicted proteins | sample 5400361 | NCBI WGS metagenome assembly WNFL01 (sample SAMN13153351, study PRJNA577476) | soil metagenome | isolation source: 40 cm soil on Douglas fir-dominated hillslope | place: USA:California | collected 2013-09-17 | reverse complement strand
AGCGTCTCCTCGTCGACTTTGATCCCGGCGCGGCGGAAGAGCGCGGCGTCGGGGTGATAGCCCGTGAGCAGGAAGACCGCTTCGGCCGGGATCTCGCCGCGGCCCTCCGGTCCCTCGACGACGACGTGGTCGCGTTGGATCTCGATCACCCTGGTCGAGAACCGCGCGGTCACTGCCCCGTCCTTGATGCGGTTCGCGATGTCCGGCCGGATCCAGTACTTGATCGAGTCGGCCAGCGCCTCCCGCCGGTGCACGAGGGTCATCGTAGCCCCCGCTCGGCACAGCTCCAGGGCGGCGATGGCGGCGGAGTTCTTTCCGCCCACCACCACCACCGGCTTGCGGTAGAAGGGGTGCGGCTCGTCGTAGTAGTGCGCGACGTGGGGCAAGTCCTCTCCGCCGGCGCACCCGCTCGTCGCCCCTGCGGGTGAGGTGCGTGACCAGACGCAGCGCGTCGCCCTCACGGGCAACTTCCTTGAGCTCTTCGCCGAGCGCGATTCGGAGGCCGAAGGTGTCGGTCACCCGCCGGTAGTAGCGCAGCGCCTCCCATTGGGTCGGCTTCTCGTAAGGCGTGACGAAGGGCAGGCCGCCGATCTCGAGGAGGTCGGGGGTGGTGAAGAACGTCATGGCGCGGGGGAAATGGAAAATGGAGTTCACGAGCACCCCCTTCTCGACCACCTCGTAGTCGAGGCCCGCCTGGTGGGCCGCGATCGCCACCGCGAGGCCCGCGGGCCCGGCCCCCACCACGATCAGGTCCTGGATGCCTTGGTTCATCGAACCCCCATTTGCTCCAATACCTCCCTGGCGGCTCGCTCCATCGGCACCGGAACGATCTCCTTCGGCATGGTTTCCATCCCGATCCGGACGTACTCCGCAGGCGAGTCCTCCTCGGCCGTCTCCTTCAACCTCCTGGACGGAAAGACCAAGACCCGGCTCAAGCAGCAGTACATCAACTCGGCCGGCGAAATCGTGCCGCGCGAGGCGATGGTGAAGGGCTACGAGTTCCAGAAAGACCAGTACGTCACGTTCACCGAGGACGAGCTGAAGGCGATGGGCCAGGAGTCGCAGAGGGCCATCGAGATCACGGAGTTCGTCCCCGCGTCCACGGTGGACCCGATCTACTTCGACAAGCCCTACTACCTCGGCCCGGACAAGGGGGGCGAGAAAGCCTTCCGCCTCCTCAACGAGGCGATGAAGCAGACGAGCCGAGTGGCCCTGGCGAAATGGGCCGCCCGCGGCAAGCAATACCTCGTGATGATCCGTCCGATGGAGAAGGGCCTCGTCATGCAGCAGCTCCTCTACGCCGACGAGGTGCGGCCGATCGCGGAGGTGCCGATCCCCGACGCCGAGATCAAGGACGCGGAGCTGAAGCTCGCCACCCAGATCGTCGAGCAGATCGCGAGCGAGCAGTTCCACCCCGAGCACTACGAGGACGAGGTCCGCAAGCGCTATCACGAGGCGATCCAGCGCAAGGTCGAAGGACAGGAGATCACCGCCGCCCCCGAAGCGCCGCGGGCCCAGATCATCGACCTCATGGAGGCGCTCAAGGCCAGCCTGGCCAAGAAGTCGGCCGCTCCGCCCGCCACCGCTCCCGCGGCGGACGAGGGCGAAGCGGCCACCGGCACCGAAGGCCGGCCCGGCCCCCGCGCGGTGCCCGCACTCGAGGGGCGACGCACCTCGTCCCGCGGCAAGTCGAAGGGCTGAGCTCTCGCACCGCGCCATAGCCTCCATATAGGATCGTGTGGTGCGGGATTCTCTGGCGCGGGTCACCCGGGACGTGGTCGCTTGCGAGCGTTGCCCCCGCCTGCGCTCGTGGTGCCGCGAGGTCGCGCTCCACAAGGTCAAGCGCTTCCGCGACGAGGAGTACTGGGGCCGGCCGGTGCCGGGCTTCGGCGATCCCAAGGCGCGCCTGCTGGTGGTGGGCCTCGCTCCGGCCGCCCACGGAGGCAACCGCACGGGGCGTGTCTTCACCGGCGATCGGTCCGGGGACTTCCTGTTCTCCGCTCTTCACCGGGCTGGCTTTGCGAACCAGTCCGTCTCGGTCTCGCGCGGCGACGGCCTGCGCCTGACCGGCGTCTACATCGCCGCCCTGGCCCGCTGTGCGCCCCCCGCGAACAAGCCGACCCGAGGCGAGATCGCGAGCTGCCGGGAGTACCTGGCCCGCGAATGGGCGCTGCTGCCCGAGCTGCGAGCCGTGCTCGCCCTCGGCCGGGTAGCCCTGGACGGCTTCGTGGCGCTCCTGCGCGAGGACGGCCGGGTGCCCGAGCGCTCGCGCTTCGCGTTCGGCCACGGCGTCTCCCACGACCTCGGCGGAGGCATCGCCCTCTTCGCTTCGTATCACCCGTCGCAGCAGAACACGTTCACGGGCCGGTTGACCCCGCGCAGCTTCGACGTGGTCATGAAGAGTATCGACCGGCACCTTCGCGGCTCATCCGCGCGGGCCACCCCCCGAAAGGCCTCGCATTGAAGAAAGCTCTCTCCGCGGCCGTCCTGCTCGCCCTCGCCGCGCCCGCCGCGGCCGAGGTCCGCTACGCGAGCTTGCACTCTCCCGCTCTCGGCAAGGACGTGAGCTACCTGGTGGACCTGCCGGCGTCGTATGCCAGCGGCGACCGCCGTTACCCGGTGCTCTACGCGCTCCACGGGCTGTTCGAGAGCCATGCCTTCTGGGAGCGGCGGGGACTCGCAGCAGCGCTCCAGGCGCTTCGCGACCGGCGCGAAGTCCCGGAGTTCCTCGTGGTGGCGGTGGACGGCGGGAACTCCTTCTTCGTGAACGGCCGGCCGGGGCGCTACGAAGACCTGGTCGCGGCCGACCTGATCACGCACGTCGAGGCGACGTGGCGCGTCACCCCCGGCCGGGAGAGCCGGGCCCTCTTCGGGGTCTCGATGGGCGGCTACGCGGCCCTCCGCATCGGCCTCGAGCGGCCCGGGCTGTTCCGGGCCGTGGCCACCCACAGCGCGATGCTTCTCGAGGCCATCCCTTCAGCCGAGCAGGGAGCCGGCCGCTGGCACCTGGCGGCCTTCCAGGCGGTGTTCGGGGATCCGATCGACGCTGCCCTGTGGAAGGCGAGCGATCCGCTGGCCTGGGCCGAGAAAGCCGACGTGAAGGCGGCCCCCGCCCTCTACTTCGACTGCGGCTCCGAAGACCGGTACGGCCTCGCGGCCGGGAACCGCGACCTCGACCAGCGCTTGACCGCGCGCGGGATCGCCCATACGTTCGCCCTGCACCCGGGCGACCACGGCTATGCCTACGTGCTCTCCGTGATCGACCACAGCCTTCGCTTCGTCGGCGATCAGCTTCGGGCCGTCTCGGGCGCGACTGATCGGCCCAAGGAGAAGCCATGATCCTCTCCCTCACCCTCGCGGTCCTCGCGCAGGCCGCAGCTCCTGCCCCCACCGAGCCCAAGCGTCCCCCGATCGTGATCCAGTCCGCCACCGCCGGGCCGATCAGCGTCCACTACTTGAACATCCCGTGGGGACCCAACACGTTCGCGGGCATGGAGCGCGCGGCGGACGGCTTCTACAACAAGCGGGCCTGGCCCTTTGCGCGCCTCGAGACGAAAGGCGCGGCCACCATCGATGGAAAGCGCCTCCCGGCCGGCAACTATGCCCTGCTCTTTCATCCCAACACGCTGGAGAACGCGGGAATGAGCTTCGAGGTGCGGAAGATCGCGGTTGGAGAGTTCCTCGAACCCGGCAACGTGATGACGCTTGCCCCGCGGGGCGAGACGATGCTTCGCACTCCTGTCCGCTTCGAGACCGTCCCCGACACCGCCCCCGCCCTCGCCATCGAGCTTCTGCCCGGCAAGGACGCGACCACGCTGACCGTGCGCTACGGCGACCGTCGTCTCGTCAAGGAGCTGGGGAGCTGAGGGATGGGAGACCGCTACTCGTACCGGAGGGACTCGATCGGGGCGGGAGCCGAGCGCCAGGCCCTGGAGATCATCGACGCCATGGGGCTCCGCAACGTGCTGGTAGAATGGACGCGAGGGTCACGATGGTGGTCCAGCCCGCATAGAGGGCCACTCCCTTGGCGATCAGCACGCCCATGACGATGCCGAGGAACCCGCCCACCGCGGTGATGGTGAAGGACTCCACCACGAACTGGTTACGGATGTCGGCCTGGCGGGCCCCTACCGCGCGCCGGAGGCCAATCTCGCGGGTCCGCTCGAGCACGGTGGCGAGCATGATGTTCATGATCCCGATCCCGCCCACGAGGAGCGAGATGCCGGCGATGGCCCCCATCACGATGTCGAAGAGGCGCTGCGTCTTCTGGCTCTGCTCCAGGAGGGCCTCGGGCACGGTGATCGTGTAGTCCTGGGCGCCCCCGTGCAGCCGGTCGAGGAGGCTCGCCACCACCGTCGACGACTCCTGCACCAGCGAGCCCGCGCTCATGCGAACGATCAGCTCGTCGAGCGCGCTCTTCAAGGGGGCCCGTCCGAACTTGCGCTCGGCGACCGTCACCGGAAGGTAGACCTCGTTGGCGGTGCCGGCCAGGGTGACGCCCTGGATCTCGCGAGGCCCGCCCCCCGGGGCCAGGACGCCGACCACGGTCAGCCACTGGTCGTTGATCTTCAGCGGGCGCCCCACCGCGGGGTCGAAGCCGAACAGCTCCCGCCGCACCCCGTCGCCGATGACGCACACCTGGGCGAAGGTCTCCTCGTCCCGCCGGTCGAAGAAGCGGCCTTCCCGAACGGGCAGGCGCACCAGCTCCGGGTAGTCGTGGGACACCCCGATCACCTTCGGCTTGGAGCGGCCCGTGGCCGAGAGCACCTTCCAGGGCTCCACCTCGATCTTGGCGACCACCCGCTCGACGCCGGGCACGGCCTCCCGGATGGCGTCGGCGTCGCGGAACGCGAGGCCGGCGCTCTTGCGCCGGATCTCGAGGCGCTCGTTGTCCCGGTCGAAGACCTTGTCCTTCACCAGCACGTTGCGGAGCCCCATGGCGTCGATGATCTCCAGGGCCTGGCGCTCGGCTCCCGCCCCGATCGAGAGCATGGCGATCACCGCCCCCACTCCGAAGATGATGCCCAGCATGGAGAGGGCCGAGCGAAGGGCATGGCTGCGCAGGCTCTCCACGCTCGAGCCGAGGGCCTCGCGGACCTCCATCACGGAGCTGGCCGTTGGAGGCCCGGCCCCGAGGACGGTTCGGAAGCGGGCGTCGCCTTCAGCGACGGGTCCCGCAGCGCCACCCGGTCGCCCGCGCGCAGCCCCTTCTCCACCACCACCCGCGAGATGCTGTTGGGGCCTACCGTGACCTCGACCGGCACGAAGCCGCCGCCCTCCCGCCGGTAGACGACGCGCTTGCCGTCCTTCTCGAAGAGGGCCCCCCGCGGGATCGCGATCACGCCCTCCGCTTCCTCGAGCCGGAGCACCGCGCGCACCCGCTGCCCCGGCTTCATGATCGCGGGATCGGTGCGGCTGAGGGTGAGGGTCGTCTCGAAGTACTTGACGGGCGACTGCTGCTCACGGGGCTTGGCCAGCGGATCCACCCGCTCGACCTTGGCCTCGTACTCGGTCCCCGGCTGGCCCTCGATGGAGACCCGGGCGCCGAGGCCGGGCTTGAGGCCGGCGGCGTCCGCCTCCAGGACGAACACCCTGGCCTCCAGCCGCGAGAGGTCGGGGATCTCCGCCACCTTCTGCCCGGGCCAGAGCGAGTCGCCCTCGAACGTCGTCTCCCCGCGCCAGTTCTTCTCGAGGACGAGGAGCCCGTCGTGGGGAGCGAGGATGCGCAGCGCCCGCAGGCTCTTCTCCGCGTTGTCGACCTTGGTCCGCGCCTTGCCCGCCTCGATCTCGCCAAGGGCGCGATCGGCATCGGAGAGCTTGCCGCTGGAGCTGAGCTTTCGGCCGGCCACGTCCGCCTTCCTGCTGAAGAGCTCGTGGTCGAGCGCGGACTCGATGATCGCGTTGCGCGAGAAGAGCTGCTCGTCGGTGAGCTTGAAGGTCTGGGCCCGATCGAGCGCGTCCCTGGCCACGTCGCGATCGAGGGCGAGCGAGCGGGCCGTCTTCCCTCCCTCGGCTTTGGTCTTCTCGATCTTGGCGTGGGCGGACGCGAGGTCCGCCTTGCCATCGGCCGACTCCTTCTCGGCGGCCCAGGGGTCGAACTCCACGACCAGGTCCCCTGCCTTCAGGACGCTCCCGTCGCGGGCGAGGATCGCCACCTTCTGCTGGCGGCCCGTTTCCAGGGGCACCACGATGGGCGTGGCCTTGACCGCTCTCAGGGTTCCGGTGGCCGTGACCTCCCGGATGAAACGGCCGGCGCGGACCTCGATCGTGGAGATGCCGTCGGAAACGGATCGCGCGAGGCGCGCGCCGGCCAGGAGCAGGGCGGCCAGGGCCAGCCCACCGGCGGCCAGGACGTGCTTCCGGCGGAGCCGACCCGGGAAGAGCCGCACCGTCATCGGGGGCCGGAGCCCGAGGCCTGCCGCGCCCCCGCGGTCGGAGCGACGAGGTCGATCGGGCTCAGGCGGTCGCCCTCGGCGAGACCGGACACCACTTCCACCTGCCGGCGGTTGCTGCGGCCGAGGCGCACCGGCACTTCCTTCCAGCGCAGGGTGCGCCGGACCCACACCACCGGTCGGCCCTCGCGCAGGAACACGGCATCGCGTGGCACCAGCAGGAGGCCCGGAGTCCGGCCGGTTTCGATCTCGCCGCGGAAACGCATGGCCGGGCGCATCACGGTGGGATCGGTGCGCTCGAGGGCCACGTCCACCCGGTAGACCTTGCCCGGCGTGCGCCACGACTTCTGACGGACGGTGCGTCCGACCGTCTTCACCCGGCCGGGGATGTCGAGGTCGGGACGGGCCTCGAGCCGGAGGACGATCTTCTGCCCTGCCGTCACCGCGCCGCCGTCGGCCTCGTCCACGAAGGCTTCGGCCCGCATCTCCGTGAGGTCGGGAATGGCCAGCACGGTCTCCCCGAACCACATGGAGTCGCCGACCTTCTTCTTCTCGTCGCGCCAGTTGGTCCGATAGACCACGATGCCGTCCTGCGGGGCCTTGACCGTCATCTTCTCGATGGCCGCCTGGAGGGCCTCGACGCGGCCGCGGGCCCGGTCGCGCTGGTTGCGGAGCGAGCGCAGCTCCGAGTCGCCGAGCGACCGGGTGGCCCGGTTCTCCGCCTCGAGGTTTTCGAGGTCGCGCTCGCGCCCCTTCTGGTCGAGCCGGGCCTTCTCGAGCTCGACCCGCTGCTGCACCTCCGGCGGCACCTCGGCCTTGAGCTTTGCCTTGCCGAGGTCGGCCTCCGCCTGGGCGGCCTGCTGCTCCACCTCGAGCAGCTTCAGCCCCAGGTCGATCTCCTTCTGCTCGACCTTCTTCGCGGCCTCCCGGAACTCGGCCTGCTTCTCCGCGAGCTGCCGTTGCAGGGCCTCGGTGTCGAAGCCCAGCACCTGCTGCCCCTTCTTGACGACAGTGCCCTCGGGGACGAGGAGGGAGATCTTGAACTCCACCTCGGTGACGGCCGGCGTTCCGATCTCGGTGGAGCGCACGGCCGCCAGCTCTCCCTCCACTTCGACGCTCTGCACCAGGTCCTCGCGCTTCACCGCCACGGGGTTCGCCACATCGGCCGCGCCGCCGCGCAGCCAAGCGAGGGCCACCCCGGCGAGAGCCACGGTTCCCAGCACGGCCGCCGTCCGGCGGCGGGGCAGGTGCTTCGAGACGCGCTCAGAAAACGACGACACGGTCGCCCTCCGCGAGGCCCGCCTCCACCACGCACTCCACCGCCGTGCAGGCGGCCACGCGCACCGCGCTCGTTCCGGCCAGGCCTTTCCGCATCACCACCGCCTGCCCCTTGTCGAAGCGGACGGCCTTCCGCGGCACCGCGAGGGCCTGGGGCCAGGCGGCGCGCACGACCTCGACGCGCACCGAGAGACCGGGACGCATCAGCGGATCGGTGCGGGCGAGGGACACCCGCACCGGGAAGCCGGTGCGCCCCCCTCCCGGCCCCATCTGGCGCCGGGGCTCCGCCGCCACCGCTCCCACCTCCTCCACTCGCCCTTCGAAGACCCGGTCGGGGTAGGTGTCGAGCACGCAGCGCGCTTTCATCCCGGCGGCGATCCGCCCGTGGTCCACCTCGGACAGGCTGGCGCCCACCTCCATCTCGCTCGGGTCGGGGATGGAGGCCACCGGAAAGCCCGGCCACACGGTGTCACCGGGCTGGAGCTTGCGCGGCCCCTCGGGACCCCACTGCCAGAAGTTGCCCACCAGGAAGATCCCGCTCCGGGGGGCTCGCACCGACATGCTCTCCAGGGACATCTCGGCCGCCTGCATCTCGCGCCGCGCCTTCTCCTCGGTGCGGCGCAGCACCTCGAGATCCGAGCGGGACGAGGTGCGGAAGGCGTTCTGGTCGAGGCGAGCCTTCTCCAGGGCCGCCTGCTTCTCCTGAAAAAGCGCCTGCATCTGCCGCCACTCGACGGCCGTTCGCAGATCGCGGGGCACCGCGGCGTCGATCCGGGCCTTCTCCGCCTCCACCTCAGCCTTGTCCACGGCGACCCGCTTGCGGTCGCCCTCCGCCTGGAGCGTCCGGTCGCGGCTCTCCAGCTCGTTCTCGGCCTGGCGAAGCTTGAGCCGCCTCTCTTCGATGTTCTGGATGAGGCGGGCGATGTCGGTGCCGTCATCGACCATCCAACGGATCTGAAGCTCCCCCTCGCCGCGAGGGGCGACGATGGAGAAGGAGCGGACCGCGCGCAGCTCGCCGGTCAGGAGAAAGGCGTCCTCGACCGGCCGGCGCACCGCCGGGGCCTCACCGGACGAGGGGCCGGCACTCGCGCCCGCGGCGCCGCGGCAGGAGATGCCCCCGGCCCAGGAGGCCAGGAGCGCCAGAGCGAGGCCGGCGGCGGATCGACCGAGCATCACTGGGCCCTCCGTGTGCGCAAGAGACGCGACCTGAGCAGGCTACCACGGCCCACGCCCAGCCCGTGATCAGCCCGTCCCGGGTTAAGACGCTCGAGAGCGACGGAGAGTTTCGCGGGAATGTGCCTTGAGAAGCCCGCCCTCAGGCCTCCCGCAGGGCCGCGGTGATCGGGAGGCGAGCCGCCCGGGAGGCGGGCAACAGCCCGCCCACCAGCCCCATGACCGCAGCGAAGACCAGGCCGCGGATCAGGATGTCGGGGGTGACCTGGAAGGCGAACGCCACCTCGCTGAAGCTCGGGGTCTGTCCGGAGGCGGTCGAGAACCCGTTGATGGGCAGGGCCAGCAGGCAGCCGAGGGCGCCCCCCGCCACGGCCAGGATCACCGACTCCACGACGAACGACAACAGGATGCTCCGGCGCGAGAAGCCGAGGGCGCGGAGGGTCCCGATCTCGCGGGTGCGCGCGGCCACGATCGCGTACAGGGTGTTCATGGCCCCGAAAACGGCGCCGATGGCCATCGTGAACGACACGAAGGCCACCAGGAAGAGCAGCGTGTTCGAGAGCCCGCCCGCCTGGTCCTCGTAATACTTGCGCTCCTCGACCGCCTGGAGCTGCATCTCCGGGTCGTCGCGGATCCAGGTGTCGAAGGCCTCGAGGGTCGTGGGGTCCTTGAGGCGCACCGCCAGGGAGCTGGAGCCTCCGGTCCGGCGCACGGGCTCGGCCATGGTGTCGAGATCGCCCCACACCTCGCTCTCGAAGGCGCCGCCCCGGGAGGTGAACGTCCCCACGATCGTCCAGTCGTGGCGTTGGATCGGGATCGTGCCTCCGACGTCCAGACCGGTGATCCGCTGCGCGATCCGCTCCCCCACGATGACCTCGTAGAGGCCGGGGGTGAAGAGGCGCCCCTGCTTGACCTCGATGCCGCCCCTCACCTCGAAGGAGCGCGGGGTGACCCCGCGGATCGTCACGTTGGTGAGAATGCCGTCCGAACGGCGCGGCATGGCGCCCACCACGATGATCTCGGGGGAGGCGAGGGGCCGGCCGTCTTTTCCCGTGGCCACCCGCGAATCGACCACGATCTTGTTGCGGTGGGCCAGGGGGACCCAGGAGGTGAGCTCGGAAGCCGAGCCCCGCTGGACGACCATGGCGTTCCCCTCGATGCCGGTGGAGCGCAGGGCACGCTCGAAGCCCGTCCGCATCGCCATGAGGGCGACGAACACGGTCACCACCAGGCCGATCCCGATCACCGCCAGCACGCTGACCTGCCAGCGGTTCCTGACGTTGCGCACGTTGTAGCTCAAGGGGAGGGCCATGACGCTAGACCTGCCTCAGCATGTCGACGATCCGCGCGCGATAGGCGGAGAGAGCGGGGACGAAGCCGGCCATGAGGCCGAGGAAGAGGGCGATGCCCAGGCCCTGGACCGTCACCGCCCAGTGCAGCCCGAAGCTCGGGAAGCCGCGAATGAAGCTGCCGATGTTCGGCACGTTGGGAAGCACGTGGATGACGAGGGCGCCCAGACCAAGGCCGAGCCCGCCGCCGAGGGCCGCGATCAAGACGGCTTCCGACATGATGAGGGCCATGACGGTGCCGCTGGAAAAGCCCAGGGTCTTGAGCACCGCGATCTCCGTGCGGCGCTCGCGCACGGCCATGCTCATGGTGTTGGCGGTGACCAGCAGGATGGTGAAGATCACGGCCAGGCCGATGCTGTTGAGCAGCAGGGCCAGGTTCCCGATCATGGCCAGGAAGTCGGCTCGGAAAGCGGCCTCGGTCTCGGTCTTGGTCCCGGCCTCGCTGTTCAGGAAGCGGGCATCGATGGCCTTGGCCACGGCGGCGGCCTGGGTCGGGTCGTGAAGCTCGACGACGTAGAGGCCCGCCCCCAGCCGCTGTCCCGTGCTCTCGTAGAGATACTTGTAGTGGAAGTACATGATGCGGTTGTCGGCAGCAGGCTCCCGCACCAGGTCCGCGTCGTAGATGCCGCGCACCACGAACTCGAAGGGCCCCTCCCGGCGGCGGTAGGGCGGGATGAAGCTCTCCAGGAAGAAGGTGTCCCCGGGCTTCCAGCCGAACTGCTCGGCCAGGCCACGCCCGAGGATGCAGCCCCGCAGGTCTTCGCGAAACGCCTGCATCTCCTCGGGCGGGATCTTGAACTCGGGGTGCATCGCGAAATAGGGCTCGTCCTCGACCGCCAGGTTCGTGAAGAACTTGCTGAAGTCCGGCGCCCCGGCGGCCTTCTTGTCCTTGCTCTCCTTCTTGGCAGGCAGCGACCCGCCGAACCAGGTCGAGATCGCCACCCGCTTCACGCCCGGTATCTGGCTGATCGGCCCTTCGTAGGACAGGGGCACGTTGTTCACGAGGCTCAGGGCATCGCGGGTGACGAGCCGGGTGACGTTACCGAGCTCGCGGGCGTCATCGATCGCCTTGAGCACGGTGCGGAGCGTGCAGAACAGGAAGATGCACACGGCCATGGCGAGGACGGTGCTGGTGGTGCGCAGCCAATTCCGCCGAAGGTGCTTCAGCAGATAGGGGACGAACTTCATGGCCGCCTCCTCGTGCGTCGACCGGATGGTTCCCCTCAGGCCTCTCGCAGGGCCGCGGTGATCGGGAGACACGCCCCCCGGAGCGCGGGAAAGAGGCCGCCCAAGATCCCCATCACGGCCGCGAAGACCATCCCGGTGAGCATTATCCCCGGGGTGAGGCGGAAGGCGAAGGCGATCTCGCTGAAGCTCTGGGTCTGGCCGGTGCCGGTGGAGAAGCCGTGCATGGGCAACGCCAGCAGTCAGCCCAAAGCGCCTCCGACGAGGGCGAGGAAGACGGATTCGATCAGGAAGGAGGAGAGGATCGCGCGCCGCGAGAACCCGAGCGCCCGCAGGGTGCCGATCTCGCGGGTGCGGGCGGCCACGATGGCGTACATGGTGTTCATGGCGCCGAACACCGCGCCAAACCCCATGATCCACGCCACCGCGTTCGCCAGGCTCCGGAGGATCTTCGCCAAGGGGCCCGCCTGGTCCTCGTAGTACTTGCGCTCCGGAACGGCCTGGAGCTGCATCTGGGGTTGGGCGCGGATCCAGCGGTCCAGCTCCGGAATCGCCGCCGGGTCCTTCATGCGGACGACCAGGGAGTTGGACCCGGAGCCGCGCTGGAAGATCGCGCCGAGAGTATCGAAGTCGCCCCAGATCTCGCTCTCGAAGGCGCCGCCCTGGGATTCGAAGATCCCGACGACGTGGAGCTGCTTGTGCTGGTACTTGACGTTGTCTCCGAGCTTCACGCCTCGGATGCGCTCGGTGAGCTTGCGACCGACGATCACCTCGTCGAGTCCGGGCGTGAAGGTCCGCCCCTCCACCACCTGGATCCCTCCCCTTACCTCGAAGGCCCGAGGGGGCACCGCGCGCAGGGTGACGTTGGTGGGCATGCCGTCGGTCGCCTTCACCAGGCTGATGACGATGACCCAGTCCCAGGAAGCCAGAGGCTGGCCGTCCGCGCCGCGGGCGACCCGGTCGTCCACGATGATCATGTTGCGGGCCTCGAGGGGCACTCCCGAGGTCAGCTCGGAGCCGGAGCCGCGCTGGACGATGATGGCGTTGTCCGGGCGTCCGGTGGACTTGAGGGCCGTCTTGAAGCCCTCGGACATCGACATGAGCACGGCGAAGACCGCCACCACCAGGGCGATCCCGCTCACCGCGAGCAGGGTGACCTGCCAGCGGACCCGGACGTTGCGGACGTTGTAGTGAAGGGGCAGGGCCATGATCACACCGTCCTGAGCATGTCGGTGATGCGCGACCGGTAGGCGGAGAGCGCGGGAACGACGCCGGCGGCGAACCCCAGGAGGATCGCGACCGCGAAGCCGAGGGCGGCCACGAGTGGCCGGAGGTTCAGCGCCGAGAGGCCCATGCCGGCCAGGGCGTCCTTGATCCCCGGGGCGTGGGTGAGCGTCCACATGATGCCCTGGCTGCCCCCGACCCCGAGGATGCCGCCCAGGAGCCCCAGGAGCAGGGCTTCCGCCACGATGAGGCCCATGACGCGGCTGCTGGAGAACCCGAGGGTCTTCAACACCGCGATCTCGGTGCGCCGCTCGCGAACCGCCATGCTCATGGTGTTGGCGGTGACGAGCAGGATGGTGAAGCTCACGGCCAGGCCGATGCCGTTGAGCAGCAGGGCGCGAAGGCCTTCTCGGTCTCGGTGTGGGTCTGGTAGTCACTGTTCTCGAAGAGGGCGTCGATCGCCTTGCTGACGACGCCCGCCTGCTCCGGGTTCTCGATCTCCGTGTAGTAGGTGCCGGCGGCCATCTTCTGCCCCGTGGCCTCGTAGAGGTACTTGAAATGGAAGACCATCATGCTGGTGTCGGTGCCGGGATTCCGGGCGGCGTCGACGTCGAAGATCCCCCGCACCACGAACTCGAAGGGCCCGTCGGCCTTGCGGTAGGGGCCGATGAAGCTCTCGAGGTAGAACTTGTCCCCCACCTTCCAGCCAAACTTGGTGGCCAGCTTCCGCCCGATCAGGCACCCCCGCATGTCCTGCATGAGGGCCTGATACTGGTCCTGGGGCACCTGCCACTCGGGATACATGGCGAGGAACGGCTCCATCTCCACCGCCATGTTCGGGAAGAAATTGCTCCAATCCGTCGTCGAGGAGCCGTCGTCGCCATTCGCCTTCGCTTCCTCCTTCTTGGCGGGCAGCGTTCCGCCGAACCAGGCCGCCCGGGCAACCCGCTTGACCCCGGGGATGGATTGGAGCCGCCCCTCGTAGGAGAGGGGCAGGGGGAAGACCAGGCTGATCGCGTTTCGGGTGACGAGGCGGTTCGCGCTGGTGCCCTCGAGCAGGGAGTTGACCGCGGCGAGCACCGACTGCAGCGTGCAGAAGAGGAAGATGCACAGGCCCATCGCGAGCACGGTGCTCGTGGTCCGAATCCAGCTCCGCCGGAGGTGCTTGAGAAGGTAGGGCAGGAACTTCATGGCTCGTGTCCCAGGGGCCTCAGCCCTTGAGCACGCCCTTCTCGAGGTGGTGCTGGATGCGGGCCCGCTCCGCCGCCCGCGGGTCGTGGGTGACCATCACGATCGTCTTCTTGAAGTCGCGGTGGAGCGACTCCACGAGGGCGAGGATCTCCTCGGCGCTCTTCGCGTCGAGATCGCCGGTGGGCTCGTCGGCCACCAGCACCTTGGGGTCGCCCACGATCGCGCGGGCGATGGCCACCCGCTGCTCCTGGCCGCCGGAGAGCTGCCGGGGGTAGTGGTGCGCGCGATCGGCCAGGCCCACCACCTTGAGGGCGGTGGTGGCGCGCTCGCGCCGCTCCTTCTTCGAGAGGCGGGTGAGGAGCAGGGGCAGCTCCACGTTCTCGGTGGCGTTCAGCACGGGAATCAAGTTGTAGAACTGGAAGATGAAGCCCACGCTCTGGCTACGCCACTTCGCCAGGTCGCTCTCCGAGAGCTTGGCCACGTCGGTCCCCGCCACCACCACCTGGCCGGAGGTCGGCCGGTCGATCCCGGCGATCAGGTTCAGCAGGGTCGTCTTGCCGGAGCCGGACGGTCCCATGAGGGCCACGAACTCGCCCTCCTGCACCGTGAGGTTGATCCCGTCGAGAACCGGGATCTCCTGACTGTCCCGGTGATAGACCTTGCGGACGTTCTTCACGTCGACCATGCTCATGGCTCGCTCCCTTGCCGCCGTTGAAGCCGTCGCTGTCGCTACTGCGCTCATTCATCGACCCCCACCCTATCCCTCCCCACGTAGGGGGAGGGGAACGTTGTTCCACGCCCGGCTCCGCGTTCTATCCTCCTCTACGTAAGGGGAGGGTCGCACTGTTCCGCCAGTGGCTCCTCATTTCACCCTGACGGCGTCGCCGTCCTTCAGGGTGTCGGGCGGCTTGACGACGACCGTCTCCCCGCCCGCGAGCCCTTCCTTGATCACCACCTGGTCCTGCCGCTCGGTGCCCAGGGTCACCGCCCGCGCCACCGCCTTGCCCTCACGCAGGAGGAAGACCAGCGGCTTGCCCTCGCGCGTCACGATGGCGGCCTTGGTTCTGCTCGCTCTTCTTGTCGGGCTCGAGGAACGTGACCTTGGCGCTCATCTCCGGCTTCAGGTCCTTGTCCTTGTCGAGGATGGTGACCTTGACCTGCACCGTGGCCTTGGTCCGGTCCGCGGTGGGGATCACCTGGCGAAGGACGGCCTTGTATCGCCGGTCCGGGATCGCCTCCACCGTGACCTCGGCCGGCTGGCCGTTCTGCACCTTGGCCACGTTCGACTCGGCTACATCCGCCTCCACTTCGAGGGTGGCCAGATCGGCCAGGGCCACGATCGCGCCGGACGAGGTCGAGAGGTTCACCCCCGGCGGGATGGGGGCGACGCTCTCCCCCACTTCGGCCATCTTCTTGACCACCACCCCGGAGAAGGGCGCGCGGATCTGGGTGTTCGCGAACTGGGCTTCCGAGAAGCCCAGGTCGGCGCGCGCCTGGGCGAGCTGGGCCTCGGCAATCCTCACCCGCGAGGCGGTGGCGTCCCGTTGGTCGGTGCCCACGATGTTCTGCCGCGTCAGGTCCTCGGCCAGCCGAAGCTGCCTCTGGGCCTCGGCGAGGTCGGCTTCCGCGCGCAGGACGGAGGCTTTCGCTCGCTGCACCTGCGCCTCGTAGTCGGCGCTCTCCAACCGGGCGATCAGCTCGCCCTCGCGCACCTGGCTCCCCTCCTCCACCCGCAGCTCGGAGAGCCGGCCCTGGATCTTGGCCGAGACCACGGCCTTTCGCCGGGCCACCACGTAGCCGGAGGCGGTGAGGATCGGCGTCCCCGCCGAGGCCTCGGCGGTGCGCGAGACGGCGGCCGTCGCCGTCTCCACCTCGGGAGCCGACAAGGCCTGGCGAACCCGAAAGGCGTAGAGCACTCCCAGGGCGAGGACCACGGGGACGAAGAGCAGGAGGGGCCAGCGCCAGGGGCTGGGTGGCGAGGCCGTGCGGTCGATCTTGAGGGAAGCCAGCTCGCCTTTGAGGTCCGTCACGTTCTTCTCCCTGGTTCTGACGCCTTTCGCCACCGTCTACGGCGTCCGCCGGGGTCGCAGGTGAAGCGGATCGGCGAACACCCGGCCGGGACCGGCGAAAGGCGCCTCGGTTTGGTCGCGCGAGAACCTAGTAGAGGCGCCCGAGGTATTCGTTCATCTGCCGTTTCCAGTAGGGCCAGTCGTGTCCGCCGTCGGGCCCCCAGTCGTCCACCGAGTGGGGGATCCCGCGCGAGCGCAGGACCTCCGCGAATCGGTACGTGGGGCCGGAGTCCTCCCAGGGGCCGTGCCCGGTCACCAGCCGGATGTCGTTCTGGGCGAGCTGGTGGAGGACGGCGGGGTCGTTCAAGTTGGCCACGTAGTCGACGGGGTTGTTGAAGTAGCAGTTGTCGTCGTAGTCCCCGTCCATGAAGCCCTTGATGTCGTAGACCCCGGACAGGGCCAGGCAGCGCCGGAAGACGTACGGGTGCTTGAAGAGCGAGTTGGCCGCGTGGTAGGCGCCGAAGGAGGCGCCGGTCGCGGTGATGCCGATCCCCGGGGTCTGGCACTGGTCGAAGACGAATGGAACGACCTCGTCCGCCACGTAGGCGTCGTACATCGCCTGCATCCAGCTCCGATGCCGCGGGTGGGCCTGCTTGTTGTACCAGGACTCGTGGTTGACGGAGTTCACACAGAAGAGCTTGACCTTGCCGGAGTCGATGTGGTGGCCGAGGGCGTCGATCATCCCCTGGCCCTCGTACTCGCGCTCGTCGCCCCCGCTCGTGGGGAAGACGACGATGGGCGAGCCGTAATGCCCGTAGACCCGGATGCCCATCCACTTCCCGACCCGGGGCGAGTGCCAGCCGTGTTGCTCGCGGTGCATGTCCTGAACCCCGGAGAGGACCCGGCCCTCAGGACACTCAGCGGAAGCGGCGCACGGCGGCGGGAGCGGGCGCCACCATGGAGCCGAGGAAGGCGGCGTTCGACGGCGTCTTCTGCAGCTTCTCGATGAGGAACTGGGTGGCCTCCACCGTCGAAAGGTCGGCCAGGGCGCGGCGCAGCAGATGGCGCTTGGCCAGCTCTTCCGGCGGCACCAGCAGCTCTTCGCGGCGGGTCCCCGACTTGAGCACGTCGACCGCGGGGAAGATCCGACGGTCGGCGATGGCCCGGTCGAGGATCAGCTCCATGTTCCCGGTGCCCTTGAACTCCTGGAAGATGACCTCGTCCATCCGGCTGCCGGTATCGATGAGAGCGGTGGCGAGTATGGTGAGGCTGCCGCTGCCTTCACAGTTTCGGGCGGCTCCGAAGAACTGCCGGGGAAACTGCAGCGCCCGGTTGTCGACGCCGCCCGACATGGTGCGGCCGCCGGGGCCGATCTCGCGGTTGCTGGCGCGGCCGAGCCGGGTGAGGCTGTCGAGGAGGATCACGACGTGGCGGCCGGCCTCGACCAGGCGCTTGGCCCGCTCGATGGCGAGCCGGGCGAGCTTGATGTGGGCGTCGCTCGCCGAGTCTGACGAGCTGGCCAGGACCTCGGCCGGCACCGCCCGGCGGAAGTGCGTCACCTCCTCGGGCCGCTCGTCGATGAGCAGCAGGATGAGGTGGGTCTCCGGGTGGTGTTGGGAGATGGCCAGGCCGAGGTGCTCGAGCAGCGTCGTCTTGCCCGCCTTGGGGGGGGAGACGATGAGCCCGCGCTGGCCGCGGCCGATGGGCGCGATCAGGTCGATCACGCGCAGGGAGATCTCGGAGCCGTCTCCCGAGAGCACGAAGGGCTCGTGGGGATTGACCGAGATCAGGTCCTGGAAGTGGGGAAGGGCCTTCGCCTCTTCAGGCGG
>WNFL01374395.1_pt1 | contig 17635 bp, 17 predicted proteins | sample 5400361 | NCBI WGS metagenome assembly WNFL01 (sample SAMN13153351, study PRJNA577476) | soil metagenome | isolation source: 40 cm soil on Douglas fir-dominated hillslope | place: USA:California | collected 2013-09-17 | reverse complement strand
CGTGAGGTGTTGCCCAGCCACTTCATCGATCACGATGTACTGCGGATCTTTTACTCCGGAATATTCCACCACGCGAGCGCTGGCCCACACGCCCACCGCTGCCAAAACGATCAGTAGCAACAACGCACAAAAAAGCGGCAGCGCCAGCGCGCTATTGTAAATGTCGCTGCCCCACACAAGAAAATGTTTGTCCGCAAACATCGCGTCCGTAAGTGGATGTTGCGAGAACCAGCTGCTTACCGAAACCGGATGCAGGAAAAAAATCGCAGACAGCACGATCAGGGCCACGCCCACCAGCGACCCATACGTCCCTGGCGACGGCCGCAAATATCCTGTGCCAAGCGCCGTAGCGATAGCGTAGGCGAGTCGCGGCTTCGTTCGCGGTGGCGCAGGGCTGGGCGATGCGTCAGTGTTTGATGTCATCCGGCTCGGGTGAATCGTCTGGCTCGTCGTCATCTTCGCTGAAAATGGGCTCGGAAACGACATATTTCTCGGACGCCCAGTTACCCAGGTCCTGTAGCTTGCAGCGTTCGCTGCAAAACGGGAATTCGCTGTGAACCTCTGAGTTCGTCGGTTTTTTGCAAATCGGACAGCGGTGTTGCATTTCTCTACTTCTTTAGGATTTTCGCTACCTCTGCGTTAGATGGGATTTCTCGCGCGGAGGGCATAACTTCGCAGAGATAACATCTCTCTGCTGACGTCAGTATAGCTTAGCTTAGGATTCGCAGCGGCGCGCCCGTGGCGATGCGCGTCAGCGTTTCGGCGGGCGGCACACGCGCAGCGATAAGCGCATTCCGCGGCGCAGGGCTAGGCAGAATTTCCACCACGCGGCCAATCAAGTCATAAGCGTCTGTCTTTGCAATTTCCACGCGCGCCACGTCTCCCGTTTCAGCCGCTTGCCCGCTCGGCAATTCGATGTCGGTTAGATAGAGCTTGCCATCGATATCCGGCGCCATACCTTCCAAGCGCGCTTCCCACACCAGCGGATTTTCCTCGGAGGGACCCTCAACGAGTGCTATCGCCGCGCGCCCTTTGAAAGCGCGCAGCTTCTCGCGTGAAATCTTCTTTTGAATGGCCATCAACCGATTCCGGCGATCCGTGATCGTCTCCGCGTCTACTTTCTCATCCAGCGCATAGCTGCCCGCATTGTCCACGTCCGAATATTCGAAAACGCCCATCCAATCGATATTGGCGGCGCGCACAAAATCGCAGAGCTCGTCGAAATCACTTTCGGTCTCGCCAGGGAAGCCCACAATAAATGAAGTTCGCAGCGAAACTCCAGGAATCGTGCTGCGAATGCGCTCCAGCAGCTTCAGGAACGCGTCGCCGTGCGAGCCGCGCTTCATGCGCGCCAGCACGTTGCGGCTGGCGTGTTGCAGCGGCATATCCATATATTTCGCAAGCCGCGGATATTCGGCAAGCGTGTCCAGCAATTTCTGCGTCACGCGATTCGGATACGCATACAAGAATCGCACCCATAGCAAATCTTCCACTTGCGACAGCTTTGCAAGCAGTTGCGCCAGTCCGTCGCGCAAACCAAAGTCTTCGCCGTAAGAAGTGGTGTCCTGTCCGATCAACGTGATTTCGCGGGCGCCGGCAGCGGACAAATTTTCCGCCTCGCGCATAACAGACTCAAAGCGCCGGCTGCGGAATTTTCCGCGAAGCTGCGGAATAATGCAGAAGGTGCAGGGATGATCGCAGCCTTCCGCGATCTTGATGTAGGCGGCGTGCCGCGGCGTGGTCACAACGCGCGGCGTCAGATCGTGATAAAGAAACGCGGGAGGCTGCGCCGGTAGCACGCGCAAATCGCCTTCGACAGCTTCGATAATGCGCTCGACCTCACCGGTTCCCACCACCGCATCCACTTCCGGAACCTGCTCGAGAATCTGCTCGCGAAAGCGTTCCACCAGGCAGCCCGCAACAATCAGTTTCTTCGCGGCGCCAAATTTCTTGTGCTCCGCCATCTCCAAAATGGCGTCCACAGACTCCTTTTGCGCCGCCTCAATAAAGCTGCACGTGTTCACCACCAGCACCTCAGCCTCATCCGCGCGCGGCGTCAGCTCGTATCCTTCGCGCGCAAGAATACCCATCATCACCTCGCTATCCACGAGGTTCTTCGGGCATCCCAGGCTGACAAATCCGACCTTAGTCATAAACAATGATTTTGCGGCTTTCGCAATTCTCTAGTGTAACACGCGCCTATTCTTTGGCGTCGTTGCCCGGGCCTCCAACAGCGTGCAAGCGCGGCAGCCGATCCTGCAACGCGGGCAGCGGGGGGAACGCGGCGTGAGGTTCCGTCTGATACCAATATGCCACTGAAAAATAGTTATCCGAGCGGACGTTTGCGTGTCCATGCTCGATTGTGGCCTTCAGCGATTTTGTAAATGAGATTGGTGAGTCCAGATGGAATCGATAGACCGATGATCGGCCGCCGGCGCGTTCTTCTCCCTTCAACGGTGCGCCGAATTGCGCGTAAGAAAATGCTTTGTCACCAAAGTCGAAAGCTCCGAGAAAATAATCTTCCGACCCCGTTCCAATAATCGACGGCACCTGTTCGCCGTCAATGAAAAACATATCGTCGCCCTCGCCCCACCATCCGTCCTGGTTTTGCAACAGGGACATTGTTACGCCCACAAAGTGGCCGCGCCCCTTCGCCTCCATCCAAACGTAATTATCCGCGCCGTTAGGATTCTTTTTGTCTTCGACGATCTTGTCGCCATTTGATTGCCACTGATTCGTCCAGCCACGGTTCGGCGACGCTTGCCGATATTGCGCGTGAAAATAGAGCAGATCGGCTGGCAAAGGCCGCGTGTAAGCGCGATAGTCGATATTGAAATAAAAAGAGGCAACTTCTTTCGAGCCTTCATTAGTTAGCGTGATCCGTGCATGCTTCTGAAATGGCATCGGGAAAAAAGAATTCAAGGCTCTGTTCGGCGCCACGTTTAATGGCGCTGATTCGTAGATGACGTAGTCGCCCAGGCCGAGCCCAAAAAAATCTCCCAGCGGGCTCTCCACGCTCGGCGTCGTCTCCTCGTCCCAATACATCCGCAGAACCAGAGCTTTTAGCGCGGGGCCCTCCGCCCACATCGTGGTCCAGAAATGCGTGATCTCACCAGGGCCGCGCTCGTCCATCAAGACCAGCGTTTCGCCCGGGGCTATTCGCCGGTAATCCGCATTGCCGCCGCTCCGGTCGTAACTGGAGGCGCGTTTCTGTACGTAATCTTTTGCTTGCGGAAGCCCAGCAAGCCACTCACTCGCATTTTGCGCGGAAACCAATGGAGAAATCACGCAACAGGCAAAAATAACCAGCACATATTTCATGGGCGCCTCCCGAGTGGCCGCATTCTATCTCAGGAGTCACGTAGCACAGACACTCTTGTCCGTGCGGTTGGAACGTGTGCTCTAAGAGCGTTGCTAGTGCCGCCGCGGGGCTTCGCGAATTTGCTCCAGAAGATGGCGCAGGCGAAGCGTGTCGCAAGGTGCTCCGCCGTAGCGCGCGTTGGAGTAAATGCGTGTGAATTCGCTCACGGCAGGTGCGAGCGCTGGTGTCTGCACGCTCAGCGCAAATTCCAGAGGCGTTTGCGCCGCGCGCCGCGCAAGTCCGTGGCGCTCCAGCAAGCGCAACAGTTCCGCATAGAGGCGCGAAGCCAGCAGCGGATTGGCCTGCGGCGATTCCGGCGTGTGCAGATGCCAGTACAAGCGCAACCGCCGCATAGTCTTGCCGATCAAGTCGTAGCGCAACGCCACCAGCAGCAAAATCAGCAGAACCGGCAGGAGCAGGCCCAAAATTCCGTGACGGAGTTGCATTGTCTTCAGGCGCTGCCGGTTGTAGATCTGCGCGCGCTCGAACCAGGCGCGCAACGATTGCGTCCAGCTCTGCGAGCTGCGCTGGATCGTTTGCGCCATCTGCACCTGGTGCGCGAAATCATAATTGACGACCCATTCGCTCCAGGAAAGCTCGAACCAATCGATGTACTTCGCCAGGCGGGAAAGCAGGCTGGAATTTTCTGCCGAAGGCGGTGTCGGATCGAAAGTCACCCACCCGCTGCCGGGAAAATAGACTTCCACCCAACTGTGTGCGTCGCTGGCGCGCACAATGTAATCGCCGGCAAGATCGTTGTACTCGCCGGGCAAAAAGCCGTTGACCTCGCGCGCGGGAATACTCAGTGTGCGCAGCAGAATCGTCATCGCCGAAGCAAAGTATTCGCAATGACCCGCACGCGTCACGAACAAGAAATTTGCCAACGGGTCATCGCCTGGCTTGCCCACGAGGTTCAGCGTGTATGCAAAACGGCTGCGCAGAAAACTCTCGATGGCCCGCGCCTTGTCATAGGAACTATTCGCGCGCGTTGTCATTTGCCTTGCGAGAGCAGGAATGCGCGCATCAAGTTGCGGCGGAAGCTGTAAGTATTCCTCGAGAATCGCCGGCGGATATGCGTCGTTTGCCGCGCGCAACTGCTTGGCGTCGAGCTTGGGGAGCCGCGAAAGCCCCGTATACCGCACTGCTGAAATGTTATGAAACGGATTGAACAGAGAGCCGGTGAAGTCCCGGAAAATGTAGCTGCCGATGTTGGAGTTGTCCGGCGAAAAACTTCCCTTCAGCGAAATGGGCTCGCCCGGCGTGAAAATCGCCGAGGTGGCGATGGGCTGGAGGAATACGGTGTACTGCAAGCTCGTCGCGCCTAAGGCCGCAGCCTGACCTGCGTCGCGAAAGAAAATCCATCCGTCAGGCTGTGCACGCAGCGTTTCATTTGTAAGTTCGGGATTGCTCCAACGTTTGCCATCAAAATTGGTCAACGCAATCCCGCGCCAGCGCAGCATGGGATAGGCAACTGGCTTGCCGGTCTTCACGCGCATCACTACTTCGGAATTTTTCTTGATCTCGCCGATCTGCCCCAATTCGATATCGTTGCTGAAGCCCGTCATCAGTGACGGCTGCATGCTCTCACGGCCCAAATACCCGGCGGTGAATCTCGGAAAAACAAAAAACAGCACGCCGCCCAAAACTATGGAGCCGAGTGCGACACTGAGGGCGGCGAGGCTAAGAGCGCGACTCAGTCGGCGCTCTTCCGCGGGCTGCCTGGCGAACGCAGACGTGAGCGTCCCGTTTGCGGCGCGGCGCAGTTCCAATCCGATGAAGGTCGCAACGCCGAACAACATGAAGATGAAGAAGAGAATGAGAAACGAAGTGTCCACCGTGAGGATGGAAGAGGCCAACATCGCGGCGAAGGCGAGCATGGCGAGAAACAACGCGTCACGATCCGTTGTTGCGCTGTACAGTCTCACCAGCATCACGAACACCAGGAAATGTATTGCGGCGAGCAGAGCGGCAAGCAGCGCCGGGTTAGTGGAATTCGCGACGAGCGCGCGCGAAACGAAAAAAATGTCGACCGGAAAGAACGCGAGATAGCCGATGACCAGCCAGGTTGCCTTTGTAGGCGGTACCTCTGCCGGTTGGTTGCACCAGAGGCGAACGCCTTTATAGAGCAGCGTCAGCGGAGCAACCACGCACGTGAACGGATCGAGCTTTCCGGTGCTGACCAACGTGGCGACGGACGTGAGAATCAGAAAAAAAAGCGAGGCGCGAAAAAAGCGCTCGGCGGGGAGTGCCGGCGGTTTTGCGTGAAGTGTCGCGGTGGCGGCCATAGACGCGAAATTTCATGGTAGCACCCAGACGACGGGGCGGGCGGCGAGTTGCAGCGCAAATCGGTGCAAAAGATAACGCGTCACGCGCGAGCAGCGAGTGCGGCGGGGGCTCTGGGTGCTACGGATGCGAGGGCGGCGCGCGCGGCTTTGCGCGTGAGGTTGGAGATCGCATGCGCGGACGGCGAGGCCACGTCAGTGAGTGGAATTATCTTTGCGCCCGCGACGCGCGGAAGCTGCGCCACGCTTACTCGAAACGGTCGGAGCGTTATCGCGCGATATGTCACAGCATGGCGCGCGGTGGGCAGAGGTTCCAGTTGTAACGTCTGCTTTGTCATGGATGCGGGAAATGTTTCGTGGAGATACGTGCGCAGCTCAGCGGCGGAATCTGTTTTTTCGGTAATGGTCGGGAAGTGCCACAGCTTCGAGACGAGGATCGAGACTTGTCCATGCGCTGCTTTCGCTTTTGACAGCGTCGGCGGAGGGAGCAGCAGGGTGCGGCCGTGAGGATCGAGCAGAACGGCAGCGGCGAGTACGATGTTCTCGGTTGCGCGCTTCTTGCGGCGCGCGGGAATTGAATCGGCAAGTCCGAGCTTGCGGGCCTGGCAGAATTGCGTGACGGGGCACAGCAGACACTGCGGCGATTGCGGCGTGCAGAGCGTCGCGCCGAGTTCCATCATCGCTTGATTCCAGTCGCTGGGCGATTTGGGATCGAGCACCGCGTCCGCTGATTTCTGCAACGATTGCCAACGCCTTGGATCGCGCAAGTCACCTTGCACCGCGAAGATTCGTGCCAGCACGCGCGCGACATTGCCGTCGAGGACGGCATGTTTCTCGCCGTACGCGATGCTCAGAATCGCAGCGGCCGTGTAGCGGCCGATTCCGGGAAGTGCCAGCGCTTCTTTCTCCGTCCGGGGAAAAACCCCATCGTGTTTAGCAACGATTTCCTGCGCGGCACGCTGCAGATTGCGCGCGCGGCTGTAATAGCCGAGCCCCGACCATAGCCGTAACACTTCTTCCTGCGGCGCGGTCGCAAGCGCGTGTACATCCGGAAATCGCTCGAGAAAACGTTCGTAGTAGGGAATCACCGCCGCAACCCGAGTCTGTTGCAGCATAATTTCCGAGAGCCATATGCGATGCGGATCCTTAGTGCGACGCCAAGGCAAGTCCCGCTTGTATTGGCGAAACCATCCAAGCAATTGTTTGCGGAATGCGGCGAGTTCCCGGCGCTGCAGCATGCGAGCCGTATTCTCGCACGGATTCTGCTTGCCCTTTGTACTGGCTATCCCGAGGTAGTTGGTCGGTTTCCGGTTTGCGCGTTAATCAAGGCTTAAACAGGTGCAGGTCGTCGTCTGGCTTGTCCTGTCTCCTGCGGAAGGGGGGCGAAGCATAATTCCCGCCACCGCTGCGACGCCGGTCTGCCATACGATATACAGCGAGTACATGCGACTACTTTGTCCGTAGTCGTAGTTGCCGTGGAACCATTCTCTGGGACTCAGTTCCCAGGTAGGGGTGAGGCCGAAAGCATGAAGGACATTCCAAGTAGCTGCGCCGAGAGACGAACGTAGCACCCAGCCAGTGATTCCCAATGCGCCGCCGAGAAGCGCCCCTTGAATTATCTTTCGCGCGCGAATCCCTTTATTGATTTCGGGGCGCGATAAAAATATCACGCCCGCATAGATGAGGAACCCGCCGACCAGACCGCCAACAAAAAGTGCAATCGGAGAAGCAGGTTCACGGGTGCCCATGTCCCATCGCTCGGCACTCGGCACAATTTGGGGAAAATTCATTTGGATCCCAATTGCTGTCATACACGCAAGGAAATATGCAGCGGTAGAAACTGCAATCAATCCTAGCGCTTTCAAAAGGCTGCATAGAATTCGCGAGTCTAGAGTTCCTGAAATGGCCAAGGGAATCGCCAGGAATGAACCAAAGACAATTCCACAATAGAGCCCAGCTTCCTCCTGGCCAGGGGACATAAAAGCGCACGTCAAAAGCCCGGAAGAAAGTCCACTCAGAGCCAAGAGCACCAGAAGCTTGTTGCCCGCTATTTCGTAACGCAGACCGTGCCTCCCTAACGGTGGTCACGCAACTATGTGTGTTTCCATGGTAGAGATTCGGCTAAGCACGCACAACGCGGCGAAAGCGGTTCGGTGTTCGATTAGTCCTCATTAGTCGTGATTCGGCCAAGCGGAAATTGACCTACTACCAACCGGCGGAAGGCAGAAGATGTAGTGGCGTTACACAGCGGCTACTCCAACAAATCGTCCAAGAAGACGACGTAGGACGTGTGCCAGAGACTTACGGGAATGGATCCGCGGGGCTGGCTGGTCACAATAATTTTGAATAGCTCAGGGGATGCTGCGAGACTCGTCAGCAAGACGTGCTCGGGGTCCGGCGGTAGTGGTTGCGCGAGCGCTAGGTGATGCAGAATAGCGAAAATGTTTTCTTCCGCCGGCGCAAGAGGGGTTTCCATGCCGGCGGTGCGGAATTGGATCTGTGCATTGCGCTCGAAGAAATGCCAGGCTACACCGGCGCATAGCGTGACCGCGTGCTCGAAGCGCTCCGCAGCCGTTTGCGATACCGAGCCAGGTGTAGGACTGACAACATGAGGATCGAGCACGAGTAGAATGCGGGTTTCGTCCTCGCGTGTGAATTCGCGCACCATCAGCGAGCCGAGGCGCGCTGACGCTTTCCAGTGAACGTGGCGCGCGCTGTCTGTGGGCACGTAGTCGCGCAAGGCGTAGAGATCCTGGCCGCGGCCCTTGGCAAGACTTTCCATGGCGCCTTGGAGTCCGGGCATGATCTCGAAAAATTCACGCGTGGGTTCGACTGAGGGGTAGACGAGAGCTTCGGTGCGCAAATCGACGCGGTGCGCTTTTTGCAGGAAGCCGAAAGGGAAGCGAGTGACGATGCGAAAGGCGTCCTGGCGGTAAACACCGCGGGCTGAAAAAGTGATCGGAACGGATTGATTGACGCGTCCGCGTTTCGGCAAATAAGGAAAGTAGATCGGCGTTTCAAGGACGGCGGCAGGCGAGTTTTTCGCGGTCACCGCCTCGACGCGCAGAGAAAAGGAAGGCAGCGTCAACTTTTCGTTTTCGAGTTCGATGGAGGCGCGGATGGGCTGGCCGGCGAAGATGTGTTCCGGCAATTGCAGGCGCATGTCGACGCCGGAGAGCGTGATGGATGAAAGAATCCCGGACATGAGAATGATGGCGATTAGGCTGGCAAGAATCAGGAAGAGAAGATTGTTGCCGGTGTTGAGCGCGGCGAGCGAAATCAAAATGATTCCGACCATGTAGAACCAGCCCTCGCGCGTGACCTTGTACTCCATTTTGTAACCGAGCCAGCGCAGGGGAGTGCGGCGCGCGAGAACCGGGACGAGGGTGACGGCGACCCAGCCCGCCACCAATAGCGCGACGAGAGCCGAGATGCTGGCGAGGCGGAGCCGCCCTAGTTCCGCGGCGGCTCCGGAATACAGTGCGAGCACTAGCGCGACGGCCAATGCGGATATAGACAGGAAGAACGCGCGAACTCCCGGGCGGTCGGCTTTGGCCCAGAGGTTTGCGACGGTTGAGATGATGCTCACAGGATGCGGATCACAACGGAACGGCTACGGACTCGACGATTTCGCGCAGAACGGCTTCGGTAGTTTCCGATTTTTTCTGGAGCGAGGCGTGGCGCGAGCTGGCGACAACGCGGTGCGAAAAAACGGAGACGGCGAGCTGCTTGAAATCATCGGGGAGGCAGAAGTCGCGGCCATCGAGAAATGCCCGGGCTTGCGCGGCGCGTTGCAGCATTAAGGTGCCGCGCGGGCTTACGCCCAGCGAAAGCTGTTCGGTGTTGCGCGTGCGTGCCACAATTTCCAGCGCGTAATCGTGCAGGCTCGAATCCACTTTGACTTGCGCGACGGCGTGCTGCATGGAAAGAACATCACTAACGTCAGCGACTGGTTCCAGCGATTGAACCGGATCGGCGCTCGCGCGCACGCGAAGAATTTCGCGCTCGGTTTCGTGCGAGGGGTAGCCCATGCGGATGCGCATCAGGAAGCGGTCGAGCTGCGATTCCGGCAGCGGATACGTGCCATGATGCTCGACGGGATTTTGCGTGGCGATCACGAGAAAAGGATTCGGCAGCGCGAGCGTTTTGCCGTCCACCGTGACTTGCGCTTCGTTCATGGCTTCGAGGAGCGCGGATTGTGTGCGAGGAGTGGTGCGATTGATTTCGTCGGCGAGCACGACGTTGGCGAAAATCGGGCCGGAACGAAATTCAAATTCGCGCGCTTCGGGATTGTAGACGCTGACGCCAAGCACATCGCTGGGCAGCAAGTCCGAAGTGAATTGAATGCGCTGGAAGGTGCAATGAAACGATTTCGCGAGGGCCTGCGCAAGCGTGGTCTTGCCCACGCCGGGGACATCTTCAATGAGCAAATGGCCGCGTGCGAGTAGGGTGATCAGCGCGAGTTGAATCGCCTCTTCTTTGCCATAAATGGCGCGTGCGATGGAACGCTGGAGTTGCGAAACCGTTTGAGAGGTGGCGGTCGGCATTGTTGAAAACCGGGCTTCTTCCTGCTACAACATAGATGACAGCATGGCCGTTCGCGTCGTATCGTGCTGCTGATTCCGGTTGTGCTGCTGATTCCGGGCGACTAGCTCAGTTGGTTAGAGCGCTCCCCTCACACGGGAGAGGTCAAAGGTTCAAGTCCTTTGTCGCCCACCATCTTCCCATGCGCTCTCATTAGATTTACAAAAGACCTCAAGGTTATGTGCTCAAAATGTGGCGCTGTCCTTGAGGTTGCAGACATGTGGTTTCTGAGGCGGACTGTTCCGAAGATGGTTTACGCGGCTAAGTTCAGCTTCTTCGCTTTTCTCAGGTTAAGTTGAACATTGAAGATCGATGCGCTCCCCTTCTGGATAAGCTGATTCAGAGCTTGGTTAACTTCATAGGGCGAGATTCCCAGGCGCTTTCCGAGGAAGGAACGTAGTTCCTCATCGTCCTGCAGCCGCACCGAAGGGATAGCTCCCCCGCTGCCTATGTAAGGGGCAAAGACTATAGAGTACCGGGGAGAATTGACCCCTGGCGTGTTCCTAATGACGTGTATGGTCCCTTCTGTTGTGAGTTTGAGTTCCCGAACTAATTCCTGCGCGAAAGGATCATCGGGGCTTTTTACGAACAACTTCCTGATGGGAATGCTCTGATATACCCCGGCACGCGACAATGCTTCGATGATGCGCGCGTATGCTTCGCGAGGACCTTTTGTGTCGTGAAGCGAGGAAACAACAACCAATTGCCATTCGTGAAGTTCGGGAACCCAGTTCCAGTCGACGGCAGTCACGGGGATATGGGCGCGGCTGAGCGCAGCTATAACGAGACCTTCAGCTTCGAGTTCGTTAGCTACCAACGTAGCTTTATCCATGGCAGAACTCCATCTGGCCCTGCAACAGCATTGTACATGTCCTTGCCGTTCAATCCCGAGCTTTTGTACCTACTCTCCTCAGTCCAATCCTTTACGGTTCCCCAGTTCGCGGCAAAAGCGGGATTGTTGCTGATTTCCGATTGCAAGTCTTTGTCTAGGCCAGCGGCGCCGACAAGCGCATTTAGTTTGTGGCTGTATACGTCCCTCAGGTACTCTGATTTCGGAGGGAACTCAAATTTCTTGGTCCTTTTTGCAATGCAGGCTTTCAATGCACATTCGACTGCGTAGCCAGCTAGATAGTACGTTCCTTGCTGCCTTCCTCCAGCGAGAAGGATGCGTGCATCTTCTGCCCGCGAGTCCGCCAGGATTTTGAAATCCTTCCGGTAGATAGGAACGTATGCCACGCGGGCATTGTATCTCAAGCTGGAGTAAAGACTTCAAGTAACTACTAAACTGATAAACCCATGACGATCGTGGTGCGTACCATCGAGTTTCTATGTTTGGGATTGTGGCTGGGGAGCGATGTGTTTCTTAGCTTTGTGGTGGCGCCGGGGGCGTTTCGGGTATTGGGCAGCCGGGATGCTGCTGGGTCGATGGTGGGGTTTGCGCTGGGGCGGATGCATTTGCTTGGGGTGATTTGCGGCGTTGTGTTTTTGTTGGCGCGGCTGGCGCGCGCGCGGACGTTTGCTAGCTTTGTGGCGCCGGTGGCGCTTTGCGTTGTGCTTATGATTGGGCTTACGGTGATTTCGCAGGTGGCGGTTAGTCCGCGGATGGCGATGCTGCGGGTGCAGATGGGATCGATCCAGGCTACGGCGGAGGATAGTCCGCTGTTGGCGGAGTTTGGGCGGTTGCATCGCGTTTCAGTTTCGCTGGAGAGCGGGGTGCTGTTGGCTGGGCTGGGGGCGATGTTCTTTATGGTGCGGGAATTGAGCCAGCATTGACACACCTTTCCTGCGCGAAACCTCGAAAGCGGCGTCCGGACCGCCGCACTCCACGAAACTGCGTGACCCCCTCCCCCGGGTTTTTCGTAAGTGTTGATTCTACAGCCGGTTAAAGTCCTTTGTTTTGATACACTTTTACAAGTGTTCATTCTAAAGGCACTTACTGGTGCACCGGAATTGTGCAACTTAGCTTGCGTCGCAGTTAGCTGATTCCTGTTTCTCGTCCTTGAAATCGTATTCCTTCGTGTAGCTGGTGATTTGCCATTCCCCGTGGTCGTTCTGCTTAAAAACGTAGGTTCCCTGCCGTAGAGTTGTACCGAGGTGCTCGCCGGGCCGGAGAGTAAGATCGTCGCTTGCTACATGCATACTGATCCGCCCTTCGGGATCACGCTGAAGCTTATCAATAAAAATCCGGAGTCCGTGCGGATAGTCCTTGGGATGATGCTGCCCACCTCGGGCTGTCGCGGGCTCACACACAGTTGGATCGCTGGCTTCAAATCCACCCTTCCGCAAATATTGAAGGAGGGGCTTGATGGGCATCCCGGACGCCACGTCGATGCATATCGGATAGAGTGCTCTGTTTCCGAGCGCGGAAAGCTCTTGATTGTAGATGAGTGCAACGCTGGCGTATTCGTCTGGCCGCAGGCGCTGCGGAGCACTCTGTGCACGTGCCATCGCCACAGTCATTGAAGAGCTCATCGTCAGTATCAATCCGAAAAGTGCGATTCGCCGCTGCACGCTACCCCCAGTCTGATAGCCCTAGGCAGAAATAAAAAAGCGGCTAGCTCGATAAGCTGCCGCGGTTTTCAGACGCACGTTTCTGCGCTTCAGAGTATACACATTTTGGTAACTACATTCCAGGATAATTTACGGCCAAAAACACAGGAGTTTTACCACAGAGGGCGCAGAGAGCACAGAGTTTCGGAGTAGGCCGACGAACCAGCAGAGCTACCTTCGTTTGCGGCGCTTGATTACGACTATGGTGCGCTTGCGGCGCTTTGTTATTTTTACTTTGGCTTTTAGGATTTTGTTGGTGGTGGCGTGGCCGGCGCGCTCGAATGCTCGCCACATGTACCAACTGGCTATGGTGCGATAGGGGCGCCAGCGTTCGCCGAAGGCTAGGAGTTCTTTGGGCTTGGGCATGTGTTTTTTGCCGTAAGTCACTGACCAGCCTTTTTTTACTCCCAGGTCGTGGATGGGTAGGACGTCTGGGCGGCCTAGATTGAAGATTAGGAACATTTCTACGGTCCAGGCGCCTATGCCGCGGACGGAATCGAGGCGCTCGACTAGCTCGGCGTCGGACATTTTTTCGGCTTGCTCGCGGGTGGGGACGATGCCGTCGATGGTTTTGCGGGCTAGATCTTTCATGGCGAGGACTTTGGCTCCGGAGAGGCCGGCTTTGCGGAGGGTGGAGGTGCGGAGTTTTAGCATTTGCTCGGGAGAGGGAGGGCGGCCGTTGCCGCATAGGGCTTTTATTCTGGCGAAGATGGTGGCGGCGGCTTTGCCGGAGATGGATTGGTAGGCGATGGATTCCAGGAGGGCTTCGTAGGGGGACTGCGCGGCGTCCATTTCGGTTTGAAATTGGGCGGTTTCGGCGATTAGGGTGGCGAGTTTTTCGTCGGCGGCGGAGAGGTGGCGGGTGGCTTCGGATAGATCGAAAGTGAGAGACATAGACGGAAAAAGATAGCANNNNAGGCGGCGAAGCGACGGCGCAAGAATGCGGCTCGTCCAATAGACGACGAGCGTAATAGCCATTTCCGGCAAAGATCTGCATTTTGCCCAGTATGGTCGGCATGGGCGAGTCGAGCGGGTTAAGAGCTTAAGCCGTCCGTTTCCAAGAAGCAGTCAATTGACCGTATTCTTCCTGAACGTCGTATCCCTTTGTTAAAAGAAAGGCCCGACAATCGGCATGCAGTTGGGTTCCGTGGATTTCCAGAAAAAGGGTGGGATGGAATTCCGTGAGGGTCCTAACGGCACCTTGCAATACTTCAAATTCGGCGCCTTCCACATCAACCTTGATAAGGTTCGGAGGGCGGAGTTGCCTTTCTCCATAGATACAAGCGTCCAGGGTCGTGGAGGGAACCAACATCTCTCCGTCCGGGGAGAGCCGCGCCATGTGGGAGTTCCAAGCAGCCGCGGAAAACGGAAGGACGCCTTCTCTGTTGCTGACCGCGGTTTCCAGAACGAAACAGTTCTGCAAATGGTTCAGGGAAATGTGGCGGCGAAGAAACGTCAAGTTGCGGTCCAGCGGCTCGAAGGCGTAAAACCTGCCTGAATGGCGAGCAGGGAGTAAATGCCGACATTGGCCCCGACATCGTAAACGACGGCACCTTTCGTTGCGGCATTCTCGAGCGCGCGTAGGCGCGATACCTCGTAGGTGCCGAACCAGCAAGCGTTATTACCTGCGCCTACGACCCATTTCTTTCCGCGAAGCGGGCCGCGCAGGATGCGAACCTCGGAGCCACGTGGCACGAGCGAAAGCGGAACCCTCAGAATATTCGCGAGCAATTTTTGTTTGAAAGGCATCGTACGCGCGGGGGAAAGCATATCATTCTTAGTAGAGCATATTGAGAGCTGGCAGTCAGGACTTGGCATAATTCTTCAGTTGTTTGGCTAGCTTTTCGATTTCTTGGGTTTGCTTGAAGATGGCTACCGAAAATACTTGGGAGGGGTGGAGGGCGTCGACTTGGAGTTTTAGGTCGCTTACTTTGGTGTAGAGGTGGGCCATTGTTTCGCGGAATTGTTTTTCTTGGGCTTGTAGTTGTGCGCGCTTTAGGTTTCCAGATGTGTCCACGGGATTCTCGCTGTCCTGTTTTTCGGCTGGCGGTGGGGGATCGACTGGAAACCTGCGCCTGGGTGCTGGTATGGGCGGTGAAGATTGAAAGAGCAGAAATGAGCTGGAGATTCCGGCGAGGTTTTTGAGGAAGCAGCTCCGATTAAGTACTTCAGGACGGCTCTGCGGACTGTTGCATCGATCGTATCACTTCAGATGTGAGGGAGGGCCAGAGTGGCTTACTTCATTGTCTGCCGGGGGCTTCGACGTGCGCCTGTTGAGTAGAAGCAGGAACACGAAGGACGCAGCAAACCCTTCAACCGCATGATAGAGCAAACTTAATCGTCTCCGCTCGCCCTGCGTCAAGTAAACACGCCCACCGTGGCTGTACAGAGGAATTACCCGCCCAGAGGCGATCTGCATTTCGGTCGGCCTCGTGCGTACATAATGGTCCCACAGAGAAAACCACACCATGCCGACGGCCATCCACGAGACAACAATACCGATTGTCAGTCGTTGCCAGAAAACTGGGCTCAGTCCCATGAGTCTTTGCCATGGCCACACGAAGAAAGTTTACACCTTGGCCGAGAGAGGCTTGTGCGTCAGATTAGGCTGAATGTGCAAGTCTGACAACCAGAGCTGATCTGAGCAATTTCCCCATGCTTGCGTGAGCGTCAGGCTGCGGATAGTGGTGTGGTACTATTTCGGGTTTATGCAGACGGGAATTATTGGGCTGGGGCAGGTTGGGAAGACTACGCTGTTTCGGATATTGACGCGGGCGGCGGTGGAGGGGAAGGCTTCGTCGCAGGCGACTCATGTTGGCGTGGCTAAGGTGCCGGAGCCGCGGCTCTTGGAACTCGCCAAGTTGTATAGCCCTAAGAAGATTACTTACGCGACCGTGCAGTATGTGGATTTGGGCGGGATGCAGAAGGAGCGCACTCGGGATGCGCTGGCTTCGTTACGCGACGTGGACACGATTGCGCACGTGATTCGCGTTTTTGACGATCCGAGCGTGCCGCATGCGGCGGGGAGCATCGATCCGCTGCGCGATGCTACGAATCTGGAATTGGAGCTGATCCTTTCGGATCACGACCAGATTACGCGGCGGCTGGAGAAGCTGGAAAAAGATTTGAAGAAGAAGAGAGATCCACTGCTGGAACTCGAGAAAACGGTGCTGGAGAAGTGCAAGGCGCACTTGGAGGCGGAAAAACCCTTGCGAGAATTGGAGCTGACTCCGGAGGAGCGGAAGCCGATTGGGGGATTTTTGTTTTTGTCGCAGCGGCCGATGTTGTTTGTGTTGAATTTGGGGGACGACGAAGCGGCGGAGTTGGACACGGCGGTGGAGCGGCACAAGCTTGGGGCGCTGCAGGGGCGGCCGAATACGGCGGTGATCGCGGTTTGCGGGCGGCTCGAGGCGGAATTGGCGGAAATGGACGAGAAGGAAGCGGCGGAGCTGCTGGCGTCTTATGGATTGAAGGAGCCGGGGCTGAACCGGTTGATTCGCGCTACGTATGACTTGATGGGATTGATTCAGTTTTTTACGGCGGGGGAGCCGGAAGTGCGGGCGTGGACGATTCGCAAGGGAGCTACGGCGTCGAAGGCGGCGGGAGAGATTCATAGCGATATTGAGAAGGGATTTATTCGCGCGGAAGTGGTGCGGTGGAATGATTTGCTGGCGGCGGGGAGCATTGCGGCGGCGCGGGAGAAGGCGCAGGTGCGGCTGGAGGGTCGGGAGTATGTGGTGCAGGAAGGGGATGTGATTTTGTTCCGGCATTCGGGGTAGAGGCGAAGAAAAAGTTTAACACAGAGGACGCTGAGGTCGGACGCCGAGGGCGCGGAGAATGTTGCGGCGTATCGGATGCTACTGCGGTGCGGATTACTGGGACACAGGCAAGAGTGCCTGTGCTACTTGATGAATCACGAACTTTCAGCGCGGGTGGGGTTGGCGGCGGGGCTTGGGATTGTGGCCGCAGCGGGAAATCTAATTGGCGGGTTGTTTCTGGTGCAGCGGGCTTGGGGCCGCGGCGGGGAACTTGATTGGTGGGTTGTTTGTGGTGCGGCGAGCCTGGCCCCGGAGTTTCTTGCATTACTTTATGGCGTTGGGCGCGGGGTACATGCTGGCGGTGGCGTTTACCGACGTGATTCCGGAGTCGGTGCGGATCGGCGGGCAGAACGCATTTTTGCTGGTGCTGATCGGATATTTTCTGGTGCATTTATTCGAACATATTCTGGCGCCGCATTTTCATTTTGGGGAAGAGACGCACACGGAGATGATGGGGCATCACCGGGCGCGAACGGTGCTGTTCGGGTTGGGGATTCACACTTTTTTTGATGGCGTGGCGATCGCGGCGGGATTTTTGGTTTCGACGTGGCTGGGCACCGTGATTTTCATCGCGATATTTCTGCACAAGCTGCCGGAAGGGTTTACGATAGCTTCGGTAGTGCTTGCGAGCGGGCAGAGCCGCACGAATGCGGTGGCGGCCGCGGGTGCGCTGGGAGTTGCTACGTTATTGGGAGTGCTACTGACGAGCGTGCTGCAAGCGCAACTGAGGTACGCGCTGCCGCTTTCGGCAGGGGTAACCGTGTACGTGGCCGCTACGGACCTGCTACCGGAGGTAAACCGAGAACCGGGCTGGCGGACGGCGCTGCTGGTGTTCGGTGGAGTTGCTATGTTGTTGATACTACAATGGTTTGTGCGCGTGTAAATTCGTCGTAGATTCGCTTCCTTTTTTCCTAGGCTCGCAACTTTCTGACAATGCAAGTGTTTGGTACAGTGTGGCGGCTATGGCCAGGTCCGACGTCCAACTGATGCTGGACGTGAAGGCGGGCGATGAACAGTCGTTCGCGCTTCTACTCCAACGC
>WNFL01285153.1_pt4 | contig 17641 bp, 16 predicted proteins | sample 5400361 | NCBI WGS metagenome assembly WNFL01 (sample SAMN13153351, study PRJNA577476) | soil metagenome | isolation source: 40 cm soil on Douglas fir-dominated hillslope | place: USA:California | collected 2013-09-17 | reverse complement strand
CGCTTCGCGTGAAACGCTTCTAGTCGAAAATTCCTGCTGCTCACTGGGGGCGTGTTCGGTGAAGGGGCGGGCGGTGTACGGGCGGGGTGCCACCGGGGCAAGGAACAAGTGGCGCTCGGCGGCCGCCCTCCGATCGATGCAGCGGGAGCGCCGCCATCCGCGCAGCCGCGGTGCTCGTTGACCGCGGCCCGCCGATGCGGTTACTGCCCCGCCGTGGCCAACAGCATCCAGATCCTGCCCGAGACCCTCGCCAACCAGATCGCCGCCGGCGAAGTGGTGGAGAGGCCGGCGGCCGCGGTCAAGGAGTTGGTCGAGAACGCGCTCGACGCGGGCGCCCGGCGGATCGAGGTCGATCTGCTGGACGGCGGCTGCCGCCTGGTGCGGGTGCGGGACGACGGGTCGGGGATGGGGCGCGAGGATGCCGTGCTCAGCCTGCAGCGCCACGCGACCAGCAAGCTGCGCAGCAAGGACGACCTGTTCGCCATCGCGACCTACGGGTTCCGCGGCGAGGCGCTGCCGTCCATCGCGGCCATCTCGCGCTTCACCCTGCTCACCTGCGAACCGGGCGCCTCCGCCGGCACGCGCGTCGAGGTCGAGGGCGGGCGCGTGGTCTCCGTCGAGGACGCCGGAGCTCCGGCGGGCACCACCGTCGAGGCGCGCGACCTGTTCTGGAACGTGCCCGCGCGCCGCAAGTTCTTGAAGCGCGCGGCCACCGAGCAGGCGCATGCGGTCGAGGCGGTGCTGCGGCTCGCCCTCCCGCGGCCGGCGGTCGAGTTCACGGTCCGCGAGAGCGGGCGCGTGCTCCTCCGGCTTCCCGCCGGCGAGGCCGCGGCGGTGCAGGAGCAGCGCGCGGAGGAGGCGCTGGGCCGCGAGGTGCGCGGGCGCCTGCTGCCCGTCTCCGCGCACGTGCGCGGGGTGCGCGCGCGAGGTCTCGCCGCCTCTCCCGCCATCGAGCGGTCCAACGCCGCGGCGGTGTGGCTGTTCGTGAACGGGCGCGCCGTGCGGGACCGCCAGCTCACGCACGCCGTGCTCCGGGCGTACGGCGAGGTGATGCCCCATGGCCGGTATCCGGCCGCGCTCCTCTTCGTCGAAGTGGCACCGCGCGACGTGGACGTGAACGTCCACCCGGCCAAGGCGGAGGTGCGGCTCGCCGATGCCCGCGCTGCCCACGAGGCGATCGGCGCCGCGCTCCGGCCGGCGCTCGCCTCCGGAGCGTGGTTGCCGCTGGACGGGACCGCGGGCGTGGGTCCCGCCCGCTCGTACACCATCGCTCCCGCGGACGACCGCTCCACGCGGGTGGCCGAGGCGCTGCAGCGTTACGGCGAGCGCGCGCCGTACGAAAGACCCCGTTGGCACGGCGACTCGAGGTCGAGCCCAGGCTTCCGGCCGACGTCGGACCCCACCGTTGCCGTGCGAACCGGTGGAGAAGGCGCCGGCGCGGCAGCCCACGAGCCCGGTGGCGTCGCGGGCGGGCAGCCGGCGCTCATCCCGGCCCAGCCCTACTTCGCCGGACTGCGGTATGTCGGCCAGCTGCACCGGACATATCTGGTCTGCGAGGGCCCGCGCGGCCTGGTCCTCGTCGACCAGCACGCGGCCCACGAACGGATCAACTACCAGAGGCTGCGGCGCGCGGCGGCCGAGCGGCGGGCCCACCTGCAGCCGCTTCTGGTGCCCCTCCTGCTCGGCCTTTCGCCGGCCGCCGCGGCGCGGATCGGGGAGGGCGCGCCGGACCTCGCCGCCATCGGCGTCGAGGTGGAGCCGTTCGGCGGCGGGTCCGTGGCGGTGAAGGCGCTGCCGGGACCGCTCGCCTCCTTGAAGGAGCCCGCGCTGGCCGCGCTCCTCACCGACCTCGCCGAGGAGCTGTCCGCGTCGGGTTCCGGCGAGTCGCTCGAGCGCCGCCGCGATGCCCTCCTCGCGCGCGCCGCCTGCCACGCCAGCGTGCGCGCGCACGATGCGCTCGCGGACGCGGAGGCGCGCGCGCTCCTGGAAGCGCTCGACGCGACCGATTACGGAGCGCGGTGCGCCCACGGCCGCCCGGTGGTGGCGGAGTGGACGGCTGCCGAGATCGAGAAGCGCTTCGGGCGGGACTACGAGTCGCACGCCCGCGCCGCGCCGCCGGACGCGCTCTGACCGGAACCGGGACGTCCGGTCCGCCACAGCAGGGAACCGTACAACGGCGGCGGCTGGCCTGGTTGGCGGACGGCCGCGCGCTGCCCACTTTCTCCTACCGCCCGGGCGCCGGCGCGGCCTGGAAACACCCGCCGCGGACCGAAGCGCGTTATAGAAGCCGGAAAAAGGAGCCACGGATGTACGTCGCCGTCGAGGGCATCGTCGAGACGCTTCGCGGGGTGCCGCCGCCCCGCTTCCAGCCGGGCCACGTGTGCGCGCTCCTCCACGATCTGACCGTTCAGCCCGAGACGCTGCAGCCCTTCCTACACTTCGCTCCCGGCCGTTACACGCGCAACCTGATCTACCGCGACGACCTCTTCGAGCTGCTCGCGCTCTGCTGGGATCCGCGCACCCAAAGCCCCATCCACAACCACTCCAACCAGCTGTGCTGGCTCGCCGTCCAGCAGGGCTCGCTGCGGCTGGAGAACTTCCACTCGCTGGACGGGCCGGGCCCTGGAGAGCGCATCCGGCTGGTGCCGCGCGGGGGAATCGATCGCGCGCCGGTGGGCTGCGTCGACCTCCAGCAGGGCGACGACGGGATCCACCGCGTCTCCAATCCCTTCGACGAGCGCGCGGTGAGCCTGCACGTCTACTCGCGGCCGTACGACCTCTGTCTCGCCTACGATCTGGAGAAGCAGACCGCGCACGAGATGCGGCTCATCTACCATTCGATGGGCGGGCGACTCGCGCGCGCGGAGCAGCGCCAGTGAACCGGCTCGCCCTGCTCGCCGCGCTGGGCGCGGCATGCGCCACCAGCGGTGCGCGCAAGCCGGCTGGCAACAGTGCCCCCGACGGCACGGTCGAGGTCGACGACGTGCTCCACGGAGTGAAGTACACGCTGCCCCCCGCGTCCGACGGGTGGCAGGTTGCGCACGAAGGCGCGGCGCACGTCTCGGGGTCCGGCGTTCAGGTCGAGGTGGGCTCGTTCCCGCTCACCGGCGCAGCCCAGCCGGCGAGCTGCCGCGACGCCGCGCGCAAGCGGCTCGCCGTCCTGCAGCAGCAGGCCGAAGAGGCGGGGCGAAAGCGTGCGCCGGAGGCCGCCGCGGCAGCCGACGGGCCGCGGGACGAATCGACCGACGACTCGCCGACCGCCACCTGGAGCTTCACCCGCGGGACCCCGTCGGCGGCCCTGCGCAGCCGCTGGGGCTTCTTCGCGCGCGGCGCCGACTGCCTGATGCTTCAGGTCGCCGGTCCCCGCGGCGACGCCTTCGTCGAGCGGGTGTTCGACTCGGCCGCTCGCACCTTCAAGGTGCTTTCGCTCCCGCCCGAGCAGCAGCGCGAGGTGGATCTCCTCGCGGGCATGGGGTTCCTCGAGCGCCGCGAGCCCGGCGCGGCGCTGGATCGCTTCGAGGGGTTGGCGCGCCGAGAGCCCGGTTTCGCCAAGGCGCATTTCGGCGCGCTGATGGCCGCGTTCGAGCTCGGACCGCCGGCCTACGTGCGCGGGCTTCCCCACGGAAAGGCCTCGCTGAAGGGAGATCGCGACCTGACTCCCGAGCAGCGGCAGCTCGCCTTGCGCGCGGTCGGCGTCATGCAGCTCGCCGAGAACGAGGTGAAGGATGCCTCGGAGACCCTGGCCGAGCTGGTGGTCCGCGCGCCCGACCTCGCGGAGGCGCAGTACAACTACGCCTGCGCGCTCGCCCGTCTGGGCGAGCGCAAGCAGGCGCTGGACCACCTGCGGCTCGCGATCCAGCTCGACGGTGACCTCGCCGCGCACGCCCGCGCCGACTCCGACCTCGAGTCGCTGCGCACCACCCCCGAATTCCAGGACCTGACCCGCCCCCCTCCACAGAGCTCGAGGTAAGGTCAAAAAGCCGAACGCGGAGGCGCGGAGTCGCTGACCTGATCTCAGGATCGCGCGCCGGCCGCCGAGCAGGGTCAAACAGGAAATCTCCGCGTCTCGGCGCCTCCGCGTTGATCGGTCAGTCGTTGTCCTTCGCGGCTTTCTCCACCGCCCGCTCGAAATCGAGGTCGAACTCCACCTCCAGCCCGTCCGGATCGACGCCGGGCCAGCGGTTCGCGCACTCGAGCCGCGCCAGCTCGGGCGACATCTCGATCGGGTCGCCCACCCAGGCCCAGTGGTCGTCGGTGGGGAACGGTGATCCCTCGACGATCAGCACGAGTCTCTCCGCGATCGGCTCGAAGTAGAAGCCCGTCTCCGGCGCGCGCGCCATCCGCGGAAAACGTATCCCAGGAGAGCCCGCCGTGAAAAGCGCACCGCTATAGGGGCTGCCGGGGCGCGGGCGGGAAATTCCGCGGCCGCGGCACTGCCGGTATGTTGGCTGGGCCCGCCCACCGGAGGAAGCGATGCGTTTGCGCACTGCCGCATGGATCCTGCTCGCCGCCGCACCCGTCCTGGCCGGCGTCCCGGAGAAGGGCGACGGCACCATCACCATGCTCGGCGGCCTGCGGGCGATCCCCGGAGGCCAGTACCAGTCGGATTCGGGGAACAAGCACGGGCTCTGGCATCCCGGCTTCCTGCTCGGCCTCGGCTTCCAGCCCGACGACGAGCTGCACGGAAGCATCCAGCTGGGCTACGGGCTCGATCAGTACGGCGACAATCCCGCCGCCCTGAAGATCCGCAGCTTCCAGATCCTGCTCGGGCTCGACACCGCGCTCTTCCAGCGCAGCTGGTGCACGCTCTACGCCGGCGGCGGCATCGGGTATTCGCTGAACACGATCACGCGTCCGACCGGGGACCTGGAGGCCAACTCGGCCCTCGGATTCGTCTCCCTCGGATTCCGGTTCCGCATCACGGACCACCTCGCCGGCGTGATCGAGGATCGCTACAACATCTCTTCCGCCGCCGCCGACCCCTCCACCTCGAACACGGTGAACATGGGCGGCAACCTCCTCAGCGCCGGGATCCTGTTCCATTTCTTTTCCCCCGACGACAAAGGCCACCCCACCGCGCCCGGCGGTTGAACCCAGCTCGGCGGGAGTCGATGTCCTACCCGGACAGGCGAGCGCCCGGTCGAAAAGGATGCGGGCAACCGGCCGCCCTGCGGTATGCTCCGATCCCTTCCGCCATGGTCACGAAGCGAGCGAGCCAAGGAATGCCGATGAGCGAAGAGATCAGCGCCCCCCGTTCCGTGCCTCCCGCGGTCGAGCATCCGACCGCACCTGAGCGCGACCTGTCGGACCTCCGCCGGGAGGTGATCGAGTCGCGCAACCTGGTCATCAAGACCGACAACCTGCTCAAGAACCTGCACGCCGAGCTCAAGCAGATGGGCCGCAAGCAGGAGCTCTTCGAGAAGCGGCACATGATGTCCAGCGTGGCGGCGTACATCCTCTTCGCCGCCCTCGCCGCGGTCGGGGCATTCACCTTCGCGCGCAGCGAGATCCGCGGCGCTCGCGAGGAGTCGGCGGCGAACGAAGGCAGAGTCAAGCAGCTTGCGCAGGAGGTGGAGACGCTGCGCCGCGGGGAGGGTTCCCGCCGCGACGCCAGCGAGAAGGCCGCCCGCGCGTACGAGCTGCTCGGCTCGGAAAAAGAGGGGCCGGGGCAGACGCTGGCCATGGACCAGGCGCTGCACGCAGACCGCCAGCTCCTCTCCCGCTTGGAAGCGAAGGCGCTGGACGACCGCGCCGCCGGGATGAAGGCCAAGATGGCGCAGGCGGCGCTGGAGCGCGGCAACGCCGCCTTCCGGCGCAACGAGTGGGGCACGGCGGCGCAGGAGCTGACGCGCTACATCGAGCTGGAGCCCCGGGTCGAGGAGAGCATGGTCTGGTTCCGCCTCGGCAACGCGCTTACCCAGGCGAAGGAGCACCAGCGCGCGATCCCTCCGCTGGAGAACTTCATCAAGGCGAGCGGGGGCACCAAGACCACGCAGTACGCCGGCTATCTGCTCGGCACCGACTACGAACAGACCAACAACCCGGAGAAAGCGCGGCAGACGTACGAACGCGCCCTCGGCCTGTTCCCCGGCAGCGACTTCGCTTCGCTGATCCGCGGCCGGCTGAAGCGGTTGAGCGGGCAGAGGACCGCGGCGCAGCAGCCCGCGGCCGCTCCTGCCGCCGCCGCTGCTCCCGCCGCTGCCCAGGCCGCCAACCCGAAGCTCTAGGCCGGGAACAGCGGTCTCAGGGCGTCACGGCGATTTGAGCCCCAGCAGCTTGCGCGCTTGCGCGAGCGCGTCCTTCACCTGGCGCGCCTCCGCCGACGCGCTCGCGCCGCTGCGCGACAGATCGCGCCTCAGCTCTTCCAGGCCCTCGACCGCCGCGGCGAGCTGCCGGCGCGCGGGATCCGGGTCACCTTCGAGCTTGCAGCGCGCGCTCACCCGCGCCACCTCTTCCTCCCAGCGCCGCGTCCACAGATCCCACTCCCGCCCCAGCGCGCCTCCCTCCAGGCCGCCCGGGGCTGGCTGCACTGCACGCGCCGAGAGCTGCGCATACAGCCGGTCCACGTCGTCCAGGCAGGCGGTGGCGGACGCTTGCGGCACCGCCGGAGGCGCATGCCCATACAGGTCGGAAGCCACCGAGCGCACCAGGAGGAAGAAGAGGGCGGCGCAGAAGGCGCCGTAGAGCGCGTAGAGTGCGATCCGGTAGGTCCGCAGGGTCGGGTCGCGCGCCGGCACGCACCGTCTCTAAACGGTGCGCAGGCCTCATTCAAGCACCTTCGGTTGGATCGGAGCCGTCAATTAGCGGGTGCCGGCACGTCGGGCAGCACGGCGCGGTACTTGCCGGACGCATCGGTCAGGCCGCTCCCGATCAGCACCGACCGCACGCCGCTCGAGTCGAGCGCGAAGAAGTCCACCGTCGCGCCGGCGATCGGCGCCTGCGAGCCGGCCTTGCTGACGGTCCCCACCACGGTGAGCGCTGCCGAGAGCTGCAGCGCCGGGAGCTGCGTGGGAGCCCCGACGCTCAGGTCCGCCGAGAGGATCTTGCGTGGCAGCCCCGCCGTCGGCGGCGGCACGACCTCCAGCCGGTAGTGGCCGGCGTCGCCTACGATGGTGAACGCGCCCGAGGCGTCGGTGGCCGTCGCGCGCGCCAGGCGACCGGCCACGAGCCGGTTCGGAAAGCGCATTGCCGCGATCTGATAGCCGGCCCCGACGAGCTGCCCGTCCGGACGCGTGACCACGCCAGTGCCCTGCGACTTGTCGGGACAGACGATGGGGAGGGGCGCGGCCGCCGGCAGCGTCACCGCGATTTCATCCGAGAGACCCGGAAGCGCCGGATCGACGTCCGGAGCAGCCTGCACCACGTAGTTGCCGGCCCGGAGGGTCAGCGAGTAGGCACCGGTCGCATCGCTGACCGTCTCGCGCGAGATCGTCCATCCAGTCGGGTCGACGCTGAGCGCCAGCACGCGCGCCGAGGCCACCGGTTGCTGCCGGGCGTCGACGACGGTGCCCGTCAGCGTCGCCGGCGCCGGCAGCGCGCCCAGGTCACCGAGCGGTGGCGCGGTCGTGGTGAAGGGCCCCTGCAGCGGAAACGCCGGGACCGCGGGGTCCGAAGGGGCCGCCGCCGGGTTGGGTCCGATCTGCAGGTAGTACGGCGGCGGTCCGGGAGGCAGTTGCAGGCTGAAGACGCCGCCGGCGCCGCTGGTGGTTGCGACCGACAGGGCCTGCCCGCTCGCATCGACGGCCATCACTCGCGCGCCGGGCAGCATCGACGGGCCGGTCATGAGGGCTCCGCTGATTTGCGCGAGCTGGCTCGGGGCCGGGAGCACGATCGTCAATGCGTTGGTGCTCGACGCCAGCGGGGGCGGGCGGACGGGCGGCGCCGGCGTCGGCGGCACCACCAGGACGTTCCAGGTCGAGGCCGCGAAGCTGACGGTGAACGCGCCCGCCGCATCGGTCTGCGTCACCACGCTGCTGGCCCGGTCGGCGATGCCCGGCGTCGAGTCGGTGAACACCACACCGGCATCTGGAGCGGGCACCGGTGCTCCTGGCGGCCCGTCCACCGCCTGTTGCACGGTGCCCGAGGCGGAGAGCAGCGGCTGGAGCTGGAAGTCGACCAGCACCGATCTGCGCAGGTCGATCCCGCTCCTCTGCAGGACGCCCACCTGCTGGTCGGCGGGCGCGCGGACTTCCGCCAAAACCAGCGAGAGCTGCGCGGAGCTGCCGCGGCACTCGCCCAGGAAGCAGACCGAATCGCTTCCGCACTGCGCGCCCGAGGTGCACGGCAGCGAAGCGCCGCTCAGCCGCGGATCGCGGATGGCGCACGCGGCCCCGATCGCCGCGGCGATCAGCATGCAACCTGCGAGTCGGGCCCTCACGGGCAGCTCTTCACCTGTGGCGGCAGCTGCCTGTCCCCGCAGCTCTGGCGCGTAGGATCGGGCGCAAGCACCTGCACCACGAACTTGAACGTCGAGGATTCGAAGGTGGGCAGCATCGCCCGATGCGGCGGAAAGACGGTGTCCGCCGCGAACCCGCCCGTCTCGCCGATGACCAGCTCGACGACGTGGAGGCCGGGCCCGCCGAGCCGCGAGGAATCGAACGGGATCGGCGCCGACAGGAAGCGCGTCGTGTCCGACACCGTGAACGATCCCGGCAAGCGCAGGGTGGAGACCGGCGGCTGCGAGCGCGGGACGTTCACGTCGTAGTCGACGAAGACCCGCACGTCGACGTCGACGGTGGGGTCGTCGGCGATGATCGCCGAGATGCCCACGTCGAGCTGGCAGTGGCAGGGTGGATTCGAGGTCACGTCCGCCTTCTCCTGCGGATCGAGGGTCAGCGCCGGCTGCAGCAAGTAGTTGGGCAGCTTGGTCAGGTCCACGCGCGGGATCGTGTGCGGGCGGGTATTTGCCGGATCGACCGACTGAGGCATCAGGCATCCCTGCGCAAGGACGAGGAGGATCGCGGGCACACAAATGCGAGCGACCCTTCTTGGAGCAAGCGGCGAGCCAGGACGGATCGCCGCGAAATCCAACGATTTGCCTGAAGGGAGGGCCGCCCGCCCGCGGCGGGGGCACGACACGGATGTCATCCTTCCGAGTCCAGGGGGTCGGGGGGAAGCGCCTCTCCGCGCCTTTCCGCCTCCATCCGCTCCAGGTGTCGGAAGATGGTGCGGGGATCGACCCCCAGGTCCTTCGCCGTCTTGGTGCGGTTGCCCCCGTTCCGCTCCAGCACCTCGTTGATGTAGCGCTTCTGCCATTCGTCCCGGGCTTGCGCGAGCGGCAGGATGGGGTCCAGCTGCTCCGCCCGCAGCTCCAGGTCGTCCGGCGTGATCAGCGGCTTGTCCGCGAGCACCACCGCCTTCTTGATGCGGTTCTCCAGCTGCCGGATGTTGCCCGGCCAGCGGTAGCGCTGGATGGCGATCAGCGCCTGGGTACCGAACCCCTTGACCTTGCTGCCCAGCTCGCGAGTGGCGCGCGAGAGGAAGTACTTGGCGAGCGTCACCGCGTCGTCGCCGCGCTCGCGCAAGGGCGGCAGGTGCAGGTGCACCACGTTGATCCGGTAGTAGACGTCCTCGCGGAAGCGGCCCGCCTTCATCTCCTCGTCGAGGTCCTTGTTGGTGGCCGAGACGATGCGGATGTCCACCGGCTCGGGCCGGTTCTGCGGCATCTCGCCGATCTCGTCGAGGAAGAGCGTGCCTCCGTTCGCCGCCTGGAACTTGCCCGCCCGTGCCGCGACCGCGCCGGTGAAAGCGCCCTTGGAGTGGCCGAAGAGCTCGCTCTCCAAAAGATTTTCGGGGATCGCGCCGCAGTTGATGGCGACGAAGGGCCCCGCCTTGCGCGGCGAGCGCCGGTGCAGCTCGCGAGCGATCAGCTCCTTCCCCGTGCCCGACTCTCCGGTGACGAGCACGTCGATGTTGGCGCCCGCCACCTTGTCGACCTTGCGGAAGATGTCGCGCATCGCGTCGCAGGCGCCGATGATGTCGCCGTAGGTCTGCTCCTCGAGGCGGCTCTCCAGCTCGCGCTTCTGGGTGCGCAGCTCGTCCAGCTCGAGCGCGCGCTCGAGCAGCAGCGCGGCGGTGGCACAGAAGGAGGTCATCAGCAAGAGCTCGCGCTCGGTGAACAGGTTGGCGATGCGGTCGTTGCCCACGTAGACGGCGCCGTACAGCTCCCCGCGCCGGACGAGCGGCACGCACATCACGCTGGACAGCTTGAGGTTCACCACGCTGGCGCTGGCATTGAACTGCGCGTCGTTCAAGGCGTCGCTGACGATGACGGGCTGGCGCGTCTGCAGCACGCGCTCCACGATCGAGTCGGAGAGGCGCTGCACCGCGTCCTGGATGTCCTGGCGCTGGAAGTTGCGCGCCACTTCCACGCGAGGCGCACCGTCTTCCACCACGATGATGAACCCCTTGTCCGCCTGCACCACCTCCACGATCGCGTCGAGCAGGGTGGACAGCGCCACGCCGGTGCCCGCGTCGCGGGCGAGCGACTGCGTGAACTCCGCCAGCCGCTGCACGGCGAGCGCCGCGGCGTCGATCCGCTGCGCCGGGGGCGGCGGAATGCTCGGCGCGGGGCGGCCTTCGGCGTGGAATTGCAGGCGCGTGCGTCCCAGCTGCAGCGTGTCCCCGTCGGACAGCGGCGCGCGATCGCGCTTCTTGCCGTTGACCGAAAGCGGCGCTCCCTCCAGTGCGGTGGCCACGTAGCCCGACCCGTCGAACTGGATGGCGACCACGCCGCGGACCTCGTCGACGCGCACGTCGCTGTCCGACCCGGAGCCGACGGTGGTGAGCGCTTTCACCAGGGGCACCGAGGCCGGAGCCGCGCCGGGCAACTGGACGACGAGCGAGGCCATCAGCGCTCGTCCAGGGCGGCGACGCGCGGCAGGTGCAGCCAGACGGGAACGGGTCCCGCCGGCGCCGTGAAGTGGCTGCGCGGAGGAGTCGGGGCAGGCGGCGGGGCGGGCGGCGCCGCGTTGCGCGGCCCCCGTTCGGGCGGCTCGGGAACCGGCATCACGGGGGAGGCGCTCGATCCGGGCGCGGGGCGCACCAGGAGCTCGTCCTTCACGACGGTCTGCGGCTTGTAGTTCACCGCGGCGTGGATGGCCCCGAACGCCCAGAGCGAGTAGAAGGCGGCCGCTCCGACCCACTTCACGATCTGCAGGCGGTGCGCGATCTGAAAGTCGCCCGACCCGAACTTCTGTGTGTTCTGATCGCGCAGCGTCTCGATGAGCAGCGCGCTGCCCGCGCTCGCCGCGCCGAAGATCACCTCCAGCGTGGCCAAGGTGTAGCCCAGCGTCTTGTCGCCGTTCTGCAGCTGGCCAAGGCCGAAGGGCAGCAGGGAGACCCAGAACTCGTGCTGCACCACGGTGCGCTCGACGTTGGGCCGGATGGCGTCGATGCGCCGCTTGGCCTCCTCCTCGCGCCGCCGCTGCGCCTCCTCCTCGAGCGCCTTGCGCCGCACTTCCTTTTCCGCGCGCCTCTGCGCGCGCAGCGGAGCGATCTGCGGCTCCAGCTCCTTCTTCTCGCGCTCGAAGAACTCGATCACCCGCGGCGGCACGTAGAACGGATCCAGCTCGGTGTCCGGGTCGAGGAACAACAATTCCAGGAAGGCGCGGTGCGCTTCGGCCACGCGAGGCGGGCTCTGCAGCAGGAGGGCCTCGCCCAGGAGCGTGTAGGCGCGGGCGCGCAGCTCGGGCGTCTGGAAGCGCCCCACCTCGACCAGGCCGGTGAGGCGCTGCGCGACCTTGGTGTAATCCCCGTACTCGAAGTCGCGCTGCGCCAGCCGGACCTGCTCGGCGACCGCGTCCTCCGCTTCCACCTGCTGCTGCGACCGCTCCTGCTGCTGCGCGCGCGCGGGCGCGACGGCCGAAAGCGCGGCGGCGAGGGCGAGGGCGCGCCTCACGGCTCACCGGCCATGTCGATCTCGTTCTCGCTGCCCGCCCGCAGGGTGCGCTGGAGGGCCTTGGCGCCGACCGTGATCGTGAATCGATGGGTGGGTTCGGTCATCGCGATGCGCGCCGGTGTGCCGCGCAGGTCGCGCACCAGCCCCAGCGGCGTGAGCGGCGTGTTCTCGTCCGAGTACCACACCTGCGCGTCGGGGTCGCCGCCCACGATCCGCAGCTGGGCGGGGCGCGGGGCCCCGGTCTCCAGCGTGTACCGCTGCCGGTTGGGCCGGACGTCGATCTGCGTGTTGAAGTCCGCGCAGCACTTGTGCTGGGTGGTCACCCGGTGCGTGCCCGGAGCGAGCTGGGCATGGATCATCAGATCCTGGCCCAGGTCGGCGTCGTCCACGATCACGCGCGCGGGCACCTTCTGGGCGAGCACGATCGGCAGCAGCTTGGGGGGCTCCGCCGGGGCGGCGCGCTGCTCGCGGCGCGGATTCGCCGTCCGCGGCGCCGGGGCGTTGACGCCCGGGGGAGAGGCGGCGGCCGGACCGGGCGCCGGCGTCTGGCTCTTCTTCGAAGTGGGCGGAGGATTCGGCGCAGCGGTGCCGAGCGCCGGCGTCGCCGAGGCGGCGGTCAGCTCCCGGGCCCGTGCCTCCTGCCGCTCGCGCTCCACCCGCGCCGCCTGGACACGCTCCGCGAAGCGGATGGCAGGCGCCGACACGGCGGCGACGATCGCGCAGGCGGTGATGCCGATCAGCACCCGCCGCCCGAGCTTGAGCAGCCTGGTCCTCCGCCGGATCCGGTCGACGCGCCCCTTCGCCTGCGCGTTCTGCGGATCGAGCGCCAGCACGCGGCCGAACGCGGCCAGCGCCGCGGAGGTCCGCTTGTGCGACAGCTCCTCCTCGCCGCGGGACAGGCATCGCTCGACCAGCCGCGCGCGAACGCGCGGTCCCTCCGCGGCCGGCTCGCGGACGAATCGGGCGAGCACCTCCAGCGGTTGATCCACGCCCGCGTCCGCGAGCAGCGCCTCCAGCTCGTGGCGCAGCTCCGCGGCGGTCTGGTAGCGCCGAGCCGGGTCGCGCTCGAGGCAGCGCGAGATGATCTTCGCCTGGCCGTCGCTCACCGCGGGCCGCACCGCGCGGGGATCGGTGAGCTTGCCGTCCAGGATGGCGCGGAGGAGCGCCGCCGGGCTGGGCGCCTGGAAAGGCAGCTCGCCGCAGGAGAGCCAGTAGAAGATGGTCCCGAAGGAGAAGAGGTCGCTGCGCGGGTCCGCCGGCTTCCCCTCGATCGTCTCGGGCGCGAGGTGCGCCGGAGATCCGAGGATGCTGCCGGTCATGGTGAACTTCTCGTTCGGGTCGAGCAGGGCGGCGATGCCGAAGTCGGTCAGCTTCACCACCCCGTCCTCGCGGACCATGACGTTCTCGGGCTTCACGTCGCGGTGCACGACGCCCGCGGCGTGCGCGTGCTCCAGCGCCTCGGCGATGGGGAGCAGGCACGCCGCTGCCAGCTCGGGCGGGTGGAATGGGTTCCCCTCGGCGAAGTCGCGCAGCGTGCGGCCCCGGATGAACTCGGTGACCAGGTAGGACGGCTCGGCGGACAGGCCGCTGAAGTCGTAGACGTCGAGGATGTGCGGGTGATGCAGGCGGGCCACCGCCTGGGCCTCGCGGTCGAAGCGGCGCCGGATGTCCTCGCGCGCGTGCAGGTGCGCGTGCAGGACCTTGACGGCGACGATGCGCCGGAGCTGGGTGTCGAAGCCGCGCCAGACGACGGCCATCCCGCCCTGGCCGACCTGCTCATCCAGCCGGTACCGGCCAAGCTGCAACGACTCCCTCCCTCGGGCGCCCATGTCGCGGTCGCTCCTGAAGCGGGCCCGCGCGAAATGCGCCGGAGCCGCAGCGCAAGCGGCCGTGTCGGCGCTTGAATTTCGCGGGCGCCCGCGAGAGGGGCACGACAGCCTTGCCACTGTAGCGGCGGGGCAACCAGCGATCAAGGCCGCGCCTATGCCCTCCGTCCGGCCCGGACGCGCTCGAGAAGCGTCTCCAGCATCTTCACCGGGTCCCGCGGCAGCGCCTCGCGCCGGCGCTCACCCGGAAGCGGCGCGAAGCTCGCGTGCGCGACCTTGTGCGAGCGCGACGCCGCGCGCGGCGGACCGTGCTGCGCGGACGGCGCCGGGAGCTGCTCGGCGGAGCCGAGATCGGCCCGGTCGCCGGGGGGAGCCAGCTCCCGCAGCTCCTCCAGGCGCTCCTGGAGCAGCTCGTTCTCCGGCGATTCCGCCAGCGCGCGCTCGTAGCAGCGGAGCGCCTCGACGAAGCGCCCGGCGCCCGCGTGCAGCTCGCCCAGCTCGGCGTCGGTGAGCGTTCCGGCGGCGGGCCGGGGCTCCGCCTCTTCCGGCTCCGAACGGCGCCGGTCGGAAAGCTCGGCCGGCTGCAGCAGCGCGCGCACCGATTCCATGCGCTGGCGCACGCGCTCGTCTTCCGGCTGTCGAGCGATCAGCTCCTCGAACAGCTGCAGCCCGGCGAGCAGCTCGCCGCGGCGCACGGCGCGCTCGGCCCTCTGCTCCAGCTCGGTCGTGGACTCCGGCATTCGGGTCCATCTCAGGGTCCGGTCCGTGCCGTGTCAACTTCCGGTGCGTGCGGGGCGGGCAGCGCGGGCACGCCATGCGGGGCGGGGAGAAGGCCGTGTGCGCGGCTCTGCGAGGCCAGCTCGGCGAGGCCCTCGATGGCGCTGGGCCACCGCGGCACGAACCCGAGCGCGCGAAGGCGGCTGGTGTCGTAGTACCGGTCGGCGGCGAGCTGCTCGAGCAGCTCGGGGGTGAGCCGCGGTGGCGCCGCCGGGGGGCGGCCTTCCCAGGCGCGTAGCCAGGCGCGCGCGAGGCGCTTGTTCAGACGGTTCCAGAACACCCACGAGGGCGTGTGGCGAAGCACCCACAGGCCGGCGCGGGCCGACGCGGGCGAGTAGGGCAGCCGACCCGCCTCGCGGGCGCCGGCGGCCTGCAAGACGCCGCGCGCCAGCTCCTCGAGGGGGAGCGGGACCTCGTCGGCGACGTTGTAGGCGCGCCCGTAGAACGAGGGGAGGTGCTCATGCTCGGCGAGGAGGAGCGCCGCGCGCGCGACGTCCTCGGCGTGGACGGCATGCACCACTGGACCGCGGCGCGGCAGCCACAGCGCGCGATCCCGGTGCGCGGCCAGGGAGGCGACCACCAGCGCGGCGGCCAGACCGCGCCGCTGCCTGGGGCCGTACGTCAAGGCGGGGCGGAGAACGACCAGCTTGAGGCCGCGCGTGCGCCGCCAGAGGAAAGCCTCCCTCTCGACGGCCCAGCGCGCGATCCCGTGCGCGTCCACCGGGAGCTTCGGATCTCCTTCCTCGCAGGGAAGGTTGCGCGGGCGCCCGTAGACCGTACAGCTCGAGAGGAGCAGGAGGGGCGTGCCGGCGGCGAGCGCGGCCGCCATCGCGGCCCGCGCCGAGGCCAGCGCCTCGTCCCTCTGGCCGGCGCCGGGAAAGGCGGCGTGCGCCACCAGCCCGGCGCCTTTGGCCAGCTCGGCGGCGAACAGAGCCCCTTCGGGGCTGCCGAGCTGGGCCTCGGACGGCGCAGCGCCCACCGCGCGCACCTCGGCCAGGTCGGCGCCTGGCCGATCGACGGCGCGCACCTCCCACCCCGCGCGAGCGAACGCCTCGCAGAGGTGGGACCCGATGAGCCCCGCCGCCCCGGTGACCAGCACTGCCTTGCGTTCCACGCCGGAGAGATTCCACGGGGCCGGCGGCGGTGCAACCGGGTCCGGGGTCGCCGCCGCTCCTGCGCGCCGTTCCCGGGCGAAGAACGCGTCGGACGACGTCGCGGAAGGGACGGCGTGCTAGAGCGTTACCAGCAAAGCAAGGTCGGGATCGCACAGGCAAAGCGTCTCAGGTACTTCCGCGGATCACATCCACTCACCTTTTGTGCGTGGAATCGCCACCATATCCTCGCTGCAGAGGTTCCTCTTCCTTGATCGACGGTCTGGATTCCATCCTGGTCGAGCGCTGCCCCGACCTGCTCGTGGTGCTCGATTCCGAGCTCAAGGTCGTGCGTGCGAGCGCGGGCTTGCGCGCGGCGGTCGCGCTGGTCGAGCCGGGGATGGAGTTCGGCCGATCGCTCGACGAACCTTCCCGAGCGCGCTTCGAGCAGGCGCTGGGGCTGGAGCGCGACGCGACGCAGGCGTTCTCGCTCGAGTTGACCCACCGGGGCCGCGATCGGCTGGTGACTGCCCTGTATCGTTTCTTCGAGCTGGAGGGCCCGCTGGTGGCGGGGCTCGGCCGCGAGATGCCGGTCACCGAGGGGCTCGCCGACCAGGTGGAGGCGCTGAAGCGGCGGCACTCGGAGATGCTGGCCCAGCTGGCCGCGATGACCGGCCGGTTGCGCGAGCTGGCGCGGAACGATTCGCTCACGGGGCTGTTCAACCGCCGGGCGTTCCTCGACCAGGGCGACACCGAGTGGGTGCGCCACCGCCGGCACCGCCACCCCCTCGCCTGCGCGGCGCTGGACGTGGACGGCTTCAAGCGCATCAACGACAACTTCGGCCACGCGGCGGGCGACGCCTTGCTTCAGCACATCGGCACGCTGCTCCGCGCGACGCTGCGCGCCAGCGACCTGCCGGCCCGCATCGGCGGGGATGAATTCGTCGCGCTGATGCCCGACACGTCCGTCGACGGGGCGGTGATCACTTCGGAGCGCCTGCTGGGCCGCCTCGCCCAGCACCCTCTTCAAGTGCTCGACCAGAGCCTGACCGCCACCGTCTCCATCGGCGTGGCCAGCGCCGAAGGCTGCTCTTCGCTCGAGGAGCTGCTCGCCCGCGCCGACGCCGCCCTCTACCGCGCCAAGAAGGAAGGCAAGTCCCGCGTCTGCCGGGCCGACTAACACCGCGGCCAACGCCAGTTGGCCGCGGAATCTCCAACAGGGCGCAGCGCGAAGAAGAACGCGCAAAAAAACAAAAGGCCTCCCGGTGAGGGGAGGCCCTTGAGGAGCGGGTTGCCCTGCCGGCGATTCCGCGGCCAACTCCGTTGGCCGCGGTGCTAAGCGCGGACCCCGGGTTGGGGCGTCTCCGCCGGGGGAGGCGGGCCTTCCGGGGGAAGGGGATTCTTCACCGCCTTCTCGAAGGGATCCTCTTCCAGCGCCGACTTGAGGACGTCGTCCATCGAGTGGGCGAAGATGAACTCCATCTCCTTCTTCGCCTGCTCCGGGACGTCCTGCAGGTCCTTCTTGTTGCGCTCCGGCAGGATGATCCGCTTGATGCCCGCGCGGTGCGCCGCCAGCACCTTCTCCTTGATGCCGCCCACCGGCAGCACCAGGCCTCGCAGCGTGGCCTCGCCGGTCATCGCCACGTCGCCGCGCACCCGGATGCCGGTCAACAGCGAGGTGAGCGCGGTGAAGATGGTCACTCCCGCCGACGGACCGTCCTTGGGGATGGCGCCGGCCGGGAAGTGGATGTGGATGTCGTTCTTCTCCAGGAAGCGCTGGTCGATGCCCAGCTTGGCCGCCTTGTTGCGCGTGTAGCTGAGCGCCGCCTGCGCCGATTCCTTCATTACGTCGCCGAGCTGACCGGTGAGCGTGATGCCGCCCTTGCCGGCCATGCGCGTCGCCTCGATGAAGAGCAGGTCGCCGCCGGCCGACGTCCAGGCCAGGCCCGTCGCCACGCCCGGCACCTCGGTGCGCTCCGCCGTCTCGGAGTAGAACTTCTCGGGCCCGAGGATGATCTCCAGCTCCTCCGGAGTGATCACCCGCTTGG
>WNFL01378066.1_pt3 | contig 17646 bp, 21 predicted proteins | sample 5400361 | NCBI WGS metagenome assembly WNFL01 (sample SAMN13153351, study PRJNA577476) | soil metagenome | isolation source: 40 cm soil on Douglas fir-dominated hillslope | place: USA:California | collected 2013-09-17 | reverse complement strand
GGATCTACACGGATCTGGCGGTGATCGACGTCAAGCCCGATGGGCTGCACGTCGTCGAAACGGTCGAGGGGCTATCATTCGATGAGCTGCAACGCCTCACCGGCGTGCCCCTGAAGCGACTGCTTACTGCGGCATGACGCCAGCCGCCTTCAACACTTTCGAATAGTCGTCCAGCTCCGAGCGTACGAGGCGCGCGAACTCCTGCGCGGACATCTCCATCGTTTCATTGCCGCTATTCACCAAGCGCTCCTTCACGACCGGGTCTGTAAGGGCCTTGCGCACGTCGGCGTTGATTTTGTTGACCAGCTCGGCGGGCATCTTCGCCGGACCCCAGAGGCCGAACCAGAGCGGCGATTCGGTTCCCTTGATTCCGGCCTCGGCTGGAGTCGGCACATCGGGTAGCTGCGCGTTGCGCCTCGGGGTGCTCACCGCCAGCGGGCGAAGCTTGCCGCCTTTGATGCTGCCCATGGCGGCCGAGATCGGCGCCCAGTAGGCATCGACGTTGCCGCTGAACATGGCCAAGATCACTTCAGGCGTGCCCTTAAAAGGCACCTGGACGATCTTGATGCCGGTCGCGGCGATAAATTTCTCGGTCGTGAGGTGTGTGCCGCTGCCGATGCCCGCGTGCCCAATGTTGAGCGCGCCGGGCTTCGCCTTCGCCGCGTTCACCAAGTCCATGACGTTCTTATACGGGCCGTCGGGCCTCACGGTAAGCACATTGGGCTGCACCGCGAGTGGCGCGATCTCGGTGAAATCGCGCGTGGTGTCGTAAGGCAGCTTGGCGTAGATCGCCGGATTTACGCAGTGCGCATTCGAGTTAATGAGAAGCGTATAGCCGTCCGGATCCGCCTTCGCGACCACGGCAGAACCGATCGAGCCGCCGGCGCCGGCGCGATTCTCGGGCACTACCGGCTGCCCCCACATTTCCGAGAGTTTCGCCGTTACGATGCGGCCGACGATGTCGGTGGAGCTGCCGGGCGTGAACGAGATGACGACGTGCACCGGCTTGGTGGGGTACGACTGGGCAACGGCCTGCACTGCAAACGCAGCCAATGCCGCGGCCAATGCGGGTTTCCAAAGCTTCATGCCTTCCTCCTAATTATGGGTTTTTTGCTTGGCCCAGTAGTCGGGCCTTGACTTCGAACGCTCGAGCGCATCGGCCGTCTCGTAGCCGGGCGCCATTGAAGCCGTGGTGCCGGCGAGCACCTGGTGATGATCGATGCTGAGCAGCCGCAGCCAGCTCTGCTGGCCGAGCGTGAGGCCGATCATGCAGCCGAGCTCGACCAGCTCGGGCTCGCTGAAATGCCGGTGCATGCGCTGCCAGAAGGCGTCGTCGGTGTCGAGATCGCGGCCTTCTGGCGATCCGAGTAGCGCGTCGACTTCTCGAAGTTGAGGAGGTCTTTCACGTCGTCCTCGATCATGCCCGCGCCGGCGGCCTTGACCGAGCGCTGGTTGCCGCAATAGTCGCACTGCACCGAGCGCGAGATGTAAAGGCGGCATAGCTCCTTGATGGGATGATCGAGCACGCCGTTCTTGAACAGGTCTCGCCAGGCGTTGGCGAAGAACCAGAAGCACGCCTTGACGTGGGCGCGCACCGCCGAGCTTTCCGGGCGCGGGGTGCCCTCGCGCTGGCAGCGCTCCATTTCCCGGCGCATGTCGGCGTCCATGTTCTCCAGAGCGACGTAGCTGATGCGTTGCTTGGCCATGCCTTCAATCCTCCGAATGCGACTATAAACTGCTTCCATGTTTCACGACCACACCCCGCTGCAGGCCGCGGGCCAGCTGTTGATGGCGTTTGCTTTCGTCGCCACCGGCATCCGCAACGCCGGCTGGAAATTCGGCCAGCACCTCGACCGCATGATCGCCTACCGCGTGCCGCAGCCGCGGCTCGTGCTGAACGCGGGCTTCGTGCTCCAGTTCGTCGGCGCGACCCTGCTCGCCTTCGACCTCTGGCGGACCGTGGGTGCGGCCCTGCTCATCGCCTTCACCCTCCTCGCGAGCGCGATCTTCCATCGCTGGTGGCTCATGGCCGATCCGCTGCTCCGGCACCTCCACCTCTCCAACCTGCTCGTCAACTGCGGCGTGGTCGGCGGCCTGCTCCTGATCTGCGCGATTTGACGCCGGCGAGCGCGATCAGGCCTTCATCGGCGGCCAGTCGCGCGAGTAAACCGGCTGCTTCAGGAACTCCTTCGGATCGTAGGTCCAGAACTGGCTGACGTTCGGGTAGGTCTGGATGTTGGTGTTCACCAGACGCCCGTCCTTCTTCTCTACCTTGCGGATGTAGATATTGCCGACGACGTTGCCGTACTCGTCGAACGCGATCGGCCCGCGCAGCGTATCGACGCGCACCGCGCGCAGCGCCTTGATGAAGGCATTCTTGTCTTCGATCTTGCCCTTCAGCGCACCGATCGCCGCGGCGAGCACCTCGCCATAAAGGTACGTGCCCGAGGCGTACTGCCCGGGGTCGTAGCCGTTCTCCTTGTTGTACGTCGCGACGAACCGCTTGTTGATGGGGTTGTCGAGCTGCGCCGTGTACCAGCAGCTCGACAGCGAGCCGAGCGCGTAGTCGCCCATGTTGCGCACAGCGACCTCGTCAAACGCGACCATCCCGCCGACCATCGGCGTCTTCAGGCCGTACTCATTGACCTGCTTGAAAAAGCGAAAGCCGTTGGAGCCGGCGAAGCCGAGGAATACGCCGTCGACGTCCGGCTTGAGCTGAGCGATGTAGGTGCCGTAGTCCGGCGCGTTCAGGGGCGAGAAGAGCTTCTGCACCAGGGTGCCGCCCGCGTCCTCGAACGCCTTCTGGAAGCCGCCGAGACTCTCGTGGCCGTAGGCGAAATCGTCGGCGATTGCCGCCATGCGCTTGTATTTGAGCTGCTTCGCGCAATAGTCGGCCATCGGATAGGAGCATTGCGCCGAGGTGGAAGTGGCGCGCACGAACCATGGGTTCGCCTTGCGCTGCGTCATGTCCTCGGCGCCCGCAATCGGCAGCGTCGGAATCTGCGCGGTGCGGATGTAGTCGTCCATCGCCAGCGCCTCGAACGCCGCGAGCGGCCCGACCACTGCCTGCACCCGCTCGCGCTCGACCAGCTCCTGCAGCTTGGTGCGCGCCTGCGCCGGGACGCCGCCGCTGTCGGCGACGGTGAGCTCGACCTTGCGGCCGCCGAGGGTGAAGTTCTTCTCCTTGAGGAAGATGTTCAGCCCGCGCTCCATGTCGATGCCGCCCGAAGCGAGCGCGCCGGTCTTGATGGTCAGCAGGCCGATGCGGATCGGCTGCGCCTGCGAGCGCACGATGGTCGGGAAGCCGAGCGCCGATGCCGCCGCGCCCGCGCCGGCCGCCTTCACGAACTTCCTGCGATTGAATGTCATAGCGTCTCCTCCACCATGGAAAATTTCTCATCGGCGGCGAGGCACGCGGCCTCGGCAAGCCCGCGCTCGCGCCGCACCAGGTTCGTTCCCCGCACGATCGACACCATCTTGTAGAACGCGTGGCGCCGGCTCATGCCCTCGCGTCCCATGCCGCAGTCGGAGCCGAGGATCAGCCGCTCGGCGGGAATATGCTCGAGCGCCTTCCTCGCCAGCGCCGCGACCTGCTCGGGCGTCTCCACCTGCAGCGTGTGGTGATCGACGACGCCGATGCAGACCTTCTTGTCCCTGATCTGCCGGCCGATCGCCTCGAGGTCGATGCCACCGGAGCTGCACGTCTCGAAGGTGATGACGTCGGCATCGATGCGCGAGAGCGGCTCTAGCGCCGGCGCGTAGCTGGGTGTCTTGGCGAAGAGCCGCTGCGCCGCCGGATTGCCCCAGCACGTGTGGCACCAGATCTCGGTCTTCTTGCGCAGGCCGCGCACGGTGTTGTTGAACACCTCGACCATGAAATCCGGATTGAGGACCTTGTCGACCAGCCCCTTGGCGGCGAGCAGATGGATCTGCGGCTCTTCCATCTGGATCACCTTGCAGCCCGCGTCGGCGAGCTCGTGCAGCTCCTCGTTCAGCGCATCGCTGATCGCGAGGATGCTCTTCTTCAGATCCTTGTAGTGCAGGTCGCGCACCGCCATGGCGATGAGCTCGGGCATGATCGTGCCGAACTTCACCGGCTTGGTGGTCAGGCGCTGCGCCGCCTTCCAGACCGCCGTGTACTGCAGCGTGCCGCGCCCGACCGGACCGGTGAGGTCGGGCATCATCCGCGTCTCGAGCACGTCGTGCAGGATGTGCCCCGGCTTGTGCGGAAAGCCCGCCTTGCCGCCCGCCTTGTAGAACGAGGCGCCGGAGAAGCCGCTCATGCGCAGCGGCGCGTAGGAGAACCAGTTGTGGCCGGCGACATCGGCGTCGAAGCGGCAGTCGCCGTCGGTGACGACGTCCAGGCCGGCGACTTCCTGGTCGCGCAGGTAGGTCGAGACTGCGTCGAGATACTGCTCGCGGTAGCCGCGATCGATCATCGCCTCGCGGAACTCGCGCCGCCCGAGGTTCTGCGTGTACCACCCCGGGCGCGGCAGCGAGCCGATGATGGTGGTGGGCAGGACGACGTTCGCGGTCGCGATGTACATCAGCTCCTCATCTTGCTAACTCAGCCCGTCTCCGACCTGCACGTTCTCGGGCTTGAGCTCGATCCCCGAAGCCTTGGCCTGCATCAGGAGCAGCGTCGAGAAATCCTCTTCGGTCATGCCGTAGCCGATCATCTGCTGCAGCAAGTCCCGCGTCAGCGAGGTGAGCGGCATCGGCACCTCGAACTCCTTGCCCGCGTCGAGGCCGAGGTCAAGGTCCTTGCGCAGCAGCTTCGGCGTGAAGGTGACGTGGAAATCGAGGTTCACCAGCGTCGGCGTCTTGTAGCGCGTGAACATCGAGCCCATCACGCTCTTGTTGAGGAAGTCGAGGAACGCGTGGCGCGGCATGCCCGCCTTCTGCGCGAGGACGGTGATCTCGCACAGGTTCTGGATCACGACGCCGAGCATCACGTTGTGGCAGATCTTGGCAATGCGCGCCAGCTCGCCCTCGCCGACATAGCTCGAGCCCACGCCCATCATGTCGAGGTAGGGCTTCGCCTTCTCATAGGCCGACTTCGGGCCCGAAACAACGAAGGTCAGCTTGCCTGCCTTGATGACCTTGGCGTTGCCGCTCACCGGGGCGGCGAGGTATTCAATGCCCTTAGCAGAAAGGTCTTTTCTCAATTCCGCCGAACCTTCGAGGGAGATCGAAGAGCATTCGACGATCATCTTCGGCTTCCCCCTGGCGAGGACCTTGCCGATCACTTCCTTCACATCGTCGAAGGTCGAAACCATGACGAAGAGGATGTCCTTGGTGGAGAGCTCCTCGAGCTGGTTCACCACCTTCGCGCCGTGCTTGGCGAGCGGGTCGGCCTTCGCCTTGGTGCGGTTCCACACGGCGATATCGCAGCCGCCCTTGGCGAGGCGCTCGGCCATGGCGTAGCCCATGCGGCCGGCGCCGATCCAGCCGAGCTTTTGACTAGTAAGGGTTGGCAATCGGCAATTCCTCTGCGGGATACAACGAAATGATCTTGGCGCCGGTCGGCGTGAGGATGACTTCCTCCTCGATGCGGGCGGCGGAGACGCCGTCGCTCGCCGGGCAATAGGTCTCGACGGCGAACACCATGCCGGCCTTGAGCTCGATCGGCTCGCGCAGCGAGTTGAGGCGCGAAATCAGCGGCCGCTCATGCAGGCCGAGGCCGAGGCCGTGGCAGAAATTGAGGCCGAAAGCGTCCATCTCGCTCGCGAAGCCGATGTCTTTCGCCTCCGGCAGGGCGCGCGCGATCTTGTCGCTCGACATGCCGGGCTTCAGCAGCTCGATCGCTTTGTCCATCCACTCTCGCGCCTTCTTGTAGGCGGTGCGCTGTGGCGGCGTCGCCCTGCCGACGTTGAACGTCCGGTAGTAGCAGGTGCGATAGCCCATGAAGGACTGGATGATGTCGAAGAACGCCTGATCGCCGGGGCGGATCAGGCGGTCGGTGAAGTTGTGCGGATGCGGGCTGCAGCGCTCGCCGGAGATGGAATTGATCGCCTCGACGCAGTCCGATCCCATCTCGTAGAGCCGCTTGGTGGCGAGGGCGACGATCTGCGACTCCTGCACACCCGGCTTCAGCGCCTCGGCAATGTCGGTGTAGACGCCGTCGACCATCGCCGCCGCCATGTTGAGCAGCGTCAGCTCGTCGATGTTCTTCACTTCGCGCGCCTGCAGCATCACCTGCTGCCCATCGCGCACCTCGATGCCTTCCTTCTGCAGCGCGAACAGCATCGGCGGCTCGACCACGTCGACGCCGAGCGGCATTTTCGCCACGCCCTCTTCCTTAAGGATGGCTTTGATCTCTTTGGCCGCTTCTTTGAACAAAAACAAATCTGAACCAACCGCGCCGCGCATCCCAAGCAATCCGGCCCGGCAATGGTCGGGATCGAGCCAAGGCGCATGGAGCTTGTGATGGCGCGCGGCGCTGCCGAAATCCCAGATGTAAGGCTCGCCGTTGCCGGTGAGCAGCGAATAGCGCGTGAGCTTGTCGCGCGCCCACTCGCCGATCACCGTGCTGGTGGTGTAGCGGATGTTGTGCTGGTCGAAGGACAGCAGCGCGCCGAGGCCCGATTGCGCGAGCGCCGCGCGCGTGCGCGCGAGGCGATAGTCGTGCAGCCGGCGGAAGTCGACCCTCTCCTCGAAGTCGACCTGCGTGCGGCCCGGTGCCTGCAGCGGCCGATCCCAGCGATGCTTCGGATCGACGCCGTCGGGACCTTTGCCTCGTCGGGACGTACTTCCCTTGGCCATGCCTCCTCCTCGCGAAGATTCTAGCCGGACACCAGCGCCATCCGGCGGCGGATCCGTGCCGCGGTTTCGCTGTCGCCCGCGGCCTCGGCGCGCTTGAGCTGGACGCCGAGCCATGCGAGCAGGGGGCGGCGCCAGCCCTGCTCGGACGAGATATCCACCGCGCGCGCTATACCGGCGGGATCGATCCCGCCGGAGCGCAACTGCACGCTGGCCGCCACCAGGCGCGACAGCGGTTCGTCGGTAGCTCGATAGGGGCCTTTGCCCGCGAGGTAGCGCGCGTACGCCTGTTCGTCGCGTCCCGCGCCGGCGCTCAGCGCCTGATAGCCCGGGCAATCGTCGAGCTCGAGCGAGGCGGTGCGCGCCGCGCAACGGATGAGCTCGGCTCGCGCGAGGAGATCCTCGCGGCCGGTGCGCGCGATGGCGGCGCGCGCGGTCGCGAAGTCCTGTTCGGCGAGCGCGGTGTCGCCGGCGAGGTAATGCCGCTGGAACGCTTCCAGCCCCTGCACCGCCTCGCCTTTCCATTCCGGCGCCGGCGGCGAGCCGCCGCACGCCGAAAGGAGCGCGATCAGGGCAAGCGAATTTCGGAGTCGCGCTGGAACGGCCATTTGCGGTTGATCTCCTCGATCAGGCTCGACACCTTGCGCAGGCTGGCATCGACTTCGGCGCGCAGCGCGCCCAGGTCCGTGGTCGCGTTCTTGGCGTTGCCCGCCACCGCCTCGGCGTCGGCGAGGATGCGCTCGACGCGCTTGAGGTTGTCGCGCACCTCGCCGAGCGCCGCATTGGCCTGCCCGACCGCCTGCTGTGCGCCGTCCATCACCCCGCCTTCGCCGAACACGCGGTTGTCCGCCTTGCCGAGCAGCCCATCGAGCTTGCGCGAGACGCCGCCGAGCGATGCCAGCAGGGCGTTGGCGCGATCGATCGCCTCGACCACTTTGCGCGCGTCGTCCTCGCTGCCGAGCACCGCTCCGAGCATGCCCTGGCGCTCGGCGAGCTTGTCGGTGAGCGTGCGCAGGTTGGTAAGGCTCGACTGCAGACTGCCGCCCGAGGCGGTGAGCTGCTCGATGTTCTCGAGCGCGCTGCGCAGCGTGGCGACCATCTTCGGGATTTCTTCGCTGGTATCGCCGCGCAGCACTTGCCGCACCGACCCCGCGGGCAGCGGCGGATCCTTGAGGTTGGCGGAGTAGACCCGCAGGCGCGGGCTGCCGAAGAGACCCCTCTCGAGGGTGAAGATGCTGGTCGCGCGCAGCCAGCGCGCGCCGTCGAGCGGCACATCGAGCTCGATGCGGGCGCGGCCGTCCTCGGCGAGGGAGATGCGCCGCACCCGCCCGACCGGGAACCCGGCGAAGCTCAGGTCGTCGCCGATGCTCACGCCCTCGGCGTTGTCGGTCACGAGCGTGAGCGCCTGCTTCGCCTCGAAGAAGCCGCGCGCGTAAAGCACGTAGGCAACGAAGCCGATCGCGACGACCAGCGTGAGCCCGAGCAGCAGACCGGCGCGGAATTGGAAGTTCTGCGGCGGCTTCGGCGTCTGCTCGCTTGCCACTAGGCGTATTTCACGGCGACGGAGACGATCTCGATCAGCGCCAGCGCGAGCACCAGGCGCACCATTCCGCCCATCACGGCGATTGGCGCCGATTTCAGGTCGCGCGTCGCCTGCAATCCCGCGGAGATCGGGATCGCCGCGACCGCGACGCCGAATGCCGCGCCCTTGAGAAGGAAGCCGGCGAGAATCGGCATGCTGAACACATTGGCGATGGTCCGGGTGTACTCCTGAAAGCCCCACGGCGAAAAGCCGTACATGACGACATAGGCGAGCAGGAGCGCGATGGCGCAGCTCAGCACCGTCAGCGACACCACGGACATCGCCGCGGCAACCAGGCGCGGCACGAACTCACGCTGCATCGGGTCGACGCGCGCATCGCGCATCGCCGCGAGCTCGCCCGAGGCGTGCATGAGCGCGACCTCGGTGTTGATCGCGCTTCCGGAACGCAGCGCCACCATGAGCGCGGTGACGAAGGGCACGAGCTCCAGGACGAGGACGCGAAACACGAGCTCGAGCGCATAGCCGGCAAGGCCATAGCCGCGCGCCGCGGTGATCGTGACCTGGATCACCACCAGGCTGAGCAGCGTCGAGAAGAGCACGAATCCGAGGAGTGGCTGCCATGCCGTGAAGTAGACCTGGTGCAGCGCCGCGGCCCGGGTAATGGGCGTGTACGTGGAGCGCGAGAAGGCCGTGGCGAACGCGGCAAGGGCGAAGCGCGCGATTTGTCCCCAGGCGCGGAACCACGCGGCGCCGCCGGTAAGGCTCATCTAGAATTTGCCCATGAAGGAAAGACTGATCTTCCGCGAGAAGCTTACCGCGTTTGCCGGTGCGTGCCTCGAAAAGCTCGGCCTGACCGCGCAGGATGCGCAGCTCGTCGCCGATACGCTCGTCGCCGCCAACCTGCGCGGCGTCGACAGCCACGGCATCGTGCGCCTGCCCCACTACGCCACGCGCCTGCGCAACGGCACGATCAAGGCGAGGCCGGAGATTCGGGTGCGGCGCACCGGTCCATCGAGCGCCGTGGTAGACGGCGGCGCGGGCATGGGCCAGGTCGTCGCGCTGCGCGCCATGCAGGAGGCGATCACGCTCGCGCGCGAGTCGGGCGTCGGTTTTCGTCGAAGCGGCGGCGCGCGAAGGCATGGTCGGCATCGCCCTGACGCACACCGATTCGATCATGGTGCCGCCGGGCATGAAGCGCATCTTCCTCGGCTCCAATCCGATCGCATTCGGCGCGCCCGCCGGACGCGAGCCGCCGCTCGTCATCGACATGTCCACAACGCACGCGGCGTGGGGCAAGATCATCGTCGCTCGGCAGGAGCGCAAGTCCATCCCGCCCGACTGGGGGGTCGACGAACAGGGACGGCCGACGACCGATCCGGACAAGGTGGTCGGTCTCGCGCCCACCGGCAGCCACAAGGGATTCGCCTTTGCGCTCATGATCGAGGTGCTCTGCGCGCAGCTCACCGGCGTGCCGTTCGCGCGGCACGTGACCAAGATGTACGGCGAGCTCGACAAGCCGCGCAACCTCGGCCACTTCATGCTCGCGCTCGACGTCGGCCGTTTCACCGACCGCGATGCCTTCGCCGCGACGCTGGACGAGCTGCTGCGCGAGATCCGTGCCGAAGAGCCTGCCGATCCGACGCGGCCGCCGCTCGCGCCCGGCGACCCGGAGCGGCTCACCGCGGCGAAGCGCTCCCGCGAAGGCGTGCCGCTCGGCGAGGGCGTGCTCGGCGAGCTGAACGCGCTCGCGGCGCAGCTCGGCGTAGTGGGCCTGTAGCGCTACGCGGCGCGCGCCAGCGCGTCGACCTTTTCCGGCGCGAGCTTGAGCTTAGCCGCGGCGGCGCGGATTTCGTTCCAGGTCTCGTCGTCCACCGGAATGCCGTCGCGGCTGCGCTGCGCGCGCATCTCGCGCTCGGGCTCGCCGGCGACGCGCACGCGGTCGAAGCCGGGCGCCGGGCGCGAAGCGCGCAGCCACGCGAGAAAGCTCTTCGCGTCCTTCGCGAAGGCTTCCTGGGTGCCGAAGCGCGCCGGATCCAGCACGATCGAGAGCATGCCGTTGAGGACGCGGCGCTTGGTCTGGTTGTCGTGGTCGGTCACGCCGCCGCCAGTCAGCGCACCGCCGAGGAGCTCGCACGCCACCGCCAGGCCGTAGCCCTTGTGCTCGCCGGTGGTGAGCATCGCGCCGAAGGGCTGCAGCACTCCCCAACGCGGGTCTTGCGTGGGATTGCCATCGCTATCGATCAGCCAGCCTTGCGGGATTTTCGCGCCCTTGTTGTAGGCGACGCGCAGCTTGCCTTGCGCGACGGCGCTGGTCGCCATGTCGAGCAGGAACGGCGGCTCGCCTTTCAGCGGCACGCCGATACAGACCGGATTGGTGCCAAAGCGGCGCTCGGCGCCGGCGTACGGCGCCACGCGCGCGAACGACTGCACGTTGACGAAGTGCATCGACACCAGGCCTTCGGCGACCGCCATCTCGGCCCAATGGCCGATGCGTCCGAGGTGGTGCGAGTTGCCGAGCGCGGCAATGGCCACGCCGTGCTTGCGTGCGCGCTCGATCGCGAGGCGCGTCGCCTGCAGGCCGATCGACTGGCCGTAGCCTGCGCGGCCGTCGAGCGCGAGCAGGCTGCCGCCGTCGAGCTTTACCTCGAGCCGCGCGTTCGGCTGCAGCCCGCCCTCGAGCAGCGCCTCGACGTAGCGCGGCATCATGCCGATGCCGTGCGAGTCGTGGCCGCTCAGGTTCGCCATCACCAGGTTTTCGGCGACCAGCTTCGCTTCGAGCGCATCGCTGCCGCCCGCGGCGACGATCGCCTCGATGGCACGCTGCAGCGAATGGGGACGGAACAGCAGCGCTTCTGCCATGGCTATTCGGGCTTGATCCCGCCGCGCTGCACGACCTTCGTCCAGCGCTCGACTTCCTGCTGCATGAACTTGCCGAACTCCTCCGGCGTGCCGGCGACGACGTCGAAGCCGATCTGGTTCATCCGCGCGCTCACGTCCGGAGAGCGCAGCGCCCTGACCGCGGCGTCGTTCAGCTTCGCGACGATCTCGCGCGGCGTCTTCGCCGGCGCGGCGGCAGCCTGCCATGAAGTGACGACCAGCTCGGGAAACCCGGCGTCCTTCACCGAAGGCACGTCGGGGAGCTGCGGGTGGCGCTGGCCCGCGGTCACCGCGAGCGCCTTCATCCGGCCGGCCTTGATGTAGTTCGTCACCGCGCCGAGGTTCTGGAAGGAGAAGTCGACCTGGTTGCCCATGATGTCGGTCTGGCAGGCGGCGCCGCCCTTGTATGGAACATGCAGCGAATCGATACCGGCCATCTGCTTCAGCAGCTCCGCCGTAAGGTGGTCGGAGGACCCCGTGCCGCTCGAGCAGTAAGACAGCTTGCCCGGGTTCTTCTTCGCGAACTCGACCAGCTCCTTCAGCGACCCGGCCGCGAGGCCGGGTTTGGTGATGAGCACGTTCGGCGTCGTTACGGCGAGCGTGATCGGCGCGAAGTCGCGCAGCGGGTTGTAGCGCAGGTCCTTGAAGAGCGCGGCATTGATGGAGAACACGCCGATCGAGCCGACGAGGATCGTGTAGCCGTCGGGGTCGGCCTTGGCGACGAACTCGGCGGCGATGGCGCCGTTCGCGCCGGGCTTGTTCTCCACCACCGCGGGCTGGCCGAGCAGCTCCTGGAACTTCACGCCGATGGCGCGGCCGACGATGTCGGAGGACCCGCCGGCGACGAAAGGGATGATGATGCGGATCGGCTTGGTCGGCCAGGTCTGCGCGTGTGCGCCAAGCGCGAGCGCCGCGGCAATGCCGGCCGCGATAAGGCGTTTCATTGGTTTGTCTCCGGGCGAGAGGCGGCATTATAGAATCGCTTCCCCCCATGCCGCACAAGAAGCGTCCCGAGGAGCTGCGTTCGCACCGCTGGTATGGCGTGAACGACCTGCGCTCGTTCGGTCACCGCTCGCGCACCGCGCAGATGGGCTACGACCGCAGCGACTACGCCGGCAAGCCGGTGATCGCGATCATCAACACCTGGTCGGACATCAACACCTGCCACACGCACTTCAAGCAGCGCGTCGAGGAAGTGAAGCGCGGCGTCTGGCAGGCCGGCGGCTTCCCGGTGGAGATGCCGGCGATGTCGCTCGCCGAGCCGATGCAGAAGCCGACCACCATGCTCTACCGCAACTTCCTGGCGATGGAGACCGAGGAGCTGCTGCGTTCGTATCCCGCGGACGGCGCGGTGCTGATGGGCGGCTGCGACAAGACCACGCCCGCGCTCATCATGGGCGCGATCAGCATGAACCTGCCGGCGATCTATCTGCCGGCGGGGCCGATGCTCTCGGGCCACTGGCGCGATGCCACGCTCGGTTCGGGCTCGGACACCTGGAAGTACTGGGCGGAGCTTCGCGCCGGCAACATCACCGAGCGCGACTGGCAGGAGATCGAGGACGGCATCGCGCGCTCGCCCGGAACCTGCATGACCATGGGCACGGCGGCGACCATGATGTCGCTCGCCGAGAGCCTGGGCTTCTCGCTTCCCGGCGCGGCGTCGATCCCGGCGCCCGACTCCAACCACGCGAAGATGGCGACGCTCACCGGCAAGCGGATCGTCGACATGGTGTGGGAAGACCTCAAGCCGAGGGATTTCCTGAGCAAGGAATCCTTCGACAACGCGATCGTCACCCTGCTGGCGATGGGCGGCTCGACCAATGCGCTCATTCACCTGGTGGCAATGGCGGGCCGCGCCGGCATCAAGCTGCCGCTCGAGCGCTTCAACGACTTCTCGGCGAAGACGCCGCTCCTAGCCAACGTCCGGCCCTCGGGCGACAAGTACCTGATGGAGGACTTCTACTACGCAGGCGGGCTGCGCGCGCTGCTCAATGAGTTGCGCGATCTGTTGCGTCTCGACTGCAAGACCGTCACCGGCAAGACCCTCGGAGAAAACCTCGAAGGGGCGCGCATCTACAACGATGACGTGATCCGGAGCAGAAAGAACCCGCTCAAGGAATCCGGCGGCCTGGTGGTGCTGCGCGGCAACCTCGCGCCGAACGGCGCTGTGATCAAGGCATCGGCGACGAAGATCGCCAAGCATGTCGGCAAAGCGGTGGTGTTCGAGGACTACAACGATATGGCGGCGCGCATCGACCGCGACGACCTCGACTGCGACGAGAGCTCGGTGCTCATCCTTCGCAACGCCGGACCGCTCGGCGGCCCGGGCATGCCCGAGTGGGGCATGCTGCCCGTGCCGAAGAAACTGCTGAAGAAGGGCGTGCGCGACATGGTGCGCATCTCGGACGCGCGCATGAGCGGCACGAGCTACGGCTGCTGCGTCCTGCACGTCGCGCCCGAATCTTTCATCGGCGGGCCGCTCGCGCTGGTGAAGAACGGCGACCTCATCGAGCTCGACGTTGAAAAGCGCGAGCTGAATCTCAAGCTTTCCGATACCGAACTCGCGAAACGCAAAAGCGGCTGGAAGGCCCCGGCACGGAAATATGAAAGAGGCTACGGCGCCATCTTCGTCCAGCACGTGAAGCAGGCCGACGAAGGCTGCGATTTCGATTTTCTCGAGGGCACGGCGAGCGTGCCCGAGCCGGAGATCCACTGATGAAAGCCTTGCTGATCCTGCTGGCGGCGCTTGCGGCGCCGGCTTTTGCGCAGAGCTACCCGGCCAGGCCGATCCGGCTCATCGTGCCGTACGCGGCCGGCGGCACTTCCGACATCCTGGCGCGGCAGATCGGGCCGAAGCTCGCCGAAGCCTGGAACCAGCCGGTGGTGGTGGAGAACAAGACCGGCGCCAACGGCAACGTCGGCGCCGACTTCGTCGCGAAGAGCCCGCCCGACGGCTACACGCTTCTCCTCACCGACGTCGGCGGCCTCGTGATCAGCGCCAGCGTCTATCCGCAGCTGCCCTTCAACCCGTCGAAGGATTTTTCGCCGATCATCATGGTGTCGTATTCGCCGCATGTGCTCGCGGTGCATCCCTCGGTGAACGCCAGCAACGTCAAGGAACTGATCGCGCTGGCGAAGGCGAATCCCGGCAAGCTCAATTTCGCCGTCTCGGGCATCGGCGGCGCGCCGCAGCTCGCGGGCATCGAGTTCGCGCAGCGCACCGGCGTGCAATGGACCTACATCCCCTACAAGGGCGGCTCGGACGCGGTCACCGCGGTGGCTGCGGGCCAGGCCGACGTGCTCTTCAACGGCATGCTCGCCACCTGGCCGACGGTACAGGGCGGACGGCTGCGCGCGCTCGCGATCTCGAGCGCGCAGCGCGTCCCGGCTGCGCCGGACACCCCGACCGTCGCCGAGCAGGGCCTGCCAGGCTTCGAAACCGGCTCTTTCCAGGGCGTAGTCGGGCCCGCGGGCGTGCCGCGCGAGGTAGTGGTCAAGCTCAACGCCGAGCTCAACCGCGTGCTCGCGCTTGCCGACATGAAGGAGCGCTTTGCCAAGCAGGGCACCGAAGTGCGCGCCGGTACGCCGGAGAGCTTCGGCACGTGGCTGCGCACCGAGCAGGTGCGCTGGGCCCGCGTGGTCAAGGATTCGGGCGCCAAGTTCGAGTGATGGAGCTTCCGCCCAACCCATTCAAGCGCGCGCTCGCGGCGCGCCGGCCGCAGATCGGGCTGTGGTCGAGCCTCTCGTCGAGCTACACGGTCGAAGTCATCGCCGGCGCCGGGTTCGACTGGCTCCTGCTCGACACCGAGCACTCGCCGAGCGACCTCATCGACGTGCTCGGGCAGCTTCAGGCCGCCGCGCCGTACCCGAGCCACGCCGTGGTCCGCGTGCCGTGGAACGACATGGTGACCATCAAGCGCGTGCTCGACATCGGCACGCAATCGCTGCTCGTGCCCTATGTTTCGAATGCCGAAGAGGCGCGCAGCGCCGTCGCCTACACGCGCTACCCGCCCGCGGGCGTGCGCGGCGTCGCCGGCACGACGCGCGCGACGCGATTCGGCCGGATCAAGGACTACGCGCAGCGCGCGCACGAGGAGATCTGCCTGCTCGTCCAGGTGGAGACCCAGCGGGCGCTCGACAATATCGATGCGATCTGCGCCGTGGACGGCGTCGACGGCGTCTTCATCGGCCCGGCCGACCTGCACGCGTCGCTCGGTTATCCCGGCGAGATCGCCAACCCCAAGGTGAAGCCGCTCATCGATGACGCCATCCGCCGCATCCGCAAGCAGGGCAAGGCGCCGGGTATCCTGACGTCGAACGAAGCCGACGCGCGCCACTGGCTGGAGTGGTCGGCGCCGATGTCGGCATCCTGGCGCGCGGCGCCGAGGCGCTTGCTGCAAAATTCAAGACATGAAATCCGACATCATCCTCACCGGCAAGGGACACGCGGCAACCCAGGCGACGCTCGACGCCGAGTTCAGCACGCACCGGCTTTTCGAAGCGAGCGACAAGGAAAAATTCCTGCGTGATCTCGCGCCCAAGGTGCGCGCGCTCGCCACCTTCGGCCCCATGCCGGTCAACGGCGCGCTGATGGACAAGCTGCCGAAGCTCGAGATCATCGCCAACTTCGGCGTCGGCGTGGACGCGATCAACCTCGACGACGCCAAGGCGCGCAAGATCATCGTCACGAACACTCCCGACGTGCTGAACGAATGCGTCGCCGACACCGCCATGGCGCTGGTGATGAACACGGTGCGCAAGTTTCCGCAGTCGGAAGTCCATCTGCGCGCCGGCAAGTGGCTCGCGCAAGGCCCCTATCCGCTCACGACCTCCCTCGGCGGCAAAACGCTCGGCATCCTCGGCCTCGGCCGCATCGGCGAAGCGATCGCCAAGCGCGCCATGGCGAGCGGCATGAAGATCCGCTACCACAACCGTCGCAAGAAGGATGTCCCGTTCCCTTACGATCCGGACCCGGTGACGCTGGCGAAGAACAGCGACGTGCTCATCATCGTCACGCCGGGAGGGCCGGAAACGCAGAAGCTCGTGAACGCGGCGGTGCTCGACGCGATCGGCAAGGACGGATACGTAGTCAACATCGCGCGCGGCTCGGTAATCGACGAGCCCGTGCTCCTGCGCTACCTGCAGGAGAAGAAGATCGCGGGCGCCGGGCTGGACGTCTTCGTCGATGAGCCGCGCGTGCCGCCGGCGTTCTTCACCCTGGACAACGCGGTGCTGTTTCCGCATGTCGGCAGTGCGACCGCGGAGACGCGCAAGGCCATGGGCGACTGCCAGATCGAGAACCTGCGCCGGCACTTCGCCGGCAGGCCCCTGGTCTCGCGGGTGGTTTAGCTAGGAGGCGCTCCGGCCTGCGACTGCAGCCAGTTCTGCAGGCCTTCCTGATCGATCAGACCGCGCTGTGTCTCGAGCCAGTCGATGTGCTCTTCCTCGGACTCGAGAATGTCTTCGAGGAGCTCGCGCGAGATGTAGTCGCGCACCGATTCACAGTGGGCGATGGCGTCCTGCAGCGGTGGACGCGCGGCCTGCTCCAGTTTCAGGTCGCCCTCGATCGCTTCTTTCGCGCCCTCGCCTATCATGAGCTTTCCCAGGTCCTGGAGATTGGGCAGCCCCTCGAGGAATAGGATGCGCTCGATGAGGCGATCGGCGTGCTTCATCTCGTCGATCGACTCCTTCTTCTCGTAGTCCTCCAGCTTCTTCAGACCCCAGTTGCCGAACATCCGGGAGTGGAGGAAGTACTGGTTGATCGCGGTGAGCTCGTTGAACAGCACCTTGTTCAGATGCTGGATGACCTTGGGATCGCCTTTCATGGCCGCCTCCGGGAACCGAGCAGCGATTCTAGGCGGCTGAAGTGCTGGCTAAGTCAGTCTGGAAGTCCTCGAGCACTTCGGCCGCACAATCCCTGCACCGGCCGCAGCCCGCCCCTACGCCGAGATTGGCGGTGAGGTCTTCCAGCGAGCAGGCTCCGCCGCGCGCGCATTCGCGCACTTGGCTTTCGGTCACAGCGTTGCAGATGCAGATGTACATACCGTTCTATGAATATCAATCGTTCTTAGGCGACCGCATGACCTAGATGGACACAAGCCTTAAATGTTAGTGTTCACTTCCAACAAACGGTCTACCGATTAGATAAGAGGAAGTTGACATCAATGATGAGAACAATTATCGTTCTTGTCAAGCTATGGATAATTTTCCGAATCGTGTCTTGGCCGACGCACGCGAAAATCAATCACACAAGGTGACGAGCGAAACCTTGCTCGGGCGCAATCGCGAGCTTGTGATCGTCCATAACGGCCGCGAATACCGTCTGCGACTGACGCAGAACGGCAAGCTGATCCTTACCGCCTAGCCATGGGCCAGATGCTGCTCGTCACGTTGCGCGAGGGGATCGAGATGTTCCTCATCGTGGCCATCGCAGCGGCATACCTCAGGAAGACCGGTCGTCCGGC
>WNFL01023953.1_pt1 | contig 17648 bp, 13 predicted proteins | sample 5400361 | NCBI WGS metagenome assembly WNFL01 (sample SAMN13153351, study PRJNA577476) | soil metagenome | isolation source: 40 cm soil on Douglas fir-dominated hillslope | place: USA:California | collected 2013-09-17 | reverse complement strand
CCGACGGTTAGCGTTCTCAGCGGTACCTCGTTCGCGTCGACGAATTGCGTGAGCAGGGTGGTCGCAATGTCCGGGGTGTCTTCCGCATGGTCCGCGATCGACGGAACGCGGATGGTGAGGCCTGACATCTGGTTGTACAGATTGGCGTCGAAGTGACCGTCCTCGACGAGCGCAGGCAGGGGGCCGGTGGCCGCGCAGATCAGCCGCACGTTGAATTTCTCGAGTTTGCCGAGCACTTGGGCGAGACCCTTCTGCTCGCCCTTGTCGAGGTGGCCGATCTCGCCCAGAAAGAGCGTCCCCTCGCGAGCTTCATTGAGCGGCTCGAACGGATTGGTAGCGAGCCACTCGGTATCCTCGGGCGCGACCCATGGCGTGTTGGGCAAATGCAGGTGGCGGGCGCAGACCTCGAAACCACATCCGGGCTCGCCCACGAGCAGCACCGGCGTGCGCAGGCGGTTGACCTGCTCGAGTCGCTGGCGCAACTCCTGGATCACGCGGCCACGCCCGAGATTGACGAGCGCGAGACCCGTCTTCGGCAGGATGCGCCCCCCGGCAAGCGCCTTGCCCACGGTAGCGAGCAGTTTCGGCAGGCTGATCGGCTTTTCGAGGAAGTCGAACGCGCCGATGCGCGTGGCCTCGACCGCCGAATCGATGGTGCCATGCCCCGACATCATCACTACCGGCATGGTGAGCAGCCCACTGCCCGCCCATTCCTTGAGCAGCGTGATGCCGTCGGTGTCGGGCATCCAGATGTCGAGCAGGACGAGGTCAGGGCGCATTTCCTTGCGTGCAGATCGCGCCGTCTGCGCGTTTTCGGCAAGGCGCACGCCGTACCCCTCGTCGCGCAGGATTTCGAAAAGCAGCTCGCGGATGCCGACTTCATCGTCGACGACGAGGATCTGGTTCGCGGACATTCGAGGTTGGGTTACGCGGCGGCCTTGAACGGAAGAACGATACTCACATTGGCGCCGTGGGGTTTGATGTTCTCGACGAGAATGCGGCCATGGTGCTCGTCGACGATCTTCTTGACGATCGCAAGTCCGAGCCCGGTTCCCTTCGGTTTTGTCGTGACATACGGTTCGAAGATGCGGCCCATCACGCCCTCGGCGATGCCCGTGCCGTTATCGCGCACGGTAAGCAGGACCCCGCCCGTGCCCAGGCTCGTGGTCACGAGGATGCGCGGGTTGTCGACGCCGGAAAGCGCGTCAAGCGCGTTCTGGAAGAGGTTGTGCAGCACTTGGCGCAGCATGCTCGGGTCCGCGTAGATCGGCGGCAGGGTCTCCGAGAGCCGCGGCTCGATGCTCACGCCCATGGATTCATACAGGACGAGCACTTCGCGCACCAGGTCATTCAGCACCACGGCCCGGGCGTTCATTCGCGAAGAATGCGCGTATTGGCTGAAGTCGTCGACCATCCCCTTGAGGGCCGCCACGTGGTTCACGATTGTTCCCGTAGCGCGGCGCAGGATGTCCGCTTCGTTGGGTGGGAGCTTGTCCTGGAGCTTCAGCTGCAAGCGTTCGGCGGAGAGTTGGATCGGCGTGAGCGGGTTCTTGATCTCGTGCGCCAGGCGGCGCGCCACCTCGCCCCAGGCCGCGTCGCGCTGCGCCTGGATTAGGTGGGTGATGTCGTCGAACACGATGACGTAGCCGTTCTCTCCGCGTGTGCCGAGGCGCGTGCCGCGCATGAGAAGGGTGCGCGGACCGTCGATGCGCCGGTATTCCATCTGCTCTTCCCACTGGCGCATGCCCGACGACGCGAACTGCCGCAGCGCAATCTCGGCGAACGGCGCGATCGGCTGCACGTGGCGCGCCCACTCGGAAAGCTTGAGCCCGTGGAAGGCCCCTGCAGGGACTGCGAGGATGCCGTTGGCCGCGGCGTTCATCGTTTTTACGTAGAGGCGCTCGTCGAACGTCAGCACGCCCGAGGTGAGATTCGACAGGATGCTTTCCAGGTATGCGCGAGAATTCTCGACTTGCTGCTGGTTGCGCTCCATCGCCTCGGTCGCGTCGGCGATCTGGCGTGTCATCGTGTTGAACGACTGAGTGAGCACCCCGAACTCGTCCCGGCTCTTCACCGGGTTGAGCTTCGAATAGTCGCCCTTCGCGATAGCGCGCGTCGCTTCCGCAAGCGCGGAGAGCGGCGCCGACAACCGCTCCGAGAGGACGAAAGCCAGCGCCAGCGCGGAGAACAACGTGAGGAGCATGACCAGCGTGAGCGTCAGCCCGAAAAGCCGCTTCAAATCGCCGCGCGCCAGTAGCAATTGGTCGTAATCGTTGAGTCCCGCTTCCATGAGCTTCGCATCTCGCGCAATCGCCGGCGGAGCGCGTTGCAGGACCTGAAGGATCCGGATGTCGTCAGCGATCGTGAGGACGTTCACCGGCACCAGAACTCGCAAATACATCCCGCGCTCCGGAATGTCTTCGATCTGCGTGACGCGCTGCTGGGCGCGAACCTGGCGCAGCACATTGGGCCCGGGCAGATCCGGCAGCAACGCCACGGGGTCCGAGCCGGCCTGCGCGATGACACGTCCGCGCGAAGAGAGCAGGGTGGCTTCCTCGATCGAGTGCTGCTCGCGCAGGCGGTTTAGCGTAGTAGCTTCGACGGCCTGCGAAAGCGCGAGCGTCGTAGCCATCGTGTCAGCCTTGTCGGCAAGCTCCTTCAGCGAGTTCTGTAGCGCGTTTTGGGCGAGCTTCAGGCCGCCGCGCAGGGACTCATCGACGCGCACATCGAACCAGGACTCGATCGAGCGCTGCAGGAACTGGAATGAGATCGCGTACACGAGGCCGCCGGGAATGAGCGCCATCAACGCGAACACCACCATCAATCGCAAGGTGAGCTTCGATCCGAAGACTCGCTCGCGCAGCTTTCTTCGCAGCAGCGCGAGCTGATAGAGGATGAGGCCCATCAGCCCGGCCGCGAGGCCGCCACCCACGTACAACAGCAACTGATAGTTTTTTGCGAACAGCTCGGTGTTGGATGACGCCTCGGACATCAGGTACACCAACGCAGCGCCGGTGACCACGCACAGGGCGATCAGCAACTTCATGGAGTGATTGTCCAGCGGTGCCAGTCCGAGGTGAGTGTCCAATCGCGCGAGGCGATGGCGTTCACCTGGAACGGTTTCGGCAGCTGGGCGGTATCGAGGCGCATGCGCAACGCAGCCTGATAGGTCACGTCCTTCTTGAAGACATCGCGGTCGGCGACATGCCAACCACGGACACGCGAGAGCACGCGCGTCACTTCGTCGAGGCGCGTGAAGTTCTGATAGAGGTTGCCGACCGACAGGCGATACTGGCGCAGCAGCGGCGTGTAGCTCACCTTGTAAGTCTGCGAAAGCTGCACCGGCTTCTCATCCAGCCAATACCAGCGCGGACGAGAGATTTCGAATTCGACAACGAAATAGAGCGGCACACCGCGGTTGACCGCCTCTTCAAGCCGCGGACTGAACTGAATGTCGAAGTCACCTTGCAGTTGCCACCCATCTTCCGCGACATCGATTGACGCCTGGCGCACGCCAATGCCCTCTGCGAACGCGCTCGATGCGAATGACAAAAATGCAACAACGATGCATCCGCGCAACAACGCGAATAGGCGACTCGTTCCGCATATGGCCAGAAGAAGCGAAGAAAGAAGCGGCGCAGATCTCATGATTATCGCGGGCCGCGCGTAAAAAAGAAAACGCTCGGCGGACACAATTTACCACTTCCCTCAAGCACTTGCCAGCGGTTTCTGTCCCAGCACGGTGCCGCCCGGAAGGGGGGTGCCGCGCAAGAACTCGGCCGCGCCTAGGCGCTTGCCACCTGGCCGCTGGACGATGAGCAGCCGCACGGCCCCTTCCCCACAGGCCACCACGAGACCGCCCGGGGCTTCGAGCACCCGACCGGGAGGTCCAACGCCCTGGGTGGGCTCCGCTTGCCAGATTTTGAGGGCCTCACCGTGAAACGTGGTTTCAGCACCCGGAACGGGGTCGAAAGCGCGTATTTGCCGATCAATGGCGACGCTGGAGCGGCTCCAGTCGATCCGGGCCTCGAGTTTGGTGATCTTGGGGGCCTGGGTCGCCGTCTTGTCGTCCTGAGGACATGGGGCCAGCGTGGGGAGCCTGCCGAGCGCTTCCACGATCGCTTCGGCGCCCAGTGCGGCGAGCGATTCGGTGAGCGAAGCGGCCGTCTCGCGATCGCCCACTGGAATCGGCTTTTCGAAGAGGACGGGGCCGGTGTCGAGCCCGGCGTCCATACACATGATCGAGATGCCCGTTTCGCGATCGCCGGCGAGCAAGGCTCGCTGGATCGGGGCTGCACCGCGCCACCGCGGTAGCAGGGACGCATGGATGTTAAGGCAACCGTTTGCGGGAATGGAAAGGGCCGCGGGCGGCAGGATCAATCCGTATGCCGCGACCACCATCACCTCGGGTCTCGCGTCTCGAATGGTCGCGAGCGCCTCGGCATCCTTTAGCGACTGCGGCTTAAAGATCTGGAACCCGCGCTGCTGGGCCCACCGGCCCACCGCGCTCGGCGCCACCTTGAGGCCGCGTCCCGCCGGGCGGTCGGGCCGCGTCAATACGAGCGCCACCTCGTGACCGGCGTCATCGAGCGCGGCGAGGGCGCGTACGGCGAACGGAGGAGTACCGGCGAATACGACGCGCAAGGAGGACCGCCGAATCAGGCGGCCTTGCGCTGGCGTTTCTTGAGCTTGGCGCGGATGCGGTTCTGCTTGAGATCCGAGAGGTAGTCGATGAAAACCTTGCCCTCGAGGTGATCCATCTCGTGCTGAATGCAGGCGGCGAGCATGCCGGAGGCATTCAGCGTGAAGCGCGAGCCGTTGCGATCGAGCGCAGTCACGGTCACGCTCTCGGCGCGCTCGACGTTGTCGAAGATACCCGCGACGGAGAGGCAGCCCTCCTGATTGACGGCGACCCCCTCGCGGCGCGTGATCTCAGGGTTGATGAAAACGCGCAGGTCGCTACGGTCTTCGCTCACGTCGATCACGATGATCTGCTTGTGGATGTCGACCTGGGTCGCCGCGAGGCCAACGCCCGGGGCCGCATACATCGTTTCGGCCAGGTCGTCGATCAGCTTGCGGGTCTGCGCGTCGATTTTTTCGACGCGCCATGCGGGCTCGTGGAGCCGCGGGTCGGGGTACTGCAGTATCTCCAGAATAGCCATAAATGCTTGCAAATAGAAGAAATTATGTGCAGAATTTACCGCACTACATGAAAAAGGGGGCGTAACCCTTTTTCTGAATATGGGTCCTTAGCTCCATATCCACAAGTGAGCACCGCCATGGGAAAGACAATTATAGCTTTAGTCGTCGCCTTGGCCTGTTTGGTTCCGGCGGTGGTTTTGGCCGACGGAATGCCTCCGGGGGCCGATAAAGCAGCTCCAAAGGGCACCACAGGATCCGGCGCGCCATCGCGCGTGACCATGTCCGACCTCAAGAGCGACGCGCCGGATAGCTACACCGTCGTCAAGGGCGACACGCTGTGGGGGATTTCCGGCCGGTTCCTGAAGGAGCCGTACCGATGGCCCGAGATCTGGGAGATGAACAAGGACCGGATCAAGGACCCGCACTGGATCTATCCCGGCGACGTCATCCGCCTCGATCGTTCCGGACAGTACCCGACGCTTTCGATGGGATCAGGCGGGAGCTCGGCGGACGCCGAAGCGAACGTCGTGAAACTCGATCCGCGCATTCGCGTCGAGCCGTTGCGGCAGGCCATTCCCAGCATTCCCGGCACCGCGATCAGCCCCTTCCTCACGCAGCCGCTGGTCGTAGAGGCCGGCGGCCTCGATTCCGCCCCGGCAATCGTTGCGCATGACGAGGGGCGAGTCATCATCGGCGCAGGCGACCTCACCTACGCGGACCGCATCGCTTCCACGGACGTGGTCAATTGGCAGATCTTCCGGCCGGGCGGCGCGCTTCGCGATCCGGAGAATGGGGAGATCCTCGGCTTTGAAGCAAAATATGTCGGCGACGCACGCGTGCGCCGCTTCGGCTCCCCGACCTCGCTCGAGATCACCAAGGCGCGCGAAGAGATCAACAAGGGCGATCGATTGATTCCGGCCCGAGAAGTGAGCCTGCCCAGCTACGTGCCGCACGCCCCGGACAAGCCGATCCGCGGCGCGATCATGTCGGTCGAGGGCGGTGTCTCGGAGCTCGGCCAATTCCAGATCATCACCATCAACCGCGGCTCGCGGGATGGCATCGAGGTGGGACACGTGCTCGCGTCGTATCGGCGCGGCACGCCGATCACCGCGGCCCGCGGCATTGATTTCAGCGGTCCCTCGACCTGGTTCAACAATTGGGGAATGAAGCCGAATCCGGTCGTGCCCGATCCGGCGCGTGCGCCCAGCTCCGGGACGACCTCCGCTCCAGCGAGCGGCGAGCTGGTGCTGCCCGACGAACGCAATGGCCTGATCTTCGTCTTCCGCGTTTTCGAAAAGATGTCCTATGCGATGGTGATGCGGGCCACGCGTTCCATCTACGTCGGTGATCTTGTCCAGACGCCATAGCAATCCGATCGTTTGAGCAAAAAGGGGGCAGTGGCCCCCTTTTCTTTTTCCTGCCCGCGTCAGCGATGCGTGACCTCGGGTCGTTTATCGGGCATCCTCCCGTTCCCCGGCTCCGCAGACCCCTCCTTGAGCGCAACCTCCACCTCTCGCGAAGACATCGTCGCCTGGCTGCAATTGACGCTCGTTCCCGACGTGAGCGTCGGCGACCAGCTCGCACTCCTTCGCGCGTATGGAACGCCGGCGGCAGTGCTCGCCGCGCCGAGCGCGCAGATTGCCGCGCGGGTTGGGGAAGGATGCGCCGCGCGGTTATTGAAGGGACCATCGCCGAAAGCGATCGATGCCGCCCTCAAGTGGCTTGGGGAGCCCAATCATCACTTCGTTTCGCTCGGCGACGAGGCCTATCCCAAGTCATTGCTCCATATCGCCGTTCCGCCATGCGTGCTCTATGTGCAAGGCCGAACAGAGCTGCTGAACGCGCCGAGCTTCGCGATCGTCGGCAGCCGGAATGCGAGCCTTCAGGGCACACGTGACGCGGAATCGTTCGCGCACGCGCTCTCGAGCGCCGGCCTCACGATCGTGAGCGGACTCGCGCTCGGCATCGATGCAGCCGCCCATCGCGGCGGTCTGCGCGCGGCGGCCTCGAGCGTCGCGGTAATGGGCACCGGTGCGGATCGGATCTATCCGCGGCGAAACCACGCGCTCGGCCACGAGCTCGCGACCGCCGGAGCGCTCGTGTCCGAATTCGCGCTCGGCACGCAACCGGCACCCAAGAACTTTCCCCGTCGCAATCGTCTGATCAGCGGCCTCGCGCGCGGGGTGCTCGTGGCCGAGGCCGCTGTAAAGAGCGGCTCGCTCATCACGGCTCAATACGCGGTCGAACAGGGTCGCGATGTCTTTGCGATTCCCGGCTCGATTCATTCGCCGCTCTCGAAGGGGTGCCACGAGTTGATCAAGGAGGGCGCGAAGCTGGTCGAAAGCGCAGACGATATCCTGGCCGAGATGGGCTGGCGCACGGGCACGGAGCCCAGCGCGCCCGCCGCGCCGATCGAGACCAGGGATGATCCGTTTCTGGACGCGATGGGTCACTCTCCCGTATCGATCGACCAGATCGCGCAGCGCACCGGGCGCGGCGCCGGATGGATCGCCGCGCGCCTGTCGCTCCTCGAAATCGAAGGCGCTGTTGCGGCTCTGGCTGGCGGATTCTTCCAGCGCTTGCTCAAGCTCTGAGCGCTGGCTGCGGACGAACGCCACGGACATCGCGTTATAGAATGAAAAGAGGACATCGCGAGTAATTCATGGCCGTCAACCTGCTCATCGTCGAATCGCCCTCGAAGGCGAAGACACTCAAGAAATATCTCGGCAAGGATTTCGAGATCCTCGCGTCGTACGGCCACGTGCGTGATCTCGTTCCGAAAACCGGCGCGGTCGATACGGAAAACGGCTTCGAAATGAAGTACGAGATCATCGATCGCAACTCACGCCACGTGGACGCCATCGCGAAGGCCGTGAAGGTCGCGGACAACGTGCTGCTCGCCACGGACCCGGATCGCGAGGGCGAGGCGATCGCCTGGCATCTTTCCGAGATTCTGAAGGAGCGCAAAGCGCTCAAGAACAAGAAGCTCAAGCGCGTCGTGTTCTATGAGATCACCGAGGGCGCGGTAAAGGACGCAGTGAAACACCCGCGATCCATCTCGATGGAGCTGGTGAACGCGCAGCAAGCTCGACGCGCCCTCGACTACCTGGTGGGCTTCAACCTGTCGCCCCTGCTCTGGAAAAAGATCCGGCGCGGACTCTCCGCGGGCCGCGTCCAGAGCCCCGCGCTGCGTCTCATCGTCGAGCGCGAGCAGGAGATCGAGAAGTTCAAGACCCAGGAGTACTGGACGATCCACTTCGACTCCGAGAAGGACCGCCTGCCATTCACGGCGAGGCTAAGCCACTTCGAGGGGGAGAAACTCGATCAATTCGCCGTAGGCAGCGTAACCCGCAACGAAGAGGTCACGCGCTTCCTTGAAACGCACGGCAAGGGGACCGCTAAGGTCAAGGAAATCGAGAAGAAGCGCAAGCTTCGCTCCCCGGCAGCGCCCTTCACGACTTCGACGCTGCAGCAGGAGGCGGTGCGCAAGCTCGGCTTTTCGACCGATCGCGCGATGAAGGTCGCGCAGAGCCTCTACGAAGGTGTCGAGGTCGGCAAGGAGGTCACCGGCCTCATCACCTACATGCGCACCGACTCTGTGACGCTTTCCAAGGAAGCGGTCACCGAGATGCGCGGCTTCATCACCAAGACCTTCGGCGCCGACTACCTGCCAAAGGCGCCGATCCAATACCGCAGCACTTCCAAGAACGCCCAGGAAGCGCACGAGGCGATTCGCCCGACATCGATCGCGCGCACGCCTGAATCGGTGGCGCGCTACCTCAATGACGAGCAGCGCAAACTCTACGAGATGATCTGGAAACGCGCGATCGCCTCGCAAATGACGCCCGCCAAGTTCGACACGGTCGCCGTCGATTTCACCGTCGGCGGTCCGGGCAACGTATTTCGCGCTACCGGCCAGACGATGGTGTTTCCCGGGTTCTTCGCGGTGTACCACGAGGATCAGGACGATGCGGTGGAAGAGGAGGATAAGCGGCTGCCGTCCTTCGAGGCCGGCGACGCGGTGAAGATCCAGAAGCTTTATGGCGAGCAGCATTTCACCCAGCCGCCGCCGCGCTATTCGGAAGCGAGCCTCGTCAAGGCGTTAGAGCAATACGGGATCGGCCGGCCGTCGACCTACGCGTCCATCATTTCGACGCTGATCAATCGCGAATACGTGACGCTCGACAAGAAGCGCTTCATGCCGACCGACGTGGGGCGCATCGTCAACAAGTTCCTGACCGAGCATTTCGCGCACTGGGTCGACTACGAATTCACCGCGAAAATGGAAGACGAACTCGACGACATCTCGAATGGCAAACAGGAGTGGATTCCGGTGCTCGAGCGCTTCTGGAAGGATTTCTCCGCGCAGGTGGGCGAGAAGGAATCCGTGTCGCGCAAGGACGTCACCCAGGAAGCGCTCGAGGAAATGTGTCCCAAGTGCGGCAAGCATCACCTCACGATCCGCCTCGGCAGGCGTGGACGCTTCATCGGCTGCACCGGCTATCCCGAATGCGACTACACGCGCAATCTCGACGGACCCGACGGCGCCGAGGCCGCGCCGCAGAAGCGCGAGATCGGCATCGATCCCAAGACCCACAAGCTGATCCAGCTCCTGCAGGGTCCGTACGGACCCTACATTCAGCTGGGCGAGCCCGAGGGCGAAAAGAAGCCGAAGCGCGTTTCGGTCCCGAAGACCATCGCGCCCGATTCGGTCACGCTGGATACGGCGCTCGAACTGCTTGCGTTGCCGCGCGACCTTGGCGCGCACCCGGAGTCCGGAAAAAAGGTGCACGCCGCGATCGGAAGGTTCGGTCCGTATGTGAGCCACGATGGGCACTTCAAGTCGATCCCGAAGGACGAGAGCGTCTTCAACATCACACTGGATCGCGCCGTCGCGCTGCTGAAGGAGCCAAAGGTATTCAGCGGGCGCGGCGCGCTGAAAGTCCTCGGCAAGCATCCCGCGGACGGCCAGCCGGTGGCGCTCTATTCCGGAAAGTACGGCCCGTACGTGAAGCACGGAAAGGTAAACGCGACGCTGCCCGATAAGGATGCGATCAACACGGTAACGCTCGAGGAAGCGGTGGAGCTCCTTGCCGCCAAGTCGAAGAAAGGCAAGCCGGGTGGGCGCGCACGCGCGCGCAAGGCCGCCTGAGGCAGCGCGCGCTCAGACGTCGAGGTTCGATACCCCCAGCGCGTTGTTCTCGATGAACTGGCGGCGCGGCTCGACTTCGTCGCCCATGAGCGTCGAGAAGATCTCGTCGGCGCCGATCGCGTCGTCGATCTGCACCTTTAGCAGGATGCGCTTGCTCGGATCCATCGTCGTTTCCCAAAGCTGCTCGGGGTTCATCTCGCCGAGGCCTTTGTAGCGCTGGATGCCGATGCCGCCGCGCGCTTCCCCGAGTAGCCAGTCGAGTCCCTCCTTGAAGCCGCGGATGCTGCGCGCCGTCTCCCCGCGCTTCGCTTCCGCGCCCTCGCGAATGAGGCCAGCGAGCGTCTGCGAGGTGTTGAGGATCTGCGCGTAGTCGCCGCTTTCCAGGAACGCATGATCGATCACGGTTTCGACCTTGTTGCCGTGCACGATCTTCTCCAGCCGCAGCCGCCAGCCGTCGGACGTCGGATCGCGCTCGATATGCGCCTTGGGCGGGTGCGGTACGAGCGCGGCGTGCAGCGCCCTTGCCGCCTGCGTCGCGCCCTCCTTGTCTGCAAGCGAGATCTTCGGCACGTCGAGGAGCGCCCGCAGCACGGCGGAGTCCATCGCCATCGATAGGCGCTCGACCACCGCTTCGGTGGTCAGGTATTCCGAAGCGATCTTTTCGAGGGCCTCGCCGGCCAGCGGCGCCGCGCCGACCGCAGGCTGGAGCGAGGCGCCGTGCAGCGCCTTTCGCAGCTGGTATTGCTTGAGTTCATGCTCGTCCTTGAGGTAGCGTTCCTCCTTGCCGTGCTTCACCTTGTACAGGGGCGGTTGCGCAATGTAGATGTGGCCGTTCTCGACCAGCGCCGGCATCTGCCGATAGAAAAACGTGAGCAGCAGCGTGCGGATGTGCGCGCCGTCCACGTCCGCGTCGGTCATGATGATGATGCGGTGGTAGCGCAGCTTCTCGAGGTTGAATTCGTCCTTGCCGATTCCGGTGCCGAGCGCGGTGATGAGCGTGGCGATTTCGGTCGATGAAAGCATCTTGTCGAAGCGCGCCTTTTCGACGTTGAGGATCTTGCCCTTGAGCGGCAGGATCGCCTGGTTCTTGCGATCTCGCCCCTGCTTCGCCGAGCCTCCGGCAGAATCGCCCTCGACCAGATACAGCTCGCACAGCGCCGGATCGCGTTCCTGGCAATCGGCGAGCTTCCCCGGCAGCCCGCTGCCGTCGAGGACGCCCTTGCGCCGCGTAAGGTCGCGCGCCTTACGCGCCGCTTCGCGCGCGCGCGCCGCTTCGACGATCTTCGTGCAGATGATCTTCGCATCCATGGGCTTCTCGAGGAGAAACTCGGCGAGTTTCTGTCCCACGACTTCCTGGACGATGGGAAGCACTTCCGAGGACACGAGCTTGTCCTTGGTCTGCGAGGAGAACTTGGGTTCGGGCACCTTTACCGACAACACGCAGGTGAGTCCCTCGCGCATGTCGTCTCCGGAAGTCTCGACCTTCGCCTTCTTCGCGATCTCTTCCTTCTCGATGTAGTTGTTGATCGTGCGCGTCATTGCGGTGCGCAGCCCCGTCAGGTGCGTGCCGCCGTCGCGCTGCGGGATGTTGTTGGTGAAGCACTGCACCGACTCGACGTATGAGTCGTTCCACTGCATCGCGACTTCCACCGTGACGCCTTCCTTCTCGCCCATCGAATGGAAGATATTGTTGTGCAGGACAACCTTCGAGCGGTTCATGTACTCGACGAATCCGTTCACTCCGCCGGTATAGGCGAAGTTCTCACTTTTGCCGGTGCGCTGGTCGATGAGCTCGATTTTCGTCCCGTTGTTCAGGAACGAGAGCTCGCGCAGGCGTTTGGCCAGGATCTCGTAGTGGTACTCCGTCTGCGTGAAGGTCTCGCGCGATGCGAGAAAATGCACCTCCGTGCCGCGCCGATCGGTATCGCCTGCGATCTTGAGCGCCTCGACCGGCACGCCGTGCCGGAACTCCATGACGTACGTCTGGCCGCTGCGCCAGATGCGCAGCTTGAGCCACTCCGAGAGCGCGTTGACGACCGACACGCCGACGCCGTGCAGGCCACCGGAGACCTTGTACGAGTTCTGGTCGAACTTGCCGCCGGCGTGAAGCTCCGTCATCACGATCTCGGCAGCGGAGCGCTTCTGCTCGTCGTCGTCCTTGATGTCGGTCGGAATGCCGCGGCCGTTGTCCACGACCGAGATGGAGTTGTCGGTGTGGATCACCACCTTGATGTCGTCGCAATGGCCGGCGAGCGCCTCGTCGATCGCGTTATCTACCACTTCGAAGACCATGTGGTGAAGGCCGGTGCCGTCCGACGTATCGCCGATGTACATCCCGGGGCGTTTGCGGACCGCGTCGAGACCTTTCAGGATCTTGATGCTGTTCGAGTCGTAATCGCCTTCCATACGACCATTGCCCTGCGTCTGGGGCGTCTGGGGAACAGTTGCCATTGAATTCCTGGTTGCTTGCGGCTTCGCCTTAGATACGCATCGGCATCACGACGTACTTGAAATCGTCGCGCCCGGGCATCTGTACGAGCGCGCTCGAGTTCGAGTCGCCCATCGAGAAGGAGACGGTGGAGGTATCGACATGGTTCAGCACGTCGAGGAGATACGAAATGTTGAAGCCGATGTCGAGTGGATCTCCGTCGTACTCAACGGCAAGGCTTTCCTCAGCCTCTTCCTGTTCGTTGTTGGTGCAGATAATCGCCAGCGCATCCTTGGTGAACACGAGGCGAACCCCGCGAATTTTCTCGTTCGAAAGGATCGCCGCGCGATTGAGCGATTGCGCGAGGGCCACGCGGTCGAGCTCGATGCGGTTCTTGTGGGTCGTCGGGATCACCTTCTGGTAGTCGGGAAACTTGCCCTCGACGATCTTCGAGACAATCTCCAGGCCCCCGAATGAGAAGCGCACCTGGTTCGAACCGATCGCGAGCGATACCGGATCGTCCGTGTCTCCGAGGAGCTTGATGAGCTCCAGGACAGTCTTGCGTGGCAGGATCGCTTCCACGCTGCCGTGATCGCTCCCGAGCGCCTGGCTCGCGAAGGACAGACGATGACCGTCGGTTGCCACCACCCGCAGCGTGGCGCTGTCGACCGAAAGCAGCACGCCGTTCAGGTAGTAGCGAATATCCTGGACGGCCATTGCGAACTGCACGAGGCCGAGCGCGTGCTTGAGCGCCTTTTGCGGAAGAGTAAGGGTCTTCGAGGCGTCCTTGGCCTCGACCATGCGCGGGAAGTCCGCCGCGGCGAGCGTCTGCAGGTTGAAGCGGCTCTTTCCCGCGCGCACCGTCATGCGGCTTTCCTTCGCCTCGAGGCTCACCTCGGCATCCTCGGGAAGCGATCGCAGGATGTCGTAGAGCTTTCGGGCCGCGGCCGTGACCGACCCTTCCGCGCCGTTGCCCAGCGCCGCGCGCGACGTGATCTGCACCTCGAGATCGGTGGCGAGGAAGTCGACGTTGCCATCGGCTGCCGAGATGAGAACGTTCGAGAGGATGGGCAGGGTATGCCGGCGCTCCACGATTCCCGTGACCTGCTGCAACGGGCCGAGAAGCTTGTCGTTGGTCGTTTTGATTTTCAGCATGATCTATTTATAAGAAAAGATTAGTTAATAGCTAATAGGAGGGGCCTGGGAGCGGGATAAGTCCAGAATGCCGTGATCGATCAATGCGTTGACAAGCTTTTAAATGGGGGTGATATGGGCGAGTTCCAGCCGGAACCTGTGGATAAGAACGAGGTCCGGCGCAGGTCGGGAAAGCGCCCACAGGTTGTACAGGCGTTCAAGGCATTCACGGCATTCACCCCAGGAGGATCTGCTGGAGCTGCGCATAATCGCGCGCGAACTCCTGGTCGATTTCGCGCAGCTCCTGGGTCTTTCTGCATGCGTGCAGGACCGTGGTATGGTCGCGGCCGCCGAAAGCCTCGCCGATCTCGGGCAGGCTCTGTTGGGTGAGTTCCTTCGAGAGGGCCATCGCAACCTGGCGCGGGCGCGCCACGGAGCGGAAGCGCTTCTTCGAATACATGTCGGAGACCTTGATCTTGAAATAGTCGGCCACGGTCTTCTGGATGTTCTCGATGGACACCTGGCGGTTCAGAACGGCGAGCAGGTCCTTGAGGGCTTCGCGAGCGGTCGAAACCGTGACCATCGCATTGTTGAATCGCGCGTAGGCGAGGACGCGCTTGAGCGCACCTTCGAGCTCGCGAACATTCGAGCGAATATGCTTGGCGATGAAGAACGCCACGTTCTCATCGAGGTGCACGCCATCGTTCTCCGCCTTCTTGAGGAGGATCGCCACGCGCATTTCCAGCTCGGGTGGCTCGACCGCGACCGTGAGTCCCCAGCCGAAGCGCGAGATCAGGCGCTCTTCGATGCCGGTCATTTCCTTCGGGAAGCAGTCGCTGGTGATCGCTACCTGCTTGTGCGCCTCGAAAAGCGCGTTGAACGTGTAGAAGAACTCCTCCTGCGACCGCGATTTTCCGACGAAGAATTGCACGTCGTCGATCAGGAAGAGGTCGAGCGAACGGTAATAGCGCTTTAGCGAGTCGAAGCTCTTGTGCTGGTAGGCGCGCACCACGTCGGCGACGAATTGCTCGGCATGGATGTAGCGAACCTTGGCCTTGGGGTTGCGCTTGAGGACCTCGATGCCGATCGCCTGCAGCAGGTGCGTCTTGCCGAGTCCGGTTCCGCCGTAAATGAAAAGCGGGTTATAGGCGGTGCCGGGATTCTCGGCCACCTGGATCGCGGCGGCACGCGCGATCTGGTTCGCCTTCCCGTTTACGAAATTGGTGAACGTGAAGGAGGAATTCAGGCGATGCTCTTCGCGGTTTCCACGCTCCGGCACCGCGACCGGCATGACTTCCGGCAGCACGATTTCCACTTCGGCGGGCCGCTCCTCCAGCACGAGATTGACGATAAGCGGCGCGCCCGCGACACGTTCGGCGCGAGACTCGATGCGCGCGAGCAAGTTGGACCGAACCCATCGCAGGACGTGATGGTTGGGAGCCAGGAGGACCAACTGGTCGCCGTTTCGCTCGGCCTTGAGGGGCTTGATCCAGGTATCGAATTGCTGGGCCGGCAGCTCTTTTTTCAGTTCGGCGGCTAACGACGGCCAGAGGGAATCCATGAGCGATAGATCGAAGGCTAGCGAGGGGAACGGGAGGGGTGAAAACGAATCGAAATTTTACTTGGAATGGCGCCACTTATCCACAGCCGAATTCGGCCTGAATAAGCCCCTGATAACGTGGGCCATAACGTGAGAGTAATGGCACGGGGCGCCTCGATCCGCTATAATTTCGCGCTTTTCGCCCCACCGAATCACAAGAGGTTTTTCCAATGAAACGCACTTTCCAGCCGTCGACCGCCCACCGCAAGAAAACGCACGGCTTCCGCGTTCGCATGAAGACGGCCAGCGGGCGGGCGGTGATCAGCGCGCGTCGCGCCAAGGGTCGCAAGCGCGTCGCAGTCTAGGCCGATGCGGGAAGCCCGCGCCGAGGGCCTATCCCGCCGCCACCGATTCACGGTGCAAGGATCCTTCGGCGCCGTCCTGCGCAACTCACGCAAGCTTCGAACCCCGCACGCTGTGCTCCACGTCACTCCCGGCAAACCCGGAACGTCGCGATTTGGCATTGCGCTAACGCGCCGGCTCGTGCCCTCCTCCGTGCATCGCAATCGCGTGAAGCGTGCCTTGCGCGAGGCATTTCGCCGCCACCCAGTGAAGCGCTCGGGCCTGGAGATCGTGGTATCGCTGCGCGTGCGGTTCGATCCGCACGATCAGGTTGCGATAGTCGAGGAAGTCAATGCGATGCTTGATCAAGCGATTGGCAGCCGCTGAATGAAAGAGGCCGTCGTCACACTGATTCGCGCCTATCGCTTTGCGCTCAGCCCCTGGTGGGGCCGCCAATGTCGGTTCACGCCGACGTGTTCCGAGTACGCGCTCGAAGCTGTGGAGCGGCACGGCGTTTTCAAAGGTAGCCGCCTTGCTTTTCGCCGTGTTGCCTGCTGCCACCCCTGGCACGCCGGCGGGTTCGATCCGGTTCCATGACGCCCATGATGGATACCCAGCGACTCATCGCGCTCATCGTCTTTTCGTTTTCAGCGCTCCTGCTGTGGGATGCGTGGCACAAACATAACGCTCCGAAACTGCAGCCGGCTCCGGCGACGGCGTCCGCGCCAACGGGCATACCGACGCCGAGCGCATCGCTCTCAGCCCCAACGCCGGCGACGCCCTCCGCAACCGCCCCCCTGGCCACGGCTGCGGCGCCCGCGGCGACGGGCGAGCCGGTCATCGTCAGGACCGATCTTTTCGAAATCGAGCTGAACACCGCCGGCGGCGACATCCGCCGCGTGACGATGCTTCAACAGCATTCCGCGCTCGATCGCACCCAGCGTCTGACGCTGCTCGAGCCGAACCCGAAGCATTACTTCGTCACGCAATCGGGATTGCTCGGCGAGGGGCTCGCGAACCACAAGACCCAATACCGGGCCGAGAGCCGCGCGTTCGCGCTCGCGCCCGGACGCGATGAACTCGACGTGCGGCTGAAGGCGATCGAGTCAGGCGGCGCGGAAGTGGTAAAGCGCTTCCAGTTCCGGCGCGGCACCTACGAAATCATCGTGAGCTACGAAATCACGAACCGAAGCGACAAGGCGATCGCCCCTCACGCCTACTTTCAATTCCTGCGTGATGGCAATCCGCCCAGCGAGGAAGCAGCGCAGACCAGCGCCTTCGCCGGCGTCACGACTTTCACCGGGCCCGCCGTCTATAACGAAGAGTCGAAATTCGTGAAGGTGGATTTCAAGGACATCGACAAGGGCAAGCAATCGCATCCGAAGAAGGCGAAGGACGGTTGGATCGCGATGGTCCAGCACTACTTCGTTTCCGCGTGGCTGCCGAAACCGGGCATGGAGCGCGAGTACTTCACCAACCGCGTCGCGGAAAACATGTATACGGCGGGTGTCGTCGTCCCCGTCGGGGAGATTGCCCCCGGGGCAACGGCGAGCGTGACGGTTCCCGTCTACATCGGACCCCAGGAAACCGACACGCTCGAGAAAATCGCGCCGGGTCTGAACCTCGTCGTCGATTACGGCTGGCTCGTTATCATCGCGGCGCCGCTGTTCTGGATTCTCAAATGGATTCACGAACTCGTCGGCAACTGGGGCTGGGCCATCATTCTCCTCACTATCCTCATCAAGCTCGTCTTCTATCCGCTGAACGCGAAGGCCGGCCGCTCCATGGCGCAGATGAAAGTGCTGGCGCCTAAAATGGAAAAGCTCAAGCAGCTCTACGGCGACGATCGCCAGAAGCTTAACCAGGCGATGATGGAGCTGTATCGCACGGAGAAGATCAATCCGCTCGGC